>ERZ857503.382-NODE-382-length-35833-cov-3.684163_pt1 | contig 35833 bp, 27 predicted proteins | sample MGYA00519766_ERZ857503 | MGnify/ENA primary metagenome ERZ857503 (study PRJEB31778, sample SAMEA3449345) | human gut metagenome | biome: human gut; feature: human-associated habitat; material: faeces | place: United Kingdom | collected 2010/2012 ...
CTGCCACATCTACCACAAGAAGTTCGACACGTGGTCGAACGACGAGCTGCTCGACTACATCAAGGACGGCACGGACGACCGGCTCTACGCCATCGCGCAGTTGATCCGCGGCGGCATTGACCTCGTGCTGATCTACAACCGGACGAAGATTGACATGTTCTTCCTCGAGAAGTTCAAGAACATCGTCGAGTTCGAGAGCGTCGTCCGTGCGCATCCGATGGACGTCGAGACGCTGCGCGACGCCAAACGCATGGGCTTCAGCGACAAGTATATCGGGCAGTTGTGGGGCCTCTCGCAGCACGACATGTACCGTCTGCGCGAGAAGAACGGCATCTTCCCCGTCTATAAGATGATCGACACGTGCGCCAGCGAGTTCGCCTCCTACGTGCCCTATTTCTACTCGACCTACGAGCTGGAGAACGAATCCGTGGTGAGCGGCAAGGAGAAGATCGTGGTGCTCGGCTCCGGTCCGATCCGCATCGGGCAGGGCGTCGAATTCGACTACTCTACGGTGCACGCCATCTGGTCGATCCGCGAGGCGGGCTATGAAGCCATCATCATCAACAACAACCCCGAGACCGTCTCCACGGACTACACCACCAGCGACAAGCTCTACTTCGAACCCCTCACGGTCGAGGACGTGATGAACGTCGTGCACCTCGAAAAGCCCAAGGCGATCGTCGTGTCGCTCGGCGGCCAGACGGCCATCAATCTCGCCGAGCCGCTCGCCGAGCTGGGCGTGCCCATCATCGGCACGGACTGCGCGGCGATCCGCAACGCCGAGGACCGCGGCTGTTTCGAGCGGATCATGGAGGAGCTGGGCATTCCTCAGCCCGAGGCCGAGGCCGTGACGGACATCGAGGCCGGCGTGCGGGCCGCCGCGCGTATCGGCTATCCGGTGCTGGTGCGTCCGAGCTACGTGCTGGGCGGCCGCGCCATGCAGATCGTTTCGAACGAGGAGGCGCTGCGCCACTACTTGCAGACGGCCGTCGAGGTCAACGACGACTCGCCCGTGCTGGTCGACAAATACATCATGGGCAAGGAGTTGGAGGTCGACGCCATCTGCGACGGCCGCGACGTCTTCATCCCCGGTATCATGGAGCACGTCGAGCGGACGGGCATCCACTCCGGCGACTCGATCAGCGTCTACCCGACTTTCAGCGTCTCGCCCAAGGTCAAGGAGAAGATCATCGACTATACGGTCAAACTGGGTCTCGAAATCGGCATCGTCGGCCTCTACAACATCCAGTTCATCTGCGACGGCCGCGACGAGGTCTACGTCATCGAGGTCAACCCCCGTTCGTCGCGCACGGTGCCCTTCCTCTCGAAGGCCACGGGCGTGCAGATGGCCGACATCGCCACGCAGGTGATCCTCGGGCGCAGCCTGCGCGAGCAGGGCATCACCGAGGTCTACGGCCGCGAGAAACAACGCTGGTTCGTCAAGGCGCCGGCCTTCTCCTTCTCGAAGATCCGCGGGGTGGAGTCCTACCTCTCGCCGGAGATGAAGTCGACGGGCGAGGCGATCGGTTACGACGACAAGCTGACGCGCGCGCTCTACAAGGCGTTGCAGGCTTCGGGCATGAAGGTGGCCAACTACGGTACGGTGCTGCTCACGATCGCCGACAAGGACAAGGAGGAGGTGCTGCCGCTGGCGCGCCGTTTCTACAACCTCGGCTTCAACATCGAGGCGACCTCCGGTACGGCCGATTTCCTGCGCCGCCACGGCCTGCGCACGCGCTTGCGCCGCAAGCTGTGCGAGGGCAGCAGCGAAATCATCGATTCGCTGCGCCAGGGCCACGTGAGCTACATCATCAACACGATCGACCTGGATCAGCACAATACGCGCTTCGACGGCTACGAAATCCGCCGCACGGCGGTCGAGAACAACGTGACGCTCTTCACTTCGCTCGAAACGGTGAAGGTGCTGCTCGACGTACTCGAAGAGATTACGCTCTCCGTTTCGACGATCGACGCGAAGTAATTTCGATTTCATGCGGCACCTGCGGCACATCCCTTGTCCGCTCCGAACGGGACATGCGCTTGGTATGCCCCGTCCGACTCGGACGCACGATGCACCACATCTGCCTGCCTGAAATCAAAATTCGGGAACAGAGTTATGTACAAGAAAGCAATCTACACGCTTCGCTCCAACGAACGGCTGACGCCTGCCGTATGGCGCATGACGCTCGAAGGCGACACGCAGTGGATCACGGCGCCCGGACAGTTCGTCAACGTCGAACTCGACGGGTGCTACCTGCGCCGCCCGATCTCGGTCTGCGACTGGGACGAACGGACGATCACGCTGATCTATAAAGTCGTGGGCGAGGGGACGGCGCTTATGGCCGGCCTGCGGCCCGGCGCGCGGCTCGACCTGCTCACAGGGCTGGGCAACGGCTTCGACGTGACGAAGGGCAGCCGCCGCGAGCTGCTCGTGGGCGGCGGCGTGGGCGTCCCGCCGCTCTACAATCTCGCCAAACGGCTTCTGGCCGACGGCCGCGAGGTCGCGGTCGTGCTGGGCTTCAACACGGCGGCGGAGGTCTTCTACCGCGACGAGTTCGCGCAGTTGGGCTGCCGCGTCGTGGTGGCGACGGCCGACGGGACGGAGGGCGTGCGGGGTTTCGTGACCGACGCGATCCGCGAAAGCGGCTTGGCATACGACTATTTCTACGCCTGCGGCCCGCTGCCGATGCTGCGTGCGCTGAGCGACGCTACGAAGTGCAGCGGTCAGCTGAGCTTCGAGGAGCGCATGGGCTGCGGATTCGGCGCCTGCATGGGGTGCAGCTGCAAAACCAAATACGGCAACAAGCGCATCTGCAAGGAGGGGCCGGTATTGACGAAGGAGGAGGTGATATGGTAACGAAAACGATTGCGCGCGACCTGTCGGTTACGCTGAGCGGCTGGCGGCTGGACAATCCGGTCATTCCGGCCAGCGGTACGTTCGGATTCGGCAACGAATTCCGCGATTTCTACGACATCAACATTCTGGGCACCTTCTCGTTCAAGGGTACGACGCGCGACGCGCGCTTCGGCAATCCGACGCCCCGCATCGCCGAGTGCACGGCGGGGATGATCAACGCCGTGGGGTTGCAGAACCCGGGCATCGACGCCGTGATCGCCGAGGAGCTGCCCCGCCTGCGGACGTTCTTCCACAAGCCGGTGATCGCCAACATCTCGGGCTTTTCGGTCGAGGAGTACGCCTATTGCTGCGAGCGTATCGACCGCGAGGAGGGGATCGGACTGATCGAGGTCAACGTCTCGTGTCCCAACGTGCGGCACGGCGGCATGTCGTTCGGCACGTCGCCCGAATGCGCCGCCGAGGTGACGCGCGCCGTGAAGGCCGTGACGACCAAACCGGTCTATATCAAGCTCTCGCCCAACGTGACCGACATCGTGGCGATCGCCCGCGCCTGCGAGGAGGCGGGTGCCGACGGGCTGTGCCTGATCAACACGATGCTCGGTATGCGTATCGACGTGCAGCGCCGCAAACCGGTGATCGCCAACGTGATGGGCGGATTTTCGGGCGACGCGGTCTTCCCTGTGGCACTGCGCATGGTCTATCAGGTGGCCGGGGCGTGCGGGATTCCGGTGATCGGCTGCGGCGGCGTGTCGTCGGCGCGCGACGTCATCGAAATGATGATGGCCGGCGCGACGGCGGTCGAAGTGGGTGCGGCGAACCTGAAAAATCCTTATATTTGCAAGGAGATCATCGAGGCGTTGCCCTCCGAAATGGAGCGGCTGGGCATCGAACGGCTCGCCGACATCGTGGGTTGTGCTGCGCGGTAGGACGCCTATACGCAGGTGCGGAAACGTAAAAAGGGATGACGATGTTTCCGGCTGCGAAGCCTCCCTTTACGACCGCGTCGCCAGCCGAGTGCACCCGCTCGCGGGATGCCGAGGCGCCGCAGCAGGAACCGAGCGCAGCGAAGGAAAAGGGAGGTTTGGAGGGATTTTAAATACTGTTACATCTCGTCGCACAGGCGTTCGGGGATGTACGGAGCAGGAACGGAAACGTAAAAGAAGAGATAACAAAGTTTCCGGCTGCGAAGCCTCCCTTTACAAAGGGAGGTTTGGAGGGATTTTAAATACCGTTACATCTCGTCGCATAGGCGTTCGGGGATGTACGGAGCAGGAACGGAAACGTAAAAGAAGAGATAAAGATGTTGACACGAGATGTAATCATAGCGTGCGATTTCGCCAGTGCCGAGGCGACGTTCGCTTTTCTGGATAAGTTCGAGCAGGAGCCGCGCAAGCCGTTCCTGAAAATCGGCATGGAGCTTTACTATGCCGAAGGGCCGTCGATCGTGCGCGAGATCAAGCGCCGCGGTCACCGGATCTTCCTTGATTTGAAACTGCACGACATTCCCAACACGGTACGCAAGGCGATGGCCGTGCTGTCGAAGCTGGATGTGGATATGTGCAACGTCCATGCGGCCGGTACGATCGACATGATGCGTGCGGCCGTCGAGGGACTGACGCGGCCCGACGGTACGCGGCCGCTGCTCATCGCCGTGACTCAGCTCACCTCGACGAGCGAGGAGCGGATGCGCGGCGAACTGCTGATCGACGCGCCGATCGACGAAGTGATCGTCCGCTATGCCCGCAATGCCCGCGAGGCGGGGCTGGACGGCGTGGTCTGCTCGCCGCTCGAAGCAGGCATGGTCAAGCAGGCGTGCGGTGCGGAGTTTCTGACCGTCACGCCCGGCGTGCGCTTCGCCGACGGCGACATGGGCGACCAGGTGCGTGTCACTACGCCGGCGCGTGCCCGCGAGATCGGCTCCGACTTCATCGTCGTGGGGCGTCCCGTCACGGCGGCGTCCGATCCCGTGGCGGCCTATCGCCGCTGCGTGGCCGAATTCGTCGGTGCGGAATGAAATATGCGGGATGCGGGACGACGACGGCGTTTCCCATCCGAAAAATAGACGAGTCATGAAACCGGTGAAACTTTTCTACCTGAAAAACTGTCCCTTCTGCCGCAAGGCGCTGCGTTACATCGACGAGGTCAAGGCCGCCCATCCCGAGTTGGCGGCCGTCGGCATCGAACTGATCGAGGAGTCGGAGCAGCCCGCCGTGGCCGACGGCTACGACTACTATTACGTTCCGACCTTTTATGTGGACGGCGTGAAGGTGCACGAGGGCGGGATCTATCCCGACGAGGTGGAGGCGATTTTGCGCAAGGCAATGAAATGATATGAAGCCCGTGTTTTTTTCCGCACCCGAGCGCTGCGTGTCGCGCGATGATGCGCTCGTCGACCGGCTCGTGGAGCTGTGGGAGGTGTCGGTGCGCGCCACGCATGACTTTCTGAGTGAGGAGGATATTCGCGGCATCCGCACCTATGTCCCCGACGCCCTGCGTTCGATAGCCGATCTGCGGATCGTGCGCGATGCGGAGGGAGTTCCGGTCGCCTTCATGGGGTGTGACGGCCGGCGGTTGGAGATGCTCTTCGTCGATCCCGCCTGTCGGGGTGCGGGTGTCGGCACCGCGCTGGTGCGCGAGGCTTTCGCCGCGGGTGTGACAGAGGTCGTGGTCAACGAGCAGAACCCCTCGGCGCGCGGGTTCTACGAACACGTGGGGTTCGCCGTGTGCGGCCGCAGCGAGCGCGACGAACAGGGCGGTCCCTTTCCGATACTGTATATGAAATTGAACGATAACAACAAACCGAACATGGAGAAAGCCATAGCAAAAGACCTGCTCTCGATCGGCGCGGTATTCCTGCGTCCAGAGCAGCCGTTCACCTGGGCGAGCGGTATCAAAAGCCCGATTTATTGCGACAACCGTCTGACGCTGACGGCCCCCGAGGTGCGCAAGCACGTAGAGGCGGGATTGGCCGAGATCGTCCGCACGAAATTCCCCGAAGCCGAGGTGCTGATGGGAACCTCGACGGCCGGTATCGCCCATGCGGCCATCACGGCCACGATCCTCGATCTGCCGATGGGTTACGTGCGCAGCGGCGCGAAGGATCACGGCCGCGGCAACCGCATCGAGGGCCGGCTCGAAAAAGGGCAGAAGGTCGTGGTGATCGAAGACCTGATCTCGACGGCGGGAAGCTGCATCGAGGTGGTCGAGGCGCTGCGCGAAGCGGGCGCCGAGGTGCTGGGCGTGGCGTCGATCTTCACCTACGGGATGCAGAAGGGGCTCGACCGGTTGGCGGCGGCCGGAGTCGTGAACTACTCGCTGTCGAACCTCGACGTGCTCGCGGAGGTGGCAGCCGAGGAGGGATATATCCGTCCCGAGGACAAGGCGCGCCTGATCGCCTTCCGCAACAATCCGTCGGACGAAAGCTGGATCAACAAATAATTCGAAGAGAGTTATGCGTCATTTGATCGAGCCTACCGATCTGTCGGTGGACGAAACCGAGCGGATCATCGACCTTGCGCTGGACATCATCGCCCATCGCGAAAAGTACAGCGAGGCCTGCAAGGGCCGCAAGCTGGCGACGCTCTTCTACGAACCCTCCACCCGCACGCGGCTGAGTTTCACGTCGGCCATGATGGAGCTGGGCGGCAACGTCATCGGTTTTTCGGACGCCGCGTCGTCGTCGGTGTCGAAGGGTGAAACGGTGGCCGACACGGTGCGCGTGATCGCCTGCTTCGCCGACATCATCGCCATGCGCCATTTCAAGGAGGGGGCGCCGCTCGTGGCGTCGCAGTACGCCGGCATCCCGGTCATCAACGCCGGCGACGGCAGCCATGCGCATCCCACGCAGACGCTTACCGACCTGCTGACGATCAAGCGCGAACTGGGACGGTTGGACGACCTCACGATCGGCTTCTGCGGCGACCTGAAATTCGGCCGTACGGTGCACTCGCTCATCAAGGCGCTGTCGCGCCGCACGGGGATCAAGGTGATCCTGATCGCGCCCGAAGAGCTGCGCCTGCCCGACTACATCCGGCACGAGGTGTGCGACAAATACGGCGTGCCGACCGTCGAAGTGCGCACCATGGAGGAGGTGATGCCCGAACTGGACATTCTCTACATGACCCGCGTGCAGAAGGAGCGTTTTCTGGACGAGGAGGAGTTCGAGCGGGTAAAGGACAGTTTCGTGCTGACGCCCGAGAAACTCGAAACGGCCAAGAAGGAGATGGTCGTCCTGCATCCGCTGCCGCGCGTCAACGAGATCACGCGCGCGGTGGACAACGACCCCCGCGCTGCCTATTTCCGGCAGGTCGAGAACGGCAAGTTCGTCCGCATGGCGCTGATCTATACGCTGCTGCAATGGGCGGGCGAACGGAAGGCGGCCCCTACGCCGCATCTGACCGAAGCATACGACGTCAATCGCCTGCGCTGCCAGAACCGCCGCTGCATCTCGGCCACCGAAGACGTCGACCAGCTCTTCCATGAAATCGACGGCGAACCGGGCAGTTACCGTTGCGCCTACTGCGAGGCGAAGCTGCGCGGATAACGGCGGCAGAGCCGCTTCCGGAATCGGTCGCGGCCGACCGGAAGAGGGGCGTTCCGTGCGTTGGAATGTTGATAAGATTGTTTATAATTTTATTTATTATAAGCTTCGGTTTTCCGTGAAAAAGGAGCTATCTTTGTGTCGTCGATAAGAAGAAACCGCACGCCATGTACGCTTTTTGGTTACAGCAGAATCAGAAAGGACGATACTCGAAAGGGTACGTACATCGTTCGTGTGCTCGGAACTGATGGAGAAAAAACCGCCGTGACGTATCGTGTCGCGGCGGTTCTTCTTTTCGGCGACGGAGCCTCTGCCGGGGTGATACGGAAGGAGTTGAGGCGGTTCGGGCGCGTGCAGGAGCGGTTCCGGGATGCGCTTCGCCGGAGAAGAGTACGCGCCGGTCGCATCCGGTGGAAAGCGGATATCGAACGTAACGGGAGCATCCGTCCGACGGGACGGGCCCGCAAAGAAAATTTCTGATATGAGTGCGAAAGTAGGAGTCATCATGGGGTCGACCAGCGACTGGGAGGTCATGGCCGCCGCTGCCGAGACGCTCGAAGCGTTCGGCATCCCCTATGAGAAGCGGGTCGTGAGCGCCCACCGTACCCCCGACCTGCTGGTGGAGTACGCCAAGACGGCGCGCGGGCGCGGCATCGAGGTCATCATCGCCGGTGCCGGCGGGGCGGCCCATCTGCCGGGCATGGTGGCCAGCATGACGCCGCTGCCCGTGGTGGGCGTGCCGGTCAAGTCGCGTGCGCTCAACGGGCTGGACTCGTTGCTGTCGATCGTTCAGATGCCGGCCGGCGTGCCGGTGGCGACGGTGGCGATCAACGGAGCGAAGAATGCCGCATTGATTGCCGTGTCGATCTTGGCCTTGTCCGACGGGGAGGTGGCCGCACGGCTCGATGCGTTCCGGACGCGGCAGACGGCCGACGTGTTGAAAGCGGAGTTGTAGGATGGGTGCGGCGATGAAGACGATCGGTGTGATCGGCGCGGGTCAGCTGGGGCTGATGCTCGCCGAGGAGGCGCACAAGCTGGGGGCGCGGGTGGTGACGCTCGATCCTGCGGCCGATGCTCCCGCCGCACGTGTGGCCGACGGGCATATCGTGGCGGCCTACGACGACGGGGCGGCGCTCGAAGAGCTGTGCCGCCGCAGCGACGTGGTGACCTATGAATTCGAAAACGTCCCGGGCGAAGTGCTCATTCCGCTCGTGAAGCGATACAATATTCCGCAGGGCTTCCAGCCCCTCTACGACTCGCAGGATCGCCTGCGCGAAAAGTGCAACGCCGTCGCGCACGGCCTGCGCACGCCGCGTTTCGCGCCGGCCGACGACCGCCCGTCGCTCGAAGCGGCCGTCCGCGAGGCGGGCGGCTTCCCCTGCGTCTTCAAGACCCGCACGCTGGGCTACGACGGCCACGGGCAGGTCGTGCTGCGTTCGGAGGAGGATATGGCGAAGGTCGAACCCTATTTCGGCCGGCCGGGTATCGTCGAGGAGTTCGTAGCCTTCGATTTCGAGGCGAGCGCCATCGTGGTCGGCGACGGCCGCGAGACGGTCTGCTTTCCCGTGGGGCGCAACGTCCACCGCGACGGGATTCTGGATCTGTCGGTCGTGCCGGCGGAGATTCCGGACGCGCTGCGCGACAGGATCGTGAGCGAGAGCCGGCGTTTCATGCAGGAGTGCGGTTATCGGGGCATCCTTGCGATCGAGTATTTCGTCAAGGGCGACGAGATCTATTTCAACGAAATGGCGCCGCGCCCGCACAACAGCGGGCACTGGACGATCGAGGGATGCACGACCAACCAGTTCCGCGAACTGGCGCGCTACCTGCTGGGGATGCCGTTGGAGGAGCCGCGGTTGGTGGCTCCCACGGTGATGAAGAATATCCTGGGGCGCGATCTGGCCGCCGCCGAGGCGATCGCCCGCGAGGGGCGGGCGGATGTCCACGTCCATCTCTACGGCAAACGCGAGAGCCGCCCTCTGCGTAAAATGGGGCATATCACCTTCGTGGGCCTGAGCGGCGGGCAGTTCGCCGCCGAGTGGGCCGCGCGATTCGAATGACCGGCGGAGCCGTCGGGCCGCCGCAGCGGAATAAAGAGAAAAAGAGAACTGAACGATATGAAGAACTACCGTATTTTCGTCGAGAAACGCCCCGGATTTCGGGTCGAGGCCGAGAGCCTGCAACACGATTTGAACGAGAACCTCGGATTGCACCTCTCGCAGTTGCGTCTGCTGAACGTCTACGACCTGTTCGGCTTCACGCCCGAATTGCTCGAAGCGAGCCGTTACAGGGTGTTCGGCGAGGTGCAGACCGACGAGGTGACCGACGCCTGCGACCTCGAAGGGAGGAAATTCCTGGCCGTGGAGTATCTGCCGGGACAGTTCGATCAGCGCGCTGCGTCGGCCGTCGACTGCGTGCGGCTGATCGATCCCGAAGCCGAGGTGCGCATCCGCTCGTCGCGGCTGCTGTTGCTGGACGCAGCGACGACCGACGAGGAGCTGGCGCGCGTGCGCAAATACTACATCAACGCCGTCGAGTCGCGCGAGAAGGATCTCTCGGTGTTGAGCGACATGGAGCAGGCCGAGGTGAAGCCCGTGGAGGTGCTCGCGGGACTGCGCGAGCTGACCGACGGCGAACTGGCTCCCTATTGCGCGAAGATGGGGCTGGCGATGAACGCCGACGACCTGCGCGAGGTGGTGAACTATTTCCGGGCCGAGGGGCGCGATCCCTACGAGACGGAGCTGCGGATTCTGGATACCTATTGGAGCGACCATTGCCGCCATACGACCTTTACGACGGTGCTGACCTCGATTCGGATCGACGAGTCGTTCATGCGAGCCGAGTTGGAGGAGTCGTTGGAGCTGTATCATAAGATCCGCCGCGAACTGGGCCGCGACGAAAAACCCCTCTGCCTGATGGATCTGGCCACGATCGGCGCCCGTTACCTGCGCAAAATCGGCAAGCTGGACGATCTGGAAGTGAGCGAGGAGAACAACGCCTGCTCGATCTTCGTCGACGTCGACGTGGACGGGCAGCCCGAAAAGTGGCTGTTGCAGTTCAAGAACGAGACGCACAACCATCCCACCGAGATCGAACCCTTCGGCGGCGCTTCGACCTGTCTGGGCGGTGCGATCCGCGACCCGCTGTCGGGGCGCAGCTACGTCTACCAGGCCATGCGTGTGACGGGTGCGGGCGATATCTATCAGCCCGTCGGCGAGACGCTCGCCGGCAAACTGCCCCAGCGGGTCATCAGCCGCAAGGCTGCGGCCGGTTATTCGAGCTACGGCAACCAGATCGGTCTGGCCACGACCCACGTGCGCGAAATCTATCATCCCGACTACGTGGCCAAGCGTTTGGAGGTGGGTGCCGTGGTGGGAGCCGTGAAGGCCGAAAACGTGCGGCGCGAAACGCCTGCCGCGGGCGACGTGGTGTTGCTGCTGGGCGGCCGCACGGGGCGCGACGGCATCGGCGGTGCGACGGGTTCGTCGAAGGAACACAATACCAAGTCGCTGGAAACCTGTTCGTCGGAGGTGCAGAAGGGCAACGCTCCGGAAGAGCGCAAACTGGAACGGCTGTTCCGCCGGCCGGAGGTGACGCGCCTTATCAAGAAGTCGAACGACTTCGGCGCCGGCGGCGTGTCGGTGGCCATCGGCGAGCTGACCGACGGTCTGGACATCTATCTGGACCGCGTGCCGACCAAGTACGACGGCCTGAATGCGACGGAGCTGGCGATCAGCGAGTCGCAGGAGCGCATGGCCGTGGTGGTCGAACGGGCGGACATGGAACGGTTCATGGACTATTGCCGTGAAGAGAATATCGAGGTGACGCACGTGGCCGACGTTACGGATACGCGCCGGATGCGCATGTACAACCGCGACCGGCTCGTGGTCGACCTCTCGCGCGAGTTCATCGACTCGGCGGGTGCGGCCCACTATGCCGAGGCCGAGATCGGCGCCGTCGAGGCGTGCGATCCCTTCGTGCGCAAGCCGCAGGGTGCGACGCTAGCCGAGCGCATGGAGGCCGACCTGGCGGACGACAACGTGGTGTCGCAGAAGGGCCTCGTTGAGATGTTCGACTCGACGATCGGCGCTTCGACCGTGCTGCTGCCCTTCGGCGGCCGCACGCAGGGCTCCGAGACGCAGGTCTCGGTGCAGAAACTCCCCGTCGACGGATACACCGAGACGGCGAGCATCATGGCCTACGGCTACAACCCCTTCCTTACGTCGTGGAGCCCCTATCACGGGGCGGCCTACGCCGTCGTCGAGGCCTGCGCCAAGGCGGTGGCCGCCGGTGCGGAGTTCGGGGGGATGCGTTTCTCCTATCAGGAATATTTCGAACGGATGCACACCGCCCGTTCGTGGGGCAAACCGCTGGCGGCGCTGCTGGGTGCGCTGCGGATGCAGGTCGAGCTGGGGCTGCCGTCGATCGGCGGCAAGGACTCGATGAGCGGCACCTTCCAGCAGATCAACGTGCCGCCCATGCTCATGGCCTTCGGCATTACGACCGTCGACGCGCGGCGCGTGATCTCGACCGATCTGAAAGAGGCGGGGCATACGCTCTACCTGCTCAAACATACGCCGAAGGCGAACCGTATGCCCGATACCGCGGCGCTCCGAACCTTGTGGAACTATGCTTCCGAGCGGATTGCCGCAGGTCGGATCGTGGCGGGCTATGCCGTCGGGTTCGGCGGTGTGGCCGAGGCGCTGGCGAAGATGGCTTTCGGCAACGGAATCGGCGCGGAGGTCGAGTTGCCGGAGGAGGCGCTGTTCGCCTACGACTACGGTTCGATCGTGGTGGAGAGCACCGTCGAACTCGATGCGCCCTTCGCCGTGCGGCTGGGCCGGACGACGGCCGACGAAGCGTTGACTGTTAACGGCGAGCGGATGCCGCTCGACACGCTGCGCCGCGCCAACAGCGAGCGCTTCGCCCGAATCTATCCCGACCGCGGCGCGAACCGTGGGACGGTCATGGAGAGCACCCCCGCATCCCGCACGTTCGTCTACGGGGGCGAGGCGGTGGAGCACCCCGTGGCCTACCTGCCCGTCTTCCCGGGTACGAACTGCGACTACGACACGGCCCGCGCCTTCCGCCGCGCCGGCGCCGAGGTCGAGACGACGGTCTTCTGCAACCTCTCGGCCGAGGCGATCTTCCGCTCGATCCGCGAGATGAAGGAGCATATCCGCCGGTGCCACATCTTCGTGCTCAGCGGCGGATTCTCGTCGGGCGACGAACCCGACGGAAGCGGCAAGTTCATCGCCAACGTACTCAACAACAAGGATATCGCGGAGGAGATCCATGCGCTGCTCGACCGCGGCGGCCTGATCCTGGGCATCTGCAACGGGTTCCAGGCGCTCGTCAAGTCGGGACTGCTGCCCTACGGGCGGCTGGGTTGCGTGACGAAGGATTCGCCCACGCTCTTCCGCAACGACATCAACCGCCACGTTTCGCAGATCGTCACCACGCGTGTGGCTTCGACGGCTTCGCCGTGGCTCAGTTCGTTCTCGGTGGGCGATCTGCACAGTATCGCCGTCAGCCACGGCGAAGGCAAGTTCGTGGTCGGCGAGCAGCTGGCGCGCCGGTTGTTCGAGTGCGGGCAGGTAGCTTTCCAGTACGCCGGCCCCGACGGTCATGCGACGGCCGAAGCGCCCTGCAACCCCAACGGTTCGTTCTACGCCATCGAGGGCATCGTCTCCGAGGACGGGCGCATTCTGGGCAAGATGGGTCATACGGAGCGCTACGGAGAGAACCTCTTCAAGAATATCTGCGGGGAGAAACGGCAGCCGATCTTCGAGAATGCCGTCGCCTATTTCCGCAAACGGAACTAACCTTAAACTTGAATACGCATGAACCTGAAACGAATCCTTTTCTGCCTGACGGCTTTCGCCGCTGCGATCGCTACGTCGGTTCCCTGCGCCGCCAGGCGTCCGTCGGGCTCCGACCTGCGGCTGCTCTACTGGAACATCCAGAACGGCATGTGGTCGGGGCAGGACGACAATTACGACCGCTTCGTGGAGTGGGTGAAGGAGTTCGACGCCGACGTCTGCGTGTGGTGCGAGGCGCAGTCGATCTACCGTTCGGGCACGGCCGACAGGATGCCGGAAGCCGACCGCTATCTGGTCGGCAACTGGGGCGAACTGGCGGCGCGCTACGGCCACAAGTATTGGTACGTGGGCGGTCACCGCGACAATTTCCCGCAGGTGATTACCTCGAAATACCCGATCGAGAACGTCGAGCGGATCGTGGGCGAGGAGCCCGACAGCGTGGTGACGCACGGCGCGGGGTGGGCCCGCATCGCGAAGAACGGTCGCACGGTCAATATCGTGACGCTGCATCTGTGGCCGCAGGCTTACGCCTACCGGGCGACCGACGTGGCGGCGAGCCGCGACGCGCACGAGGGCGACCGTTACCGCCGCATGGAGATCGAGTATATCTGCCGGCATACGATCGGCACCGCTCCCCGTGCCGCCGAAGAGCTTTGGGTGATGCTAGGCGACAACAACTCGTGGTCGCGGCTCGACAACTGGTTCTACAAATGTCCGGAGGACGATCCGCGGCTGCTGACGCAGGACTACGTGCTCGAACATACGCCCTACGTCGATGTGATCGCCCGACAGCATCCCGGCCGGTTCCAGACGACGACTCATTCGGAAAAGCGTATCGATTTCGTCTACTGCACGCCGGCGCTCTACGATTGCGTGACGCGCGCCGAAGTGGTTCGCGACGACTATACCGAGCCGGTGCGCGATCCGAAGAAACTGTCGAATTTCTGGCACCCGTCGGATCACCGGCCGATCGTGGTGGACTTCGATCTGAAAAAAGCGAAAAAACAATAACTCCAAAAAATAGAACAAACTATGAAACAGCTCGAAATGCTTTACGAGGGTAAGGCGAAACAGGTTTTCCGCACGGACGACGACGATGTGATCCTGATGCATTACAAGGATGCCGCCACCGCTTTCAACAACATCAAGAAGGCGACCATCGAGGGCAAGGGCGTCCTCAATAACAAGATTTCGACGATCATTTTCGGCTATCTGAAAGAGGCGGGCATTCCGACGCACTACATCTCTACGCTCAACGAGCGCGACCAGCTGTGCCGCCGCGTGAAGATCATCCCGCTGGAGGTGATCGTGCGCAATATCGTGGCCGGTTCGATGGCCAAGCGCTTGGGGCTGGAAGAGGGGCTCAGACCGTCGAACACGATCTACGACATCTGCTACAAGTGCGACGAGCTGGGCGATCCGCTCATCAACGACCATCACGCCGTGGCGCTGGGCGTAGTGACTTACGACGAACTGAAACGGATCTACGACATGACGGCCAAGATCAACGAGGTGCTGACCGGTCTGTTCGACCGCATGAACATCACGCTGGTGGACTTCAAGATCGAGTTCGGCCGCACGTCGGACGGGCAGATCGTGCTGGCGGACGAGGTGTCGCCCGATACCTGCCGTCTGTGGGACAAGACGACCAACGAGAAGCTCGACAAGGACCGTTTCCGCCGCGACCTGGGGCGCGTGCGCGAGGCCTACGAGGAGATTCTCGCCCGTTTGGAGGCTTTGAAAAAATAGAGGAGCGACACGGCGGGGGTGGATTCCCGCTCCGGTTTTCGCTTTCGGATTAACTAATACAGGAGGAATCACGATATGAATGAATTGCCTTTCGACTCCCTGCACGAGGAGTGCGGCGTCTTCGGCGTCTTCGGCGTGGACGATGCGCCGGGAATCGTCTACTACGGCCTTCATGCCTTGCAGCACCGCGGCCAGGAGGCGTGCGGCATCGTCAGTGCCGAGGAGGGCCGCCTCGCGTCGGTCAAGGGCGAGGGGTTGGTGACCGAGGTCTTCAACGGCGACAACCTTTCGACGCTCCACGGCCGCATGGCCATCGGCCATGTGCGCTACTCGACGGCAGGGGGCGGCGGCCGCGAGAACGTGCAGCCCTTCGTCTTCCGACACCATACGGGCGATTTCGCGCTGGCGCACAACGGCAACCTCGTCAATTCACGCGAGCTGGTGCGTTACTTGGAGGACAAGGGGAGCCTCTTCCACTCGACCTCCGACAGCGAGATCCTCGCGCACCTCATCAAGAAGGAGCACAGCTCGGAGCACCGCATCTTCGCCATCATCGACGCGCTCAACATGCTCGAAGGCGGGTTCGCCTTCCTGATCATGACCGAGAACCGGCTCTACGCCTGCCGCGACAAGTACGGCCTGCGTCCGCTGTCGATCGGCCGGCTCAACGACGGCTGGGTCGTCAGCTCGGAGACCTGCGCGCTGGACATCGTGGGCGCAGAGTTCGTGCGCGACGTCAATCCGGGCGAGATCGTCACGCTCGACCGCAACGGCATCCGCAGCCGCGACTATTCGATGTACAAGCGCAACTGCATGTGCGCCATGGAGTACATCTATTTCGCGCGCCCCGACAGCGACATCGAATGTTGCAACGTCCACGCCTTCCGCAAGGAGTCGGGCCGGCTCCTTTTCGAGGAGGCTCCGGCCGACGCCGACGTGGTGATCGGCGTGCCCGATTCGAGCCTTTCGGCCGCGATCGGTTACTCGGAGGCCAGCGGCATCCCCTATGAAATGGGGCTGGTCAAGAACCGTTACATCGGCCGTACCTTCATCCAGCCGTCGCAGGCGATGCGCGAGAAGGGCGTGAAGATGAAACTTTCGGCCGTGCGGTCGCTCGTGGCGGGCAAGCGCGTGGCGCTCATCGACGACTCGATCGTGCGCGGTACGACTTCGCTGCGCATCGTGCGGCTGCTCAAGGCCGCCGGCGCGAAGGAGGTGCACGTGCGCATCGCATCGCCCAAGATGACCCATCCCTGCTTCTACGGCGTCGACACCTCGACCTGCGACCAGTTGATCGGCCACCGCTGTTCGGTCGAGGAGATATGCCGCCAGATCGAGGCCGACTCGCTGGCCTTCCTCTCGGAGGGAGCGCTGCTGAGGGCCGGCAACCGCAAGGAGATGTGCATGGCCTGCTTCACGGGCCGTTATCCGACGGCGCTCTACGAACATGCCGCCGAGATCGGCCGCAAGGAGGACAAGAACCGTTAGCGGGGTATTCCTCGCGCGACAAATGTCAAACGAAAAACAGAAAAAACGATATGGCAGAAAGTTATGAGAAGGCCGGCGTGAATCTCGAAGCCGGTTACGAGGTGGTCCGCCGCATCAAGAAGCACGTCGCTTCGACGGCGCGCACGGGCGTCATGGGTACGATCGGCGCCTTCGGCGGCATGTTCGATCTGGCGGCTCTCGGAGTCAAGGAGCCGGTGCTCGTAAGCGGTACCGACGGCGTGGGAACCAAGCTCAAACTGGCCTTCGCGCTGGACAAACACGATACGATCGGCATCGATGCCGTGGCGATGTGCGTCAACGACGTGCTGGCTCAGGGTGCCGAGCCGCTCTTTTTTCTCGATTATGTGGCCGTGGGGCACAACGAACCGGTCAAGATCGAGGGCATCGTCTGCGGCGTGGCCGAGGGGTGCCGTCAGGCGGGCTGTGCGCTCGTAGGCGGCGAGACGGCCGAGATGCCGGGCATGTACGAAGGCGGCGAGTACGACATCGCGGGGTTCACGGTGGGCGTCGTCGAACGCAGCCGGCTCATCGACGGGTCGAAGGTCAAGACCGGCGACGTGCTGGTCGGGATCGCCTCGTCGGGCGTCCATTCCAACGGCTTCTCGCTGGTGCGCAAGGTGCTGTCGGACAACGGACTGGAACTGAACAAGGTCTATCCCGAGCTGAGTAACCGCACGTTGGGCGAGGTGCTGCTCACCCCGACGAAAATCTATGTGAAGCCGGTGCTCGACGTGATCCGCCGGTGCGACGTCCACGGCATCAGCCACATCACCGGCGGCGGATTCGACGAGAACATTCCCCGCATCTTGCACGAGGGGCAGGGCATCGCCATCGAGGAGGGGACGTGGGAGATCCTGCCCGTGTTCCGCTTCCTGGAGAAGTACGGAAAGATCGCCCACCGCGAGATGTTCAACATCTTCAACATGGGCGTCGGCATGGTCATCGCGCTCGACGCCGAGGAGGCGCAGAAGGCCGTCGACATCCTCGCGTCGCACGGAGAGCAGGCGTCGGTCATCGGACGTGTCACCGACTCCGAAGGGGTCGTCATCCGGTAGCGTGCCGATGAAGCGGATCGCTGTTTTCGCCAGCGGCGAAGGGAGCAACTTCGAGGCGATCGCCGCTGCATGCGAGCGGGGTGCGATCGCGGCCGAGGTGGCTCTCGTCGTCTGCGACCGGCCCGGGGCGCGCGTCACGGAGCGCGCGGCGGCGCGGGGCATCGCCTGCTTCGCCTTCGCGCCGAAGGAGTATGCCTCGAAGGCCGACTACGAACGCGAGATCGTCGCGCGGCTCGATGCCGCGGGGGTCGATCTGGTCTGTCTGGCGGGGTACATGCGCATCCTCTCGGAGGTGCTGCTCGGCGCCTACGGCGGGCGGATCGTCAACATCCATCCCTCGCTGCTGCCCGCCTTCCGCGGGGCGCACGCCATCGAGCAGGCGCTGGAGTACGGCGTGAAGGTCTTCGGCGTGACGGTTCATTGGGTGGATGCCACGCTCGACGGCGGCCGCATCATCGCCCAGCGCGCCTTCGGGTACGAAGGCGGCGATGCGGCGGAACTGGAGGCGAAGATTCATGCGGTGGAATACCCGCTCTATATAGATACGATCCGAAAACTGCTGGAAGATGAGCGACTTGCAAAAAGAACTTGAACCGTTCCCCGACGAAGCGGGCCTGTCGTTCGTCGGCTCGGTCGATGACGGGGGATTTCCCCAGGTGAAGGCCATGCTCGCCCCGCGCGGGCGCGAGGGGCTCCGGGTGTTCCGATTCTCGACGAACGCCTCGTCGATGCGTGTGGCGCAGTTCCGCCGCAACGGCGCGGCGTGTCTCTACTTCTGCGACCCGCGGACCTTCCGGGGGTTGCTGCTGACCGGCACGATGGAGGTGCTGGAGGATGCCGCGAGCCGGCGCCTCGTGTGGCGCGAGGGCGACGAGCGGTATTATCCCGGCGGCGTGGACGGTCCGGATTGCTGCGCGCTCCGGTTCACGGCCCGCACGGGACGGTATTACTGCGATTTTCATTCGGAAAATTTTGAAATAAAATAACGGAAACATGAGAGCATTGGTAAGTGTGAGCGACAAGACCGGCGTGGTGGATTTCGCGCGCGGGCTGCGGTCGCTGGGCTGGGAGGTGATCGCCACGGGCGGCACGATGAAACTGTTGCGCGAGAGCGGTGTCGAGGTGTTGAACATCAGCGACGTGACCGGCTTCCCCGAGATTTGCGACGGGCGCGTGAAGACGCTTCATCCGGCCGTGCACGGCGGTCTGCTGGCGCGCCGCGACGTCGAGGAGCACGTCGAGGCGCTGCGCGCCAACGGCATCGAGTTCATCGATCTGGTCTGCGTGAACCTCTATCCCTTCCGCCAGACGATCGCCAAAGAGGGCGTTACGCTGGCCGAGGCGATCGAGAACATCGACATCGGCGGCCCTTCGATGCTGCGCAGTGCGGCCAAGAATTTCCGCGATGTGACCGTCGTCTGCGATCCGGCGGACTACGCCGCGATTCTGGACGAGATGCGCGCCGAGGGCAATACTTCGGTCGAAACGCGTCTGCGTCTTTCGGCCAAGGCCTACACCCATACGGCGGAGTACGACAGCATGATCGCCACCTACATGCGTGCGCAGGCGGGCCTGCCCGAGAAACTGTTCCTCGATTTCGATCTGGTGCAGTCGCTCCGCTACGGCGAGAATCCCCATCAGACGGCCAAGTTCTACCGCTCGGCCGAGGAGGTTCCCTTCTCGCTGGCCCATGCCCGGCAACTCAACGGCAAGGAGCTGTCGTACAATAATATCCAGGACGCCAACGCCGCGCTGAACATCGTGCGCGAGTTCGACGAGCCTTTCTGCGTGGGACTCAAACACATGAATCCCTGCGGCGCGGCCGTCGGCCGCGACGTCGTGGAGGCGTGGACGAAGGCCTACGAGGCCGACAAGGTGTCGATCTTCGGCGGTATCGTGGCTGTCAACCGCGAGGTGACGCGCGAGGCGGCCGAACGGATGAAGCCGATTTTTTTGGAGATCATCATGGCGCCCAAGTTCTCGGAAGGGGCGTTGGAGGTGCTCTGCACGAAGAAGAACCTGCGGCTGCTCGAAGTCGACATGACACGCAGCGACGTGCATCCGATGCAGTACGTGAGCGTCAACGGCGGTCTGCTGGCGCAGGAGCTCGACGTGGAGACGAAGCGGATCGAGGCGTCGATGACCGTTACGAAGGCGCGTCCCGACGCTGCACAGCTGCGCGACTTGGAGTTCGCCTGGCGGATCGTCAAGCATGTCAAGTCGAACGCGATCGTGGTGGTGAAGGGGGGACAGACGCTCGGCGTCGGCGCCGGTCAGATGAACCGGATCGGATCGGCCGAGATCGCGTTGAAGGAGGCGCAGGCCAAAGGTGCGACCGAGGGGCTGGTCATGGCGTCGGACGGCTTCTTCCCCTTCGACGACTGCGTGACGCTCGCCGCCGCCAACGGTGTCGCGGCGATCGTGCAGCCAGGCGGTTCGGTACGCGACGAGGATTCGATCCGCAAGGCCGACGAAACGGGCGTGGCGATGCTCTTCACGGGGATGCGCCATTTCAAACACTGAGATGACGAGATCGGGGGGCGGGTCCGCTGTCCGTTATTCGGGCAGGATTCGGCTCTGCCGCCGGAGAAGAACCGGGTGCGGCGGGACGGCGGCCGCGACGTGAAACCGCATGATTTTGAAACCGAATTAAAGATATATTTCGATCCATGAAAGTTCTTGTAGTGGGCGGCGGAGGCCGCGAACATGCCATTGTCGATGCGCTGACGCGCAGCGGAAGGATCGACACGATCTATTGCGCGCCGGGCAATGCGGGCATCGCGGCGCAGGCCGAGTGCGTCCCGATCCGCGAGACGGAGGTGGAGGCTTTGCGCGATTTTGCGCTGGCGCACAACGTGACGCTGACGGTCGTAGGCCCCGAAGCGGCGCTGGCGGCGGGTATCGTCGACTGTTTCCGTGCGGCGGGACTGCGGATCTTCGGCCCGACGAAGGCGGCCGCGCGCATCGAGTCGTCGAAGGAGTTCGCCAAGGAGCTGATGGCCAAATACGGTATCCCGACGGCGGGGTTCCGTGCCTTCACCGCGTATGAGGAGGCGCGCGACTACGTGGCCTCGCGTCCGTTGCCGGCAGTGCTGAAATACGACGGGCTGGCGGCCGGCAAGGGTGTGGTCATCGCGCAGACGATGGAGGAGGCCGATGCCGCGTTGCGCGACATGCTGCTCGACGACAAGTTCGGGCACGGCAAGGTGGTGGTCGAGGATTGGCTCGAAGGACCCGAGTTCTCGTTCATGTGTTTCGTCGACCGCCGGCGCGTCTATCCGATGGCGATGGCGCAGGATCACAAGCGGGCCTACGACGGCGACGAAGGGCCCAATACGGGCGGCATGGGCGCCTACTCGCCGCTGCCGTTCGTGACCGGGGAGGACGAACGGTATGCGTTGGAGCGGATCATGCAGCCCGTCGCCGATGCGATGTGCGCCGAAGGGTGTCCCTTCACGGGGGTGCTCTACGGCGGCCTGATGAAGACGCGCGACGGCATCAAGGTGATCGAGTTCAACGCCCGTTTCGGCGATCCGGAGACGGAAGTAGTGCTGCCGCGTCTGAAAAGCGACATCGTGGAGATCTTCTCGGCCGTGGCCGACGGCTGGGAGCTGGAGCACCCGCTCGAATGGCACGACTTTTCGACGGTGGGCGTGGTGCTGGCCTCGAAGGGCTATCCCGGCAGCTATGCGAAGGGCGCCGTGATCGAGGGGCTGGACGAGGTCGACGGCGCGGTCTACCACATGGGTACGGCCTCGAAGGAGGGGCGGATCGTGACGGCCGGCGGTCGGGTGGCGATCGTCGTCTGTGCGGCGCCGACGCTCGGCGAGGCGCTGGAAAAGTGCAATCGGGAAGTAGGTAAGGTGCGGTGCGGCAATCTGTACCATCGTACGGACATCGGACGGAAAGCAATCAAGTGATTCTATGGCGACGATAATCAGCGGAAAAGAGTTGTCGGCCTCGATGAAGGCCGAAATGGCGGCGGCAGTGAAGGAGTTCCCCGCCAAATACGGGCGGGCGCCCCATCTGGTCGTGGTGCTCGTGGGCGACGATCCGGCCAGCGTGAGCTATGTGACGGGCAAGGCCAAGGCTTCGGCCGAGGTGGGCATTCGCAACACGACGATCCGCCGCCCGGCGGAGACGGGCGAGGCGGAGTTGCTGGCGCTGATCGGCGAACTGAACGCCGACGACGGCGTGGACGGGATTCTGGTGCAGCTGCCCCTGCCGAAGCATATCGACGAGGATCGGGTGATCGCGGCGATCCGCCGCGAGAAGGACGTGGACGGTTTCCATCCGCTCAACGTAGCCAATCTGTGGCTCAAACAGCCCTGCACGCTGCCCTGCACGCCGAAAGGAATTATCCGGATGTTGCAGCGGGCAGGTGTGGAGATCGCCGGCAAACGTGCCGTGGTGATCGGCCGCAGCAATATCGTAGGGCTGCCGGTGGCCAAATTGCTGCTCGACGCCAACGCTACGGTGACGATCGCCCACAGCCGCACGCGAAATCTGCCGGAGGTGACGCGCGAAGCGGACATCCTGGTCGTGGCGATCGGCCGGCCGCGTTTCGTGACGGCCGACATGGTGCGTCCGGGCGCCGTGGTGATCGACGTGGGGGTCAATCGCGATCCCGGGACGGGCAAGCTGTGCGGCGACGTGGACTACGCCGCCGTCGAACCGCTGGCCTCGGTCATCACTCCCGTGCCGGGCGGCGTGGGGCCGATGACGATCGCTTGTCTGATGGAGAATACGGTCGAATGTTTCCTGCGTAAAATGGAGCGGTGACGCGGCGGACGATCGGAATTACGGGGCTTTCTGCGATTTGTGGAAGGCCCCGTTTCGCATCGGGCCTCCGGTCGTCGGGGGATGTTGCGACCTGCCGCAGGGCGGTTCCGGAAGAGGTCGGGCGTTCGGCCGGATTCCGCGGTGCGCATCGTCGTCAGTGTTCCATGTCGTTCAGGTAGATTTCGAGTGCCCGTACCGAAATCAGGATTTCGCGGATGGAGACGCCGAGCGAGCCGATCAGCGCCAACAGGCCCGCACCGAAGACGTATGCGGCCACGAGCTGCAGCCCGATGTAGAGCAGGAACATCGTCACGACGCACAGGAACAGGCTGGCGATCCCCAGAATCTGCATGGCGCGGGTCAGGTAGAGCCGCCGCCGCAGGTTGTCGATCTGGGCGGCCGTCAGGTCGGAACGGTGTTGGAGGTATTGCGCTTTGAGCGTGCGGATCAGCTGGGCGTAGGAGAGAAACCGGTTGGTGTAGGCCAGCAGGATCAGCGAAATGGCGGGAAAGAGCAGCGCGGGGACGGTGAGTGTGAGTTCTTCCATAGCGAACGGATTATCGTGTCGTCGGGACAAAGATACGATTAAGCCGGGCGCAATGCAAATTTATTTGCTTTTTGCCGAGGCGGAGTATCTTTGGTTTGCGCCTTGGATGCTCTGTCTCGGCATAATCAAGCTTGCGCTTGCTTCTGCGCTCGACTTTTCGTATCTTTACGTCGCGGGACACGGACGGTTCCGGAGTCTCCGAATATTTTGTAGGAAAATAAGGGTTACGATGAAAACTACGAAACGAATGAAACGTCTGCTCGGTTGGCTGCTCGTGTGCCTGCCCGTTGCGGCCGGTGCGCAAAGCGTGCAGGATTCGCTGGCGATCGCCGCGATCCGCTGGGATACCTGCTGCGTGCGGCCGCATCTGGTGGCTGTGCAGGCGCAACTCGAACTGTTCGGCGCGCCGCAGGCGATCTCGATGGTCAGGTATGACGCGGGAAGATACCGCACCCGCATCGTACAGCCGGATTCGCTGACGCTTACGTCGGTTTTGGCCGAGGCGGAGGGGGCCGTGGCGGCCGTGAACGCGGGCTATTTCAATGTGAAGACGCTCGTTCCCTCGACGTTCGTGCGTGTCGGAGGCCGGACGGTCGCCGCGACCGAAGCTCGGGAAGAGTTCCGCGTCAACGGCGTGGTGGCGATAAAGGGGCGCCGCGTGCGGATCGAACCCTATGTTCCGGCGGACGACGCGCGGCTCGCGCGGCGTTACCGTGACGTGCTGGCTGCCGGGCCGCTGCTTCTCTGCCGCGGCGAGGCGTTGTCGTATGCCGATCGCGAGGGCGGTTTCTGGGGCCGGCACCCCCGTTCGGTCGTGGGCGTCACGCGACAGGGCGAGGCGGTGATGATCGTCGTGGACGGCCGTTTCCCGGGGCAGGCGGCGGGTATGACGATCGGCGAACTGATCTATCTCGTGCGGCAATTGGGGCTGTATTCGGCGCTGAACCTCGATGGCGGCGGTTCGTCGACGCTCTGGTGCGAGGAGGCGGGCGTCGTGAACCGCCCGTCCGACAACCAGAGGTTCGACCACGAGGGCGAACGGCGCGTCACGAACTGCATCGCGGTCGTGGCGGAGTGACGCCGCCCTTTCCGATCGGGAAGCCGAGGCGTTCCGTCGCTTCGGCTTTTCGTCGGATTTCGGAAATGCCCCCCCCCTTCCCGCATCTGCGGAAAGGCGGCAACAGCGTGTTTTCACGTGGGGCTGAATGTGCTGTTATCAGCGTGTCGGTCTGCTTGATGCCGGCTGTGTCCCGGCTTCGTCTCCTCGGTTTTTTAAATTTTGTGAAAAATTACTGTTAATTTTTTCACATTATCGTTTTTTTTTACTAATTTTGCATCGGGAAAAAAGGGACTTGCCGCGAGTGCGGAGCCTTCGTCGGGAGAGTCCCGGGAAATTCCGGATAGAGTTGGATAAAGAGGTTTTAATAACGAATACAATTATGGACAAAATGGATTTGAAAAAGTACGGCATCACCGGCGTTACGGAGATCGTGTACAATCCGTCGTATGACGAGCTGTTCCGCGAGGAGACCAAGAAGGGCCTGCGCGGTTTCGACAAGGGCGTTGTAACCGACATGGGCGCCGTGAACGTGATGACCGGCGTCTATACCGGCCGTTCGCCCAAGGACAAGTTCTTCGTGATGGACGAGACGACGAAGGATACCATCTGGTGGACTTCGCCCGAATACAAGAACGACAACAAGCCCGTGACGAAGGCTGCATGGAAGGAGTTGAAGAAGCTCGCCGGCCAGGAGCTTTCGGGCAAGAAGCTCTACGTGGTCGATACCTTCTGCGGCGCCAACGAGAACACGCGCTTGAAGATCCGCTTCATCATGGAGGTGGCCTGGCAGGCACACTTCGTGAAGAACATGTTCATCCGTCCGACCGACGCCGAGCTGGAGCAGTACGGCGAACCCGACTTCGTGGTGCTCAACGCTTCGAAGGCGAAGGTGAAGAACTACAAGAAGCTGGGTCTGAACTCGGAGACGGCCGTTGTCTTCAACCTCACCGAGAAGATGCAGGTTATCATCAACACTTGGTACGGCGGTGAGATGAAGAAGGGTATGTTCTCCTACATGAACTACCTGCTGCCGCTGAAGGGCATGGCTTCGATGCACTGCTCGGCCAACACCAACGCCAAGGGCGAGACCGCTATCTTCTTCGGTCTGTCGGGTACCGGCAAGACCACGCTTTCGACCGATCCGAAGCGTCAGCTCATCGGCGACGACGAGCACGGCTGGGACGACGACGGCGTATTCAACTTCGAGGGCGGCTGCTATGCCAAGGTCATCAACCTCTCGCAGGAGAATGAGCCCGATATCTGGAACGCCATCCGCCGCAACGCGCTGCTGGAGAACGTGACGGTAGACAAGAAGGGTAAGATCGACTACAGCGACAAGTCGGTGACGGAGAACACCCGCGTATCGTACCCGATCTTCCACATCGAGAACATCGTGAAGCCCGTATCGAAGGCTCCGGCTGCCAAGAAGGTGATCTTCCTCTCGGCCGACGCATTCGGCGTGCTGCCCCCGGTTTCGATCCTGACCCCCGAGCAGACGAAGTACTACTTCCTGTCGGGCTTCACCGCCAAGCTGGCCGGCACCGAGCGCGGCATCACCGAGCCCACGCCGACCTTCTCGGCCTGCTTCGGCGCTGCCTTCCTGTCGCTGCACCCCACCAAGTACGGTGAGGAGCTGGTGAAGAAGATGCAGAAGTCGGGTGCCAAGGCTTACCTCGTGAACACGGGCTGGAACGGAACCGGCAAGCGTATCTCGATCAAGGATACGCGCGGCATCATCGACGCGATCCTCGACGGTTCGATCGACAAGGCTCCGACCAAGACCATGCCTATCTTCGATTTCGTGGTTCCGACCGCTCTGCCGGGCGTAGACCCCAAGATCCTCGATCCGCGCGACACCTACAAGAACGCCAAGGATTGGGATGTGAAGGCCGAGGACCTCGCCAACCGTTTCGTGAAGAACTTCGCGAAGTTCACGGGCAACGAGGAGGGCAAGAAGCTCGTAGCTGCCGGTCCGAAGGTAAAATAATCCGAAAGATTGCATATATGAGGGAATCCCCGGACCAGTCGGTCCGGGGATTCCCCGTCTAAGAGACGGGCTCTAAGGGCGATGGGCGGGTTTTTCGTGTCGGAGCCCTGTCAGCGCTTCAACCCGTTCTGAAGCCTGTCTAAGAGGCGGGCTTTAGAAAAGGTCGGAAACGGGATCGGGCTTGGATGTTGCCGCAGCCTTAAAACAAGCATCTTGCGCTCGGAAGCGCGGAATCGGAGGGTACGGGCGTCTTACGTTAGGGAGTGCGGAACCGGATGGTAAGCGTGGATATTGCCCGGATCTCCTATAAATCAGGCGTCTTACGCTTGGGGGTGAAGATCCGGTAGCCGATCGAAAGGCCGATCTTGTTGGGATACCACTCCGAGGAGCCGTTGAACGGATCGGGGTATTTGGGCTGCACGGGACGATGGGGATTCATGTCGATCTGGCCGTCGTTCGAATAGCCGTTGTAGTGGCTGTCCATCCATGCCCAGCCGAAATAGGCGTCCAGCAGCCACCGCTCGGCGAACTGGTACTCGTAACCCACGCACAGGCCGATCATCATGCCGTAGCCCTTGCAGTAGCGGTCCTCGAACTTGAGGCGCCAGTTCTCGATGTAGGGTTTCGACATGTCGAAGGCCATCATGCCGATGTTGGCCCCGAGATACCACCCGCGGTTGTGCTCCTTGAAGAAGCGGCGGTATTCGCCCATGAAGATGGCGAAGGTCATGTGCTTGCCGTCGAAGGATTTCCACGGGGAGATGACGATCTCGCTCTGGAGTGTCGATTTGGGCGTGATGGCGAACTCGACGGCCGGGTTGACGATCCCGGCCAACGCATAGAGTCCGTTGAGCTTGACGTATCCCTGCGGGAGTGCGTTCTGTATACCGAAGAGTGTGAGCAGGAGCGCGCAGGCCCCGAATTTGCAGCGTTTGTTTTTCATCATTTGCAAAATTCAGCCGGATACAAAGGTACGAAAAAGCCGGCCGGTCCCAAAACCGTCCTGCTTGCGGTTTCGGCAGGACTTTCCGACGGATCAAAGTGTCGTTTCGACGCCAAAGGTATGAAAAAATCCGGCCAATGTACATAATCGGCCGGATTCTTCCTGAACAATAGGGAGTTTAAACTCCTTTTTTCGTCGGCTGCCCGTCGGTCTGCAAAAACAGGGCCGGACTCATACGAGCCCGGCCACGGTTTTTGGGATGCATGGCGGTCAGACCGTCATGATCTCCTTCTCCTTTTTGGCGAGGACCTCTTCGAGGAGTTTGGAGAACTTTTCGAGCAGTTTCTGCGTCTGTGCCTCACCGTCTTTCGACTCGTCCTCGGGCATGCCCTCCTTCTGGGCTTTCTTGAATGCTTCGACGGCGTCGCGGCGGGCGTTGCGCAGGCTGATGCGGGCCGTTTCGGCATCCGAACGCACCTGCTTCACCAGCTCCTTGCGGCGCTCCTCGGTGAGGGGCGGAATCGACAGGCGGATCTGCTCGCCGTTGTTCGAGGGCGTCAGGCCGATGTTCGAGTCGATGATCGCCTTCTCGATCGGGCGCAGCATGTTCTTGTCCCACGGCTGGATCAGGATGGTTTTAGCGTCGGGTACGGTGACGCTGGCAGCGCCCGAGACGGGAACCTGCGAGCCGAAATAGTCGACCATCACGCCGTTCAGGGCGTTGGGCGACGCCTTGCCGGCGCGTACGTTCAGCAGCTCCTCTTCGAGGTGGTCGATGGCCTTCTGCATACGGCCCGAGGCATCGTTGAGAATCGTTTGTGTATCCATGGCGTTTGGGGTTTAATTTTCGAGTGTCTTTTCAATGGTGCGGATCAGGGCGTCGAACTCCTCCTCGTCGTAACCCACCGTGGCGAGGACTACCTTGCCCTCCTTGTCGATGAGGAAGTTGCGCGGGATGTAGTTCGAAGCGTAGCGGTCGTAGACGGTTCGTGCCGAGTCGAGGCCCATCGGGAAGGTGTAGCCGGTCTTTTCGCGGAAAGCCTCCACCGTTTCGCGCTTCTCGCCGCGCGAGACGGGCAGGAAGACGAACTCTTTGCCGGCGAAACGGTCGATGATATCCTTCTGCACGCGGGTCAGTTCCTGACGGCAGGGCGGGCACCATGTGGCCCAGAAGTTGAGCAGCACGACCTTGCCGCGCAGCTCCTTGAGCGACAGTTGGCTGCCGTCGACGAGTTCGACCGTGAAGTCGGGGGCCGTCTCTCCGGCCTTGACGAGCGTGGTCGATTCGGTGTCCGTCTCGGCGCTCTTCTTGGCGTTGCGGTTGCCGCACGAGGGGAGCAGCAGGAGAACGGCGATGATGGCGGCGATCAGCGCCAGCATCAGCCACAGCGATTTATTGCTTTTTTTCTTTGCCATAATCTTTACGGTTTTACGAGTGTTCCGATCTGCTCTCCGGCAAGTACCTTGCCCAAATTGCCTTCGGTGTCCATGTCGAAGACGATGATCTGCAATCCGTTCTCCCGGCAGAGCGTGAAGGCCGTGAGATCCATGACCTTCAGCCGGCGGTCGAGCACCTCCTCGAACGATATCTCGTCGAACTTCACGGCCGTGGGGTCCTTCTCCGGATCGGCCGTGTAGACGCCGTCCACGCGGGTTCCCTTGAGCAGCACGTCGGCTTCGATCTCGATGCCGCGCAGCGCCGATGCCGAGTCGGTCGTGAAATAGGGATTCGAAGTGCCGCCCCCGACGATCACCACATAGCCCGCCTCGAGGTATTCGATGGCACGGGCTTTGGAGAAGTATTCGCCGATGGGCTCCATGCGGATCGAGGTGAGCACCTTGCACTTGACCCCGTTGTCCTCGAGTGCCGATTGAAGTGCCAGCGAGTTGATGATCGTGGCGAGCATCCCCATCTGGTCGCCTTTCACGCGGTCGAAACCTTTTTTGGCACCCGTGAGGCCGCGGAAGATGTTGCCGCCGCCGATGACGATGCCGATCTGGACGCCTGTCGCCGCGGCCGCCTTGATCTGTTCGGCATAGGATTGCAGCACTTCGGGGCAGAGCCCGTATTTTTGCGTTCCCTGAAGCGACTCGCCGCTCAATTTCAGGAGTATCCGCTTGTATTTCATGGTTTGTTGCTTTTTATTCGTAACGCGAAGATAGGGATTTTTTCGAAAAATTCACATATATTAACTATCTTTGGTGTCGTAACGACACTTTTATCAGTCAGGATGTTTTGCCGGACGGCACACAATTCGGTTTTGGAGCCGTCCGTTCTTTTTCTTATCTTTGCAATTCTTATGTCGTCGGAAGAATATAAACTGCTCGATACGATCGCGTCGCCGCGGGAGCTCAAAAAGCTCTCGGCGGAGGAGTTGCGCGTCTACTGCGACGAACTGCGCCATTATATCATCGACGAGTGTTCGGTCAATCCGGGTCATCTGGCTTCGAGCCTCGGGGCCGTGGAGCTGGCCGCAGCGCTGCATTACGTCTTCGAAACCCCGGAGGATAAGATCGTCTGGGACGTCGGTCACCAGACCTACGCCCACAAGATCATCACCGGGCGCCGCGAGGCTTTCCGAACCAAACGCCGGCTGGACGGCATCAGCGGATTTCCGCGCATGTCCGAGAGCGAATACGACGCTTTCGGGGGCGGTCACGCTTCGGTGTCGATCTCCGCGGCCTTCGGCATGGCCAAGGCGGCCGAACTGCGGGGCGAGAAGCGGCAGGTGGTGGCCGTCATCGGCGACGGCTCGATGACCGGCGGACTGGCTTTCGAGGGGCTCAACAACGCCGGGGCCTCGAAGCGCACGAACCTGCTGGTGATCCTCAATGACAACAACATGGCCATCGATCAGGCCACCGGGGCGCTGAAGAACTACCTGCTGAAAATCTCGACTTCGGTCCACTACAACCGCTTCAAACAGCGGCTGTGGGGCGTTCTGTCGCATACGCCGCGCCTGCTGAGGCTCTGCCAGAAGGCGGGCAACGCCGTGAAACAGGGGTTGCTGAACAAGAGCAATCTCTTCGAAAGCCTCAATTTCCGCTACTTCGGACCCGTGGACGGCCACAACCTCAAGGAGTTGGTGCGGACACTTCGTGCACTGCGCGATATAGAGGGCCCCAAGTTGCTGCACGTCATGACCGTAAAGGGCAAGGGGTATCTTCCGGCCGAACACAACCAGTCGGTCTGGCATGCCCCGGGGTGCTTCAATCCCGATACGGGCGAGCGGATCTCCGCCCCGGACGATAAGGCGCGTTATCAGGACGTGTTCGGCGAGACCTTGTTGGAACTGGCCCGCAGGGATGCCCGCGTCGTGGGCGTCACGCCCGCCATGCCTACGGGCTGTTCGATGAACATTCTGCTGCGCGAGATGCCGGAGCGCTGTTTCGACGTCGGCATCGCCGAAGGGCATGCCGTGACCTTTTCGGCGGGACTCGCCGCGGCGGGGATGGTGCCTTTCTGCAACATCTATTCGTCGTTCATGCAGCGGGCTTACGACAATGTGATCCACGACGTTGCGATACAGGGACTTCCGGTGGTGATGTGCCTCGACCGCGGCGGGCTGGTCGGCGAGGACGGCGTGACGCACCACGGAGTCTTCGACATGGCCGCTTTCGCCGCCGTGCCGGGGCTGACCATCATGGCGCCGATGAACGAACCCGAGCTGCGCAATGCGATGTACACCGCCCTGCAATCGGGCGGGCCCTTTATGATCCGCTATCCCCGCGGCCACGGCGAGGGACTGCCGTGGCGGGGCGTGCCGTTCGAGGTGCTGCCCGTGGGCCGGGGACGCCGGCTGCGCGACGGGGACGATGTGGCGCTGGTGAGTGTCGGGACCGTCGGCAATGCCGCCGCCCGGGCCGCCGAGCGTGCTGCGGCCGAGGGGGTGAGCGCGGCGCATTACGACCTGCGCTGGGTGAAGCCGCTCGACGAGGAGTTGCTGGACGAGGTGGGGCGCAGGTTCCGCCGCGTCATCACGGTCGAGGACGGCAGCCTGCGCGGAGGCGTCGGCGAAGCCGTTGCGGCCTATTTCAACGCCCGCGGTTACGGGGCGCACGTCACGAGCCTCGGTATCGGCGACGCTTGGGTCGAACACGGCACTCCGGCGCAGCTCTACGCCCTCTGCGGGTATGACGAGGAGTCGATTCTCCGCGCCCTCGTGGACGGCGGGCAGGCGCCCGCCTAAGAAGCGGGTTTTAAGGCCAAGCGTTAAAGCGATGGCCGGTCGTTCTGCTTTCCATCCAGTTCCGCGCGGCCAAGTATAAATAAATGTCCGTTTGTCGCCCCTGCTGATTTCGGCAGGGGCTTCGTTTGTGTTGCCCGGGCGAAATCGAGATAACGATTGTCCGATTCATGGCAGGGGCGGAGTGCGGAATTGCCTACCTTTATTCCGTCAAAAAACAATGAAACCTGCCAATCTGATTTTATGAAGAGATTTTACATGCTCGCGGCGGCGTTCCTGATGCTTTCGGCCACGGCCGCAAGCGGACAGCGTCCGTCGGAGTGCGGCTACGGGGCGTCGAATGCGCCCCGCAAAGTTGAAGTCACCGAACGGGACAAACAGCGTGCGGCCGAACTGACCGCCAAGATGACCCTCTCGGAAAAGATCGCCTACATTTCGGGCCTCCGGTCGTTCTACATCCGCGCCGTCGAGCGGCTCGGGATTCCCCAGATACGCATGGCCGACGGTCCGCAGGGCGTAAGGAACAACACCAAAAGTACGCTCTTTCCCTGCGGGATGATGACCGCGGCGACGTGGAACCGCGACCTCGCCCTCGACTTGGGGCATGCTCTGGCACGCGACTGCCGGGCCCGCGGCGTGAGTATCCTGCTCGGTCCCGGGGTGAACATTTATCGCAGTCCGATGTGCGGGCGCAATTTCGAATATTTCGGCGAAGATCCCTACCTGACCTCCGAGACGGCCGTGGGCTATGTCCTCGGCCTGCAGGACGGAGGCGTGATGGCGACGATCAAGCATTTCGCCGTCAACAATCAGGAGTGGAGCCGCCACAACGCCAGTTCCGATGTCGACGAACGCACGCTGCAGGAGATTTACTTTCCGGCTTTCCGCAAGGCCGTGCAGCAGGCGGGCGTGGGGGCCGTGATGGACAGCTACAACCTGATATGGGGCGTTCATGCCAGCGAGAACCGGTGGCTCAACGTCGATGTGCTGCGCGGTCAGTGGGGTTTCGACGGCATGGTGATGTCGGACTGGACGTCGACCTACTCGACGGCCGGGATGATGTACGGCGGCCTCGACCTCGAGATGCCCAAAGGGTGGTATTTCAACGAGGAGAGCATCCTGCCGCTGCTGGAGAGCGGGGTGATCCACGAAAGCCAGATCGACGAGAAGGTGTGCCACATCCTGCAGACGCTCTCGGCGTTCGGGTTTCTCGACAAGCCGGCTGCGGGTGCGGCCGTCAACGAAGACGACCCTGCATCGTCGCAGACGGCCCTCGACATCGCCCGCGAGGGCGTCGTCCTGCTGAAGAACGACGACGGACTGCTGCCGCTCAAACGGAGCAAAGGGCGGATACTCGTGCTCGGGCCCAATGCCGAGCGCGTGCCCCACGGCGGCGGCAGCGGTGCGGTGACGCCTTTCCACACTGTGTCTGTCTACGACGGGCTGAAACTTGCGGCCGGTGAAAAGGCCGTGGAGATACTCTCCGACAAACGGCTTTACGCCGGTATCGACAGCCGGGTCTATCCCGATTCGCTGTCGGCCGTCGCCGGGACGGGCGAAACGGGTTACAGGGCCGCCTATTACCTCGGGATCGACCCCGTGGGCGAACCCCTGCACACGCGCACCGAACCGTCGGCCGCAGGCAGTTGGGGTTACGGCGCACCCTTTGAGGACATGCCCGCCGACGGATATTCCGTCGCATGGGACGGCTTCTACAAAGCCGCGGAGGACGGTCTCGTGCGCGCCGTCATGTCGGGAGACGACGGTTACCGCCTCTTCGTGAACGGCAGGCAGCTCGACGGCCACTGGTCGCGGCACGGGCTGTCGTCGAAGACCGCATTCTTCCCCGTCGAGAAGGGCGGCGTCTACCATTTCCGGTTTGAATTCTTCGAGGCCGCCGGCGAAGCCCGCGCGCAGCTCGAACTCGGCATCCGGCAGGAGGAACTGCTCCGCAAGGCCGCCGGGGAGGCTTCGGCGGTCGTCTACTGCGGCGGATTCAATGCCGACCTCGAGGGCGAAGGCTTCGACCGGTCGTTCGAACTGCCGAAGTCGCAGACGGCCGATCTGGAACTGCTCGCCGGGCTGAATCCCAACCTGATTATGGTGCTGCATGCCGGAGGCGCCGTCGATTTCAGCGGCTGGGGCGACCGTGCCGCCGCCATCGTCATGGCGTGGTATCCCGGGCAGGAGGGCGGCCGGGCCGTGGCCGAGGTGCTGACGGGCAAGGTGTGCCCCAGCGGGCGGCTGCCCATATCCATGGAGAAGACTTGGGCCGACAATCCCACGTTTGACTCCTATTACGACCGCCGCAACGTGGCGCACAAGCGCGTGACCTACACGGAGGGCGTGTTCGTCGGCTACCGGGGTTACGACCGCAGCGGGAAGGCGCCCCGCTATCCGTTCGGGTACGGGCTGAGCTATACGACGTTCGCCTATTCGAACCTCACGGCCGAGCCGCTCGGGGGCAACCGCGTGAAAGTCGCTTTCGACGTGACCAACACGGGGAAAGTCGACGGCAAGGAGGTGGCGCAGGTCTATGTCACCGATTGCGAGGCGTCGGTGCTGCGTCCGAAAAAGGAGCTCAAGCATTATGCGAAACTCTCGATTCCGAAGGGAAAGAGCGTACATGTGGAGCTGGAACTCACCGATGAGGCGTTCGGCTATTACGACGTGGCCGGCAAGCGGTTCGTCGTCGAGCCCGGCGACTGTACGATCGGTGTGGGCGGCAGTTCGGACAACCTGCCGCTCAAAGCGACGGTGACGCTCCGATAGCGGCAGTCCTTGTAAATAAAAGCCCCGGCGTCGAAAACGCCGGGGCTTTGTTTATTGTGCCGAGGAGGCGTACTCCGACGGCGTGACCCCGAAGCGGGCCTTGAAGCATTTGCCGAAATAGGAGGGCGTGGTGAAGCCGACCATGTACATCACCTCGGTGACCGTGAGTTTGTCCTGCTTGAGGTAGAGGGCGGCCTTGCGCAGCCGCACCTCGCGGATGTATTCGACGACGCCCATGCCGTTCAGTTGCTTGATCCGGCGGTATATCTGTTTCGACGAATAGTGGCTCAGTTCGACGAGCCCGGCAGCCGTGAATTCGGGATCGTCGATGTGGGCGTTGATGATGTCGGTGATCTCCTGCATGAACACCTCGTCGGGATTGCGCACCTCCTCGACCTTGAGGGTCATCATCTGCTCCTGACGGATCTTTTCGAGGTACTGTTCGTGCTTGATGAGCAGCAGGATGATGCGGCTGTTGAGGTATTTCAGGCTGAAGGGCTTGGAAATGAAAGCGTCGGCGAATTCGTAGGCGTCGAGTTCGGTCGTGCGGTCGTGCCTGCCCGTCAGGATGATGATCGGCAGGAAGGTCGTCGCCAGCGAGCGGCGGATTCTGCGGCTCATCTGAAGTCCGTCCATCACGGGCATCATGATGTCGGTGATGACGAGGTCGATCTTGTTCCCGGCCAGCAGCGCGAGCCCCTCCTTGCCGTTCTCGGCGCAGACGAACGTGTAGTCGTCGCCCAGCGACGCCGTGATGAAGTCCCGGATGTCCCGGTTGTCCTCGACCAGCAGGATGATGGGTTTGCGCTCGTGGTTCCACACCTTCGAAAGGCTGTGGAGCGAGAAATCCTCGCTCTGGTTATCGTCCTGCATGATGAACGAGTCGGCCTTCATGGTCGAAAGCCGCAGCGTGAAGCGGCTGCCCTTGCCCGGGACGGAGGAGACGCTCACCGAGCCCTTGTGCATCTCGGCGATGGTCTTCACCAGATAGAGCCCGATGCCCGAGCCGTGGATGTTCCGGTCCTGATTCGAGGCGGCGCGGTAATACTGGTTGAAGACATAGGGGAGCTCCTCCTTGAGGATGCCGATGCCGGTGTCCTCGATGGTGATGTCGGCGTAGATCAGGTCGTCGGTCTCCTTGCCGACGGTGACGCTGACCAGCACGCTGCCGCCCGCAGGGGTGAATTTCAGGGCGTTCGACAGCAGGTTGTTCAGCGCCGACTCGATCTTCACGCGGTCGAGCATGAAGATGTAGCGGATGTTGTCGCAGTAGAAGCGCGTGTTGATGCCCTTGTCGGTGAACGCCGGCGAAAAATCGTCGTAGACCTTGCGCGTGAGGTCGACGATCGACGTGGCCGACGGGATGAACAGCGCGCCGTTGTCGGTTTCGTTGTCGGTGACCATCTTGTCGATCAGCAGGTGCATCTTCTCGGCGTTGCGCTGCATCGACACCAGTTCCTGACTGTGGAAATTGTTCGCCTCGGTCGAAATGAGTTTGCCGACGTGCCCCAGAATGATGCTGAGCGGGGTTTTGAACTCGTGGGCCAGATTGGCCAGAAAATCGGATTTCATCTTGACCATCTTCAGCGCCTTGTCGCGCTCTTCGTGTTCGAAAGCGAGCTGCCGGCGGGTGCGGACGGTCGTGGCTACCGCCACGAGCAGCACCGTGGCCAGCAGCGTGTAGACCAGCCACGCGATCGGACCGGCATACCACTGCGGACGGATGTCGACCCGCAGCGAGGCTGTGTTGCTCTGAATCTGCCCGTCGGACATGATCGCCCCGACCTCGAAGAGGTAGGAACCCGTCGGCAGGTTGATGAACGTGGCGTGGTTGCTGCCGTTCTCGGTGATCTGCCAGTCGTCGTTCAGCCCCTTGAGACGGTAGGCATAGCGGTGTTCCGAGAGCGAGAAGTCGAAGTCGGAGAACTCCAGCGTGAACGAGTTGCGGTTGTGGGGAAGCACCAGCCGCTCGGTGACGTCGATGTTCTTCGTCAGCAGCACGTCCCGGCCGAGCGGCTCGCCG
>ERZ857503.384-NODE-384-length-35467-cov-4.265729_pt1 | contig 35467 bp, 48 predicted proteins | sample MGYA00519766_ERZ857503 | MGnify/ENA primary metagenome ERZ857503 (study PRJEB31778, sample SAMEA3449345) | human gut metagenome | biome: human gut; feature: human-associated habitat; material: faeces | place: United Kingdom | collected 2010/2012 ...
CTGTTATGCAGACTGACATAACCCAATTAAAGGATGATGTTGCCGATATTAAGGAGCATGCGGCAGAGACACGGGAAGCAACAAATACATTGCTTGAATGGGCGGAAGAAGCACAGATACAGGTGAAAATACCTCTTTTTAAGGGTAGTGAATAATTCCATTCTAATTAGCCTCGGCCAATGGCCGGGGCTTTTTTTATTGTTTCCAATAGATTCCGTCCCGTGGCATGGGGGAAGGAGTGTCTGTCAGTCCGATCAAGTAATCGGCTGTAACATTATATATCTTACATAGCCTTATAAGTTGGTGAATGGGTATTTCTCGTTCGCCGCGTTCGTATCGACTGTATTGGGGTTGGGTAGTATTCAATATTTTGGCAATTTCTGTTTGCTCCAAGTCTCGATCTTCCCTTAAATCTTTTAATCTTTGGTAGTATTTCACAGGTTTAGGCCTCCTATGTTGTTTATATCGCCGATTCTAACATAAATCCGTTTGGATATATTGACTTTATATTCAAACGGATATAAAATAAACCTGTAATATATCCAAACAGATATAAAGTATCGGAGATGTTTAGTGATGCTTGAATTTCTTCTATTTTCCCTGTTTCTTCTCGCTGTTCTCTGCCTGTATTTTCTCTGTCGCCTGATCGGTGTGCAAACGGCTACGCGCCGTTCACATAAATAAAATTGAAGTGAGGTAACAAACATGAGAGCAATGGTAATCGGTATCAAACATATTGACTTTACGCCAAAGGGTGAAAGTAAACCTATCGCGGGTGATAAGCTTCAAGTTGTCCGCGAATTTTCCATGAATGAAGAGGGGCAGGGCCAAATGGTTGATCAGATTTGGATTAAAGCTGGTTCTCCGCTTCGCCAGAAAGTTGCGGTCGGGCAAGAATATGAGTTTTGTTATGATATTGCTGGCGGTGGCCGTGCAACTTTGGTTGATATCCGTCCTGTAGCTGATAAAAAATGAACTTTGGAGTGATTGAGTGATGAAAGGTGCAAAGCGAATCTTATCGGTATTTCTGCTGGTTGTGATGCTTTGCACCTTTTTTGCGTTCCCGGCTGAGGCCGCTACAAATTACTGGCCTAGCCTTAGCAGTTGGAATTTGGGTAGTGATAATATTTCGCTCATATCGGGTGGCACTGCATTTGATTTAGCGGGTAGTAATCCTAGTAATAAGGGGGTTGCTATGGGTTCTGTTAGTTTGCCCGCTGGTAAAAGTTATCGATTAACGGGCAAGTTTAGCTTTGCGCGCCGTGGCACCACCGCCAGTGCTATTTTTTCTTTTCTTCCTGCAAATGGTGATGAAATTATTATTTGGCAGGGTGCAGTAGGTGTTACAGATATCAATATTGATAAAGTTATTAATCTTCGATCTGATCAAGTTGGCGGCGCTTTTTTCGTTTATATCGAAACGGGCGGCGTTGTTACTTTATCCAATTTTCAGCTTGTTGACAATTCGACTGATACCGGCATTCTCAACAGCATCAAGGAAGGCTTCTCTAAGCTGTGGGAATGGCTTCAAAATATATGGAACACGATTAAAGAAATCCCCACAAAAATAGGCCAATTCATCACGAATTTAGGTGACCGAATATCAACCTTCTTTTCCAACTTAACAAATTCGATCAAAGGCTTTTTCAATGACCTTTGGGATAAAATCTGGAACGGGGACGGCAGTGTCCCGCCCTTTGATAATAACAACAAGTTTGCACAGGTGATCGAAAAGTTAAACGAATGGACGGCAAAAATCAAGGAATTTTCCGGCTCTGTCGATTCTAGTGCCGATACAGTGACCGGATATCTGCAATCCGGTACAAGCTTTTTGAATAGCGCCATGGGTGCGTTTCCCGCCGCCTTGACTGCTGTTCTTGGCTTTGCCTTGGTGTTCATTGTCGTGCGAAAGGTGGTGGGACGATGAAACCAATTATTGATTGGATAACGGGCTTTTTCGGCTTCATCGTTGATATGTTCGCCGCCCTGTTTGATCTCCTGTATGAGCTTGTGATGGTTTTGGTTGCCGCTGTTGTTTTTGTAGGTCGGGTAGTTGCGGCTATGCCTCTTATGTTTACCATCCCTGTGGGGGTTCTGATTGTTGTTTGTGTCTTGTATAAAATTCTCGGAAGGGAGAATCAATCATAGATACTTTTGTTACTGCCTTGCAGGGGGCTTTTGATATCCTGACGGGAAACAGTATCGCGGGAATGCCGCTTTTTATGTGGTTCCTGCTTCCGCTGGTCTTTGCATTGGTTATTAACTTTATCAAGGGAAAGAAGGAATGATTTTGTGGAAGAAAGCCGTTGTTTGCCTTGCATTTCTTGTTGTCCTTTCATCGTCCGTTTTCGCTGTAGAATACTCTACCGAATATCCCAGCTACGTTCCTATCTCGGGAGGTGCATACATTGAGGTTCAGTCTACCCTTGGGCGTGGGTCGCTTGTCTTTCCGAATCAGTATCAAAACAATACTTTTGGTTTTAGCGGCTCTGGCCTTAATCTTTGTAACATTACTTATTCTACAGTCAGTGGGTATTTCTATCCCGCCTCTGGAAGCCCTGTTCAGGTCCGTTTCCAGCGTTATTCCACGCTAGAATATTACTATGAATCAACTGGAAGCTGGGGGAATGAATGGAGGCCTGTAACCACCAGCGCGATTTATAATACCAATGTCCGCTTCATCGACAATACGACGCTCACGCGGGCGCAGGAAGGCCCCATTTTTGATGATGGACAGCGCACGATGATACCTTTGGTTATTGTGTTGCTGTTGGTTGCTGTTATCGGCATTTGCCTTGGATTCAGGAGGAAATAAAAGAATGACTGATTTGCTTGAACTGATTCGCTCCTTGCTGGGTACTGTCCCGGTAGGTTACGAATTTTTAGAATACATTGTGCTCTTTTTTCTGTTGCTCTTTGGCCTGTTTATCATTTTCGGTATCCTGCAAGCCTTCTTTGGTTTGTTTCGGCGTTAGGAGGTGATTAGATATGCTTTTAGCTGTTGACGGTGCTTCCGGCATGGTTTCTGAGTTTACCAGTATTTTTACTAGCGTCTTTTCTATGATTACCGGCAATTGGGCGCTTTCGCTTTTTGTTATCGTGCCTTTGGGGTGCGCAATTGTCGGCGCTGTGATTTCACTCATTAATAGGCGGTGATTTGATGGGTGACGTTCTTTCCACGTTCTCAACATACTTTTCGCAAACCTTTGGTGCAATTTTGTATTTTATCCCGTTTGCCGTTTTAGTTGCCGTTTCTATTGGCTGTTGGCTTTTAACTAAAATCATAGACGTTTTCAGGAGGTGATTCCGTGCCGACTTTTTCGGCGGAGGCCTTGCAAGGGTTTAAGGACGCGCTTTCCGCAACTGCTTCCGGCTTCTTTGGTCTCTTTAAGAGACTGCTTGATTTTATCCTTTCCTCTCCCGTCCTTTTTTTCGCGGTGGCAATTCCCATTGCCGGTCTTGTTTTTTGGCTGATCTTCTGCTTAGTTCGCAACTTGGGCGAACGTGACCTTGAAACGTCTATGGGTGCTCGTCTCTATTCTAAGGAGCTTGACGGTGCTTTTACCAATGGTGCGTTGATCACGCGCAACGCCTTTCGTAAGGCGAAAAAAATGCACGATAAGAAAAACAAAAAGTCTATGCAAGCTTCTAATCAGCCTAAAAGGGGCTATAGCAATTCCTATGCAGCCTATGCGGCCTATGCTGCACGCTCTGGTAAGCATCATTGAAAGGAGGTGAAATTATATGGGTGATATGTCCAGTATCATATCCGGCGTTGGTACTGCGTCTACATGGTTTTTCGGTTTGTTCAAGGACATGATTGACATGATTGTAGCGAACAATTTGCTATTGTGGTCTGTCCTGCTCGCCATCGTCTGTGGTTCTGTTGGTCTTGGGATTAAGGTTATTCGCAAGTTCGGTCTCAAGGGCAGACGCTGACAGCAGGCCGCTTAGCGGCGCGCTTTGCGCGCGCTGCGGCCTGCTGCTGAAGATAATGTAAAGGAGGTGTTAGTTTATGGAAGAGCCCGCCGCTGTAACTGTAGCTAGTGTATTTTCGGGTATGCAGGAGGTTTTTGATCTGCTGTTGACCATGTTTGCCAACGTGATTAATACGATCACGGGCAACCCGCTTCTTTATGTTCCTGTGCTGCTCGCAATCCTTGGTACGCTCGTGATGTTTGCCATTGGGGTTGTTCGCCGCCTTGGCATCAAGGGTGTTTCTAGTTCTGGCGGCCGCCGTCGTGGCCGTCGTCGTGCATAACATAGCTTTGAAAGGGGGTAAAGGGCAGGTTGTGATCTCGCATCCTGCCCTTATTTTATGACGATCATTTCAAGCCTTTTTTCCGTTTTTACATCTTCCTTCAATCTAGCTTTGGGATGCACTTTCATGGTTTATCTGATCGGCGCTTTGTTTATCGCTGGCCTTCTCGTGAGCATCCTCAAATACTTTTTTTATGGGGGGTATTAAATGTCAATCCTCGATGGTTTAATTAACCGCCGTCTGAAACAACACAGCCTTACACCGACCTGTACAATGATCGTAGGGGATAGAGGGACAGGAAAGTCAACCCTGCTTGCTATGGTCGCTAAATGCGCCTTGCAGTCCGGTCTAAAGGTCTTTACACAGTATCCCTACAAGGATTGCTATGTCATTCCCATGGTTCCTAAGATGATTGACGGTGTTGAGAAATATGATATTGATAAGTCCTGGCTCTACAATCATGATCTATCTGATTCTGTCGTTCTTCTTGATGAGTGCCGCACTGTATATCCCGCCCGCAGTTGGAACAAATGGACGCAATCCGATGACGAATTCTTTAACTTCCTCCGCAAAAACCGATGTTATGTCTTTCTCGCTACTCAAGTCTATGATGCTGTAGATCTCAACGTAAAAAGAGCCTGTGATGAAACATGGTACTTAACAAAAGGCTGGTTTTTTACGAATATCGAAGCTTCCCACACCACAGTAGCAAAAGTAGCAGACAAAAATACCGAAGTTTTGGGCCGTCTCTTTAAAGCTGGCATGATGAAAGTCGAATGGCAAATTTGCGAAGTCCCAGTCGGTAACTACAAATTTTATCGCAAGCCCTACTACAACGATTTTGACACTAATTTTACCTTTGACAGCAAGCCGGAGCCCGAGCTCGTCCCGTGGAATGACAGCTACAACGGTTTCGGCAAAAAATAGCCCCTTCCCCGTGGGGAAGGGGTTGGGGATGGGGGTCACTCCCCGCCGCTCCCGGCCATATCCTTTTTAATTAGCCCGTTAATGTAGCCGTTCAGGCTCTGGCCTGTTTCCTTCGCTCTGGCTTCAATTTTGGCCTTTTCTCCGGTTTTTACGCGCAATCTAATATCTTCATAAGCCTTTTTTACATACTTCGCGTTGGCCCTTTTTTGTGCCTCTGTGAGTGCCATCTGGATCGCCTCCTTTGTCTGATATTGTACTCTAATCAACACACTGGTTACAATATACATGTTGCACAATATATTGGTACCATGTTTGTGCATGTTTGATTCTTATTCGCAATAATATATTGGTACCATTGTAGTATAATATACTCGTAAGGTAGGGGAGGAAAGAAAGCCCCTTAAATTTAAAGGAGGTGAAACCATGGAAATGGACAAGCTTGTCCTGTCTTTGACTGCTCTTGATCATCTGATCTCTGAGTGTAAAGAGGCTCTTAGGCAAGGCAACCAGCCCGATCACGTTGCCTATTATCTGCTCGGCTGCCTTGGCATCCTGCAAGATGATCTCGCGTTTGTGATGCGGACAAAAAGAGAGCTCCCGCCCACCGTCGAAAAGTAGCGGAAGCCCTTGAGTAACCCAATGGAGGCGTAAACCTCACTGCGCCTCTATTATACCAAAATCAAAATTGAAAATCAATGGAGGAGGAAAGAAAAAGATGGTAACCTATCCCACGCGATATAGAGCTTGTAAGGAAAAAAAATATGGTGAAGTAGTTGTCAAGGTTGAGGGCGGTTATGCTGTCATGGATGCTGTAGAATACAGGATTTGGAGGAAACAAAAATGAAACAGTTTGAGTATGAGTATAGAGTTGTTCGCCCCGGTTGCAATTATCCCACTTATACGGAATTTTTTGAACAGGATGTGTACATGTGCTCTTATGCTGAGCCCTTGTCATATTATGCTGACCACTTTGTTTATAACGGTGAGGACCCGCTCAATAATCAGTGTTTAACCTTGGTTGGCTGGGGCGTACATTGTGCCCGCCCTGCTCTTATCCTTGTTCTTTGGGATGATCAAGCGCAGCGTACGTACTTAATGGGAATTGAGGGCGTTGTTGAGATTGAGTATCTTTCCCGGGGCCGCTAGGCCCCTTTCCGGCCCTCAGAGGGTCTCTAAGGTACATTGGGGCTGGGCCTGTCCTGCTTACGGGGATTTGCCCAGCCCGCCGCCCAGATTAGGGCCCTGACACGCCCCCGCAGGGGAGCGGGGAAGGGTATGGGACGGCGGCGCACTTATGCCGTGTTCCTTCTCCCTGCCCGGAGGTTTCTCCCTGCTCTCCGTCCTCTCCATGGCACGCCTTAATCGCAATTTCTCTGCGCTTCCGGTTTCCTCCCTGCTGGCGGTTGCATGCTCATTTTTAGTTTTGGATGTGATTCTAGTGGAAATCTTTTGGTCTATTTATGATTTTTTCTTTCAAGCTTATTTGGGCTTCGTTCTCGGATATTTTTTCTTTTTGCTTGTCTTTGGTATTTACTACTTTTTGATCGTTTCTGATTAAATTTGAATGAAAGAGTGATAAAACGAATGGAATATACTGGTTGTCGTTCTTGTGATTTTTATGATTCTGAATTTGGTTGCACTTGTCCTTCAGTTGATCTTTGGTATGCATGTCCGTATGAACCTGGGCCTATGTTGTCGGATTTTGAACAAGAGGATTGATTTGAATGTTTCTTCCAATTGGAAATCTTGTTGTTTTGTGTATCGCTTTTTTGGGTTTAGGTCTTACGATTGCTTGGGCTATTTTGGCGTGGATTGATAGTCTCTAACCGCGCCCCGCAGGGCGCGGAACTCCCCGAAGTTGGGGTATAGTATTACCCCCAACTTCGGGGACAGGGGACAAAACTTCAAAAAAGCTTGTACCTACGCTAATTAAACCCCCTTTATTTGTCCCCCGGCACTTCGGGGACAAACTAAAAATGGGGGACAAATGGTGGTGATTTTCTAAAATGGAATCAAAGGCTAGTTCCAAAAGTTGGTTTTGTGTTTTTAATAACCCGCAGGAGGTTTATTCCGGCGAACCTGATGTAATTGCCGAACAAGTGCTTGAAGAGTGGGTAAAGGATCATCCGACCAGAACCGGGGCTGTTGCTTATTGTGTCTCTGCTGATGGCCTTCATCATCTCCACATGGTTTTAGAGGATACGAATAAGGCTAGGTTTAGCGCTCTTAAAAAGGCATATCCTAAAGCCCATTTAGAGCCCACCATGGGTAATAAACAACAAGCTGAAGATTATATACAGAAACGGGGGAAGTATCAGGAAAAAGGGGAGAAGGTTCTTTATATTGCTCGTTATGGTACGATTAAAGGGAATCAGGGTGCGCGACGAGATTTTGATATTATAGAACAATTAATTGAAGAGGGGATGACCCCAAACCAAATAATGGAACAGTCTTTTGCTTATCGTCGCTATGAAAAAATGATACGTCAAGCGTATTTTTGGCATCGATATAAGGAAACTCCGCCGATTCGCCCGATTAAAGTTTATTGGCATGTAGGCGATTCCGGTACAGGTAAGAGTTATACTTACATAAAGCTTGTGGAGGAAAAAGGGGAAGAAGCTGTTTACATGTATTCGGATTTTGAGAACGGCGGGCTTGATAATTACTGCGGCGAACCAATTCTTTTTATGGATGAATTTCGTGGACAGATACGTTTTTCTACTCTCATGAAGGTGTTACAGGGTTACAAACAGGCCTTACATGCTCGATATACAAATACTTTGCCTTTATGGACAGAAGTCCATATAACAAGCGTTCTGCCTCCTGAGCGGGTTTATCAGGCTATGGTTCGTGAAGATCGTGACCTTGACACGGCACAGCAACTTTTTCGGCGTATCAATTTCATTGTGTATCATTATATCGATGAAGATGGAAAATATCAAGAATTTGAGCTTCCTATGGAGAAATATACTGATTATTATTATTTAAGATATATAGCAGAAAATCAGGAAAATGATCTGCCTGAATTCGATCTATTGTCAGAACCAGAGGAATTAAAAGGCGAACAGGTGAAGCTATGACAGATCGTCAAAAAGTTGCGTACATGTATAAATATGTGATGCAGGTATCAGACCAATTGCAAAATGCGCTGAACCAACGCCACGCGAACATATATCGCTGGCAATATGATGAAGTGGATTGCTTGGAAGAAATCATATTGCTGGCAAAGATTAGGTTTTTTGCGGAGCTCGAACGCGATCTATTGAATATCCTGACCGATCAATGGATACCGCAAGGCTCAAAAGCCGATAAGAAACGGCTGGAACGCTGGAAGAAATGATGATATAATGAGGAAAAGAAAGGGGGAAGATTTGAGCGGGATAGGCCCTGAAAGAGAGTGAAACAATTATACAAAATAAATATTTTGTATCAAAAAGGGGATTTAAACGCCTTACAGAGCCGCTCAGAGCCTTTTCATAAAATCTACAACAATCCAAATGAATACGATTAACAAAAGAAAAAAGGCAGCTATATGAAAACCAAGAACATAATAAATCATAAAAGTTTCAAAACTCACTTTTCATCAGTCCTCAAATTTAAAATTTTCTGTAAATCTAAAAAAATCTCTGTAAATTCCTTATAGCGTGACAAAAATATAATATCTTCAAGATGGTCCACTTCATCTTCCTGACGACGTACAAAAAAATTCTTACGCTGTATATCCGTATTTTCAAAATCATTATCCCTCCTAAGCATATAAGCATAAATCCAATCAAGTTTTTTCTGTGGTGTCAATCCTTCGCCCATGTTGTCATAATTCCCCCACGACGATATATTTCACCCGCATTCCCGCTTGCGGGATTTCATACTCGGTTCCCTCGGCTGCATCATAGTCCACATGTGCGTAGTCTGAGGGAACCTCTCTTATAATACCACCTCCAGCATAATAAAATTTGCCCATGATCTTGGTCGTACACTTGGTTATGTATTTCGTAATGTATTTTGCAACTCTGATACGATTATCATCCAAACGGACAGCAGTAGACCAACCAAACCGCCAATCTTTGATATTCCATACTTTACGACCCTGCTTATCAACCCTATGCGCATCCAAATAAGTCATATTACCTTTAAAAAACCCATGAAAATGTATTGCACCATCCTCGTGATATTCGGGTACAATAAGATATTGCAAATCTTTTCTTTTAACTTGATCTTTAAGCCATTGTCCTACCCTTTTATTAACTTCTTTTGCGTCATATCGATCTATCTGTTTCGGGTCAAGAGTAAGCGTGACCATATATTCCCAATCATTCATAAACGCAATATCAAAAATCTTATCCTTTGCCCGTTTCACATTATCTTCACGAGGATTCGTCAAATCATATTCACGGCGGTCTTTTTCCTCTTCATCATCTTTCCGTATTCGTTCCCATCCGTCAGGGTTAAAAACACCACGATTAAACACGGTTATCTTCTGTGTGCCGTTCGGGTAGTACTTCACGCGAGCGTTGTAATACGGGTTATCGCGTTGCATCAAACCACCCTATTCACTTAAAATGCCACTTTTTTGAGGTAACTATCAAGTAATAGTAGGAGCGCGCCGGGCGGTCCCCCCGTCCGGGCGGGACCCACCCTTGCGCTCCGGCTGTTAGCTCATCCCTGCCATAGGAATTTTACGAATAATCCACATAACTAACTGATAAGCTAAGCAAAGCAGTTCAACCGCCAAAATAATGGGCAGACCAATCTTGACAAGCGACCAAGGTATAACAAGCGATATAATATTCTGCGCATAGCCCAGCATCGTACCAATATAATCAAACGCAGAAACAATCCCATCCGGCAATGGAGGCAAATTTATCCCATCAAATAGACCAAAAAACACACGTTGCAATGCATTAAGTATTGTCTCAATCAGCACTGCCATCACCTCCGAAAATCACGTTATATTTATGTTTCAGAAAATTAAAAAGCATCAGGCAATATGCCAACCAAACAAAGCCTTGATAGGCGCTGTAAAGCATGTTGTAAGGAGATTGTGTTAAGATCGTAAAGACGTATTTTTGACCTTGTATTAGAGTAAATTCATGACTTGGTATCGGAACCTTAACCGTAGGAAAATCAATATATGGTGGATCAGCTGGCGTATAGTTAACAAGCGTATTTATGATTAAAGATAGTTCATCCGGCAACTGTGCAAGGAAGCCAAAATGTTCATCTATAAAAGCATTAAATTTAGCGGAATATTCATCAAAATAACCATCATGCGGCAAGAAAAATGACTTAATTTTTTCCCATATATCATTAAAAAAACCTGAAATCCGGTCACCAAGACTGGTGAAAAAATTACGCATATTATTGACCAGATCAGTAAAAAAAGTTTTAATACGATCTCCTAAAGCTGTAATAAACTGGCCAATCTTTGTGGGAATCTCTTTAATAGAATCCCAAATTCCCTGCAACCATTCCCAAAGCTTTGAGAAGCCTTCTTTAATGCTGTTCAGGATGCCTGTATCTGTAGACTGATCAACAAATCCAGCGCTATTCCACCAGAACGCGGAATCACCTTTTATAAAAACAAAAAAATAAAGATCGTCAGTGCCATCTATCACAAAATTAAAATTCTTTCTAAAAAATGACGGATTGCCAGTATACAACGTTTTTTTGATATGCCCTTGCCCGTCGCAAAGAGCAAGTTGCAGATTACCAGAACCAGTATACACTTTAAAATTGCAAACCATATCCAAACGATAGGTTTTGCCGGTAGGCACAGGAAGCTTAACAGAAGCGGCACCGGAACCAACTTGTAAATTAGAGACTTTAAAGTATTTATCACCGCTAGCCATTGTAAGAACTTGCAAATTAAGCAAATCAAAAGTGTCATAATCTGGCCAGTAAGAAACCGCATCAGCGACTAAAGAGCCGCCAGAACCAAGCAACAAACAAACCAATAGTAAGGACGATACCAACCGCCGCCAACGTTTCATTTTGATAGACCCCCTCTGTGTACAAAATATCCGGCTGTAGATGTATCGTATTGGTAGCCGGAGCCGCATTGCTATAAACATGTTCATATCGGTCTATCGTGACCGTAAAGGCCCCTACAGAGGCCGTAACGACCCGATAGGCCGTATTGTTATAACTGGTATTACTTGTAATGATACTGTATCTCACGGAGCCAGCAGGGACACTATAACTATACAGGCTATTCGCCGTGATCTTGTCCTTCGAAAAAATCAAATAAAGATCAGGATCATAATTATTGTTACGGTCATTATCACTATAAGCAACATAATACCGATACCCCTGCTGCCGCATCACTGGAACAAGAGATTTCAAGTAATCATTCTGAGCCGTCGAAAACATTAGAAGAAATTCTCCTTTCCGCTAAACGCCCGAACCACCATATTGCCGACACGTGTAATTACCGCAATTAAAACGGCATAAGAAAGCGCACGGCCTAAAAACATAGCAATAACTTCTACAATCGGATCGGTGAATGTCATTTTGCTTTCATCTCCTTTAACAATAAAGCTTGCTGATAATATGGAGTATCTCGTTTATGACCCTGCCACTCATTACGATATCGCTTCATCTTTGCATAAGTGTCATAACGATCATACATTTCAGGACTATGCAACCAACAGTAATGGCCTATTACTTTAGCATGCAACTTGCCATTTTCTTCATAACTTTGTTCTCCATCGATCAAAGTGTTCCATTGGATTGCTTTAAAAAATCCTCGACAAGAAACAATATTAAAAATCTGCTCTCGAATCGGCTTTGCAAGACGCATATAGACCTGAGATGTACCAACAATGTGTTTCCGCTGTTTTCGTTGCTGGCTAATTTCGACCATAACATCAATATCAATATTTTTCGATTCCAGACTATTTAACTCAAGATGCAACTCATCAATAAAATAAAGCACACCATACTCACCATTCTCGACATATTTAAGCGTATCAAGGCCGTCATACTCTACGCATACCCGCTTATACACGCCCGCTAAGATATGTTCACTCGTGATTGTCTCACCCGTGGCCAAATCATAAAGATAAGACGTGCCATCTTCTGCTACTCGATAACCTGCATTGAACGGATAATCCCTCATAGCCACATTGGTTACAAGAACACAATATGGGTAATCTTTGAGCACATTGTACACATAATTGACCCCGGATAGCGTCTTGCCGGCACCCTGAGAACCGATAAAAATCGCCGTACCGATCGGATCAAACCAAAAAGGATGCTCACGCCGAAATTCAACCTTATATTGAAGCAAACCGATTGCATTGCGTATATTAAAACTATCATGAAGTGCATGCTTGTACATGTCAAAACCTCCTAAAATAAAAATAAGGGCCGGGAGTAATCCCGACCCCCGCAGAGGGAAAAACGTTAGACTGAAACCTTGCCGCGCTTGAAAGCCGCCGTAACAATACGGACAAGCTTACGAGCGCCCCACCAAAGCAGGAACAGACCAATCGCAATACCAACGCCGTAAACCAAAATCGTGGTCAAGTTGGAAATATTGATTGTTTTCGTCGCTTCACCGATAACGGACTTGGCGGCCGCAATCGCATCAGCGCCTGCCGCCTCACCTTCAACGGCAAACGCCGGAACCGCCATTGAGCACATTACCAGCATTGCGCCGAAAACAGCGAGGATGCGTTTACCGGCCTTCGTCCGACACCATCTTTTGAGCTTGTTCATGTAGATCATCCTTTCTCAAAAATTACGAAACGGAGTTTTCCGTGATCGCCTTGACATATAGACCATATTGCGTGGAGCGAACCTGCACCGGGATACTGACTTCCTGAAACTTCTTAAAACAGCTTGTGGGGAGGTCGTTGACCGCGATTGTCTCACCATCCGAATAGATCATAGCTTGAACGTATGTAGTCCCATCTTTGCGCTGGCCTACTCTTTCTTCCATAAAGTTTCCTACGAGTGTGCATTTCATTGTGTTGTCATCCTTTCTTAATTTGTAATTATTAATTACATATGCATTGTAATTTATAATTGCAATTTGGTAAAGGCTGGAAATCAGTCAAAATTGTAATTTAAAATAACATAATAGGCATTTTGCTCTTATTTGCTCTTTATTTCTTAACATTTCAATGTTATTATAAATTACCTATAAGGAGGTAAAAAAATGCAAATAGGAACAATATTAAAAAAAGAAAGAGAAAAAAGAGGGCTTACGCAACAACAATTAGCCGATCAAATAAAAATGAGCCGTGCCGCATACGCACAATACGAATTAGGAGTTAATACACCCACTTTAGATAATTTAATGAGAATAGCCGATTTATACGGAACATCAATAGATTACCTAGCAGGAAGATACGCAAATAACACGAACGAGCAAAAAAAAACAACCCCGCAGGGCTGAACAAAGTTCGGGGCTTTTCGCCCGACAGACACGGAGCGATGAGCGAGCGAAGCAACGGGCGAAAAGATTATATGCCAATCTGGGCGGCAGGCTAAACAAATCCCCATCAACACGGCAAAGCCCAGCCCCAAATAAAAAATTCCGCCCCCTGTAAGACAGGGAACGGAAAATTAAAATTATATTTATACAATAAGATCAAGATATTTAAGACTAACATTCATCGTACCACCGGTACGATACAAATAATCAAAAAAGCCATTGCCAGTATCATCAACAAAAACCCTACGGAATTTAACTTCGGCAACACCGCGTGGATTATCCAACACCCTAACGATTTCAACTAAAGCTTCAGATTTATTTTCATTATCAAAAGAATAAAAGCAAAGAGCTCCCGGATAAAATTTTTCAAAATATTGATTAATCATTTAACACCAAACTTTCTTTAGCCAATAATAAAATTAGGAGGAAAATTTAAGCGTATAGTCCCCTATAAAAGCCTACAGAATACTTTGTTCGAAAAGTAAATATTTTGTATAATATAGGGGAGCTAAAATTTGAATTCTGCTTAAATCAAAATTGCGATGCCTTTCATTGACTATTCTGACTTGCCATCCGTTTTAACGGACTTTCTTCGCTATCTCGATGTGATTAAAAACAAATCTCCATTAACCGTGCAGGAGTATGCGACGGATCTTCGCACTTTTCTGCGTTTTCTTAAGCAATCGCGCGGTCTTGTATCTGCTGCTACTGATTTTGATGAAATCAATATTTCAGATATTGACATTGCATTTCTGCGCGCAGTTTCTCTCAGCGATGCCTATGCGTTTTTGTCCTATTGTAAAAATGAACGTCATAACAATGCAACCACCCGTTCGCGCAAAGTTTCTAGTATTCGTGGCTTTTTTAAATACTTAACGGTTCAAAGGAAAATATTGGATGAAAATCCCATGCAGGAGCTAGATACGCCAAAGCAGAAAAAAGCGCTTCCAAAATATTTAACACTTGACCAGAGCATCAGTCTTTTGGAGCATATTGATGGTAAAAACAAAGAACGTGATTATTGTATGGTCACCTTTTTTCTTAATTGTGGGATGCGTCTTTCTGAACTGGTGGGGCTGAATCTTTCCGATATTCATGATAATGAGATTATCCATGTAACCGGCAAGGGCGATAAAGAGCGCATTCTTTACCTCAACCAGGCCTGCCGGGATGCTCTGGCAGAATATTTGAAGGTGCGCCCTGTAGACGGCGTTAAGGATAAAAATGCACTCTTTCTCAGTAACCGGATGCAACGGATCAGCCCTAAAACGGTTCAGCATGTTGTTTATACATTTTTAGAAAAGGCGGGACTTGCCGGCCAAGGCCTATCGGTGCATAAGCTGCGCCATACGGCCGCAACGCTGATGTATCAACATGGGAAAGTTGATGTTTTGGTGCTTAAAGAAATTTTAGGCCATGAAAATTTGGGAACAACAGAAATTTATACGCATATTATGGACGACCAGATGAAATCAGCTGCCGAAGCGAATCCTTTGCATCGGCAAAAGGCGAAAAAGCAAGCTCAAAAATGAAAGAAGCCGGAGAACGCTTTTGCAAACAGTGCATCTGCCAAAGCGGCACAAGCCAGCAATATGAGTAAAATTCCGAAACGTGCGCAATAAAGGCGAAAGTTATGGTAGCTATCCAGCGTTTTATTTCCGTTCATTACTGCAAAAACATCCAGCGACATTGTAATCCCCTCCCGGCAACCAATCAATAGTGTAGCGGTAGACAAAATTGCTCCCGGCAGCAGGATCAGCATGCAATAACCAACTCCTGCAAGCGCTTTGGTGCTGTATAAGTAACCGAATACAGCTCCCAAACCGAGCCCACGAAGAAAGGGCGCAAGCGCAAGAAACGGAAAGCCTATCGCACAAAGCCCTGCAATAAAGGCAACTGAGAGATAGATCAAATTTGAAAACAGTGAGTTGCACATGGTTGAAAACAGGGATTGCGAGTTACGAATTGTGCTGTATTCCTGTAAAAGCTGCAAGAGCTGCTCTAGCCATTCGTGGTTGGCACTGTATTTCACGGATACCGCTCCAAACGCCATTCCGGCCGCAAAAAGCGCCGTTAAAAGAATCAATTTCCAACTGGAAGCAATGCGATCTACCAGCATTCCGTTTGGAAGGGGCCTTCTTTCATGCGGCCTGATCCGCCTTGTCCTCATTTTGTTTCCTCCTTTTTACACGTATCCTTAATAAGGTATGGCGCCGGGGAGGAAAATAGAACTCTAATGGATCTTGCTCAAAATAAAAAATATAAAGATCCTTTGCCTCTTCGCAAGAAAGAAGCAAAGGATCTTTTCGGTATTCTCTGATTCCATTTATTCTTCAGGCTGTGCAAGCGCGGCTTTTATCATGATCGCGCACTCTAAGCGCTTTTGCTCCAGTGCGCAGGAAAGCTTGTGCGGCTTCAGAATATCACCAGCATATTGCAGATTATTGGCGTTGCAGCCGCCGCTGCAATAAAATTTAGCCCAGCAAGTGCGGCATTCCGATTTTTCATACACATTGGTTTTGGAGAAAAGCAGCTTTTTTTTCTGATCTAGCGAGCCGTCTAATACGCTTCCCATTTTCCACTCATCCATCCCAACAAACTGATGGCAGGGATAAATATCGCCCTCCGGCGTGACTGCAACATATTCATTGCCGCAGCTGCACCCGCGCAGCCGTTTGATGGCGCAAGGGCCCTGGTCAAGATCCAGCATGAAGTGGAAAAAGTTGAACGCGTCTCCCCTTTTTTTTCTTTGAATAATTTCCCTTGCAAGGTTTTCATATTCCTCGTAAATGCGGGGAAGATCCTCTTCTGTCAGGGCGATGGGCAGCAGCTCCGGGTCTGCAACTACTGGCTCGATTGAAATCTGGTCAAACCCCAGCTCGCGCATATGGATCACATCTTTTGTGAAATCGAGATTTTTCTTTGTGAAGGTGCCGCGTACATAATATTGATCGAACTTCCCATTGCGGCGCTTTTCAACGAGCCGCTGGTATTTCGGCACGATGGCACCATAGCTACCGCTGCCGTCCACACGGAAGCGAAGCGAATCATTAATCTCTTTGCGCCCATCAATAGAGAGAACGACATTGGACATTTCACGGTTGATGTAATCGATTTTGTCATCTGTCAGCAGCAGGCCGTTGGTGGTGATCGTAAAGCGGAAATTTTTGTGATGCTCCTTTTCGATCGAACGGGCATATTCCACCACTTGCTTAACGACCTCAAAATTCATCAACGGCTCACCGCCAAAGAAATCCAGCTCCAGATTATGGCGGTTTGCTGAGTGCTCAATCAAAAAGTCAATTGCGGCCTTTCCCACTTCAAAGGGCATTAGCTTGCGCCCATGGCCAAAATCGCTTTGTGCGGCAAAGCAATAGCTACAGCGCAGGTTACAGTCATGAGCAATATTCAGGCACATGGATTTTACGGGCGCGGGGCCCATCTGCGCAGCAAATGGTTCATAATCATCGGAGGAAAATAAAAATCCATTTTGGTAGAGGCTATAGAGCTCTGCGTAGGCCTCTTGAATTTCTGCATCGCTGTATGTACCCTGTAATCGCTCGGCAATTTTCTGTGGGCAGTTGGCCGGTAGAGGAGCTTCTAACCCATCGAGCAGCTCATAGGACAGCTGATCCACTACATGGACCGCCCCGCTGTTGACATCGAGCACAATATAAAAACCATTGAGATAAAATTTATGAATCATTCCTGGATTATCCTTTCCGCACCGCTCTGTGGCTGCATTTTACGGCATGAAAAATTAAGGGACAGTCTCCTGCCCCTTAATTTGAAGCCGATTTGATTGGAGTGCTTATTTCTCACACTTCTGATTGGCAACCGTGCAAGACGTTTTGCAGGCAGACTGGCAGGATGCCTGGCATTCGCCACAGCCGCCTTTGGCAGCGCTCTTCTTCAAATTCGCCTGATTTAACGTTACGATATGTTTCATCACAATATCCTCCTACTGATCTGATAATATTTAAATTATAGCACACTGATCTCTGATTTTCAATCTATAATATTGGGAAAATTTAGCCCGTATAGGGCAGCGCAAAACGGTTATCCTATTTGCAGCGGAACAGGATATAAAAAAGCGTTTGCTGTCCTTCTCCGCAAGCCGTTTATGTGGGGGCAACCCAGCATAAACGGTGTTTTTTTATGGTAGAAAAGCTTAAAGATACTTAATGTGACATATCGTTTTTTTCTTTTACGCAAGGGTGGCAGCCAACAGGCGTAAGGCCATAACGAATATAAAACAACAAAGCCCGCCTGTCATCCGGATCATCTTTCCTCTAACTTTGGAATGTTTTTTATTGGTTTTGCTTGTTTTGAAACAGAATATGTAAATCATTATAGAATAATCTGACGAAAAATCAACTGATAAACTGAATATAATTTTATTTATTCATAAACAAGTCATAGAATCATGTTATGATTATAAACAGAATTTTATGGATACCACCAAGGAGGCAATTATGAGCTGGCAAGAAGAATTGAAAAATAATGTAACAACAATTGAGGAGCTTGCAAAATATATTCCTTTCGAAAGCTCTGAAATTGAAAAATTAGAGTCCATTGTCAAAGATTTTCCGATGTCCATCCCCCGCTATTATCTTTCCCTGATTGATCCAAACGATCCGAATGACCCAATCCGCAAAATGAGCCTTCCGGCATTGGAGGAGCTTGATGACGCAGGCATGTGGGATACCAGCGGCGAGGCGAGCAACACCAAAACAGAGGGCTTGCAGCATAAATATGCACAGACAACCTTGATTCTCTCCACCAGCAAATGTGCTATGTATTGCCGCCACTGCTTCCGCAAGCGTTTGGTAGGCACATCCGATGAGGAAGTGGCAAAGACGTTTGCACCGATCCTCTCCTACATCAAGGAACATCAGGAGATCAATAACGTCCTGATTTCCGGCGGAGACTCCTTTTTGAATAACAATCAGGTGATTGCGTATTACTTAAAAGAGCTTTCCGGTATTGAGCATCTTGATTTCATCCGTTTTGGCACGAGAATTCCTGTCTCCCTCCCCTCCCGTATCACAGAAGATCCGGAGCTGATTGATATCCTGCGGGAATATGGCAAGAAAAAGACGATTTATGTGACGACGCAGTTTAATCATACCAACGAATTGACCCCGCAGGCCATCGCTTCAGTTGACTTACTGCTCAGCGCCGGTGTGATCGTAAATAACCAGACCGTCTTACTCCGCGGCGTAAACGACGATCCGGACACACTGGCAAACCTCTTCAATTCCCTGATCCGCAACCGTATCATCCCCTACTACATCTTCCAGTGCAGGCCGGTCACTCATGTGAAAACGCAGTTTCAGGTGCCGCTTGCGGAAGGCGCAAAAATCGTGGATCAGGCCAAGGCGAAGTGCAATGGCTTCAGCAAGCGTGTGCGCTATGCAATGTCGCACGAAACCGGCAAAATTGAAATCCTCGGCATGTTGAATGACAAAGAGATGCTCTTCAAATACCATCAGGCCAAAGATCCAAAAAACAGCAGCCGTATCTTTACGGTGGAGTTGGAGGATAGGCAAGCCTGGCTTTAAAAGAAATTTACGCAGTGGGTATTGCATTGATGCGATTACCCACTGCTTTTATTTATAAATAAAACAAAGCGCACCGAAGAGATGATTCATCCGCTTCGGTGCGTTCTTTTTGAAACAATTTTACTCAGCCTTTAACACTGCGATCGTTACAGAATCGGAGCCAATCTCAATTTCTTTGGTCAGATCAGCCTGTGTCATGGGCGCAAACGACAGTTTATCAGCGAGCAGCTCTGCCGCAATGTGAGATTGCTGTGCCGCCAAAGCCTCCGAAAGGAAGGCGCTGCCCGTTACAATCGCCGCCTGGATATGCTGTTCCACCTGGTAGCCTGCTTCCTTGCGAAGCAGCTGGCACTGGCGGATGATATCGCGCACCGCGCCCTCTGCACGTAAAGCGTCGGTTAAAACCGTGTCAAGGGCAATCGCCACGCCCTCCCCGCATTCTGCGGAAACGATCCCAGCCTTGGTTTTTGACTGGCGCGCAAAGAGAGCAACGTCAAATGTGCCTTCCCAGCCTGGCACTGCAATTTGTTTGCCCGCATCGAAGGCCGCAACCATCGCGCGCATTTCGTCAGCAGATGCAGCCTCTAAGGTTTGTTTCATTTGATTGACGTTCTGCTTGAGCACCGCGCCGGCAGCCTTGAAATTAACGCTCAGATAAGCATCCTCCAACAGGTTAAAATCCTGAATATATACAATTTCTTTCACATTGAGCTCATCCAGTACATTCTTTTCGAATACGCGGATTTGATTGGCAACAGCCTCCTCGCAGCAAATATAGAGCTTTTGAAGCGGTTGGCGCACCTTGAGCTGCTGCTCATTGCGCAGGCGCATAGCTGTGGCAATCACTGCGCGGGCACGTTCCGTCTGCTCGATTACGCCATCATCTGCAATCCCCTCCAGCGGCTGCGGCCAATCGCTCAAATGAACGCTAATGGGGGCGTTAGGCATCACCTTGCGGGTTAGCTCCTGCCAAATATGCTCCGTCATAAACGGGATGATGGGAGACATCACCTGCACGCAGGTGTTCAGCGCATAAAAGAGCGCCCAATACGCTACCATCTTATCGGCCTCATCCTCCGTTTTCCAGAAACGGCGGCGGTTGGTGCGGATATACCAGTTGGAGATATCGTCTACAAACACTTCAAAATCCTTCACGAGCAGGTAGGTCTTATAATCATCCATCACCTCTGTTGCCCGCTTGATAAAGGCATTGGTGCGCAGCACCAGCCAACGGTCAGTCGGTGTAAGCTTGCCGAAAGCAGGTTGATATCCCTCTAAAACCGGCTTATCGATCTGCGCATAGGTGTTGAAAAAGGTGAAAATATTCCAGAAGGAAAGCAGCTTTCGGCGCGCTTCGTCCCCCAGATTATAGCCAAAGCGAACATCGTTTGCCACCGGCGCACCCGCATACATATAACGGATGGTATCCGCGCCGATTTTTTCGGCAGCCTCGTCGAATTTAATCATGAACCCGGTTTTTGAAAACTTGGAGCCATCCTCTGACACCACGGTATTGTAAGAGAGCACGCGGTCATACGGCGCGCGATCCTCTAAAACAACACTCATAAAGAGCATGGAATAGAACCACAGGCGCACTTGCTCACGCATCTCCGTAATCCATTCGGCCGGGTAATTTTTGCGCCACGCCTCTTTATCGTCAAAATAGCCGAGCGTGGAAAATGGAACGATACCTGCGTCCAGCCACACATCGCCGATTTCACTGATGCGGGAAACCTCATGGCCGCATTCCGGGCATTTAATTTTAATCTCGTCAATCCATGGCCTGTGCATCTCGGGCAACGCGTCCACTTTTGCCGGGTCGGTACTCAGCCTCTTTAACTCCTCTTTGGAGCCGACTACGGTCAGATGGCCGCAATGCTCACAGGGGTAAAAGGGCAGCGGCATCCCATAATACCGCTTGCGGGAAATATTCCAGTCGCCCATATTGTTGAGCCAATCCTGCATCCGCTTGCCGTTGGAGGCAGGCTCCCACTTCACCTTTTCTGCCGCAGCAATCAGGCGGGGCTTCAGCTCCTGCGTGCGAATATACCAGGCGGGCACCAGGCGGAAAATCACCTCAGATTTGCACCGCCAGCAGACCGGATAGCTGTGCTCATATTCCATTACCTTATAGAGCTTACCGGCTTCTTCAAGCTTTTGAAAAACCTCATCCGCAATATCATGGCTGTTTTTACCCGTCATCCAGCCGAATTTATCAAGGAAAAGCCCCATGTCGTCTACCGGCATAATCTGCGCAAGGCCGAGCCGGAGGCCAAGCTCATAGTCTTCTACGCCGCACCCGGGCGCAATGTGGACGATACCAGTGCCTTCGTCCGCCGCAACATCCTCCCACGCAACGATAGAATGATCGACTCCCTGCTGCGCCTCAAACTCTGGGAAGCAGGTTTCAAACTTTAGGCCTACCAGCTCATCGCCTTTGAAAGCCCGCAGAACTTCTACCTTGTCGTCTCCCAAATACTTAATCGCATTTTTTGCCAGCACGATCGGTTGTTCGTCGCTTTTCACCTTCACTTCCACATAATCAATCTCCGGGTTAACGGCGAGGGAAACATTGGCGGAAAGCGTCCACGGAGTTGTCGTCCAAGCAAGCATCTTGAAATTGCGATCCACGACCGGCAGCTTGAAAAAAACGGATTTGTGCTTCATCATCTTGTAAGAACCGGTCATTTCGTGCTCAGAGAGCGAGGTGCCGCACCGCGGGCACCATGGCATGGGCTTATATTCGCGCTCAATCCAGCCATGCTCGTGGCAGGTTTTTAAGAAATGCCAGATGCCGCCGATGTTTTTATCCGTATGCGTGAAGTAGGAGTTTTCCCAATCCATCCATTGGCCCAGGCGCTTGGATTGCTCCGTAATAATGCCGGAAAACCGCTGGACGCGCTCCACACATTTGCGCGTGAACTTGTCCATTCCATAGGCCTCAATGTCTTTTTTCGTATGGAAGCCGAGTTCCTTCTCTACTTCGACCTCAACCCATAATCCCTGTGCATCGAAGCCGTTTTGGTAGCGGCAATCATAGCCGCGCATGCCTTTATAACGAATAAACGTATCCTTCAGCGTCCGGCCCCAGGCATGATGGATCCCCATGGGATTATTCGCAGTAATCGGCCCGTCAAGAAAACGGAACATTTCATGCCCATGATTTTTTTCACGCAGCCTGTTAAAGCAATCATTTTCCTCCCAAAACTGCATGACGCTGTGCTCCAGATCGACGAAGCTGTTTTTTTCTGACTCTGCCAATGTAAGCCCTCCAGTATAGTGAAAATACGATTGCAAATGCAACAAAGTATAAACAATATAATTATACACATGCAAAATGCACATTGCAAGTGCCTTGGCGAGCCGTTCTCCGATTTTATTGTTTTTTTCGGGTGTTAGTGGCGCGGAATACCATCTGGATGGCGGGATCCGGATTGAAACTGATGCCCTGTAGCGAATGGAAATGCGCTCCAATTTTATGAATTTATCATAAATTTTTTGCATTTTATTTGACCTGTTTTCGTTGATATGCTAGGATGAAGTCACCGATGAAATGGGAGGAGGTGTAGCAGCAAGGCAGCTTTGTTTTTGACATAACGTCCAAATTTTTATGTTATAGAAAGATATAGGAGGAAGAACCTTGCGAAAAACAAACAAACTGCTTGCGGCCGCACTCGCCATACTCCTTGCGTTCTCTACCATGTCCCTTTCGCTGACGGCGTTTGCACAGGGTGATTCCCTTGCAGATCGTATCGCGGCATACAGCGGCGACCTGTCCGACGAGGCGGGCGTAGCGCTTGCCGCAGACTACAAATCGGCCAGCGATGCGGAAAAGGATGCCGTGGGCGTAGAAAATGTATTAAAGATGTATCAGCTGGCAAGAGCGCGTGTGCAGGCGACGGGTGGATGGTTTCCCAATTACCCGGTTAATATTCCGAAATTGATTGGTAACCCTACGGAGATGCAGCAGAAGGCCGCAGCGCTTTATCAGCAGATCATGGGCATTATCGAGGTGAAAGGCCTCAAGCTGAATTCTTCTACCGACTTTACGCAGGCGGCGGCTAAAGCCGCGCTGGAAACGCTTAACGTTTCTTATGAGACAGCGGAAGAAATCGTGCGCGGCTATCTTGGCATTTTGGATCAAAAGGGCGAATATTGGGGCGCGAATCAAAATTTTGTCGCGTTGAATCAACTGGGAGTGCTGAATCTGACAGCGGATCTGCAACAAAATCCCTTCCGTGCTCAAAATACAGGAGAAACTCAGGAGCAATATGAAGCGGCGAAAGCAGCAGACGCAGCCGGCCGCTACTGGAACACACTTTCTGCGATGCCATTCGACAAGGAGCAGAAGCATGCGTTGTCCATCGCACAGGATGTGATCTCCGCTTACCTGCGCTTTTCCCAAGGTGAGGGCGGCATTGACGCCGTGAAAACATCCCTTTCCGCTTATGACGACCTGAATGCACTCCAGCAGAAGCTGCTTGCGGATTTGAGCTATCCTGTGGCAGTGCTGAATGGGGAAGCGCATCCTTTCTCTAAGGCTCTACAGTTGATCCGCGGCGAGGCGATGCAAACGCAGTCTCCCGGTATCAAGCCCGTCGAAAAGCCCCATATTACCGGATCGATTGACTATCCGGCAGGGATCACCAAACAACAGGCGCAGCAGGCGCTCAGCGCGAGCGACGCTTTCTTAAATGAGGCGTTGGAAATGCTGGTGCCTGCCATTCAGGAAGCGGGCGGCCTACAGCCGTTTGCAAAGAACCAACTCGCAACGAATGCAATGACAGGCCAGGCACTCGCCGCGGTTTATACGCAGCTGGATTCGCTTATTAACAGCGTGATTTCCGATCTGCCGGAATTTGTGCAAACGATTGTAAAGCAGTTAATCGGAAACGCATTGATTCCCGCAGGGGCCGCAGAGCGGCTAACGGAGGAAAAATACGCACAGACGAAGGCAGCGCTTTCCGCAGATGGACTAACCTGGCAGAATGCAGACCTTTCCAAAGTCAACTGGGGCTTTTCTGATGGAGACATGGAAGGTTTCATCGATGCACTGATCGCCGGACTGCGGCCTGTAACAGAGCTGGTTTTCGGCATGCAGCTGCTGAGTCTTGTCGGCGCAGACATAGCTTTTGAAAACAAAACGGATGATGATGGAAATTTTCAATACGGATGATATGAAAAATTATTCATCCCCATCTACGACGCGCTTGGCATTACCAATGCGTTGACCAGCGCTGAATACACGGCGCAGGTAAAGCAAAAAACGGAAGAAGCAGGGAATTATGACGCTTACTTGAAGCTTGTATTCTCTCCCCTGCTGCCGTTCATTGACCGCCTGTTGGAAAAACCGATAGATACCCTTACCGAAAGGCTCCCTCATCTGGTGTATGAATCCGGAGTGGTATTTGATGCCGTTCGTGAGGCAACTCAATCCATCGGTTTTGGGTTGGAAGATCTGGTGGCTCCCTACCTGAGCCTGGACGGCATCTTCAGGCTTGCGGCCGATGCGTTGCAAAACCTGGAGATCAATGGACAGAGCGTTTCTCTCACATTGCCGGAGCCGGATTGGGATACTATCGCTTCCCTTGGGAGCTTGGAAGCCGTTCCCACGGCAGGTGCCGGCTATGCGCAAAAGTATGCCGTCAAGGCTGATCAGCCCGCCATGTTTGTTACATTGCTCCGCTATGTGGAACAGGCGCTCTCCCAAAACCGGGATGAGATTGAGCGGCTGATCGGTACGATCGAAGGTGGCGAGGAGCTGCTGCCGATTATTCAGGAGATTCTCGGCTCCCTAAGTCAAAAAGATGCGCTGACCACGCTCGTAATTGAGCTGCTTGCGCCGCAGGAACAGGAGCCCTCTGATCCGGATCAAGAAGAAAATCCAGATGAGGAGAACGGCTTCTTCCCAGATGAGGAGGAAACCAATGCTGGCGATCCATCTATAGATGATACGAATGAAACGGAAAACCCCAGCACGGGAGGCACTGCCTTCCCCGCGGCTCTTGTGGCAGTTGCCGCTGGCGCTGGTGTGATCCTGATCCTCAGCAGAAAAAAACTCTCCAAGAAATAATAAAGTGCCATCCATAGAAGAACCCTTTGCCCTCTTAGACCAATTGGGCAAAGGGTTCCTTTGTTTAACAGAGCTTAGCAGAAGCGAGGAGCTCCTCACTAATTTTTTGTGCTTCATGTTGTCACTTAGTGGTATCAATCCACTGCTGCCATATTTCCGGGCAGTAGCCGACAGTTGCATATTTCCCGTTTCGCACAATGGGCGTTTGGATCAGTTTTTGATTTTCGAGCAGCTTTTCCTGCCGCGCGCTATCCCCGGCTAGATAGCGCAGCAGAAGGGCATCAGTGTCTTTCAACTTTGTATCGATCATCTTTTCTAGACCACCGACAGCCGCCTTGACACGCTCAAATTCCCCTTTGCTCATCCCGTATTTCACCAGGTCAACAAACTGATATTTGATGCCTCTCTCCTTGAAAAAGCGCTCTGCCTTTTTGGTATCAAAGCATTTTGGCTTACCAAAAATTTGAAGATTCATCTTTTGTGTTCCTCCCCAATATAAGTAAAACGCGGCACCTGCCGCCCTTGATACATTACTGTTTGAAACCACATAGCAGCCGGGCGGGCCCAAAGCGCGTGATCTCCATACAATGCTTGGTAAATCACCATTTGCTCCCCTGTTTCTGAATGAGTTGCCACGCCGATCACGTGGTATTCTCCGCCTTTAAAATGCCGGTATGTTCCCCTTTGGATCTCCATGGATACAGCCTCCTTCTATCGAATTTCAACGCCGAGCAGCTTTGCCAATTCCGAAGCCTGTTCCATCGTTACAATCGCGCCGCGCAATTCGGGGATGGTGACGCGGATTCCCTCCAGATCATCTGAAGTGAAATCAATCCCTTTTAAAGGGGTGTGCAGCAGCTCGGTTCCCCGTAGCCTGCAATTTTCAAATCGAGTTTTCATTAACTTGGATTCTTGCAGATTGGAATGGGAAAGATCGCATTCCGAAAAAAGTACTTCCTTACATTTTGCCCGGGAAAAGGCTGCCATCCGTGCCGGACTGTTTTTAAAAATACATTGTTCGAAGGAGGAATCAGAAAAATGAGCGCCCGACAGCTTACAATTGGTAAACTGAACGCGGCGAAACAGGCAACGATCAAAAAAGGAACTGGCAAAATCGCAGCTTTCAAACACTACATTGAAAAAGTAAAGCTGTTCTCCTTTGCATTCTCCAAATCGACAACTGGTGAACCTACATTCCTTCAAGGAGATAATTCGGAGCGTTTCTGTCGGAACGACGCCTCCCTCGAAGTGAATTCCGGCCAAATCGGATTCTTCCTCCACTGCTTGGCGCAAGATGTTTTCCATATCCTTTTGTAAAATCAGCCGCTCTGGCAGGAGCGGGCCGCGGATTTGCAGCATAAAAGACATCCTTTCGATCATCAACCGCAAGCCAACTGCTCTTGTGAATAAGACGGCTGCGATATAAGCATGATTTGGTTGCTTCGTCAAAAAAATAGCGCGGGACGGCAAGCATCCAGCGCTATCGTTTCCCTTATCGGGGATTATTTTGTACCAAAAATACGATCGCCCGCATCGCCGAGGCCGGGGAGGATATATCCATGGTCGTTGAGTTTTTCATCAAGCGCCGCGCAGAAAATATCAATATCTGGATGGGCCTTGCATAGCGCGTCAAGCCCTTCAGGCGCAGCAATAATGCCCATGAATTTAATCGATTTGGGGCCGCGTTTCTTGATCTGGCTGATTGCATCGATTGCAGAGCCTCCGGTTGCGAGCATCGGGTCAAGAACGATCACTTCGCGCTCCTCAATATCAGCAGGCAGCTTGCAGTAATATTCCACAGGCTGAAGCGTATCCGGGTCGCGGTAAAGGCCAATGTGGCCCACGCGAGCGGAGGGAACCAGTGCCAACACTCCATCCACCATGCCAAGCCCTGCGCGCAGAATTGGGACAAAGGCGAGCTTTTTACCAGAAATAACGCGGGTTTTGGCCACGCTCACGGGGGTTTCAATCTCCACCTCTTTCAAGGGCAGATCGCGGGTTGCCTCGTAGCACATCAGCATTGCAATTTCACTGACCAGCGCGCGGAATTCCTTGGAGCCTGTGTTTTTATCACGCAGCAGGGTGAGTTTATGCTGGATGAGCGGATGGTTGGTAATTGTAACGTTTCCCAAATTCAACGACCTCCAATGATTTCTTTCTCGTTGCGATTATACACCTATCCCGGGAAAAAGACAAGAGCCGACGGCGCGACTTTTCCCGAGGCAACCGTTATAAAAACAACTCATTATCGCGGCGCAGAGTCTCCACGGGAGCCAGCTTTACGCGAATCGTCTCCTCAGCCTGTGCTGGTAACGCCCGGGCTGCCTTTGGGCAGACTGCGATGCAGCGCAGGCAGAGAATGCACTGAGACGCCTCTGTCCGATCCGGATGTTTCAATGGAATCGCCCCAACCGGGCATCTCACCGCGCAAAGGCCGCAGTGGATACAGACAGAGGATACCTCAGGGACTACGGGCATCTGTTTCCATACCTTATAGGGCCTGTTCCCGGGCACTTCAGGGGAAGCAAACTGGCCTGAATTAACCTTATTGAGAATTGCTTGTGCCAATCTACTGATCTGCTTCTGATCCTCCTGATCTGGCCTACCGGCCGCAACCGTGCGAACCATGGAATGCTCCGCAAGCAGCGCAGCAGATGCGATCGACTGAAAGCCTCGCCGCTCCACAGTATCATTGAGCTCCAACAACGCGTCCTCATAGGCGCGGTTGCCATAGACGGCGATTGTAATTGCCTTTGTATAGCTGCCTGTGAAGCGGGCAAGCCTCTCCAAAAAACAGGCCGGCATCCGGCCGCCGAAAACAGGGCCGGCAATCAAAACGATATCCTTCTCCTCAAAGTGCATGGCTTTCCCCTGCGGAAGCGACAGATCAACTTCCGTTATTTCCTCTGCCAGCCCCTGCGCCAATAAGCGCGCGGCGCGCAGCGTGCCGCCGGTAGGGCTGAAAAAAAGCATGGTTAGGGTTTGCAGCATGATAAAAATCCTTTCTCTGTGTTTTGATTTCTATTATTTCATTTCTCCACGGAAGGAAAGCCCGCTGAAACGCTCCCCCCAGGCATTCGCCCATTTTTCACAATACAGTGCATAATAGGAAACCTGGTGTTTTTTACGGTATGCCTGGAAGCAATTGCACCATATTGCGGAGGGAAGAGCGATCACAAGCCAGTAAAGCGGCCCCAGCAACAGACATTGGAAGGTGTGGCCATATTCATGAATACGGGTGTTATATGTCCAGCGTTCGTTTTTATGATCTGCCATGAAGATAAATAATCCCAGAGAAAGCCCGCCAAAATTCCACGGCAGGAAGGTGATAATCGCTTTTTGGAAACGCTCGGTCCTCCCCTTACGCCGCACAAACAAATGTGCCAGCAGGCCAGCTAGGTTGACCGTTAATCCCCACGTCCACTGTACCAAATAAAACAATACCTTTTTCACTGGAGAACCTCCTCGTTCGTCCTATCATAGCGGCCAATCCACATATCTTCAAATTTTTGGCCGCTGATTTTTTCACAGCGCTTTATTTGCTCCTCAGTTAGTGTGACATACCCCTTTTCTTTCTTCTCCTGTATCGCGGCACGGATCATTTCATGATCTTTTTTTGTCATGGAGTAACGGTAAATGCTAATTGCGGAAAACACCACAAAAATCATCGGCAAAATAGAAAAGGTCAGCCGCACGCCAAAGATGCCCTGCGCGGTTTGAGCGAGCGTATCCTCCTGCCCTGTTACAAAGCCAAATGCATTCAAAATGAAGCCGGTCATAGCTGCCATCACACCGCTAACCGTCTTTTTCACAAAGGAAGAGAAAGTGGAGATCACGCCTTCGCGCCGCCGGCCTGTAATCATTTCGTCCACATCCGTCACATCGGGAAAGATATTCGTCGGCACAAACCCGATGCCCGAAAAGCCGAAATTATAGAGTATGCAGGCGAGAAAAAGGAAGAAAGCAGGCGTTGATTCATTCATAAAAAGGCCCATGGCAAGGCCGAAAAATAAAATGGGGGCGAGGAGTTTTCCGCAACGCTGCTTGCCGAACTTCATCGTCAGCCAATAATTTAGTGGAAAACCTGAGGCCTCCGCCACTCCGGATACCGTCGTCAGCATGTTGAAAAGGCTGAAGCGCTGAGCAATATATTTGATAAAATACTGATCTGTATTGCTGTAAAATCCGGTGCACATCATATTAAAAAAGCTGATCACAAAATATTGCCGGAAGGCGCGGTTGCGGAACACCTGTACGTATTCTCCAATGCTTTCCCGGAGGCTGAGCGGCGGCAGTTCCATACCAAGGGAGCTGGGCTCCCATGTTTTTTTAAATGTAAAAATCAATGGCAGGGAGAACCACAGGCAAAGCACGATGCCCAACACCATAAATTTTGTCCGGGAGCCTGCCGAAAGCGATTCCATATCAAAAAAGCCGAGCGTAATAGACACCAGCATGAAGGAAGAAACCATACCTACTGAATTCATCAAATAGCCGACGGAATTATACTGTGTGCGCAGCGAATAGGCAGGCGCAAGCTCCGGCAGCATGGCGGTATGCGGCACAACCACGAGCGTATATGCAGTGCTGAATAAAATATAGGCGGCGCTGTAATAAACCATGGTGTAAAGCGGGTTTCCAAGGGCAGAAATGCCGAAGGAATACCACATCATAAAGTAAGTAACGGCAATTGGAATCACGCCCCACAGAAGGTAGCGCCTGTGCCGCCCATATTTCGAACGAGTCCGATCTGTAATCAAGCCCATGACTGGGTCTGAAACAGCATCCCAAAGCTTTGCAAACAGGATGACAAGCCCTGCTTGCCCTGCATTCAGTTTTTCCACTTCCGTCAAAAAGGAGAGAAAATAAATGCCAATGATGTAGGTAGAGCCACCACTGAAGATATTGGCGGAGCTATAGGCAATCATTGGAAAAACCGTGCTTCCAAAGCTTCCCTCCACGCCAATTGCCGCTTTAAAACGTTCCCACATTGTTTCAATCATCCCCTCGTTGATTATCGGTTACCTATCCAACGCCTGTTCAAGAAGCCCCAATCCGAATTGATAGGATTCTGCAAAGACTCCTGCCGCAGTTTTCAGCGCGGTTAGATTTGCCATGTCATCGTTGGTATATTGCCCATCCCCCAAAATCTGGATCATCAGAGCATATATCGTATCCATTTTCTTCTTTGCCTTTGCAAAGAAGGGCTGAATTTCCTGGCAGCCGCTTGGAACCGGGATTTTTTCAAAACCCGCAAGCCTTGTCGTAAGCGTATCGGCCGCAGCGTTTCCCGCTTCGGTATCGCCGCTTTGCAGGCTAGCGGTAAATGCATGGATTTGCTGTGTGCAATCGCTTTGAAAGGCTTCCATGCTGCTTTGATACTGCCGCATTTGAAGAAGTGCGCTGTCGTCTGGAGCGGTGCTCTCCGGTTGTGCCCGTTCGCCGCAGCCTAAGAAAGAGAGAAACAGTGCCGTAATCAGTAAAAGAGACGCTATTTTTTTCCACTTCATGAATGCAATGCCGCCCCCTTAATCTTGATAAAGGTTTGCCTCATATGGGCGCATCACCGCACCTTCACGCCGCGTTGTATAGTTGGAATAGAGAAGCGTTCCGCGCATGCCTGTGTTCACATGCTGAACCGTTTTCCCGGTCAGATTCAGTTCAACATAAAAGCGTTGCCCATCCATCCGCCGGAAATAACAAAGCAATCCTTTAGGGGAGGCTGTTACAGGAATCACATCTCCGTAAACCAATGCCGGATTCTCTTTGCGCAGCGCAATCAAAGAACGGTAAAAATGAAGCACAGAGTCGATGGCGTTCTCCTCATCGGCAGCATTAATTTTGAAATAATCAGGGTTTACCCGAATCCAAGGCGTACCTTCTGAAAATCCGGCATTTTTCTCTCCGCTCCACTGCATCGGCGTGCGCGCATGGTCGCGGCTGCCGCTGAGCACGGTTCGAAACGCTTCGACGGACGATTTGCCTTCGTCCATCAGTTTATGGTACAGATTGACGCTCTCTACGTCGCGCAGCTCATCAATTGAGGCAAACGGCGTATTGGTCATCCCAAGCTCCTGGCCCTGATAAATAAACGGCGTGCCCTTCAACGTCATCTGAAGCATGGCAAGCAGTTTGGCGATCTCACAACGATAAGCGCCATCCGGATCAATTTTAGAGACCATGCGCGGATGGTCGTGATTTTCAAAAAAGACAGTCGGCCAGCAATGATTTCCGTACTCCAGCTGCCACTCCATCAAATTTTTGGCCATAGGGCGCAGGTCAAAGCGGTAATCCTGAAAGCGCTGTTTGCCGGGGTTATCCATATGGTCAAAGGAAAATACCACGTCCAGCTCTCCCCGGTCGTCCCCCGTCATTAGGCGGCTCATCTGAAGGCCGGTTCCCTGGCATTCGCCCACTGTAAAGGCATCGAACTTGCCAAAAGAATGTTCCCGCAATTCCCGCAGATATTGGTGCAGATGCGGGCCGTAGAAATAATGCTCGCAGCCTTTGAACCCCATTAGGGAGCCGATCACGGCATTCCCATCCGGCAAGCCCTCCTTCTTGGAGATAAAGCTGATGACATCGAGCCGGAAGCCGTCAATCCCTTTTTCCAGCCACCAGTTTGCAATTTGGAACAGCTCTTTGCGGACCGCTTCGTTATCCCAATTAAAATCCATCTGTTTTGAGCTGAACAGATGCATCGCCCACTCTCCGCGTTCCGGATAATAATTCCATGCTGGGCCGCTGAAGATGGAATCCCAGTTGTTCGGCGGTATCCCGTCCCCTTTTCCCTTTCGCCAAATATAAAAATCACGGTACGGCGAATCCGGGTCTGTGGCAGAGCTGCGGAACCATTCGTGTTCATCTGAAGAATGGTTGATTACCAAATCCATAATCAGCCGCATGTTTCTCGCATGGACTTCGCTGAGCAAGCGGTCAAAATCCTCCATCGTGCCGAATTCCCGCATAATTTTTCGATAGTCGCGAATATCATAGCCATTGTCGTCGTTGGGAGAATCATAAACAGGTGAGCACCAGATCGCATCTACGCCCAACGCCTTGAGATAGTCGAGCTTTTCGATGATCCCGTTGATATCTCCAATCCCATCCCCATCGGAATCCTTAAAACTGCGGGGGTAGATTTGATAAAACACAGCTTCTTTCCACCATTTATGTACAATGGGCGTGTGATCATCCAGCGGACGCTCTGTTTCACTGTTGAGCAGGCCAAGCAGCGCATTGATGAATCCATCGTCCAGCTTGCCGAACGACAGCTTTTTCAGGCTGTTAATTTTCAGAGAGCCCAGAGGCGTAGCCGTCAGTATTTTTTCGCTTAGCCCGAGTGAATAAAATGCCTTTGCCAAGATATCATGCCCAGCAGGCGTTTTTAACACATCCTTTAATTTTGTTTCCTTTGTAACCATCCATTTCTGCATTGACGATAGCCTCCTTATCTCTGTTTGCCTTTCTTTTTCTCCATCCATATCCGGCCTATCCGCCTGCCATTCCCCTGTTTATATTTCAAAGTTAGACAAAATACTTGATAATATCATAACGTATTCAGATGATTATTACAATAGCAGACCCTTTTTATTCTCCAATTCATTTCATTCGATCGTATCAAAGAGAAGGCCTTCTATATCTGCCGTGTTCCAATTTCGGATGCGTATATATTCTTTTGTAATCTGTGCCATTTGCAGATCGTTTACTTGACCGATATATTCTTTCAAATCTTCCTCTTGAAAATAAACGGATATCCTAGAATTTACCTGACGCCCAAAGACGGGCAGCCCTTCCATAGGCTTCAAATTAACAATCACGAGGACGTCGGCGACCTGATTTTGAACTCGCCATAGTTCCCATGCGCTGCATTTACGCATTGTACCATCACCTCTGATATAATCATATATTATTTAACTTAACTTTGTATAGTTTTGTGAAATAATTTCACATAAAAACATCTAAGGCCATATTCCCAATGTAGGAATATGGCCTTCTATTATGTCCAGCTTGAATCTTTCTTTGTAGAAACCGTCTGGGCGGAAAAGGCTTGTATGCCTTAGATATCCACGAAGCTTTTCCTCTTTAGCAGATCCGTGGCCTTGCTCAAATAATAAAATCGTGGCTCTCATGCCGTAACGGTTGTCCATAACTATCCTATCTGAACAAACTTTGCGTATGAAAAAACATGTCCCTTAAAATTGTCGCTTTTGCAAATAATCCATCTATGATCCCGCATAGAATGAATTATCTTAGGAAACAGGTGCTGCTCATGAAAAAAACAAAGCAATTCCTTTGGGATACCGCAGTATTGACCATAGCTGCTCTTTTTATGCGGACAGTCGGCGTATCCTTCAATGTGTACCTGACCAATCAGCTTGGCGCGGCGGGAATTGGGCTCTTCCAGCTGGTTATGACGGTTTTCTCCATGGCGATCACGTTTGCCTCTTCCGGAATCCGGCTTGCGGCGACCCGGCTCGTGGTAGATGCCATAAGCAAAGATCGAGCAGATGTCAAAAAGGTGCTCCGTAGATGCTTGCTCAGCATTCTTCTGGTTGCTGTTGTCGTCGCGTTGATTCTTTATACCGGTTCGGATCTCATCAGCCAGCATTGGCTGTATGACAGCCGAACGGCACAGCCTCTGCGCTTGCTTTCACTCAGCCTTCCGTTTATTGCAATGTCCGCAGCATTAAGCGGGTATTTTACCGCAATCCGCAGGGCAGGTGTTTATGCGGGCGTACAAGTTCTGGAGCAGCTTGTGCGGGTTGCCTCCACGGCAGGCTTTCTGCATATGCTTTCCGGCCGCGGCTTGGAGGCCTCCTGTATCGCAATTGTATTGGGCAGCTGCGTTTCGGATCTCATCTCGTTCCTGGCCTCGTTTTTCCTGAGCAAATGGATGGTGCGCAGGCAGAGAAATCAGCACCGAGTGATGCTGCACCTTAACCGTAGGCTGCTACGCATTGCGGTGCCGGACGCGGTCGGCGCGTGGGTGCGCTCTATTTTGCTAACCATTGAGCATCTCCTGATTCCAATTGGGTTTAAAAAATCGGGAATTTCGAGCGAAAACGCTTTGGCAACTTATGGGACGATTCATGCAATGACCCTCCCGGTGCTACTCTTCCCCTCCTGTATCCTCAATTCGTTGGCAAGTCTTTTGGTGCCTGAGATAGCGGAATACCATGCGTTGCACCAGGCAAAGCGGATTGACGGCATTATCAATCGTGTTCTTTATGCCGCGCTGCTGTTTTCCCTGCTGGTCGCGGGCGTCTTTTACGCCTATGCAGGGGAGTTATCGAACGCGGTTTATCACAGCAGCGATACAAAGCCTTTTCTTCAGCTTCTTGCTGTGCTAGTGCCTGTGATGTATTTGGATATGGCGGTGGATGGGATGCTCAAAGGGCTTGACCAGCAACTGAGCTCCATGCGGTATAACATTATTGATTCCGGTTTGTGTGTCATTTTGGTCTATTTTCTCATCCCGCGCTATTCGGTTAAGGGATATATCATTACCTTGTTTGTCAGCGAGATTCTTAATTTTTACCTCAGCCTTCGAAGGTTAATTCGAGTCAGTACGCTACGCTTAAACTGGAGACGGATTTTGAATCCAATTTTATGCATGACTTGTGCTGTGACCGGTGTGCGGCTTGTTGCAACCCTGCTTCCTGCGCCTTTACTGCACTCTGTTCCATGGCTGGTTGGGGCAATTTTGGCGACAAGCTGCGCATATCTGCTGGCACTTCGCTGCTCCGGAGGCATTACACAGCAAGATCTCCACTGGTTCGCCGGAATATTTCGATCGGAACGAAAAGCTGCTATGTCCGTATCTCCTCAAAACACCGGCGTATCAATTTGACACGCCGGTGTTTTATTTCCCAATTGCAAGGACGGTTTAGTTATTCTCTCTTTCTCAGATGCGCCGGTCCAGGCGATCTGTATATTCCTCCTTAAAAGCTTCGAAATGATGATTTTCCAGCTCGTAGCGAATGCGCTCCATGAGGGTATTATAAAAATAGAGGTTATGCATGACACACAGCCGCATGGCAAGCATTTCCTTCGCTTTGAAAAGATGGCGCAAATAAGCGCGCGAATGGCGCTGGCACGTGGGGCAGTGGCATTCCGAATCGACTGGGCCCAAATCGCGCTCATATTTTGCATTATTCAGGTTGATGATCCCGTTCCAGGTGAAGAGATGCCCATGGCGG
>ERZ857503.390-NODE-390-length-35275-cov-3.894350_pt1 | contig 35275 bp, 25 predicted proteins | sample MGYA00519766_ERZ857503 | MGnify/ENA primary metagenome ERZ857503 (study PRJEB31778, sample SAMEA3449345) | human gut metagenome | biome: human gut; feature: human-associated habitat; material: faeces | place: United Kingdom | collected 2010/2012 ...
CGCTCCGGATCTTCCGGACCCCGGAAAGGGGCGGCGTCAATGACGCCGCCCCTTTTGTTTTTACGGCGAAAACGGAAACGATCCCGGAAAAGACGAAATATCAGGCCGGGTACCAACCCCTAATTTTCCGGCGCGCGCCGGAAAAGGACATAAAAATACCGGCGGCCGATACGAACCTCCGCGTGCCGGAAGTCAGGTTCGTATAAAAACACCCGTTCTTTCGAGGTAAGTTCAAAGAGAAAGGGAATCCCGTCGTTAAGAAAAGCCCGGTCCGACTTTCCGACAACACCCTCGCCATGACATTAATCGAAAAACCGAACCGGACCTTTTTCGTCTCAAAACTTCGTTTAATTCACTTTCATAAACACCCCTAATCAAGGGATATGAGCCGGATTACGCAATCCCAGTATGAAATCCGGTCCATATCCCCAAATAAATTATTCGATAAATTCTTATATAATAAAGAATATTATTATTTTATTACGTCAAAAGTATAGTTCCAAAAAGACGGAATCAATAGCATTCCATTCCTTTTTTATACCTTTATCCGGCAGGAAACGAAACAAACGAAAGATTTTGAAAAACAGAAAAAAGTGTCCGCCGACGCCGGAACGAACGTCCGGACAGGAAAATCAGGCGCCGGGGACGGCAGAACGCCCCCTGAAACCGCAGCGCAACGGGACGCTCGCTCCCGGCGCGGCGCGCGGTATTATCCGATCCGGCGGATGCAGGCGCCGAGAGCGTTCAGCCGCCCGTCGATATTCTGATACCCCCGGTCGATTTGCTCGACGTTCTGGATAATGCTACGTCCGTCGGCCGACATCGCGGCGATCAACAGCGCGACCCCGGCCCGGATATCGGGCGAAGTCATCGTCGTGGCGCGCAGCCGGATTTTATGGTCGTGCCCGATGACCGTCGCACGGTGCGGGTCGCACAGGATAATCTGCGCGCCCATATCGATCAGCTTATCGACGAAAAACAGCCGGCTTTCGAACATTTTCTGGTGGATCAGCACCGATCCCTTGGCCTGCGTAGCCACCACCAGGAAGACCGACAGCAGGTCGGGCGTCAAGCCCGGCCACGGCGCATCGGCGATGTTCATGATCGAACCGTCGATAAAACTCTCTATCTCGTAATGCTCGTGCCGGGGAATGTAGATATCGTCGCCGCGCTGCTCGAACTCGATTCCCATCCGCGCGAACTGCGCCGGAATGATCCCGAGGTTTTCGAACGAAACGTCTTTGATCGTGATCCGGCTGCGGGTCATCGCGGCCATGCCGATAAAACTGCCCACCTCGATCATATCGGGCAGCAGCGTATGCGCGGTCCCGTGCAAACTTTCGACTCCGTCGATCACCAGCAGATTCGACGCGATCCCCGAAATCAGCGCCCCCATGCGGTTCAGCATCCGGCACAATTGCTGCACGTACGGCTCGCAGGCCGCATTGTAGATCGTCGTCCGGCCCTTCGCCAGCACGGCCGCCATGACGATGTTGGCGGTACCGGTCACCGAAGCCTCGTCGAGCAGCATGTAACATCCCTTCAGGTTTTTGCCCGAAACGGAAAAAAAGTTCGTGCCGGTATCGAAATCGAATTCGGCCCCGAGCTTCTGAAAACCGATGAAATGCGTGTCCAGCCGCCGACGTCCGATTTTGTCGCCGCCCGGCTTCGGGATGTAACCGACTCCGTAGCGCGCCAGCAGCGGCCCGATAATCATCACCGAACCGCGCAACCGGGCCGCCCGGTCGCGGTAGTCGTCGCTCTGCAGGTAATCGAAATCGATCTCCTTCGCCTCGAACGAGTAAGAGCCCTCGCCGAGCCGGTGGACGATCACCCCCATCTTTTCGAACAATTCGATCAGTTGCAGCACGTCGACGATGGCGGGAATGTTATGGATAATGACCTTCTCCGGCGTCAGCAACGTGGCGCACAATACCTGCAACGCCTCGTTCTTGGCCCCCTGCGGACGGATCTCGCCTTCGAGCGGCGTTCCTCCCTTCACTTCAAATGTTGCCATAAACAGTTTTCCGTATAACGATTGTCCCTGCATACGGGACGAATTTCAGTCAAATGTAACAATAAGCCGCAAATATTCCAAAAACGGCCGGCGCACCGCAAGCGCCCCTCTTATCTTAATCCTCGGAAGACTGACGCTCCCAGATTTTGGCGATCGTCGCGAACTTGTAACAAGCGTTCAGCACGGCATAGGTAAAACCAGCCTTCCCGTCGCGGAAACCGCCCTTGACGACATAGAACCGCAGGAACCGCCAGGAACACTTCGAGAAAGCCTTCCAGACCGAAAAACGCTGGTCGGCGCGGCGCAACAGCTCCTTATCGGAGTAGAGGTCGATCTTGGCGATCCGCGACGAGACGCTTTCGTTGGCCAAGTGCTCGACCGCCAATTCCCGCCGACGGCTCGGAATGGCGAATATCCCGCCGTCGATCACCGGACGGGCATGGATCGTTTCCGGCCAGTAGGTCTTCGACTTGCGGATCAGCCGGATGATGTAATCGGGATAGTCCCCGTGCATGAAACGCCCGAGAAAATAGTTTTTACGCGCCATTTTCAGCGCGGCGTAGCCCCGCTGCTCAGCCGTTTCGGCGAACCGGTACAGGTATTCCCGCAGCGCGTCCGGAACCACTTCGTCCGAATCGAGCACGAGCACCCACTCGTTTTCGGCCTGCGCAATCGCATAATTGCGAGCCGGCTCGACGATGCCCGTGCGCTCGTGGTAAACGATCCGGCAGCCGTATTTCTCGGCAATGGCGATCGTGCCGTCGGTGCTGTGCATATCGCACAGTACGATTTCGTCGAACTTTTCGACCGAGCGCAGGCACTGGTTCAGAAAGCGGTCCGAATTGAACGTATTGATAACCACGGAAATCTTCATAGCATTCGGTTTTTTAGCTGTTTTTTTCGAAAACGGGACGCGGACGGCCGATCATTTTCCGGGCTTTTTGTCCGGAACTCCCTTACAGTCCGCCGCCGTGCAAGAAGCGCAGCCCGTCCCGGCGCACCCGTCGTCCGACGCGCATTCCCCGCGCAGGTTCTCCTCTTCGGCCCGCATCTGCTGCGCGGCGCACCGGATCCCCCGTTTTTTCATGTGTCGGTTCTCGCCAATCTCGGAATCCATATAGTGTCCCTTGAAAATAATCGTCAGCGACAACCCGATTACGAAAAAGGCGACCGCACCCGCGGCGATCAAGAAAATCAACAATCCGGACGACATAACTCTGTTTTTTGATTACTCCGATTCAAATCTTTACAAAGTTCGTACAAACGCCGCTAAAAACCAACAATATTTCGTCCGCCGGATAGAAAAAAGAGATTTTGTCCGGAAAGTTATATCTTTGTATATCGTAATCATTTGATAAACTCAACGTCGGAAACTATGAACAACCCGATCCGAATACTGCTGACGGCCGCGCTGTGCTTATTGACCGTCCATACGAGCTTCGCCCAGCAGGCCATACAGTCGCTCGCCGGAACATGGCGTTTCGCGCTCGATCTCGAAAACCGGGGAACCGACGGTTGCTGGTTCAATACGCGGTTGGCCGAATCCGTAACGCTTCCCGGCTCGTGCGAACAGAACGGTTTCGGCGTCAGAGCCGTTGAGCCGACCGTCGGGAAGCTGACCCGCGTCGTACGATACGAAGGGAAAGCGTGGTATCAGCGAGATTTCGACGTTCCGCAGAAGTGGGCCGGCAAACGAATCGAACTGTTGCTCGAACGCTGCCACTGGGAGTCGAACGTCTGGATCGACGGCAAGTCTGTCGGCACGCAAAACAGCCTGTCGGCGCCGCACCTGTACGACCTGGGCGCACTGTCGCCCGGCCGGCACACGCTGACCGTCTGCATCGACAACACGTATAAAATCCCGATCGGAACCTGGGCGCACGCGATCACCGAAGACACGCAGGGGAACTGGAACGGGATCGTCGGCCGCATCGAACTGCGGGCCACCGACCCGGTTTGGATTCGCGACGTGCAAGTTTTCGAAGACCATTTGCAGGTCAAATTAGGGAACAATACCGGGAAACCGGTATCCGCGACCGTGCAAGGTTCCTCCTGCTCCATTCCGGCCGGCGGAATCTCGGTAAAGCTGCCGTTCGCGCCGAACGCAAAAGCGTGGGACGAATTTTCGCCGGCGTTGCACGAACTGGATGTCGTGCTGAAAGCCGGGAAATACGGCGACCGCAAAACCGTTACGTACGGATTGCGGAAACTCGGCACGAAAAACAAACAGTTCACGGTCAACGGCAGGCCGACGCTGATGCGCGGCCCGGTCGACGAATGCGTCTACCCGCTGACCGGTTATCCGCCGATGGACAAAGCGGCATGGATGCGGGTGCTGTCGATCTGTAAATCATACGGGTTCAATTACATGCGTTTCCACTCGTGGTGTCCGCCGGAAGCGGCGTTCGCCGCAGCCGACGAATTGGGCTTCTTTTTCCAGGTCGAAATCCCGTTGTGGACGATGGACGCCCCGCATTTCGGACAGCATCCCGAACGCGACCGGTTCATTGTCGACGAACTGGATCGCATTCTGGAAGCCTATGGCAATCACCCGTCCTTCGCGCTGATGGCAATGGGTAACGAATCGGCCGGAACGCTCGGCGAACTGGTGCAGAAAGGACGTTCCGCCGATCCGCGGCGGCTCTACCGCTGTGAAAACGGCGACACGGAACAGGACGGCGATTTCTTCGAAACCGGACAGCGCGGCATCGCAGGCCCGCGTACCGACTGGGACCGCTGGTCTGCCGGGGGATGGATCGCGGGCGGCGAGAACGACGGCGTGAACCGTACGACCGGCGCTCCCGTTCCGACGCTATCGCACGAAGTGGGCCAATGGGCCATGTACCCCGATTTCGACGAGATCGACAAATATACCGGCACGCTGCGCGCATACAATTACGAAGGATATCGCCGTTCGCTGGCCGAACGCGGAATGCTCGACCAGAACAAGGATTTCGCCCGGGCCAGCGGCCTGTTCAGCGTGCTGCTCTACAAGGACGAAATCGAAGCCAGCCTTCGCACCTATCCGCACGGAGGATTTCAGATTCTCGAAGCCCGCGACTACCCGGGGCAGGGCACGGCCATCGTCGGATGGCTCGACGCGTTCTGGGATTCCAAAGGACTGATCGAACCGAAAGAGTTCCGCCGTTTTTGCGGCCCGACGGTAGCTCTGCTGCAAATGCCGAAACGGGTTTACACCTGCGACGAAACGTTCAAGGCCGTTGCCGAAATCTCAAATTACGGCCCGAAAAACCTACCTATCAAACCGGAATGGACGCTCGCCGACGAGAGCGGCCGGACGATAGCCGGCGGCTCGTTGCCGGCGACCGTCGCCGAGACGGGAAAAGTCTCCGGACTCGGAGAAATCTCCGCCCCGCTGCGAACGGTCGCTGAGGCGGCACGCCTGACGCTGACGCTGAAAGCCGGCGGCACGTCGAACAGTTGGAACATCTGGGTCTATCCGGCCCGGCAGCCGGAAACGCCGGCCGGAGTACGGATCGCCTACGAATACGATCGGACGACCCGCGACGCGCTGGCGCGCGGCGAACGCGTACTGCTGTTTTCCGACCCGACCAAAGGACTTTACAAAATCGACCGAGTGATGCTCGGGCCGGATGAAATCCGCCTGTTCGAAGTAAAACCGGGGCAGAACGCACTGGAGGGAACCTTCATGCCGGCATTCTGGAATATGCGGCTGTTCAATCAGGTAGGAACGCTCGGCATCCTTTGCGATCCGGCGCATCCGGCGTTCGACGGATTCCCGACCGAGGCGCACAGCGACTGGCAGTGGGCCGACCTGCTCGGACGGTTCTCGGCCGCCGAATCGTTCCGGACGGCCGGAGCTCCGCCGTCCTATTGCGACGAACGCGAAAAAACATGGGGCGACGTGCGCAATCGGTCGAAGGCGATCGTGCTGAACGGCACGCCGGACGATTACCGCCCGATCGTACAGGTGATCGACAACTACGAACGCAACTACAAACTGGGTTCGATTTTTGAAACACGCGTAGGACCGGGCAAACTGCTCGTCTGCGCGATGGATCTGGATACCGACGCGGCGAACCGGCCGGCGGCCCGGCAGTTGAAAAGCAGCCTGCTGAATTACGCGGCCGGCGACCGGTTCGACCCGCAGTTCGAACTGCCGGAGGAACTGCTGGAACGGGTACTTACTTTCGAAGACGAAAAATAAAACGAACGGAATATGAAAATCGTAATCGCCGGAGTCGGCGAAGTGGGCAGCCACCTGGCCAAAATGCTGGGCAGCGAATACCACGAAATAACGGTCGTCGACAACGACCCGAAACGGCTCGAGTCGATCGCCGGAATGGTAGACGTCATCGTCGTCGAAGGGGATTGCACGACTTTTGCGACCCTGAAAAAAGCGGCCGTCCGCAAAGCCGACCTGTATATCGCCGTACTGCCCGAAGAGACTTCGAACGTCGTGTCGGCGATGCTGGCCAAACAGCTCGGCGCCCGTAAAACGATCGCGCGGATCGACAACAACGAATACCTCGAACCGAACAACAAGGAGATGTTCATCAACATGGGCATCGACTACCTTTTCTATCCGGAGAAAGCCGCGGCGCAGGAGGTCATCAACCTGCTGGGGCATACCAGCACGACCGAATACGTCGACTTCTCGGGCGGCAAACTCTCGCTGGTAGTCTTCAAGATCGACGCCGCGTCGCCGCTGATCGACAAGTCGCTGATCGAGATCACCGGCGACCGCGACAGCCTGCCTTACCGCACGGTCGCCATTTCGCGCGACGGCGAAACGATCATCCCGCGCGGCAACGACCGGTTCCAGGAGGGCGACAACATCTATGTGATCGCGAACCAGAGCGCGGAAAAAGAGGTCGTCGCTTTCTCGGGCAAGACCGACATCGACATCAAGAACATGATGATCCTCGGCGGCAGCAAAATCGGGGTGCAAGTAGCCTCCGAACTGCAGGACGAAGTGAACATCAAACTGGTCGACTACACGCCCGAAAAAGCCTACAAACTGGCCGAACAGCTCGAAAGGACGCTAATCATCAACGAGGACGGACGCAATACCGACGCCATGATCGAAGAGGGCCTCAGCAACATGGACGCTTTCCTGGCCGTCACCGGGCGCGCCGAAACCAATATCCTGGCGGCAATGCTGGCCAAACGCCTCGGCGTAAAAAAGGTAATCGCCGAAGTGGAGAACCTCAACTATATCAACCTGGCCGAGAACATGGGCATCGACACGATCATCAACAAAAAACTGATCATGGCCAGCAACATCTTCCGGTTCACGATGAGCACCGACGTGCAAGCGATCAAGTGCCTGACCGGATGCGACGCCGAAGTGCTGGAATTCATCGTCAAACCGAATTCGCCGGCAACCAAGGGAAAAATCAAAGACCTCGATTTCCCGCACGACGCGATCATCGGCGGGATCGTCCGCGGCGACAAGACGTTCATCGCCGTCGGCAACATGGAAATCAACGCCTACGACCGCGTGGTAGTCTTCTCGCTGCCGTCGGCCATCTCGCGGATCGGCAAGTTCTTTAACTGACGATCCGTTTTTTTGATTATTTTGCACCCCCGTATTCCCGTCGAACGGAATACGATCCTGTAAAACAACGACTTTACCAATTATGCCTCTGCTCACACAGCTCGTACGCCTGTTTTTCCTACGCCGCCTACGGGAAATCGACCGCTTCCGGTCGCACCCTGCGGAAGTACAGCAACTACAACTGCAAAAACTGCTGCGACAGGCATCCGCAACCGCTTTCGGAAAGGAATACCGTTTCGACGAGATCCGCGACGGACGTCAATTCGGCGAACGGATTCCCGTGACGGACTACGCAGCGTTCGGCAGCTACATCGACCGTATCCGCCGCGGCGAGAACAACGTCACGTGGCCCACGGACATCCGCTGGTTCGCCAAATCGTCCGGAACGACCGCATCGAAAAGCAAATTCATCCCGGTCAGCCGCGAAGGTTTGCGGAATTGCCATTTGCGGGGTCCGATGGACATCGTCTGCATGGTCGCCGACCGCTATCCGGAAAGCCGCGTATTTTCGGGCAAAACGCTGACGCTCGGCGGCAGCCACCGGCTCGAAAATACCGGAGGGACGGCCCAGGAAGGCGACCTGTCGGCCATCCTGATCGAGAATACCCCGCGATTCGGCCTCCGGATGCGGGTTCCGAAACCCGAGACGGCGCTGATCGCCGACTTCGAACGGAAAGTCGAAGCGATCTGCCGGGAAACCGTCTCGCAAAACGTCACCTCGTTCGCCGGAGTCCCGTCGTGGAACCTCGTGATGCTGAAGAAAGTGCTCGAATATACCGGTAAGAACAACATTCTGGAAGTATGGCCGAACCTGGAACTGTTCGCCCACGGCGGCATGAACTTCAAACCCTACCGCGAGCAGTACCGCCGGATCATCCCGTCCGACCGGATGAAATACATCGAAACCTACAACGCCTCGGAAGGCTTTTTCGCCATCCAGGACGATCCGGCGACCGACGACATGCTATTGATGCTCGACTACGGGGTCTATTACGAATTCCTACCGATGCAGCACCTGAACGATCCGTCGCGCGCAGTCCCGCTGGAAGGGGTCGAACGCGGCGTGAACTACGCCCTGATCATCTCGACCTGCAACGGCTTGTGGCGGTACATGATCGGAGACACGGTCGAGTTCACCTCGCTCGCCCCGTACAAGATCAAAATTACCGGCCGCACCCGCCATTTCATCAACGCCTTCGGCGAAGAGGTGATCGTCGACAACGCCGAAACGGCGCTGCAGGCCGCGTGCGAAGCCACCGGCGCCCGGATCGCCGAATATACGGCCGGCCCGGTCTACATGACCGGCCAATCCAAAGGATCGCACCAGTGGATCGTCGAGTTCAGCGTGCCGCCCGCCGACACGGAACGCTTTGCCGACGAACTGGACCGCGCGTTGCAGCAGGTCAACTCCGACTACGAAGCCAAACGTTTCAAAGATACCACGCTGCTGCGCCCCACGCTGACCGTCGCGCCGGAAGGCACTTTCTACCGCTGGATGAAAGAGCGAGGCAAAGTCGGCGGCCAAAACAAAGTCCCCAGACTCTACAACGACCGCACTTATATCGACCAATTAATCCGCCTGCTATGAACGAAATGAAATCCGCCGTTATCGTCGGGACGGCCTATCCGTACCGCGGAGGGCTGGCCGGAATCAACCAGACGCTGGCCCGCACGTTCATCCGTTGCGGCATTCGCTGCCGGATTTTCACATTCACGGTGCAATATCCTTCTTTTTTATTCCCAGGTAAGAGCCAGTATGCGGACGGCCCGGCGCCGGAAGGACTCGACATTACGCGGATGCTGAATTCGGTCAATCCGTTGAGTTGGATCCGCACCGGTCTGAAAGTACGGCGCGAACGGCCCGACGCGGTGATCGTTCGCTATTGGATTCCGCAAATGGCCCCGGCCCTGGGCACCGTATGCCGGATCGCGCGGCGAAAAGGGATCAAAACCATCGCGCTGCTCGACAACGTCGTTCCGCACGAAAAACGGCCGATGGACACGCTGCTGACCCGTTACTTCCTCGGATCGATCGACGGGTTCGTCTACATGTCCGAAAAAGTGCACAGCGACCTGCAGTCGTTCCGACCGGACAAACCGGCCGTCTTCTCGCCGCATCCGATGTACACGAACTACGGCGAAAAAATCGAACGGGAAGAGGCCTGCCGCCTGCTGCGGCTCGACCCCGGACTGCGCTATACGATGTTTTTCGGTTTCATACGAGACTACAAAGGACTCGACCTGTTGCTCGACGCATGGGCCCTGCTCAGCGAACAGGGCAAAACAGCCGGACACCGGCTGATCATCGCCGGCGAATATTACAGCGGCAAGGAAACTTACATGAACCAGATCGAACGGCTCGGGATCGGGGACGAGATGATTCTGTTCGACTACTTCGTGGCCGACGAAGAGGTGGCCCGTTTCTTCTCGGTCAGCGACCTGGTCGTACAACCGTACCGTAGCGCCACGCAAAGCGGCGTAACGCAGGTGGCTTACTTTTTCGACGTCCCGATGGTCGTGACCGGCGTGGGCGGACTGCGCGAGATCGTCCCGGACGGAGAGGTCGGTTTCGTGGTCGACCCGAAACCGCAGGCCATCGCCCGGGCGATCGACCGTTACTACTCCGAAAACCTGTCCGAAAAATTCAGGGAGAACATCCGCAACTACAAAGTCCGATTCACCTGGGAACGGATGGCCGAAAATTTTCAAAAGCTTTACCGGACGATCTGCGAAAACGCGAAAAAAACCGAGAAAGCCGGATAAAAATAATAAATTTGCAAAAATGTGTTTCCCGGAAAAAGATCCGGGCACCTCGAAAAATTTGAAATGTATATCGCCATTGCCGGAAATATCGGGTGCGGAAAGACCTCGCTGACCAAGATCCTCTCCGAAAGAACGGGCGCCAAAGCCTATTTCGAGGAGAGCGACAACCCGTATATCGGCGATTTCTACGACGACATGAACCGCTGGTCGTTCAACCTGCAGATCTACTTCCTGGGACAGCGCATCCGGCAAGCCAAAGAGATCTTGGCTACCGGCAGCGACCTGATCCAGGACCGTACGATCTACGAAGACGCGTATATTTTCGCCGCCAACCTGCACGAAAGCGGGCTGATGACCACGCGGGATTACAATACTTACCTGAAAATCTTTGACCTCGCAACGGGACTGATCGCCCGGCCCGATCTGCTGATCTACCTGAAAGCGAGCGTACCGACGCTGATCCACCAGATCCGCAAACGCGGCCGCGCCTACGAGATGAGCATACAGGAAGAGTACCTCGAACGGCTGAACCGGAAATACGAAGAGTGGATCGGCCGCAACTACGACGGAGAAATTCTGACGATCGACGTGGACCACACCGACTTTATCGCCGATCCGTCGTCGCTGGACGACCTCGTGTTACGGATCGGATCGTTCAAAAATACCGAAAAGGAATGACCCTGCCGCTGCCCGAACTTTTTCGCAGCCGGACGACGGAGTCGCTCGGGACTTCCGAAGCGGAACGATTGTTCGCCGCGCTGGACAACGGCGAATCGCCGGTCAGCATCCGTTTCAACCCCTACAAAATCGGGTCGCAACCCGAAGGCAGGCAGGTTCCGTGGTGCCGTTACGGCTACTACCTCGACGAACGCCCGCAATTCACGCTCGACCCGGCGTTCCACGGCGGCGCCTATTACGTCCAGGAAGCCAGTTCGATGTTCCTCGAAGCGATTTTCAGGCAGATTTTCGAGCCGGACGCCGCTCCCAGGATACTCGACCTGTGCGCGGCTCCCGGCGGCAAGACGACGCTTCTTTCGACCCTGGCCGGAGCCGAAGGCCTGGTCGTCGCCAACGAGGTGATCCGCCAACGGGCTTCGGTATTGGCCGCAAATGCGGTCAAATGGGGGATCGGAAACATCGTGGTGACCAACAACGACCCGGCGCATTTCGCTCCGTTCGAACACTATTTCGACCTGATCGCCGTGGACGCTCCGTGCTCGGGCGAAGGCATGTTCCGCAAAGATCCGGCGGCGCGCACCGAGTGGAGCGAACAGGGCGTCAAACTCTGCGCGGCACGCCAGCGACGCATCCTCAGCGACATCTGGGGTTCGCTGCGTCCCGGCGGAATCTTGATATACAGCACCTGTACGTTCAACGCCGCAGAAAACGAAGAAAACATCGCCTGGCTGTGCGGCGAATACGACTGCGAACCGGTCGAAATCGCCGTCGACCCTTCATGGGGCGTCGTAAAAGGAGAAATGGACGGGATCAATACGTTCCGGTTTTATCCGCACCGGGTGAAGGGAGAAGGCTTTTTCGCAGCCGTAATCCGCAAAAGCGACGGACGGCGGCGGGAACGTACGCCGAAGCCGCGCAAAGCGATCTTTTCGGCGCTCAATCGCCCCGAAACCGACATCCTGTCGCAATGGGTGGCCCAACCCGAATACATGCGCTTCGCGAAGGTCAACGGCACCGCCTACGCCTACTACCGGGAAGCGTTCGGAGCCGTCCGGCAGATTTCCGAGAGTCTGACGGTCATCCATTCGGGCATTCCCGCCGGACAGCTCTTCGGCGCGAAATTCAAACCCGAACATGCGTTGGCCCTGTTCCACGACGTATCGCGCGAAACGGTTCCGCAGGCCGAGTTCGACCTGCCGCAGACTCTCGATTACCTGCGTAAAAACGAAATCGACCCATCCCTGTTGCAGGAAGGCATCAACATGGTCTGCTACAACGGCCTGCCGCTCGGATGGATCAAACGGATCGGCGGACGGTGCAACAACCTCTATCCGAAAGAATCCCGGATCGCCGCGCTTTAAAAACCACCCGGTAAACGGCAGACGCAAAAAAACCGCGCGGATCCCTTCCGGAACCCGCACGGCGGCATTTATAAACAATTATTCCTAAGAATCAAACCAACTCGATACCCGCTTCGGAACATTCGCGGCGCATCGATTCCGGCCAGATACTGCTCTGTATCTCGCCGATGTGGGCTTTGCGCAGCAGGTACATGCACAACCGCGACTGCCCGATCCCGCCGCCGATCGTGCAGGGCAACTCCCCGGCCAGCAGCTTTTTATGAAAATAGAGATCGCGTTTGGCCTGTTGCCCGCGTATTTCGAGCTGCCGCGCCAGCGACGTCTCGTCCACGCGAATCCCCATGCTCGACACCTCGAAAGCGTTTCCGAGCACCGGATTCCACAGCAGCAGGTCGCCGTTCAGCCCGTTGTAACCCTCTTCGTTCGGCGTACTCCAGTCGTCGTAATCCGCGGCGCGGCCGTCATGCGGCTCGCCGTCCGAAAGGGCCGCGCCGATCCCGATCACGAATACGGCGCCGTATCGCCGTACGATCTCGTTCTCGCGCTCTTTCGGTTTTTTGCCGGGATACAGGTCGAGCAACTGCTGCGCATGGATGAAATGGATCTCCTCGGGCAGCGACGGAACCAACTGCGGAAACTCGACGTACAATTTGTTTTCGGTCACTTTGATCGCCTCGTAGATACGGCGCACCGTTTGTTTCAGGAAAGCGATGTTGCGCTGTTCGCGCGTGATCACCTTCTCCCAATCCCACTGGTCGACGTACAGCGAATGGATATTGTCCAGCTCTTCGTCCGGACGCAGCGCGTTCATATCGGTATAAATCCCGCGGCCGGGAGCTACTTTCATTTCGCCTAACTTCAGTCTTTTCCATTTGGCCAGCGAATGCACCACTTCGGCGCGTTGCTCGTTCATATCGCGGATCGGAAACGAAACGGGACGTTCCACGCTGTTCAGGTCGTCGTTGATCCCCGTTCCGGTCAGTACGACCATCGGGGCCGTCACCCGCAGCAGGGCGAGCTGTGCGGACAGGTTCTCCTGAAACATATCCTTTACATGCTTGATCGCCTTTTCGGTGTTCTCGACGTTTTCGAGCAGGTTGCGGTATCCGGAAGGTTTTATCAATGTCATCTTATCGGGCGTTTACGGTTATTTGACAACGATCAAGAAATAGTTCTTCTTTCCCTTTTGCACGAGCAGGTATTTACCGGAGATCAGGTCGGAGGCCGAAACGATCGCATCGACCGCGGTAACCTTCTCTTTGTTGAGCGATATGCCGCCTCCCTGGATCAGCTTGCGGGCTTCGCCTTTCGACGGGAAAACCGACGCATGTTCGGTGCACAGAGCGATGAAATTCACTCCGCCGGCAAGCGTCGAAGCCGGCACTTCGAACTGCGGAACTCCGTCGAAAACCTGTAGGAACGTCCGCTCGTCGATCCGGCGCAACGCATCGGCCGTTGCATTTCCGAATAGGATACCCGAAGCCTCGACCGCCTTGCGGTACTCCTCCTCGGAATGAATCATGCAGGTAATCTCGCGGGCCAGCGTCTTCTGCAACTCGCGCAAATGGGGTGCCTCCCGGTGCGCGGCGATCAGCGCATCGATCGTTTGCCGATCGAGCATCGTGAATATCTTAATATAACGTTCGGCATCTTCGTCGCTGACGTTCAGCCAGAATTGGTAGAACTGGTACGGCGACGTATAACGCGCATCGAGCCATACGTTCCCGGCCTCGGTTTTGCCGAATTTCGTTCCATCCGCCTTCTTGATCAGCGGGCAGGTCAGCCCGAACGCTTCGCCGCCTGTTTTGCGGCGGATCAACTCGGTTCCGGTGGTAATATTTCCCCATTGGTCGGAACCGCCCATTTGCAATTTGCAGTTCTTATGCTGATAAAGATGCAAAAAATCGGTTCCTTGCACCAGTTGGTACGTAAATTCGGTGAACGACATGCCGTCGCCCTCGCCGCTGAAGCGCTTCTTGACAGAGTCTTTGGCCATCATGTAGTTGACCGTAATGCATTTGCCGATGTCGCGAATAAATTCCAGGAACGTGAAATTCTTCATCCAGTCGTAGTTGTTGACCAGTTCGGCCGCATTCGGAGCGTCGGACTCGAAGTCGATCAGGTGACTGAGCTGCCTTCTGATCCCCTCCTGGTTGCGACGCAAGGTCTCCTCGTCGAGCAGGTTGCGCTCAAGCGACTTGCCCGACGGGTCGCCGATCATGCCGGTAGCCCCGCCCACCAGGAAAATGGGCTTATGCCCGCACCGCTGGAAGTGTTTAAGGATCATAATGCTGACAAGGTGCCCGATATGCAGCGAGTCCGCCGTCGGGTCGATTCCGACGTAAGCCGTCGTCATCTCCTTGTTCAATTGCTCCTCGGTTCCCGGCATGATATCGTGCACCATGCCCCTCCATTTGAGTTCCTCTACAAAATTCATCGGTTTTATGTGCTTTTAGCAGATTTTTAGTGGATCGTTCGCGGCCGGCCGCCGCGATCCGTGCAAAGGTAGTCAAATTCCGCGAAACACAACAATTTCGGGAAAGCCGCTATTCGATATCGAGGTCGAGGTCGCGACGGAGTTTGGCGACCAGCGGATTTTTTTCGGTCAGGTAACGCAGCCGGTCTTCGACTTTGATCGGTTTCAGGCCGGTCTTGTTTTCGCTGATCTCGACCTGAAATTCAATCGCCGAGCGGACATCGCCCAAGTCGCAAAGCCGTTTGCGGATATCGGTCAGGTGATTGGTCACCTCGTCGTACAGCGATTCGTTCGGCACTTTCAGAAGAATCCGGTTCTCGCGTATGCTGACATCCTGGAACGCGATCCCCAGCCGGGGCCGCTCCGCAAACAATTCGCGGGTCAGCAATTCGCATCCCTGTTGCAAACGGGATTCGACATCCTCTTCGACCGCTTCATCCGCATCGGGCAGGTTCTCCGGATTTTCCGCCGGATCGGCATCCCCCGAAACGGGCGCGGCGGGGCGGCTCGTATTCAGCAACGACAGGATCGAACGGCCGGACAGCGAAACGCCCCCCGTCGTCGGCGCGGGACGGGACGGCCCCGGTTCGGCTTTTCCGGCGGGGCGGGACTGCGAAACGGCCGACGCAGGCGGCGAAGCAACAGGAACAGGGGAAACCGGCTTACGGGTTTCGCGGCCGGGATCCGGTTTTTCCGCAGCAGTCCCGGCAAGTGCCGACGACGGTTGTCCGTCCCGCGGCAGGACTACGGTCGCTGCGGCCGGCGCAGGCTGTCGCGCGGAACCGTCCGGAACGTTCCGGGAACCGCCCAGATCGGGCAGCGACGGCGTCAGGGCTTCGTCATTTTTTTTTTGACCGAGTCCGCAAAGTTTCATCAGACCCAGTTCGACATGCAATCGTTGGTTGGTAGCCGTCCGCAGCGACGCGTCGACCGCCGTCAGCAGGTTGATCCCCTCGAACAGCAGCGGCACCGGACATTGTGCGGCCTGCGTCCGGTAACGTTCGGCCACGCTGCCCGTCACCTCAAGCAGCGGCAACGTCTGCGGATTCTTGCACATCAGCAGGTCGCGGAAATGGCTGTTCAGCCCCGCCACGAAAGTCTGTCCGGAAAAACCCTTGCGCAACACCTCGTCGAAAAGCAGCAAAGCGTTCGTATAGTCTCCGGCCAGGATCTGTTCGGCGATCGTAAAATAGGTATCGTAATCGAGCACGTTGAGCGTCGCGGCCACCTGGGCGACCGTCAGATTCTGCCCGCAGAACGAAACCACCTTGTCGAACATCGACAGCGCGTCGCGCATTCCGCCGTCGGCCTTGCGGGCGATCAGGTGCAGCGACTCGTCGTCGTAGGTCACTCCTTCCTGCGAAGCGATGTATTTGAGGTACTCCACGCCGTCCTCGACGCGAATCCGGTTGAAATCGTAAATCTGACAGCGCGACAGGATCGTCGGAATGATCTTGTGCTTTTCGGTCGTAGCCAAGATAAACACGGCATGTGCGGGCGGCTCTTCGAGCGTTTTCAGAAACGCGTTGAACGCCTGCACCGACAGCATGTGCACCTCGTCGATGATATAGACGCTGTAACGACCGATCTGCGGCGGAATACGCACCTGGTCGGTCAGGTTGCGGATATCGTCCACCGAGTTGTTCGACGCGGCGTCCAGTTCGTGGATATTGAACGACCGGCCCTCGTTGAACGCACGGCACGATTCGCACTCGTTGCAGGCTTCGGCGTCGGGCCCCGGATTCAGGCAGTTGATCGCTTTGGCGAAGATCCGCGCGCAAGTCGTCTTGCCGACGCCGCGCGGCCCGCAGAACAGGTACGCATGCGCCAACTGGCGACGGCTGATCGCATTCTTCAGCGTCGAGGTAATATGCGACTGTCCGACGACCGATGCGAAGGTCGCCGGACGGTATTTCCGGGCCGATACGATGAAATTATCCATAATTTTCCTTTCCGGAAACAAAGATACGAAATTCGACCGGAATCGACAAGGCGGGTCGCTTTTTCTATTTCAGACGGGCGTATATGACTACGTTGTTATCCTCGTCGTCGAGTTCGGCATCCAGTCGCCGGATCTTTTCGACCGCCTGCGGATCGGCGTCGTATCCCGCGTCGAGAATCCCTCGCAAAGACTTTTTGAGCGTAATGGCCGGAACGTTCCAAAGAAAATAGCCGTCCTGCAAATGACCGGGCCAGACGGCGATATCGGCCAGTTCATCCAGTTTCAGTTTGAAATAAGCTCCGGTAAGGTCGTTTTTATCGACCAGAAAGAATACGGGAGCCGACGAAGTAAAAGAGTGCGCCCCGGTTTGTTCCATGGTCTGGCTAAACGACGCCCAGAAATAATCGCCCGTCTCGGCGTACTTCGGATAGATCGGCTTCCGTTCGGCAAGATGCCGAACGGCAAATACGGGCACCAGGCGGTTGGCCTGCGGATCGTAATAACGCAACGAATCGGGCCGGTGACCGTCGGAATACATCAGAACGGGTTCGAAACGGGTTGCGCTTCCGGACGCCATTTCATTCCCGAAATCCGCCTTGATCCGGAAGGGGGCCGCATCGATCCGGGCGACCACGTTTCCCTGCATATCTTGGTTCCAGACGAAACTTTCGATTCCCGCGTTTTCGAACGGCAGGACGCTTACCGAAACCGTCGAGTCGGGGTTCGCCCGGAAAATCCCTTTCGGAGACCTGCAAGGCAACGGTATCGACGGCAGCGACGACCCGTCGAGCCCGAAGACCAGAATCCGGTCGCTTTGCCACGGCAGGATAAACACGCGGCCGGAGCCCTCGTCGATCTGAGCCCAGTAAATGTTGCGGTATTCGTTGGGACCGCGCCCCTGCGTCCCGATATCGTTCAGGAATTTCCCATTCCCGTCGAACAGTTTGAAAGAGGCCGGTTCGTAGCCTACGACCCCGATGTAATTTTCGGAAACGAACGTTTTGGACGGCTTGAAAAATGCCTCGGGACGGGTTTCCAGTTTTACGATCCTCAGTTTTTCGGCGGTCAGTTCGCTCAGCGGGAGGTCGATCGTATCGCGGATCTTGTTCAGGTCGCAGACGACCACGGTATCCGCACCGATCACCACCCGCTCGGCCACGCCGTCGGAAACGGCAGCCGGCCGGCCGCAGCCAGCCGAAAAAGCCGAAAACGCCGCAACGGCGAACCAACGGACGACGACGCGTCCGGCATGCTCCGAATGAAAAAACGCATTTGCCATAATCTGAAGTTTTTAGGTTATTAGAACCCGGACAATCCGGACCCGTTTATCGTTTTTCTCCTTTCCCGTTCGACGCGAGTAATTCATTATTTATCAGCGTGATAATTCAATAACGTAAATATAACTATTATATTTTGGACAAACGATCGAAAATAGTTTAGAAAACAAATCCGTAGCATTCCGGAAAACAGGAAGGACCGTCCTGTCATTTAGGCAGGATTTATGCCACGGATATGTCTTCCGGACAGTTCGTTCTGTCATTTTTGTCCGGTATTCTGCGTCATTTTTTCACAAACCGTTCTCTGGCAGCCATTTTGCTGCTTTCCTGAAAAAACGGATAAAACACGAAAATAAAAGGAGAATAAGATATGAACATCAACAGTTTGACAATCAAAGCGCAGGAAGTCCTGCAAAGCGCCATGAACCTCGCGTCGGGCAACGGCAACCAAGCCGTCGAACCGATGCACATTCTGAGCGCCATTGTCGCCGAGGACGACAGCCTGGGCGTATTTCTGCTACAAAAACTCGGCGTAAACGTCGGGGCGCTGCGAAGCGTACTGAAACAACAAATCGACCGGCTGCCGAAAGTCGAAGGCGGCGACCCCTATTTTTCGCGCGAAAGTTCCGCGGTCATTCAGAAAGCCTCGGATTTCACGAAAACGTTCGGCGACAAATACGCCTCGGTCGAACACCTGCTGCTCGGTATCATCGCCGAAAAAGGGGAGGCCGGACGGCTGCTGAAAGACGCCGGCGCGACCGAAAAAGAACTGATCGCGGCGATCAAAGAGCTGCGCAAAGGTTCGACCGTCGACAGCCAGACCAGCGAGCAGGAGTACGACGCGCTCGGCAAATACGCGATCAACCTGAACGAACAGGCCCGCAAAGGCAAACTCGACCCGGTGATCGGCCGGGACGAGGAGATCCGGCGGGTACTGCAAATCCTGTCGCGGCGAACCAAAAACAACCCGATCCTGGTCGGCGAACCGGGCGTCGGCAAAACGGCCATCGCCGAAGGAATCGCGCACCGGATCGTCGACGGCGACGTCCCGGAGAATCTGCGAAGCAAACAGGTTTATTCGCTGGATATGGGCGCGCTGATCGCCGGAGCGAAGTACAAGGGCGAGTTCGAAGAGCGGCTGAAAGCCGTGGTCAAAGAAGTAATTTCGGCCGAAGGCGAGATCCTGCTGTTCATCGACGAAATCCATACGCTGGTCGGAGCCGGCAAAGGCGACGGCGCGATGGATGCGGCCAACATCCTGAAACCGGCGCTGGCGCGGGGCGAGTTGCGCGCGATCGGCGCCACGACGCTGGACGAGTTCCAGAAATATTTCGAACAGGACAAAGCGCTCGAACGGCGTTTCCAGAAGGTAATGGTCGACGAACCGACGACCGTGGACGCCATTTCGATTTTGCGGGGCCTGAAAGAGCGTTACGAAAACCACCATAAGGTGCGGATCAAAGACGAGGCGATCATCGCGTCGGTCGAACTGTCGCACCGGTACATCACGTCGCGCTTCCTGCCCGACAAGGCGATCGACCTGATCGACGAAGCGGCGGCCAAGCTGCGGCTCGAAATGAACTCCGTGCCCGAAGAGATCGACGAACTCGACCGGAAGGTACGCCAATTGGAGATCGAGCGCGAAGCGATTCGCCGCGAGAAGGACAAGGGTCGGATCGAAGAGCTGACGCGCGAGATCGACGAACTGAACGCCAAACGCACGACCCTGCGCGCCAAATGGCAGAGCGAACGGGATATTTTAGAGAAGATACAGAAGAACAAACAAATGCTCGACGATCTGAAGGTTCAGGCCGCCGAAGCCGAACGCAACGGCGACTACGGCCGCGTGGCCGAGATCCGTTACGGCAAAATGCGCGAGACGGAGACCGAGATTCAGAAACTGCAGGCCGAAGTGAACAAAAACGCCGAGGCCGGGGCGATGATCAAAGAGGAGGTCGATGCGGAGGACATCGCCGAAGTGGTCGCCCGCTGGACGGGCATTCCGGTCAGCCGGATGCTGCAGAGCGAACGTGAGAAGTTGCTGAAGATGGAGAGCGAGCTGCACGACCGGGTAATCGGACAGGATCAGGCGATCGCGGCCGTTTCGGACGCCGTGCGGCGTTCGCGGGCCGGGTTGCAAGATCCGCGCCGGCCGATCGGATCGTTCATCTTTCTGGGCACGACCGGCGTCGGCAAGACCGAGTTGGCCAAAGCGCTGGCCGAATACCTGTTCAACGACGACACGATGATGACGCGTATCGACATGAGCGAGTATCAGGAGCGGCACAGCGTATCGCGGCTGATCGGAGCGCCTCCGGGATACGTCGGTTACGACGAAGGCGGTCAACTGACCGAAGCCGTGCGGCGGAAGCCCTACTCGGTCGTACTGCTCGACGAGATCGAGAAAGCGCATCCGGACGTGTTCAACATCCTGCTGCAAGTGCTCGACGACGGCCGGCTGACCGACAACAAAGGCCGCACGGTCGATTTCCGCAACACGATCATCATCATGACGTCGAACATCGGTTCGCACATCATCATGGACCGACTGTCGAAATACACCAACGATACGCCGCCCGAAAGCGTGCTCGAAGAGACTAAAAAAGAGGTTTTCGACCTGATGAAACAGACGATCCGGCCGGAGTTCCTGAACCGTATCGACGAGATCGTGATGTTCACGCCGCTGACCCGCGACGACGTACGACAGATCGTCGTGCTGCAAATTCGCCAAATCAACGAAATGCTGGCCCAGAACAGCATCGCGCTGCAGGTGACCGACCAGGCGATCGACTGGCTCGCCGCAGAAGGGTACGACCCGATGTTCGGCGCACGCCCGGTCAAACGGACGCTGCAACGGTACCTGGTCAACGAACTCTCGAAGGAGATCCTGGCCGGCCAAGTAGACCGCAACAGCACGATCACCGTCGACGCCGACGCCAAAGGATTGGTTTTCAAAAACTGATCATCCGGCGTTGCCGCGCGACCGCCCGGCGTAAAGGCTACGCCATAAGTTAATTTCATAAAAACACTCCGAAAAGTTTTTTCGGAGTGTTTTTTATTCGTTCCAATTCAGATATTCATTCCGACAAGCAACGCAAAACGCAACACTATAATCGTTGTCCGTCCCTAAAAATCTTATCTAAAAACAGATTTTCCCGCTTATATTTCTTAATTCAATTTTGATATATCAAAATTTTAATTTATTTTCGTATTCAAAATGACTTCGTTATATTATTAATTAAATTTAAATAATTATGAAAATTTTATCTATTTTAGCCCTTGCAACGCTGGTTGTAGCCGTATCCACCATGAACTACACAAGTTTTACGAGATTGAATGAAACTGATCTTTTGCAAGCCAATATCGAAGCGTTAGCCCGGGGTGAATCTGAAACAGGAGTAGCGGAAGCGATGATTTCTGTCACGAGAGGATCAGAAACCATCGAGAATGACAAAGGGGAAAAAGTTACTCTCACATATACTAGATATACCACTACTGCTTGTATTGGCAAAGGCGAAGTATATTGTGTATCAGGACAAACGGTAACAGTTTACGACTAGCAGGCATCCTAGCTCATGAAGCGAATCCTTTTTTCCATTTTCCCTATTCTGCTGTATTCCTGCACATCTTCCCCTCCGGCGATTCTTTCGATACCCGTCGTTGAACACAAACCGATCGACGATTCCGTATTATTCGATGCAAAGCGGATCGTTTTTTTGTCGTCCGATTCCTGCATGATAGGAAGCATCTCACGAATCGTCCTGTGTGACGACAGGATTTATTTACTAGACACTCAAACCGATGCGGTATGGATATACGACATGCAAGGGAATCATATCGGGCATATTCGGGCAGTCGGACGGGCTGCAAACGAATACATTAACCTAATGGACTTTTTCGTGGACAGGGAATCGAAACAAATCGTCCTGTATGCGGACCCTTCTAAATTTTTGTTTTACGATTACAACCTGAAACCCACCCGAGTTATGAAAGCTCCGGCTTTATTTTACGAAACCGTGAATTCCGGAGAACAAATTGTCTGTTTCAATGCGCGAACTGCCGATCCGGAGTGCTGCATTTCAGTACTTGCCGAAAAAAATGGCGACCCGCTAAAAATAAAAACTTCCGTCCCCCTGGCACAGCAAGATTACAGCGACGTATTCGTGTCCGGTCGCCAGCTTACCAAAAGCAAACGCATCAATTTTTCGAAACGGTTCGACAATTCCATTTACAGCGTGGAAAACGGAAGCGTAACCTTGCGATACACGATTGATTTCGGAAAAGCGAATCTTCCGGACGGTTTGTTACAGAAAAAACTCCAATTGCAAGAATTTATCGACAAGGTTGCATCGAAAGGATATATTTATTCGATCGTCAATTTGAAGGAAAACGACTCGCACATTTATTTCAACACTTCTTCACCCGGATTATACCGACTTTCTAAAACGGCTTTCACCGTTCAACACATCCCGGAGATCACAGACAGCGAATCCGGCATCCGACACTCCATGATGATCGCTACCGAAGATAAAAATAACGAATGGATCTGTTTCTGCAAAAACATGATGGAATTGAAAAACGAAGTGGATCTCGATAAAGGTCAGCAAAAAAATAACCCGTTCGTACAAAAAGTAAATTCTTGCAATGAGTCAGACAATCCCGTTCTTTTTTTCTATCATTTGAAATAATCCGACAAATCAAGGAACTGCCAATCTCTTAAATTTGACTTATGAGATATTATTTCCTCTTTTTTCTATTGCTTGTATCGTATTCCTGTTCCCGGGAAGATCAAAATCCCGATTCGATCCGGATCGACCTGTCGCGCAGCTACGGCAATGAACAACTGGAAAACATCGTAGACGATATCCGTTTGGTTCCTCTGGAAACGAACGACAGTTGCATCGTCGGGCAGTACGACCGGGTAATCGTAAAAGGCCGGTCGATTTTCATTCTGGACAAAATGCAAAACACCGTTTTTTGTTTCGATACAACCGGCAAATTCCGACAGAAAATCAACCGACAGGGACGTTCAGGCCAGGAATATATCACGGCAGACGATTTTATCGTACAGGACAATACGCTTATTGTTTTCGACAACAACAAATCGCAATTACAATTTTACGACTTTCAGGGAAACTATGTAAAAACAATACCCGTTTGCCAGGGAGATCAAATCGCGGTTAATCCGGCAGGCGGCTACATCGTTTATTCATCCGTCGCGGACAAATACCATGTCCACACATTCAACGACAAGGGAGAAAAAACCGGCGAATACCTACCCGTCGAATCAAAAATAATCAACCTCCCGAGCGCATTTTGCAATAACAGATCCATCCTCTCCTATAATGACGAAACATTCATTCTCAATTTTTTCGACTACAATGTTTACTCATTGAAAAACAACGAGCTAAAAATCAAATACCGTTATGACTTCGGGGTGAAAAATATGCCCGACGACCTACTCGAAGTATCCGATCCGGCTTCATTCATGCAAAAAATAGCAAAAGACAAGAGCGTTCAACAAATTGAAAACTTTACCGAAACACGAAATTGGATAACATTCGATGCGCGCTATCCTGTCTATTACAACAAAAATGCACAAGTCTATTATGTATTCAACGAGTTGAAATTTCCTTACAGTCTTTTCTTTTGGCAAGCTCCTTTGGCAATAAACGACGACAATGAATATTTCTCGATCGTTTCCATCAACCAAATCCAGGCTTTGGTCCCGGCTGTGAAAAAATATACCGGACAATACCCTTTCATCGAAACCGTCGCAAGTGCGTCGATTAATGATAACGACAATAATTGGGTCCTGTTTTTCCGGCTGAAAAACAATTAATAATAAACAAATCAACCTTATAAATCCCCGAAAAGAGATCTCGGCCGGCAAGGTGGCCGCAACAGCACGATCACCGTCGACGCCGACGGCAAGGAGGGATTGGTTTTCAAAAACTGATCGCGCGGCGTCGCCGCGCGACCGCCCGCCCGGCGCGAGGGCAGTCTTTAGGCTAGTTATAAAAAAACATTCCGAGACCGTTCGGAGTGTTTTTTTATAATCCATTAGCCTTTCTATACTATATTTAGACCTGAATAAACAAATAACGCTGATATATTCTTCTTACATTTGTTAATATATTTTATATCGGAATCAAAAATTTAGACAATAACCTTATTTAACAAACTAACATAATCACTAAAAACAAAAATCATAAAAAAAAGAACTATTAAATTGTTTTGTGTCGGGATCGCCGGAGCTTTAGCGGTTTCAGCTTATATCCAAAAATTTCACAAATCTGAAACCGATTTACTGTTTTCCAACATTGAAGCATTGGCCGACCCTGAACAGTCGACAAATAAGTTTGATTGGGTTCCTCCCACAATAAATTGTTCAGTCTATGTTGCAAATAAACAAAATCCCACGCAAGAAGGAACCTATATTCCAGGGACAAAAGATACCTGTATTTCAGGATCACAACACTCAGGATGCCCCGACTGTTCAATATAATTGGCAAAACATCATACCATAAATGAAACTTTGGAAATCAATTCTACCTGTTATTGGTATTGCAGGATTATTTTCCTGCAATACCAATAACTCCAAATATAAAGTGGCGACATCGGACTCAATCACGATATTGCATGTACACGATATCGACCCGGACTTATCCATTGAAAACCTGATAGATTCGGTCGGGTATATTCAATTGGAAACGACCCCCGAATCCCTGTTTGCAGACATGCGAGGGTTGGAAATCTTGAATGACAAATTTTATATCCTCGATTTTAAAGGAACGACTATTCTGTCTTTCGACAAAAATGGAAAATTTCTCAGAAAAATTTCAGCCCAAGGAAGAGGACCAAATGAGTATATCATGCTGGACTGGATGCGTACGGATCCTTACACCAATAAGGTTCTTGCCGTCGATGGATTTTCGAATAAAATACTCATTTATGATGAAAACCTGAAGTTGGAAAAAATCGTGCATACCGATTTCCGTCCCCGAATCGTCATTGCGTTCCGCGACCAAAAACTAATCCATTACAATTATGTAAACAAGGAGCAAGAACCTCCCGGTCTACTTAAAGAGTTTGATCTGCATATTATCGACATGACGGGAAAAACGACGGGAGGTTATATCAAAAACCGGACTCCTGAACACAATATCTTAGGTACTCATGCAACCTCTTCACATGCAGACGGTAGTATCTCTTTTTTGCCCATATTCGGCGATACTGTCTATAACATATCGGCCGACGGAACCATAAAGCCATCCTACATATTGGAGATGGAAGGCAAACATATCAAAGGATTATCGGAACGACAACGAAACGAAATCGAATCGGACGAAAATAACCCGTCCCACCGTTACGATTCCTGGGAAGAAAAGGGTTATCTCCTTCCTTTTGAAATATTCGATAACGGAACCCCGATCTCAATTACGTTCAATTCCAGAGAAAGCCTTCGTTACCTCTATTCACCGCAAAGCGGAAAATCATATTTATACAACCCGATGAAAATAGAGGGTAACAGTACGCTGAAATTTTTAACGCAGTCCGCCATGGCCCAACAAGGAGAATGGTTTTATCAGCCGCACAATGCGATCACAATGCAAAACCTGAGCGACTATTACAAATTCTCCGGCAAATACCTCGATATGATCAACGGAATGGAACCCGATGCCAACCCTGTGATTATCTATTACAGATTCAAACCGTTCTGAGCCGACGTATGAAAATTTCGCACCTTTTGTTGTGGGCGATCGTGTTGACGGCGCCGACCGGTTGCCAAAGGCGGATCGCCGAAAAGGATAAGTACATCGTAGAATTTCTGTCCCGCCCGGTTCGTTTCGACCATACGTATTCACCGGATCGGGCGGCCGATTCCCTCCTGTTCGGAACAAAACCGAAACTAATCCATTACGTCGACTCTTCGGGATGCATCAGTTGCAAATTCAGCGATCTGAAATTATGGTCGGTAGTCCATAAGCACTTCCGGATTCCGGTCGTATTGGTATGCGAAACACAAGACATCCCGTCGACACGATACAGACTGCAAAGCATAAACTGGCGGTTCCCGGTAGTGTACGATACGGCCGGCCTGTTTCGTACGAACAACCGGATCAGTACTCCGGTACTCTAAACGTTTTTACTGGACAGCGGCAATCATCCGCTGATCGTAGGAAATCCGATCGGAAATACGCAACTCTGGAATCTTTATGAAAAAGAGATCGCCCGGTTGACGGACATCCGGGAACGGTAAGAAGCAAATCACAATATCGTTACGGTCGAACTATTCCCGCGCCCCTCTTCATTTAATTACAAAGTCCTCATTATTAAACTGTTTACTTGTCGGCAAATAGCGATGAACGAATCCCGATCTCCGGTCGGAAATCACGATTCGCCGTCCAGCGGCAGCGTCACCGCAAAGCGGGAACCCTCCCCGAACCGGGATACGAACGACACCGTTCCGCCGAGCCGCTCGGTGATCGTCCTGCAAATCGGCAGGCCCAGCCCGGCACCCTGCACGAAGCTGTCCACTTTGAAAAAGCGTTTGAAAATGTCTCGCTGCTTATCTTCAGGAATTCCGCAACCGGTATCTTCGACGAACAGCTCCACGGTACGTACGTCCGCAGCGATCGCATAACCGAGGCCGATGTGCCCGGCAAAGGTGAATTTCGCCGCATTCGACAGCAAGTGGTCGAGCACCTGCCGCAACCGCACGGCGTCGGTCGTAATTTTCATATCCTCATCCGGAAGCATCAGATCGAACCGTACGTCCGGACGCATATCCAGCAAATAATTGTGATAAATATCGGACAACAACCGGCCGAGCCCGCATTCGGCGAAATTGTATTCCATCGTCCCGGACTCGATTTTCGACAGATCGAGCACGTCCGAAATCAAAGCCAGCAACTGGTTGCTGTTGGTATTGATCAGACTGACGAATTCCTGCCCCTCGGAACTGTCGATAGCAATATCTCCGTGTGTCAACAGATTTGAAAAACCGACGATGGCATTCAGCGGAGTACGGATCTCATGGCTTATATTGGTCAGAAACGCCGACTTGAGCCGGTCGCTCTCCTGCGCCCGATCGCGCGCGGCAATCAGGTTCTGCTCGACGATCTTATGATTCTGGATGCTCTGACAAACTCCCACGATCCGGTACGGAGCGCCCTCCGTCCGACCCAGGTAAACGGATTTCTCCTGGAACCATTCCCAGGTTCCGTCGGCGCGCTGCAAACGGTAGGTGAAAAGATCCGTATTCAATTTCCCGGCTATCTGGGACATCAGCGCTTCGATCAGGCCGTCCCGTTCCTCGGGATGCACCCTGGCGGCAAATTCGTCGGCCGTCAGCGTACAGTCTCCCACCGGAATACCCAGATGAGTGAACCAGCGGGCGTCGATGATCATTTTGTTTTGTTCGATATCGAAAAACCAGGGAAAAATCTTCGCATCGGTCAACGCCATTTCCAGAACGTATTCCCGGGTCAGTTCTTCCTCGATATTCCGGAACAGGAAAAATATCCGGATTAGTCGTCTGCCGTCATATTCTCCGATGAATTGACCTTTGACATAGAATTTATCTTCCGACCCCAACTTACGAACGTATGTATTCACAGGCAACTCAATGGATTGCTCTCCGCTGACAATACGCTCCATCAACTCGGAAAGAATATTGCGCCCGTCGTGGAAAATTCCGAAGAACTCCTGCATCTCCCGACCGGACACCTCGTATCGGTCCAACTTCAAATCACTCAGCGCCTGGGTATTGATCCTTCGTACTTTTCCGGATGCGTCGACGGCCAAAAGTCCCACGGACAATGTACTGAGCATATTGTCCTGCTGCATCTGCGAAACGCTCTGCGATCCGGAAGCACCGGACGAACGCCTGTTTTTTTTAAAGAACCGCATCCGACTCATCACTCGTAGCTTTGTTTGCCGGTACTAAGTTATACTAAAAAAATCGAATTGACCTGAGAATCTGAATAAAATATTGTATCGGCAACGATATCCGGCTCTTTCCGGGAGTCCGCTGCCGATAAAATGTCAATAAGTTCACACGCCGAAACCGGAAAGACCGGACAATTATACATTCCTTTGTATGCATAAAAACCGAAACGCAATGTCATTGACTGTTATCGAACTGGAAAACATGGAATTCCAGGCATTTCACGGCTGCTACCCGCTCGAACAAGTAGTGGGAAACCGTTTCCTGGTGAACGTTACGATCGAAGCCGACCTGTCGCTGGCCGCCGAAAGCGACGACGTGGCCGACACGATCAACTATCTGCACGTCTACGAAACCGTCCGCGAACAGATGGCCGTCAAATCGCACATCCTCGAACACGTCGCCCGGCGCATCATCGACGCGATCTACCGCAGATTCCCGCCGACACGACGGGTGCGGGTCAAAGTCTCGAAAATGGCGCCGCCGCTGGGCGGAAAAATCGAACGCGTTTCGGTAAGCCTTGAGAAATAGGGCATTCCGGAAAGTGTTGATAAAATATTGATAAGATTCGCCACCGGCGCTTCCGGAAAAAACAAAGAGTTCGTAATCTTGTAACGCCGAACCCTGACGAACACGGGACGGTTAACCGAGTTATTGATCATGTCTGAGAAAACACAAAACAACAGCAAGACCGACGCAATGAAGACGTACAACTATGCCGACGCCGTAGAGGTCGCCAAACGATATTTCAAGGGCGACGACCTGGCCGCAACGGTATGGGTGAGCAAGTATGCGCTGAAAGATTCGATGGGAAATCTTTACGAAGAGTCTCCGGAGCAGATGCACCGCCGGATCGCCGACGAAATCGAACGGATCGAACGGCGCTATCCGAATCCGATGACCGCCGCACAGGTGTACGACCTGCTGAAAGAGTTCCGCTACCTGATTCCGCAGGGGGGGCCGATGACCGGCATCGGCAACAACCTGCAGATCGCGTCGCTGTCGAACTGTTTTGTGATCGGACACCGCCATCCGGCCGACTCGTACGGCGGCATCATCCGCATCGACGAAGAACAGGTGCAGCTGATGAAACGCCGCGGAGGCGTCGGGCACGACCTGTCGCACATCCGGCCCACCGGCAGCCCGGTGCTGAACAGCGCGTTGACCTCGACGGGGATCGTGCCGTTCATGGAGCGATATTCGAACTCGACGCGCGAAGTGGCGCAGGACGGACGGCGCGGCGCGCTGATGTTGTCGCTGTCGGTAAAACACCCGGACGCAGAAAACTTCATCGACGCCAAAGTCGAAACCGGCAAAGTAACCGGAGCGAACGTTTCGATCAAGATCGACGACGAATTCATGCACGCCGTAATCGACGGCAAAAAATACCACCAACAGTTCCCGATCGATTCCGACAAGCCGATGTACGAGAAAGACATCGACGCGCGCGCATTGTGGAACAAAATCGTCTTCAACGCATGGAAGTCCGCCGAACCGGGCGTGCTGTTCTGGGACACCATCCTGCGCGAATCGGTGCCGGACTGCTACGCCGACCTCGGATTCCGCACCGTTTCGACGAACCCGTGCGGCGAAATTCCGCTGTGCCCGTACGACAGTTGCCGCCTGCTGGCGATCAACCTGTACAGCTACGTCGACAAGCCGTTCACGAAGGAGGCTTCGTTCAATTTCGATAAATTCAGGCAGCACGTCGCCGCAGCCATGCGGATGATGGACGATATCATCGACCTCGAACTCGAAAAGGTCGAAGCGATCCTCGAAAAAATCTCGAAAGATCCCGAAGACGAGGATATCCGCCAGGTGGAAGTGAAACTGTGGGAGAAAATCCGCGAAAAAGCGCTTCAGGGACGCCGTACGGGCCTGGGCATCACGGCCGAAGGCGATATGCTGGCAGCCTTGGGCCTGCGCTACGGAACCGACGAAGCGACCGATTTCGCCGTCGAAATACAAAAAACGCTGGCAGTGGAAGCCTACCGCACATCGGTCAAGATGGCGCAGGAGCGCGGTAAATTCCCGATATACGACGCCGGGCGCGAAGAGGGCAACCCTATGATCGAACGCATCAAAGAGGCGGACCCGGCCCTTTACGAAGAAATGGTGAAACACGGCCGCCGCAACATTGCGATGCTGACGATCGCCCCGACCGGAACGACCAGTCTGATGTCGCAGACCACCTCGGGCATCGAACCGGTATTCCGTCCGGTCTATACGCGCCGGCGCAAAGTGAATCCGGGCGATCAGGACGTCAAGGTGACTTTCGTGGACGAAGTAGGGGATTCCTGGGAAGAATACAACGTATTCCACCACAAATTCCTCGTCTGGCTCGAAGTGAACGGATACGACATCGAAGAGGTCAAAAACATGCCGATGACCGAAATCGACAAACTGGTGGCCCTGTCGCCCTATTACAAAGCGACGGCGAACGACATCGACTGGGTCAGCAAGGTCAAGATGCAGGGCGCCATTCAGAAATGGGTCGACCACTCGATCTCGGTAACGGTCAACCTGCCGAACGAAGTGACCAAAGAACTGGTCGCCAAAGTATACCTGACGGCCTGGGAGTACGGCTGCAAGGGCGTCACCGTTTACCGCGACGGATCGCGCGCCGGCGTGCTGGTCGACAAGAAGAAGAAAAAGGGAGCCAAGACGGAGGAAGCTCCGGTCAATCCGGACGGATACCGGCCGCCGCTCAAACGCCCGCTCGAATTGTCCGCCGACATCGTTCGCTTCAAGAACGGCGAGGAGGACTGGATCTCGTTCGTCGGCATTTACAACGACCGTCCCTACGAGATTTTCACCGGAAAGATCGAGGAGGATGCGATGTTCATCCCGCAGAAAATCAAAAAAGGCGTGATCATCAAGGTCAAGGACGCCGAAGGCAACAAACGCTACGACTTCCAGTACAAGGACAAATACGGGTACACGAACACGATCGGCGGCATCTCGCGCCTGTTCGACGAAGAGTTCTGGAACTACGCGAAACTGATTTCAGGCGTGCTGCGCAACGGTATGCCGATTCTGGACGTGGTGACTTTGATCGAATCGCTGCACCTGAACAGCGAGAGCATCAATACGTGGAAAAACGGCGTGGCACGTGCGCTGAAACAATACATTGCCAATGGAACCAAAGCCAAAGAGAAGTGTCCGAACTGCGGACAGGAAACCTTGGTTTATCAGAACAGCTGTCCGGTTTGCATGAGCTGCGGTTACTCCAAATGCGGATAACCGGCTCCCGGGAAACCGGGTTCGTCACAGCCGGCGAGTCGCGGACGGTTGATTCCCCGCGGGTCTTGGAACGGGCGTTTGTCGGGAGGCATCCCGAAACGGCGCCCTTTCCCGGACTAACGGGAAACAACACACCCACACCTATAAAACGCGAAACATGATCGAACATAAATTTCCGGAAAGCCGGGAACTGGATATCGAACTGAACGACGAAATCGCCGAAGGCGAATACTCCAACCTCGTCATCATCTCGCATTCCACGTCGGAATTCGTACTGGACTTCGTCCGGATGATGCCCGGCGTATCGAAAGCGCGGATCAAAAGCCGGATCGTCCTGGCTCCGGAACACGCCAAACGGCTGCTGCTGTCGCTGCAGGAGAACATCGAACGCTACGAAGCGGTCGTAGGCACCATTAACCTGCCCAAAATGCCGTCCGAAGAGACCAGCATGGCCATGAGCTTCATCGGGGGCGAAGCCTGAAAAAACGGACGTTTAAAACGGGTTAAAACAGGGTATCCTGCCGGGTCGGCGGAATGATTCCGAGATGCGCGTAAGCCAGCTCGGTCGCTTCGCGTCCGCGGGGGGTGCGCTTCAGAAAACCTTCCTTGATCAGGAACGGTTCGTAAACCTCTTCGATCGTGCCGGTATCTTCGCTGACAGCCGTGGCGATCGTGCCGAGGCCGACCGGGCCGCCGCCGAACTTGTCGATGATCGTCGTGAGGATCTTGTTGTCCATCCGGTCGAGTCCCCGCGCGTCGATATTCAGCGCATTCAGCGCATAGCGCGTAATTTCCAGATCGATATGCCCGCCGCCCTTGACCATTGCGAAATCGCGCACCCGGCGCAGCAGAGCGTTGGCGATCCGCGGCGTACCGCGGCTGCGCAGTGCCACTTCCCGGGCCGCCTGATCGTCGATCGGGATGTTCAGGATACCGGCCGAACGGCGGACGATCCCGCTCAAAACACGGCTATCGTAATATTCCAGGTGACACTGTATCCCGAACCGGGCCCGCAACGGACTCGTCAGCAATCCGCTGCGAGTCGTAGCGCCGATCAGCGTGAACGGGTTCAACTCGATCTGGATCGAACGGGCGCTCGGCCCCTTGTCCAGCATGATGTCGATCTTGTAGTCCTCCATCGCCGAATACAGGTACTCTTCGACGATCGGGCTGAGCCGGTGTATTTCGTCGATGAAAAGCACGTCGCCGGCATTGAGATTCGTCAGCAAACCGGCCAGATCCCCTGGTTTGTCGAGCACCGGCCCGGAGGTCATCTTGAGGGTCGCCCCCATTTCGTTGCAAATGATATTCGCGAGCGTCGTCTTGCCGAGTCCCGGAGGCCCGTGCAGCAACACGTGGTCGAGCGATTCGCCGCGCATCAGCGCCGCCTGGATGAACACCGTCAGGTTGTCGACGATCTTGTCCTGTCCGCTGAACGTTTTGAGTTCCTGCGGGCGGATCTTGTTCTCGAAATCGAGGTCGGTCTCTATGTTCCGGATATCTTTCATCGGTTCGGCTTGACGCTGCAAAGATAACGATTATTTGCCGAAATACGCTACCGCTCGGCTCCCCATTCGTAATGCGGGGCATCGACGCCGAGCAGCGACAAGACGCGTTCGACGATCGTTCCGCACAGTTGTTCGACAGTCGCCGGCTTCGAATAGAACGACGGCGACGCCGGACAGACGATCGCGCCGGCCTCGGTCAGCCGCAAGAGGTTGTGCAAATGGATCGCGCTGAGCGGAGCCTCGCGCGTGACGAGAATCAGCCGCCGCCGCTCCTTCAGCATCACGTCGGCCGCCCGACACACCAGGTTATCCGAAACGCCCGAAGCGATCCGTCCGACCGTACCCATCGAACAGGGAATCACCGCCATCGCATCGTACGAAGCCGAACCGGAAGCCGGCGCGGCGAACAGGTCGTCGTCGTCGTAACGGGTAAAACGGCTGTCGGACAGCCATTCGTCGCCGTCCTCGAACGCAGCGACGCGGCGGCCGTTCCCGGTGACGATCAGCGCGATCTCGCCCAATTCCGCGACGCGGGAAAGCGCTTCGCACAGCAGGCGGGCATAGACGGAACCGCTGGCTCCGGTCACCGCTACGATGATTTTTCGTCGTCCGTCCATCTTCATAATTCGATTACGGAACATTCGAGCCCCTGTTTTTGCAAATACTGTAAGGTGCGCGGCAACGCGTAACGCAGGTTGCGGAACGACTTGACCGAATCGTGGAATACGACGATCGAACCGCCGCGCACGTGTCTGGTAACGTTGTGCAGACACTGCCGCGGCGAGATCAGCCGGCTGTAATCGCGGCTCAGCACGTCCCACATCACGATGTTGTAACGTTCGCTGATGCGGTGCGCCTGCGACGGCTTGATCCGCGCATAGGGCGGACGGAACAGATCGGTATGCAGGATATCGTTCGCGAAATCGACGTCTTCGAGGTAACGTTCGAGACTCATGCCCCAACCTTTCTGGTGACTGTAGGTATGGTTGCCGATGGCGTGTCCGGCGTCCACGATCATGCGGTACAGGTGCGGGTACTGCTCGGCGTTTTTGCCGAGGCAGAAAAACGTAGCTTTGGCGTCGTACTCGGCCAACTGGTCGAGAATCCACTCGGTAACGCCGGGCGTGGGGCCGTCGTCGAACGTCAGATAAACCCGGTCGCTTTCGGGCATCGACCAGATCAGCGAAGGAAACAGGCGTCGTATGAATTTAGGCGGTCGTATGTACATGGTCCGTTATATCCGGATAAAGCGTACCGGCGGATACGCGATACCGTAAAAAAGCGTTATTTTATACTGCACGGAGCAGGCCGGAACCTCCGGAAAATTTTCGCAAAGTAAGCTTTTTTGCTTCAATTGTCAAAACAACGCGATTTTTGCACGTTTTGTTGTTCCGCCGTCCGCAACCGCGCGCCCGAAGCGACGGCCGCCTATCGAAAAAATGAAGGTTCCCCGTTCCGATTCCGACAAAAAAAGCCTACTTTTGAAAACATGCCGCCGCCGTCCGGCACACCGGCGGCGCGGCGTAAAATCTCAACCGAAAAAGCCATGTTCGACAAACAAACCTATATCGCCCGCCGCAAGGCGCTGCACGCCAAATTGTCCGGCGGCCTCGTACTGCTACCGGGCAACGACGAATCTCCGGCCAACTATCCGGGCAATACGTTCCGATTCCGGCAGGACAGCACGTTCCTGTATTTTTTCGGACTGAACTGCCCGGGCTGCTCCGGCCTGCTCGATCTGGATTCCGGCGAAGACGTTCTGTTCGGCGACGACCCGACCCTCGAAGACATTATCTGGACGGGGCCCCAGCCTTCCCTGGCCGAACTGGCCGGCGAAGTCGGCGTCGAAAAAACACAGTCGGCCGCCCACCTGCAGAAGCGGATCGAAGCGGCCGTCGCCAAAGGCCGCCGCATCCTCTTCCTGCCGCCGTATCGCGGCGAAACCCGTTCGACGATGAGCCGACTGCTCGGCATCCGCGCCGACCGGCTGGCGTCCTACGCTTCGGCGGAATTGGCGCGCGCCGTCGTCGCGTTGCGCGAGGTAAAAGAGCCTGCGGAGATCGAAGAGATCGAACGGGCCTGCGAGACCGCCGGCAAAATGCACCGCCTGGCGATGCGCATGTGCCGTCCGGGGATTACCGAACGCGAAATCGCCGGGGCGATCGAAGGCGTCGCCCTGCAACACGGAGCCGGAGTATCGTTCCCGTCGATCGTAACGCAGCACGGCGAAACGCTGCATAACCACGATTACGACCATGTCCTGCAAAGCGGCCGGCTGATGCTGATCGACGCCGGCGCAGAGACGGCGATGAACTATTGCAGCGACTTCACGCGGACATTCCCGGTCAACGGACGTTTCACCGGCAGGCAAAAAGACGTTTACGACATCGTGCTGGCGGCCAACGACCGCACGTTCGAACTGGCCGGGCCGGACACGTTCTACTACCGGATGCACAACGAAGCGTCGATGGTGATCGCCGAGGGACTCAAATCGCTCGGCCTGATGCGCGGCAACA
>ERZ857503.398-NODE-398-length-34614-cov-7.840765_pt1 | contig 34614 bp, 32 predicted proteins | sample MGYA00519766_ERZ857503 | MGnify/ENA primary metagenome ERZ857503 (study PRJEB31778, sample SAMEA3449345) | human gut metagenome | biome: human gut; feature: human-associated habitat; material: faeces | place: United Kingdom | collected 2010/2012 ...
AGGAAATGATGCAGGATGTCACCGATGGCAACATCAACTGCGTCATCGTAAAAGACCTCTCCCGCTTAGGGCGCGAGTACATCGAAACCGGCCGGTATCTGCGCCGGGTATTCCCGGCCTATGGGGTGCGCTTCATTGCCATCACCGACAGCATCGACACCGCCCACGACAGCGGCGATGATCTGACCGTATCGGTCAAGAACATTATGAATGAAGCCTACTGCCGGGACATTTCCATCAAGACCCGTTCTTCTCTGGACGTGAAGCGGCGCAACGGCGATTTCGTCGGTGCTTTCCCGGTGTACGGTTACATGAAAGCCGAGGACAACAAGAATTTACTTGTCCCTGACCCCTACGCCGCCCGCGTTGTCTGCGACATTTTCCGTATGCGGTTGGAGGGCGCAAGCGCCTCCAAAATCGCATCGGAGCTGAACCGGCTGGGTATCCTCTCCCCGCTGGCTTACAAGAAGAACAACGGTCTGCCCTACGCGAAAAAGGGCTATGCGGACAAGGCTGACTGCAAGTGGTCGGCTACCACCATTATCCGCATCTTGCAGGACGAAACGTACACCGGAACGCTGGTGCAGGGCAAACAGGGTACGCCGCATTACAAGATCAAGCAGATGGAGCAGCGCCCTGCCTCCGAGTGGGTGCGTGTCCCGGATGCCCACGAAGCGCTGATCGCCCGTCAGGATTTTGAGCTGGTGCAGCGCATCAAGGGGCTGGATACCCGGACTTCTCCCAACGAGGATACGGTGTATCTGTTTTCCGGTATTCTGATCTGCGGGTGCTGCGGAAGCCGCATGACCCGCAAGACCAACCGTGCAAACGGCAAGGAGTACCACTACTATTATTGTCCCACCGGCAAGAAAAAGGGCTGCGCCCATCCGGTCATGCTGAAAGAAAGCAGCCTGATCGACTGTGTGCGGGACAGCCTGAAAGCCTATATCGGCAATATTGCTTCTCTGGAGGCGCTGCTGACCGGCATTGACCAGACCAGCATCAATCAGGCGCTTGCCAAGGAATACAGCGACCACATCACCGACAATGAGCGCCGGTTGGAGCAGGTGCTGGAATTCAAGGCGCGGCTCTATGAGAGCCTTGTGGGGGGTATGCTTACCAAGGAAGAATACGCCTCCTACAAAGCCAAGTACACCAAGCAGGCCGAGGACATCCGCGAGAGCGTCCGCGTTCTCAAGGAAAAACTCACGGAGGTTTTGGAAAACAGGAGTAAGCGTAACCGCTGGATTTCACAGTTTACGCAGTTCTCCACGCTGGAAACCTTAGACCGCAGGGCGCTCATTCACATGGTACAGAGCATCCGCGTCCGTGGCAAAAAGGAGCTGGATATTACCTTTACCCATGAGGACGAATACAAAAAGGCGTTGCAGCTTTTGGCGCTGGCAGCGCAGCAGAAAGATTACGAACAGAGAAAGGTGGGCTGAGCATGGCAAGAAAGAGCAGGAAAGAAACGGCTGCGGTAGTCGTGCAGGAGGCCGACGCCGCTTGCCGCGCCGCGATCTACGTCCGCCTTTCGGTGGAGGATACCCACACGCACAGCGTATCCATTGAAACACAGCAGATGATTATTGCCCGCTATCTGGAGCAGTACCCGGAGATCAGCGTGTACGATACCTACATCGACAACGGCGCGACCGGGACAAACTTCCACCGTCCGGGCTTTCAGCAGATGCTATCAGATATTGAGGCCGGTCACGTCAACTGCGTCATTGTGAAAGACCTCTCCCGTTTGGGGAGGAACACCATCGACACCGGCTACTACATCGAGCAGTATTTCCGTATCCGCAGCATCCGTTTTATTGCGGTCAATGAAAACTTCGACACCGCCAACCCGGAGGACGCCCATTCCGGTATCATTATCCCGCTGCGGAACATGATAAACGAAGCCTACGCTTTGGACATCGGGCGCAAGATCAGGGCGCAGCAGCGGCAGGCCATGAAGGACGGCAAGTTCATCGGTGCGCGTACTCCCTACGGTTATCTGAAAGCGGAGGACGATTGCCACCAGCTTATCATCGACCCCGTTGCCGCCGTCGTGGTGCAGCGGATGTTCCGTTGGGCTTCCGAGGGCGCTGGCCTGAACACCATCGCCGTGCGGCTGAACGAGGCGGGTATCCTCACTCCCAGCCACTATAAGAAGATGCAGGGCAAGATCACCCACGAAAATTTGCTCGGCAGCGGCAAGTGGCAAACCCGAACGGTCGGCGTTATTCTCCGCTCCGAGGTCTACACCGGAGATCTCGTTCAAGGACAGACCAAAACCGTGGATCACCGGCAGGTCAAGGCCGATGCCGAGGAATGGACGGCGGTACGGGACACCCACGAGGCCATCATCAGCCGGGAACAGTTCGCGGCGGTGCAGGAAATTCTCAATCAGACCGCCAGCCGCGCCAAGGCGCGGGAGGTCAAAGCCTTCACGCCGAATCTTCTCAAAGGCAAGGTGTTTTGCGCCCATTGCGGCGGCAGCCTGCACCGGCAGCGGAATATCCGCAAGAAGTCCGATGATGTGTACTTCTACCATTGTCTGAGCAGGAGCCGAATCAGCAAAGATGCCTGCCCCGGTGTGACCATCCGCGAGGATATGCTGCTGGATATGCTGGCAGATATGCTTCAGGATGCGCTTGATACGGCGCTGGGGCAATACACCCTCTCCCTTGCAGAGCTGCCCCGACAGGCCGCTGACCGCGCCGAGCTGCGGGAGAAAATCACCAACCGCAAGCAGGAAATCCAGCGGCTTCGCGGTATCGTGCGGAGCTTATATGAAAATCTCGTCCAAGGTGTTCTTACCAAGGATGAATACTTCGACTACAAGGAGAAGTACGAAAACCGCATTGCCGACCTCGCCGTGGAAATGGAACAGTTGGAGGACGGCCTGCGAACGATGGATGCTCAAGCAGAGCAGCACCGGGCGCTGGAACAGGATGCCGCACAAATTAAGACCGACCGGGCGCTGACCGGCGTACTCATCGAGCGGCTGATCGACCGCATCGAGGTATCCCACGACAAGCAGATCACGGTGCGCTATCGCTTCCAGAGCGAGTTTGAAACCTATGCGGAGGTGCTGGAACAATGCAGAAATATGTGATCGCCCTCTACATCCGCCTCTCCATTGAGGATTACAAGTACGACAGCCTGAGCATTGAAAATCAGAGCCTTGTTCTCCATGAATACGCGGCGTCCATGCCCGAAGCCCTGAACGCAGAGATCATGGAGTTCATCGACAACGGGTACAGCGGCACGAATTTTGAGCGCCCGCAGGTACAGAAGCTCATTGAACTGGTGCGGGCCAATCAGATCGACTGCATCATCGTCAAGGATTTTTCCCGCTTCGGGCGAAACAGCATTGAAACCGGCTATTTCATTGAGCGCGTGTTTCCGCTGTTCCATACCCGCTTCATTTCCATCAGCGACGATTTTGACAGCAGCAAATTCAAGGGCGACACCGGCGGCATGGACGTGGCGTTCAAGTATCTCATCAGCGAATATTACAGCCGCGATATGTCCATCAAGACCAAGAGCGCCAAGTACGCCAAGATGCAGCGCGGCGAGTATCAGAGCAAGATTTGTCCCTACGGCTACCGCAAAAGCGCCGATGGCAGAATGGAGCCTGACCCGGAGTCCGCTGCCATCGTGCAGCTTATCTTCCAGCTTGCCGCCGAGGGCATCAACGCCACCGCCATCACACGGGAGCTGTTCCGCAGAAGCATCCCCACCCCCGGCCAGTACAAAGCGGCGCACGGCAATCATACCCACGATATTTCCCGCTGCCACGGGATTTGGAGTGCATCCACCATTCTCCGCATTTTGGAGGACGAACGCTACACCGGCGTGTATGTGATCGGCAAGCGGGCGGTTCTCGAAGTAGGCGGCACCAGAAGCCGCCTGAAGGACAGAGAATCGTGGTACATCATCCCCGACCATCACCCGGCCATCATAGAGAAAGCCGTGTTTGATACCGTGCAGGCCAGCCAGCTCCGCTTTTCCCAGCCAAACAAGAAAAAGCGGGACTACCCGCTGAAAGGCAAAGCCTTCTGTGGCTGCTGCGGTCATGCGCTGTCCCGCACCATGCAGAAAACCTCATATTATCACTGCCGCCATTCCGAGGCGGACGTAGAAAGCCGCTGCCACAAGATGCGTCTGAACGCCGCGGAGCTGGAACAGGCGGTATTCCTGACGCTGAAAAAGCAGATGGAAGCCACCGCGCCGCTTGCCCCTGACGGTACGCTCCGGGTAGATGCTTCCGTACCGGAACGCGCCGAATATGAGCAGCAGATTGAGACGCTGCAAGACGGCAAGCGCACGTTGTATGAACGCTATCTCATGGGCGAGATCGACCTGAATACCTACAAGGCAGAAAAGGCCGCGTGTGACGAGCTGCTGCTGAAAACGAAAAACGCCTATGCCGCAGTATTGGCACAGGCGAAGAAAAAGCAGGACGAACAGGCACGGCAGGACAGCCGTAAGGAAGCGTCCAAGGCGATTTTCGATGCGGACACGCTGACCACTGAGCTGGCCGAGCTGCTAATCGACCGGGTGCTGGTGTACCCTGATAAGCGCATTGAGATCGCATACAAAATCCAAGACATTTTCGATTGAGGAGGCAGACATGAAAATCGCTTTCTATTGCAGAGTGGACGGACAGGGCTTCGGCTTTGTCCTACCCGAAGAAGCTGACAAGCTCCGCGAGTTTTTCGCCGAGCATCAGGATAAGCCTGCGCTTGAAAATCCATCAGGCGTAAGCTAAAAATTTTTGTCGTGTGCTTGACATACGGGTGACTAAGCTCGTGGAAGCGACAAATGGATACTTCCTCGTGGAAGCGGAAAATGAGATATGGTATGATATTGCCAGTGGCTACGGTTTTTGCCGTAGCCTTTTCTATTGAAAGGAGTGTTTTCATGGCACGAAAAAGCAGGAAACATCAATATACAGAACGGCTGAAATCTTCTACCCCTGTTGCAGTAGGATATATTCGACTTTCAGTTGCAAATAAAGAAGAAGGCAGTTCTATAGAAAATCAGAAATTTATCATCGAATGCTGGGGCGAACAGCACCAGATTCCTATATCTCATTATTACATTGATAATGGTTTTAGCGGCAAACGGTTTGATCGCCCTGCGTTTCGAAAAATGATTGAAGACATCCATACGGGCAAAATCAACTGTGTCATTGTGAAGGATCTCTCTCGCTTGGGAAGGGACTACATTATCACCGGTTACTATATTGAAGTCATTTTTCCAACTAACGGAGTTCGATTTGTATCTGTAAACGATCAATTCGATACTATTGATGGTATTACCAACCAGGAACGTCCTTACAATTCCAGAATCCGAGTACCAATAACAAACGCACTTAATGAACAAGTATCTATTGAAATTAAAAAGAAAGTGGAGGCGACTTTAGATATGAAAGCACAACACGGTACATTTATTGGGCCAAGAGCCCCATTCGGCTACCAAAAATCAGAATCTAACCACGATCAACTTATTCCTGATCCCAAAGCAGCTATTATTGTCCGAAAAATCTTTGAGTTAGCAGCGAATGGCACTGGTGTGACCGCCATAGTTCGGTATCTGAACGAGAAAGGTATTCCCACACCGATTCAATATGCGAGGTCGAAGGGGTTAGCTGGAAACTATGATGATGGCAACGGAGATTGGAATAGCAGATCAGTTAAGTATATCCTGACTAATCGCACTTATACCGGTATGCTTGTACAGGGGAAAGAAAAGCGAGCTGTATCAGCAACACATGAGGCTCTAGTAGATACGAATACTTTTGATGCCATTCAGAAATCATTTCAAACAAAAGCCTTTAACCTTACAACAAGCAGTCAATCAACGGAGAACATTTTGAAAGGTAAAGTCATTTGCGGTTGCTGTGGAGGAAAAATGCAGCGTAAGCGTGGAACAAATCATGCGGATTGGTACTTCTTCACTTGTATTACCAAGAACCGTTTAGGTACAGGCAAATGTACTGGTATGTATGTGCGAGAGGAAGATGTTTTGAGTGCTATCTACCATCAATTAAAATTGTATGTAAAAGAATATTTTATTTCGAATTCGCAGTACAAGCAGGAACTATGTCGGCTTAATAACGAGATTGACCAATTTGATCAGCAATATCAAGAGGCTTTTAGGAATGCTGTTCATCATTACGAGAGGTTTGTTTACGGCGAGATCGGCAAAGAGGATTTCCGGGCAGTTCAAGATGCAGCAAACGAAAAGAAAGCAATTCGGGATGGTATTATTACGAGTAAGGCGGTTTATGAAAGACAATACCAGGTGTTTCGCAAATTATTGAAGGTGAGCTACAAAGAAATCGCTCTCAGCGAGATTATTGACTGTATTGATGAAATTACTATTTGTCCAAACAAAAACATTACCGTCAAATGGGCAATTGCCCCCTAATTATCAAATGACGTTTAACTATCTCCGTCGAATCGCTGTATCTACGTATTGTTCTTAAAATATGCACTTCAATAGCTATAGCGATGTTGAAAAGATATCACGAATTATGTATAATATTCGTGATATCTAGTAGGAAACGGTTCTTTGGATAGTGGATATATGAAGCAAATATGTGCGCGTAATAGAACTCAATCAGAATTCATTTTGAGGAACAACTTTGTGCGGAGGGAGTTATGTATATAAATAAAATTCACATTCAAAATTATAGGAATTTTGTAGATTTTACAATGGAGTTTCATAAAGGGTTGAATGTCATTATTGGAGCTAATAATTCCGGAAAGACTGGACTTCTCTATGCTATTAATCTTTTGAATTCTCCTTCGGATATCTCCGTTGATGATTTTAATAAAAATAATCTTATGCAGTATTCTAGATGGTATTTGGAAACTGCACCAAGTATTACGATTGAATATAATATTAGTCACAGAATCTGTGAAGATAACACTGATGATGAGAGTATTATTAGATTATTACCGTTTTTAGGTATAAAGGGGTTTGTTGCAAACAGACAGGAGCATGACGGAGTTATCGAATATAATATTGCTGCACAAATAAAAGCAGTTTACTCTTTGGATGCAAAGTTTTTAGAAGAATATAAAAAAGCTGTTTCAAAAGAAGCAAAAGATTTTGAGACTTATTTGCTGGTGCTAAAGCGCTTTGTTGCGAATTATTATTCATGGAACTACACAAACGGAATTAGTGATACAAAAGCTGATCAGAAAGCTGTAACAGATGTTTTTGATATTCGATTTATCGGGGCAGAACGCACAAGTGAAGAAGTAAGAAAGGAAACAAAGAGAGAGATTATCTCTTTCACAAAAGATGCGGATAATGCGGCTAATTTTGACAAGTTTCAGCATGATGTGTCCGAAGGCATAGAAAAGTTGCTGGCACCATCTATTACAAAACTGGCTACTTTATTTGAGAACGAAAAGAACGCAATTGGTCTTGCAAAAGGTAATGTTTCAATTGCATCAACGGTTCACGCCAATTTTTCCTTGGCAGATGCTTATTCGACAGAAGTGAAAGACACGAAAAATGGATATACACTACCTCTGCAATATAATGGTCTTGGCTATAATAATTTGATTAATATTTACATGCTTATAAAATTAACAGAGATACGGCCAGGGAAGGACTTCCGCATCCTTTGTTTGGAGGAACCTGAAGCGCATCTCCATCCAGCGATGCAGTATAAGTTGTTTAAGTATCTACGAGATTTAGATGACACCGACGACCTGAATCAGCAGATTTTTGTTACAACGCACTCAAGCAATATTTCTGCTGTTGCCGGTATAGATAACATGTTTATGCTTGCTTATAACCGCAATGGGCATGATTCAGATTGCACTCAGCAAAGCTTAATGGAACAGTTTACTGATAAAGATGGGAGAACAGTTAAAACTGAAGCAAAAAATCATCTCACAAAATTTCTTGATGCTACACGATCAGATATGTTGTTTTCTGATAAAGTCATTCTAGTAGAAGGAATTGCTGAGAAGCTTTTGGTGCCACTGTTTATGGAAATATGTGGATGCTCCTATGAAGACGAACACATCTCAATTGTTGAAATCGGCGGAAAGCACTTCAAATATTTCGTGGAACTTTTTAATGGAAATGCTGTGAAGAAAAAAGTACTTTGCATCACCGACAAAGATTTCGAATGGATTGATTTTGATGGAGATGGAAATCTACGAAGCTATTCCGAATATGCGAACGATGAACCAACGCATATTACCGACTTAAAAAAGAGATTCCCCATTGAGAATTTTTATATCTGTACACAGTCTATTGGTGGACGGACATTTGAAGATGAATTTTTTCTTGCGAATATGGTAGATAAGACTACCGCTACAACGGTATTTAAAAGGGTAATCAGCGACACGTTAAATGAATTTTTTGATAAATATGGTTTTGACCTCACTGCTTGGGAGTCACATATTGAAGAAATGGATGGACGCTCACGTAAAACCATTAAGAAATTTCTTGATGCATATAAATATAGAGCAGACACTTCTGCGGAACGAACTTCTAATTATGAAAATCTGATATTTGCAGAAATATTTCTGCATTATGCAAAAGATAAGAAAGGCGATGTGGCATTGGGAATACTGACAGATGAAACACTTTTGAACGAAGATGGTTCATCAAAATTGGTCGTTCCACGCTATATTCAGGAGGGTTTGACATGGCTATTGAAATGACATCTAGCGATATTTTCACGCCTGAACAGTTGGAAAAACACGCCAAAGTCTATGCCGGACCAGGTGCAGGTAAAACGCATTTTTTGGTTGAGAATGTAAAAAATATTGTCATGACGAATCCTCTCATAACTCAAAGCCGCGCTAGAAAGGTTCTATGCGTTACTTATACAAACGCAGCTGTTGATGAGATAAAACGACGTCTCGATAAATTTACAGATCATGTCGAGGTACATACTATTCATGGATTTATTATCGAGCATATAATTCAACCATTTCAACAGGATCTTAGAGATATCATGGAATCCGATTTTGGAATAGAAGTGAGCAGTAGAGGTAAAATTTCCTCCCAAGTTGAGGGATTAGGGATTTTGCATGGTGTTGATAAAAATGAGATTTATGATTTCATCCGAAAAGCAAGTTCCACAGAATTTTCAGATGATGAGTTTGGATATAGCAAAAAAGCAATGAGTGAAGTAGAGGTTAATAATGATGCGTTCGTTTCATCAATTACTAAGGGAATGCCTCGCTGTATAGGACTTAAGGTACCCTCTAAAATTAATAAACAACATATTGTACCACTGAAAAAATACATATGGTCGGAAGTAAGAAAGTTAACACATAATGAAATTCTTTATTTTGGATATAGAATTCTTGAAAGTAACCCAACGGCATTATATGCTATACGAGTAAAGTTTCCTATTATATTCGTTGATGAGTTTCAGGATACAAACCCACTCCAGACCTTAATTATAAAATTGATTGGTAAAAAATCCACTATAGTTGGGATTGTAGGTGATATAGCACAGTCAATCTATAGTTTCCAAGGAGCACAACCAACTGATTTTAAGAATTTTTCTATCGAAGGCGGTCGGGATGTAAACGAATATGTTATAAACGGAAACCGGCGATCCACTGAAAATGTGGTAAACTTTTGTAATTTTTTGCGGCAGTCAGATGCGGAAGTTGTACAAGTAAGTAAACGCCCATATGATACAGAGGAGCAAAAAGCGCTGTCGGAATCGAAGAAAATTCACTTTCTTATTGGAAACTCAGTTGTTGTCCATAATACTATTCAAGGTATCCTTAAAAGTGACGGTGTAGTACTTACGAGGGCATGGGCTTCTGCCTTTGATTATATACAAGGTGTTGATGAATCTCAGGCTAAACTGTTGAAAAATATTTATAATTCCTATTATAATTCTCCAATTCAACTTAGAGATGAAATAGTGGAACATAATAATGTAACATGGGTTAGGGCATTTCGTTTTATTTTTAGCTTATGGGAAAGTTACCTTAATGGATCATTTATTGACGTTTTGAAGGCATTAAAGTTATACACTACTATTGATGCGCGAAAACTTACTCCGAAAATAATATTTCAAATGAGGGGACTTTCAGACAATGTCTTTAGAGACGTGATTGAGCAAAATTATACTTGTGACATTATCAAAAAGTTTAATGCGGAAATCGAGAAACCTGAATTTCAGGAATTGAAAGAAACGGTTTTGGGTCCTGATTTTGCTATTCCATTATTTGATGATCTTGATAACGAAAGACTAACAACTGCTGTAGGTGGACTTTTTTGGGATACGTCATATAGATTGTTTACTGAAGTTTTTTCTGAAAACAGTAAATATATGACAGTACATCAGGCAAAGGGACTTGAATGGAATAAGGTGATTGTAAGTGTTATTCCTAACCGATTCGATAAAATCAAAATTACGGATATTTATTCCAAACCGCAATTGGCGAATGAGAACCCTGCCGATGAATTTACTAGGATGTACTATGTTGCCTGCAGTCGAGCTAAAGAAGATTTGTACATACATATTTCAGATGAGCATTTAATTGCTATAATTCAAGCGTCCATATGTGCATATATAGAGAAAACTGGACGCTGTATTGCTTATGAATTCATTCAATAGACAAGGCTGCGACTGAAAGTTTCTTAAGAAATCAAAAACCGAAATCCCCAGACTATCAAACTTACTGGTAGTTTGGGATTTCTGCTTTGACAGAGATATTTTTTGTCGTGGGCTTGACATAAGGGTGCCGCAAATCGTGAAATCTCACATGCTTGCACCCGGCGTGTTCCAGAATGAGCTGGAGCCGCTTGCGCACTGCGCCGGGCGTCAGTGGCGTGTCCCCCTTCACCGGGGACGGGAACATCCAGCGGGAGTTCACCGTTTTTCTGTATTCCCGCAGAACCTCTACCACTGACGGCGGCAGGACGATCTTGCGGATGGAGGTTTTCGTTTTCGGCTCGCTGAACTGGAGCTCTCCGTTCACCGCATAGACCTGTTTGTTCACATTCAGCACGCCCGTTTCGAAATCCAGGTCATCCCACTGGAGCGCCATCAGCTCGCCCCGGCGCAACCCGGTGGCCAGGTCCAGAAGGAAGAGCTCGTAGTAGCCCTCCGCCTGGGCCTGGATGAGAAACCGCTGCAGTTCATCCCGGTCCAGCACCTGCATCTCCCGTGCCTTCTTGGGCGGTAGCTTACAGCCGATGGCCGGGTTTACGCGGATGAGCCCGTCCTGCACCGCCTTCTCCAGTGCGGAGCGGCAGGTGGCATGGCACATGCGTACCATCCGGTCGGACAGGCCCTCGCCGTAGCGCTCGGTGAGGGACTTCCGGCCGTTCTTTTTCAGTCGTGCGTAGAACTGCTGCAGGTCATTCTGGGTCAGCTTGTTCAGTGGAATTTGGCCGATCTCCGGGATAATGTGCAGGCGGATGCGGCTCTCATAGCCCGCCTGGGTGGTGGGGCGGATCCCGGGCTTGGAGTGGCTTTCGTACCAGTACTCCAGCCAGTCACCGAAGCGCATATCCGGTTTTACCTTGTCGGACTTGATGCCACCCAGTTCCTCTTTCAGCTTTTGGAGTTTCTCGGCGCACTCCCGTTTGGTTTTGGCCAGGACATTCTTCGTCTTGGGATAGCCCCTGTCGTCGTAGCCGATGACATAGCGGCCCTCCCAGCGTCCGTCCGCCCGCTGGCGGATCATGCCTTCTCCGCTCTTTCGTTTTCTTGCCACGGTTTCAGCTCCTTTCCCAATATGTCTTCCATAAATCCGCCGACAATATCGCTGGCGGCCGCCTGCATGTCCGGGGTCACATGGGTGTAGGTATCCAGCGTGAAGCTGGCGTTGGTGTGGCCCAGGATGCCGGACAGGGTCTTGGCATCCACGCCGCTGGCGAGGGCGTGGGTGGCGAAGGTGTGGCGCAGGTCATGGAACCGGATACCGGGCAGGCCCGCCTGTTTCAGCAGCGCCTTCAACCGGTGGTAGGCCGAGTCGGGGTTTGCCGGCAGCTCCGGGCTGGTGGGATGGGGGAAGATCCACTGGCTGACGGCCCGTTTCTTCCTCTGCCGCAGGAGCTCCGCGATGCTCGGGGGCAGGATGATGGTGCGCATGCCTTTGCTGGTCTTGGTGTCGCCCAGAGCGAACACGCCCATCTTCTTGCTGTGTAGGGTGCGGCACACCTTCAGCGTGCCGTTCTTCTCGTCGAAGTCCCGCCACATCAGAGCGCAGATCTCGCCCCGCCTCAGGCCGGTCATCAGCTCGGTGTAGAAGAACTCATACCAGACCTTGTCCTGCCGGATTACCTCCATGAAAGCGGCCAACTCCTGCTCGTTGAGAATGTTCTTTGGCTTGTAGTTGGGCCTGGGCGTGGTGGGCCCCTCAGTCGGATTCCTGGCAATGATGTGGGCCTGTACCGCGTCCTTCATGGCGCCGTGGAGCATGGTGTGGATGTGGTTGACGGTGGCGTCGGAGAGCACATTTCCATCCTCGGGATGCTCGTGGATGTGACCCTCTTTTTTCAGACGGCGGTACATGCGCTGGATATCCTGCGGGGTGATGAGGGACATCTGCTTGCGGCCCAGCTGGGGCTTGATGTAGGTATCGATATACTGGCGGTAGACTGCCAGCGTACTCGGGCGGACAGTGGCTGACTTGTACTCCTCCAGCCACCTGTCCAGCCACTCGCTGAGGGTCATGCGGCTGTCCTCGGTCAGCTCCACACCCTGGTACTGCTCCTGACTGCGGTGGAGCTTGTCCGTCAGCTCCTTCTGGGTATTAGCGTAGTCGTGATGGAAGATAGGGTCGCCGTTTTTCTTGTGGCCCACCACGATACGGCCCTCCCAGCGGCCGTCATCCCGCTTGTGCACCATGCCGTCACCGGAGGGTCTTCGTTTTGCCATTCAGGTCACCTCCTTGGTGTTCGTTTTTTTGCAACACAAACAACTACCACACTTCTGGTGAAATAGCTACTGAATTTTTCAGAAGGTTTTCAGACTGTCTTCTGGAAATCAAGCGCGTCTTTGAACGAGACACCGCCATTGGTGGCTTTCACCTCACGAACACTGCGGCCCCGCATCAATTCGTAATCCCGCTGGTCCATATCGGTGTCGCAGGCGATGATGTGACTCATCAGATTGATATCTACCGCCTGCTTGAACAGCATTCTGCCGATGCGCAGGGCGAAGTTGTCCATCGTCCCGATGAGGACAGAGGAGAACACTGTTGGCAGGAATGCTCCGGCGTTCTTGGTGTTCAGGTAGCCGAGATAGAACTCTAAGGCCTTTTCCACGAACTCAGTTTGTGTGGAGCAGTTATCATGTTTGTAGTGATTCAATACATCTTCCCAAACCTTTTCGTCGATCCAAATCGTGTGTCTTTTCTTTTCGCTCATAGCTTTATTTCCTTTCTTTTTTGAGATCAGCGCTCGTTGTTTTCTTGAAAACATTGAGGTTGCGGGCGTTTTTCAAATAATAAGCGTCATTCCGACTATCAGTTCTACGAAAAGCGTCACCGAAAATCCCCGAAAACAGCCCGCACTGCGGGATGTTGTGGCTCGTCCTGACGCGGAAAGCGTCAGGGCTTTCTCCTGCTTATTTTTCGTCGCCTGTAAAACAGCCTGAAACAGCGGTTACTCCGCCCGGTCAAGCATCCGTAGCGCACCATCTCTTTCTGGGCAAAATACGCTGCGGTAGGTCTGGAGATCCGCCACCATATTCCGGTGCAGCATTTCCTCGCACAGCAGCAGGCGGCACACCGACGCGCCGTAGACATTCCGCATCTCGTCGCGGTGCAGACGGGCGAACGCCTTTTGTTCCTCGGTCAGATCGCCGTAGTGCTCGTCGCAGAGGAACTGGTGGAGCTCCGCGGCATCCATGAGTTCTTCGTGGGACTTGTTCCATTCGCTCTGGATGTAGCGCATGGTGTCCTGGGTGCGTTGGGCAACGGCCATGGGGTCGTGGTCGACGATACCCTCGGCGTACAAAGGGCAACTCGGTTTTTCAGGGCATCTTGGGCGGCTGGCTGCGTTACTTTCGTTGCCGGGCGGTAGCCCGGCTGCCTCAAAAGCCTCGCCAGCCACCAAATCTGCTCCTGAAAAACTCCGAAGGACCTGCCAGCGAGAAAAAATCGGCGCAGGCAAGAAAGAGGACGCAGGTGGGCTGGCGCCCACCAAGGGCGATGACGCCGCCAGCGTTGATTTTAGCCGCTGGCAGGCGGGTTGCCCTTTGCACACCGAGGGTATGGTTTGCGATTGAAATGATCATGCACGTACTCCTCCGTTTTCAATGTGGTTAGGCTTCTGCTTGCTGAGCTGTGCCAGCCGTTTTTCCATGCGCGCCTTCTCCGCCTCCTCTTCGGCGCACATGAGCTGCCGCTGATAATAGCAGTCCAGCGCTTCCCGAATGGGACGGATGGTGTAGCGCAGACTGCCGTTTCGGACGCGGCCGTCCTTCGTGGTGATCGTGGTGGGCTCGGTGCGGACGAGTCCCTTCTCCTCCAGATTGTATACATACTTGCGCACCGTGTTTTCGCACAGCTTCACAGCCTGACCGATGGTGCGGTAGCTGGGATGGCACTGGTAGGTTTCCCGGTCCTCGCACCGGAGCAGGTAGGCGTAGATGGAGATCTCACTGGAGTCCAGACCGAGGCAGAAGACCTCGTTGGGCATTTTGAAATAGCATTTGTCGGTGTCGCGTTTGGGCCAGCGCCGGAACATCACTTCTCACCTCCCGTCTGCCGCTCCACCCACTGGCGGAACTTGTCCTTGGGTACTACGATGCGGCTGCCGATGCGGATGGCCGGGAAGCCTTTCTCACCCATGAGCTCATAGGCGCTGGCCTGTCCGATGCCCAGCGTCTGGGCCACGAGCTTTGCGTTGAGGAACAGCGGCAGCTGGTCATAGCTTACGAATTTGGATTCCTGCATGTTTGAATGTCCTCCTTTGATTTTGATGGCGGTTGATGTGGATTTGAGATCAGAGGACCGCTCTCCGCAACCTCGTTTTGAAATTTTCCGAGCGGAAAACGCTGATCTCGCTGGGAATGATAAACCTCCCGCGTTATTTGCGCGTTAGGTGAGCGTTACTTGGTGCGTTACTTTAGCGCCTTTTGCGTTATGTGGTGCGTTATGTGGAGAAAATTTCGCGTCATTTGGTGCGTTATTTGACGGAGAAAAGCACAGAGCCTGCTTCGCGAAAACAGTTCCCGTTTCGGAACCCCTTTTTCCCTTGTTTATTGCGGCGCATCGGCTGCGCAAACAAAAAAGCGGCCGCTCCGGCTGTCGGTCAGCCAGGGCGGTCGCCTGTGTTGCGGGGAAGTATTGTTCCTTTAATTTCGATAGTATTATTCCGATGCCGCTGATATTGTTCCGCTGCGCAGGATTTGAGCCGGGCATTGGTTCATCCCATGACCCCGATCTTATTCCCGTTCTCGTAAATGTCGGAGCCGTCTTCACAACGGTTCGGCCCTTCGTATTCCACCTAGCCGAAGCCCTCCACGTAGACCATGTCGCCGGGCTGGAGATTCGTGACCGTTTCGGGTTCGGAGGGTGGCCGCACTTCAGGAGCCGCAGGTACTTTTTCTGGTTCAGGCTCCAACTCCTTGATCGGTTCATAGGGAGGCTCCGGCTGCGGAGGCTCATCTTTTTCTTTCTCTGTTGGGATGTCGATTCCTGTTTCCGGTTTGAACTCTATGACAGTCGGCTCTGGGGCGGTTACAACGGGTGATGGGGTTGTCCTGGGTGTTTCCTCGGCTGGCTCGTTCTGCGGCCACACAGCGGCACACAGGGTCAGACATGCGGCGATTACGGCCGTCATGATAAACTTCTTCATTTTTCTTTCTCCTTCTCAGATACGAAACGAACGCCCGATCTCTTTGCCATTCGGCAAGAGACTGAGCGCTCATTTTCGTAATGATTCAGTTCTGCGAAGAGTCGCCACGCCAGCTCAAATCCGGAGATAAAGCTGTCGATGGAGGTGTCCTCCGCGATGCGGTCTTTGGCGTCGATAATCTGCAGTACCAGCCGCCGCTCCGGCTTGCCCAGTGCTTCGATGAGCGCTCGGTGGCATTCTTCCGCTTCCCGCCTTGGCTCCGAGAGCTCCGGCGGGGTGTAGAACCAGTCGTATAGCGCTTTGAGCAGTTCGTTTTTCATGTGCTCGCCTCCTTGCAGTACAAACACATACCACAACTCAGCGGGAATAGCTACTGAAAGTTTTTCTACGCCGCGATCTGAATGGCCATGAGCGACTGGACTCGAAATCGGCTGGAGCGTGTCTGTTAGGAGTGGGTTCGAATCGATCATTGCAAAGAATAGCGGCTGAAAGGATATGTTTCAGCCGCTATTTCTTATAATAGGAAACCATTGACATAGACTTGCAACCGCACTACACTCCTCAATAAGTGAGATCACCTATTAACGACCGGAATGTTTTTTAGGGTTAAACTATAACCTAAATTGCAGATATTAGTTGCTGCAAAGCACATTGCCACCTTACTGAAGAAGGGGATCTTGGGCCTCACTTCGGTGAATCTATTGATGATAGCAATTATGATTTCATAATCGGAAGCATGGTACGGCTCAGGTACGGCTCCGTCATATCCATCCTCTTGCATCTTTAGGCGCAATTGTTCTCTAAAACTTTGGTCAAGCCACATTTGTCCTGCAACAAGTGCTTGATTGAATAGATGACTAAGCTGACTGGAACCACCATTTCTTTTGACATGAATAAGCTTATTCCTCCACATAACATCACATGGCTCAATGTTATTTTCTTGCCCACCGCCTATCGCGATTTTATAGGTGTGAAGAAGGTAAGAATTTTCAAGCGCCTCTTTTAGCGCAGTATTATAACTATCTTCATTCTCGTGTGTGTAGTCCACAAACTCATCTTGACAGAGGGGAATATCTGAATATTGCTGATTAATTCGGGTGACAAAATCATTGTTGATTTTATACCATTTCCCATTGTTCAGGTTATACTCCTGACCCTCTAACTCAATCTCGGCAATAATACATTTATAGGCAGACCATTCGTACACATTTTTGTTTTCATCTTGGCTTGCTCTTGCATATATACGCTTACTCTGAAGTTGATCCACACAAGTCAAACCGTTTCGCATAGAGGAGATAACTTTCTCAATGTAAATATCACTGTAGGGATCTTCTACTCCGGAAATCTTGAAATCGCGAATATCTTCCCACTTTACCACTTCAGGAACAGCCATCCAGACTCGATCAAACGCTTCTTCGTTAATAGTTTGAATCAGCTTTGTATTAAGTCTTTCGATTGCCGCTTTCTCTCGAACATATTTAATGTTGTCAATCCATGCAAATCGCTCTCTATAAGTTTCTTCCTTATATCTTCTGTAGCAGAAAACGAGGAGTTCATCGATGTTATTGATATCTCTTGAAACTGTAAGACTAAAAATATCTCCTCCAGTCAGCATGCTTTTTTCGAACATCTCATCTTCAGATTTTCCACTTACATTCTTCATGAGGTCTCGGTTGACATCAAAGCCAAACTCCGAAATATCACTACTTTTAGGCAATTGTTCATCGCTCTGTTTTTGATTGGAGCCAACGCTTGCCTTAGAGATTCTTCGAAGCTCATTTTGTTTAATGCTGTTAAGAACGATTCTCAGGCCAAACTGTTCTTCCAAGATATCTTCTCGAAACAGAAATCTTGCATAGCCAAAAGTAAGTGCAAATGTCCTTAGCTCTCCATCAATCTTCAGTGTTTTAATGAGAACCACGCGAGAGTTTGACTGAAGAAGCATTCCGTCACTGCCTCGCCGGAAAAAACTCTGAAGCCAACCCGGCTCGTGTGTCAAAGACGGCACAAAATATGCGGTAGAAGTATCAGAATATCTTTGGAATACTCTGATTTTGTCCGGAGAATCAAAAATGTCGTTTACACTTGTGATGCCACTCTTTATCAAATAAATCGATAATTTGTTTTTATTAGCCATACCGCACACCACCCATCAGTACTATACTCTTATCCTCACATAAGACCTCGTATTGTTTCTCATCAGAATCCCAAGGGCAATTACAGCCCCTTGTCCAACTCCGTCAAATGCACAAGCAAATCTCTTGAATACTTTTTTTCTTGTTCCAATAAACGGGCGCCACGTTCCAAATGACCTTTCACATAAGTGGGAAAATATTCTTCGTCAGGGATATGCCGGCCTTCTTGCAATTCAATCAGGCATTTATAGAGGCTGTCTGCGTCTCCAGTGATTGTTGGACGATTCAGCTCTTTGCCCAGATTATCAGAATATAACTCAATCTCCATCAAAGGTCCTTGGCGAATAGATAGAGATAACGCAAGCCTCATGAGGGTAGGCCACGGAAGTTTTTCGCTTGCCTCAATTTGATTAAAGATTTCTTCCGTTTGCCGGGATGTTTTAAGTTTAAACGCCATTATTTCACCTCAAAATAGCTTCCCTCAGAAATCCGAGTACGCTTGTCTTCTCCATATTCGAGCATATACACTTTTGCGATCTGTTGGTCAAGGGAGACCATGTGTTCGTGTCGGATCTCTTCATTTGTAGAGAGCACAAAGAGCTGCCCCTGAAGTTCTTTGAAGAACTTTTCAGTAATGTTGGCGCGATGCTCAGTGTCAATGCGCGCAAACGGAGTGTCAATGATAAATGGCAATTTGTTGTGACTTTGATTCATAATTGCCCAATACAATGACATTACGAGAATCTGCTTTTCGCCATTGGAAAAACGAGTATAGTCAAGTTCTACAGGAAGGGTAATTGTCTCCTCACTAAAATCAGCCAAGGCAAAGCCGAGAGATTCCTCCGTTGTATTCAACTGAGTTATCAGAGATTGGAATCCAACCTGTTTCAAACTCCCTTTCAGAGCGGCGGAACCATGCCTTTTTGCTGTAAGCTTAAGCGCGGAAACCTCAACTGCTTGATTTCGGACAAGGTGCAGAGAGAAGTCATCGCCAAGGTAGATCTGATCGACAAAATCATCTTTTCGAATAAGCTCTCTGAACTTTCGGTTGAGATCGTACTCAACATCTGCAATCAACTTTTTGTATTGCTGTTCCTGAAGTTCTTCTACCAGCAGAAGCATGCGGTCGGAAAGTGCGGACACAGATTGCTTTTTTAGTTCAGCTTCCAGTGCCTTTCGGCTGTGATCCAATATCTTTTTCAATTCTTCTGTTCGATCTTGAAGTTCTTGTAGAGTGGTTTCTTTACCCGTCAGCTCGGATTTGAGTCGCTCAATTTGATTGGTTAAGTCGGAAACACATTTAACATGGCTCTCAAAATTTTCGATGGAACTTTTTTGCAATTGTGTTCTGATCTCTGTGCTTCGCTGAATTGAGTCCTCGATTCTCCGCTTGTCTTTGCTAAAGGTAGCGGTCTTGTATTCCTCCACAGCTGCAATTTTGTTAAGAATTGAGAGCCCGTCATCCTCTGACAGCATAAAAATTGGGGTTTTGTTCTCCAAGTCTCGATTTTCAAAGAAAGACTGTATTGCATTTACGAGAAGCTTCGCATCTTCAGCGGGGTTATGGCTATTTGTTTTCTTCATTGTGTTGGAGATGCATCTTTTGAACTGGGATGTATTCAGAGAACTCTGTAGAATTCTATAGGTCTGAAGATCCTTTTCAGTCGAAATTTGTTCTCTAACCTTTGTCAGTAAGTCCTTCACAATTATAAATGGTAGGATCTCTGTCGCTGCACTCTTCAAATTCCAATTAATCCGCTCACGCCGATCTTCTTCGTCTTTTAAGGCGTTCTGCAAATCTTTCCAAACTTCGAGTGTAACGCCTCCGTTGGCAGCATATGTTTCGTTTTCGTGATTCAGATCAGTCTCAAGACGCTCAACATCTGTACGCAGTTCGACAATTTCACCAATTAATCGTTTCTCTTCTTGAGAGTACTTTGCCAAGGTCTCTCTCTGGTCTGCATAATCTTGAGCAATGGACTCATTACCGGATTCTACTCCGTTTAAAAGGCGTCGAATATTGTTATATAGCAGTTCATATGTATCATTACCGCTTAGGATAAGTAACGCGTCTTTGATGTTATTGTGCTGCTCATCCAAAAAGTAGTCAGCAATTTCTTCACCATCGAAGAAGTACAGTTTATGTAATTCTGGTGGAATAAGGTGCAAGAGGTAATTCTGGAAATTCATTGCGGTTTCTTCGTCCAGCAATACACCATTCTGCTTTACCGAAAAAATTTCTGTAATTATGCTGTTGCTCCAAGTCCAAAAGCGAGTTACCTCATAATGATCAGTATCAATCCGACTTTCAGAAAAACAAATCTTCACATATGCAGATTTGGTCTCGTCCAATCGGGCTTGATTATTGATTAAGTCATAGATTTCCTTTAGATACCGTTTCCCCGAAGTTTTAAAGCCGAAAGATGCATGCCCGTACAAACAAATCTGTATGGCTGTAAAAAGGGTAGTTTTTCCCGCGCCATTTTTTCCACCAATGATGATAATTCGTTTGGATTGATCATCGGTCATGACATCAAAGGAATTTAAATCTTCGTATGATCCGAAGTTATTTAGTTCGATTCGTTCAATCTTCATTTTTAAGTCCTTCTTGGATATTGCTGTAGTGCAACCACCCCTGGTTCATAATTTTCTCAACCTCGCGGGCACTCACAGCGGATCGGGTATAGCATTTTGTGTTATCAACAGCAATCAAAAGCTTAGAAACCAGTTCAAACGGAACCTCATATTTCTGACACAACGCATCAATCCGCTGAATGGTATCATTATCGTATTTTGCGTGTTTGAATTGATCCCAGGGAAGCCGTTTATTTCGCACTTCATAATAGATATCTACGAGTGCCCGCCTGGAAAGGTCTCCTTCGTCTTCCCACATTTTATCGATCATTTTCAATTCTTCAATTGTAATGAGCTCGAACCCTGTTTCATCTTCCAATTGCAAAAGACGTTTCAGAATTTCTTTTCGCGTATCCAATGTGAATGGTCCACGGCCAAAGTCGCCATTGGCATTGAAGTAGACAGCTCCATTTCTGCGGCGCCAATCTCGCGCCTCGGGTGTGGCTCGCAACTCTACCAACCAGTTTCTAAATCTCCGGAGCGGAATCAGATTCTCTGCCCCATGATCAATGAAGTTTTGAAGCGACTTGTCCTCTTTAACCATAGTGCAACACCAGCATCCGAAACGAGAATTACCAGTAATCGGGATTTTGTCCTTATCCACTTCACCAACTACGCTTTGTTCTTCGCCCAGCGTTTCGCCCTGATAAAGACTGAACAAATACTTATTATCGGTTCCCCATGCGCTACGAGCATCGCCTTTGAGAAGATACTCCCACACAATGGAGTTTTCAATTTCTGTCAAAGGGTTATATACATAGGCCTTGGGGATTGAGGTATGGGGAGATAATATCTTCCCTTCAATCTCATGGGAAGAAATACTTTTTGAACGAGCAGCGCTTTCTGCCTTTCGAACACCTAAAAGGATTACGATCTCACCATCTTTTTTGATGGTATCGTAAGTGAACTTATTTGAAGGGTTAATCTTCAGCCGTTCGGTACACCATCTGAAACCAGGCGCTTCTGGAGTCGGATATCCCAGACCTATCACCAAACTCCAGAAAGTTTGTTGAATTTCTGGATGCAGCATATGTGCTTCAACATTGAGATGCTCGCTTTCACTGGCGGTATTGATCGCCGCATTCATACGATACATGTAGTCTTTTACGATGGGGTTCTCTACCATAGTGTCCGATGTGACAACATATATCTTTTTCGTTCTTTCTTCTGGTTTCAAAGTGTGAAGCATTTCAAAAACGAGCTGACAAAGTAGGGTAGAGTCTTTTCCACCACTAAATCCAAGCATCCACGGGCGCTCATCATGCTGGTAGACAAGCCGCATCTCTGCAATAATATCATTAAATACTGTAAACATAGGACTCATTTCCCTTTAGTAAATTTTTCTTCGTATACTAAGTCTTCAGGATCCAAAGGAATCTCTAAAGTTTTCTTCAGCACATTGCAGGCCAGCCGTGCTGCATCGTTACTGTTGATGATCTTGCCATTGGTACGGATAACCCTACCTTTCCAACATTCAGCACTTCTAAGCCAATCAACCTTTTCTAACCCAGAAAGTTGCTGTTCAAGATCTTTGGCTGTATTTGAAAAATAATAGTTTCCTAAGACACCAAGCGCCTGTATAATAATCGCTTGTGTAATGATATACTGCTCCCTTAAATCAACCTTGCTGAGTTCTCTATTGCTCAATTCGTTCCAAGGCACAATGTGTTTTGCTACAGCTTCCCAATACTTTTTCAAAAAGCTCTCTGCTGCCTCATTACACTCAGCGCGCTTTAGAATCTTCTGGTTGGCTTTGTAGAATGTATTTAGTGTGAAAAAATTTGAAGAAAATTTTCCGAGAATGTCCTTTTCCTTGTCAGTATACTGATTAAAAAACTCAATCTCGTTGATTACATGTCGCGTAATCACGGCCAAGGCATCACGAGAATCGTAAAGTTCTGCAATGGAATTGGAGGTTTTTACGGCGTGTTTATTGAGATCCGTGAACATCTGCTGGCTATGTTGTAACCCTTTGTCCTCATAAAAAACCACAGATATCGTTTCGCTATTTAATGTTTCGTCCTCACTAATGGCCTCAATAATTGATGCCTTTCGGTGTTGTCCATCAACAATCATAAACCGTGCGTCCATGGAAACTTCTAAAATTCCCAGATCTGAAGAGGCCATAGATGGGGCGAAGTTGTACTCACCATCAATTGCCGCAGCCAAGGCGGAGAAAACATACGAATCGCGGTTATCCAAAATATAATTCTTTATCACAGGAATGCGGGTAGTATTCAGCCGCCGCTGGGCACGATACTCAGGCGGAATATACTCGTCATCATTTCCGAAAATTTTGCTCAAGAGTCTAAGGGGGATCATCGCAATGTAGTATTCCTTGCCGGCCTGCAATCCCTTTACTGCAGGAAATCTGTAACAGAAGTCCATGCGGACACCTCCAAAACTACTTAAGTATACGCGCATTATATACTTAAGTAGAAAAAAAGTCAAGAAAAAACCACCCAGTCAATGACTGGGTGGTCGAAAATATTTAGTTGCCCATGGCGGTAAGCATCACACGCATATACAGTGTCTTCCAGTTAACCGAATCTTTACCAACTTTCACGGGATCATTGCCGGAGCTGCGGCTTCTTTCTACTGTAATAGATACCAGCTCAGGTCCGATTTTTTCTAACACCTCATAGGGGTTGCACTTCCATGTGTACACACCATTTTCTTCTTTGAGAAGTGCCCGAAGCGAACCAAGAATGGGATAAATGAATCCATTAGGCGAACCATGCGACAACGTCTTTTCATAGAACTTAGAAACAGGTGCCTTGCGGTTCTCCTTCGGAGTAATAACTCCGGAAATCGCTCCATACTTACCATTAGGATTCTTAACACGGTAGTATTCAGGAATTTTGGACTCCACATAGTCGTAGAGTTTAAAGATATCAACCATGATTGGTTTCATTTTTACATGAGGATTTTCGGGGTTATCACCATACTGCTCATAGAGATGAATGTAGTTATCAATACAGCGTTTCTTACTACTGAAGGAAACAACAGGGCAACTATCCATGCCGGGATAAGTATCTAAATTAAACATATTCAAGATTGCGAGAATATCACCAACATCAATATTTCCATCATCATTCTCCATAAAATACACTCTGTCCTTGAAAGGTTCCGTCGAAACAGCCTGTTTGATGATGTCAAAGTAGTCTCTCAAGTTTGCAATGGACTTGTCCTGAACCTGAGTAGATGTGTTTCTGGCAGCAGCAAGATCCTCGAAAATGCCTTCTACACCCGTCAAAATCTCGAGTTTCACAAACTGCTGGCCATGCTCCAGATCATCACGGTTTTCAAGGATAACCATCAAAGTATGACCGCCGTCAACATTGCCGTGATATTCCTTGTCCGTAAACACCATCTTCATGGTGTTGTCATAATTGTTGAATGTTACATCATTGGCAGAGAGGAGAATGCCTCGGTTCAGGAGATGAAAATCTTTGCCTTCAACAAGAGATGCTCTGATTTTCTTTGCTACGCCGCTATTGGTATTCTGTTTTCGGGGGTTTGTTTCCATCCAGTCGATCAAATCTTCAGGTAAATCCTTGACATCGCAAATCGCTGTATACATCTGCGATACACTATTCGCCCCTTCTTTGTAGGGGTTAGGAATCTTGCGAAAGGATTCTACAGGGATATTGAATATTCTCTTTTCCATTGTGATTACTCCTTTACTCAGAAAGTTTATTAGATACATGGTACAACCACCATCTGAGTCTATTCTACAAAAATTTTCAGAAATTTCAACGCTATATATAGCGTTTTTTCATTTTTGTAGTATAATATTTTTGAGGTGAGTGCCGTGTATTCTTACAATGTAAATGTAGCTTTAGGTAATGTCCTGCGAAAATATCGCGAAAGACGAGGTTTTACTCAAGATGAATTCGCTACATGTTGCGGCCTCAGTCGCGCATATTACGGGCGAGTCGAACGCGGCGAACACAGCCTCACCATAGAAAAATGCCAAATGATTGCAACTACTCTAAATGTCAGATTGGCTGATCTATTTGGGGAGCTGCAGGAGTAATGAAATCATTAGCTGTTTATTCCTTGTTTATTGCGGCGCAGGATTTGAGTTGCGCTCTGAGCAGAAACCACTTGCATAACCGCCTGCTCAGAGTTACAATGCAGACGACCTGAAACGAGAAACGCTCCCCGCCTGGGGCCGGTGAATGTTCACCGGCAACCGGGCGGGGAGCGTTTTTGACCACATAGATTACCACAGACAGCGCCGGAACACCTATGAAACGCAGGTTTAAAGAGGCCTAAAGAGCGAGGAGAAATGAACGAAAAGGGCTGAAACCCACTATAAATGGCTGGAAAAAGTTTTTCCGGAAAGTTTGGGTTCAAGAGACCGGGCGTTCGAGTCGCCCCACTCGGACCAAACAATGATAATCCGAACTACATTATCCAAGTGGGTAGTGTGTTCGGATTTATCATTTCTATTGAGAATCTACTATAACGAGAAGGGCGGGAATTATAAACTCCCGCCCTTCTATTATGTGATTGACTTATCCTATATCAATCAGAGTGATTGTATTGTCACTATAACTTGCAATGCCAAAGGCCGTATTTTTAATTACACCGCCAAATGCATTTTTAGCCGAGAATTGGGTTTGAATGAAAAGATCACCAACTTCAACCCGCTGTGTATATCCCGAATCTGCCAATATCTGATTTATCTCGTCACGGTCATCTTCCGTTGCAACATCTCGATATGTTGTTTCAATATGTTCATAGGACTTTTCGTCATTGAGATTGCTGATAATCAATTTTTCTAACTCTACATGCGAACCATCCCATGCGCTAAACTGATTTCTTATCCAATTATTGCGCTCACTGTTATAGTCAATACTCATAGAGGATATATCAATCGTACCATCGGAATAAACTCCAGCCATCACAAGTGCTGTGGCATCATCGCCATCCTCAATGTCGCCAAAAGTAAAGATAGCACTTTCGTTGGTAGTGTTATTCTTTATTGCTTCTGAAGTCTCTGAAAGGATTTTATTTACAATATTTTCATCATTTTCACATAAGATACTTGCTATTACAGTCGCTTCTTCAGAACCTTCGGAAGTCACCGTTTCAATGCTCGTAAGTTCACCGTTATTTTCTTTAACAATGTCGTACACGCTTCTCTCAAAATCAGTAGACAATTCAATATCAGGGGTATCTTCTTCAATGGGTTCACCAGTGGCATCAGAATCTACTGGTGAAGATGACGCAGGGGGATTTGTTGTGTCATCTGTCGAACCACTATCATTTCCGGAAGATGCAGCTCCTATGACTATAAAAGCGACAATCAACCAAAACCACCATTTTTTATAGAACGGCCTTTTGTTTTTTGCCCCACAATGTGGGCAGGATTTGGCATTTGCTGAAATTTCTTGATTGCAAGTTTTACACTGTATTATTTTTGGCGCTCTCTTCATCTCAATAATCTCCTCTCAAAAAAAGTGCGCAGCCGAAGCTGCGCACCGAAAAATGCAGAGCCTCGAATGCTGCGACACATCTTTTCAACGCCATACAGGTGCGAAAATAGAGGATGCATTTTTACCGAAGTAAAATGCACCTAATACGGCGTTAATATTCAGATGTGTCGCAAAGTCAGTTTATCACATGACAGTAATATTTTCAATAGAAATTGTCGAGAAGCGGGGACAAGAAAACTCTCTTGCCCCCACCATTTATTACCTACCTATTTTCTCTTTTTGTTTCCTCTTGTGCTTTCCACTCGGCAAATTCCTGCTGTCCTTCCTCGCTCTCGAAAAAGGCTTGTATCTCCGGGAGTAGGACACGGGCCAGGGCTTCTACCTCATGGTAAGGTATGCCTGTGCCGTGGTCATTGGGCTTCTTTTTCCGTGGCATGATATTACCCCCGTTAGAACTGCCCTTCATCGAACAGATAACCTTGGAACACTGTGCCGTCCCCAGTGATGAAGCGTCCCCTTGCGTCCTTGGGAATCTGTTCTGCGGCACTGGTGTTGTCCAGAATGATCTGAGAGAGGATATTGTCCGCCCTGCCGCACACACGGAAGTCCAGATTATTCTTGACCTGTCCGGGGATGATGGTGACGTCTGGCCGCTGGGTGGCGAGAATCAAATGGATACCAAACGCCCGCCCCAGCCGCGCAATCGTTGCAAGCCTGCTCTCGATCTGTGCCAGCAACTCCTTGTCCCCTTTGCTCCGTCCCGTTCTGTCAAGCACCTCTGCCACCTCGTCACAGCCGAACACCAGCCGGGGAAGGTTCTCTCCCGTGGCTTCGTTGTAGGCATCAAGGTTGGGACATCCCATTTTCGCCAGAAGTCCCTTGCGTTGCTCTAATTCCCTTACAAGATTGTCTAAGGTGTCCAGTAGTTCGGCCTCGGTGAAGCACATCCGGCATTTTTGGTGCCAGACTTTCGAGAAGTCCACACCGCCCTTGAAATCGGCTATATAGACCTCCGCCCCCTTGTAGAGCGCCTGCATGAGCAGAAGTTTCAGCAGGACACTCTTGCCGCTTCCTGTGGAACCACCCAGCAGGATATGGGGGATGTGAGCGAGGTTGACGGTCACAGGCCCCAACAGACTTTCACCCAGCGTCAGAACGAAACTGTCTGATGAGAGGTAACTATCACTCCACCGCAGAATATCCGGTAAACTGGTTTGGGTGGGAACTGCATAGATCAGCACCCGACTCTTGCTCTTGCCATAGATGATTTTTACGATAGAAATGTCCAAGGCCGCTTCCAATGCTGCCTGCTTCTCCTCCCAGACTGCGAGAGGGATGCTCTGATTTCGGAACTCCCATACTGTCACACGGGGATGCTCTTTGTCCTGCCGCTTTCGCAGCAGTTCAGGTACCATCTCGGCACGGTTGACCAGTCCAATACTCCGCAGTTGGTCTTGGGCTGCCTTTCTGCCAAAGGGGTATACCATGAGGACAGCCAGCACAGCGCCGCCCACGATGAGGTAAGCGGGAACAACATGGGTCATTGCGGCCAGCATGATGGGGGACATAAATTCCACGCTCTGCGCATAGGCGCTGACCGTCTCTTGCTTGCTCCATACCCACACCATTCCAGCGAGATACAGAGCCACGAACAGCAGCTTGACAGCCAAATCAGGAACGCCGCTTAGACGCTGCCAGTAATTACGCCAGGCAGTCCGGCGTTGAATGTTGAACTTATCATTTCGGGTCACAGGGAATGCCCCCTTTCTTGTGAATGACCGTGGAGCCGTCCGGGAGGTACTCTATCACGGTATGAATACGGCGGAGGAACGCCCGCCAGGTTTCCGGCCTGTCCCACTGTTCCCCTCGGTACTGCTTTTCCAGTGGGAGATTAGATGTAATGTAAACCTTTGTGTAACAGGCCGTCTTGTCATTGTAGCGGGCCGGGAGGGACAGGGGGTAAATATCCAGGAAGTTGAGCATATCTTCAATCGGTATCTGACCGCTGAACTCCTCGAACACAAGCACCTCCTGCCCGTGGTAGCCGTCAAAGGAAATTCCCCTTGCGGCCCGGTAATTCGTTACCCGGTAAATGCTCCGGGGGTCGTGGGCTTCGTAAATGCTTCTTGTCTTACCCGCACCGCTGGCCCCGTAGAGATAGGACACCTCCAAGGGCCTATTCTCCACGGCGTACTTTTCCGCCGTCAATACCTGCCGGAGCAGGTCAATGTCACGGACACGAAAGGCCATAGCCGGATTATCGTCTATGATTTCCGTGGTGGTCATGCCGTCCCGGATATTCTGGACAAGGCGGAACATCTCCGGGTGTTTCTCCGCCCGTTCCGGGGGTATCTCGCCCCATTCCTCGAATGTCCCAGGCACAGAGGTTTCCGCTTTTTCGGTGTCTTTCCACGGCCCGTCTTTCCGAATGTATGCCCTGTTGTCCTGTACTGACCCGTATGCCTTTTCGATATGGGCCGTTGGAAAACGGTTTTTGATGGTGGAGAAGCGGGCTGCGGATGGGGCATAGAAAAACAGGTGCGTGTGATATGTCCCCGTTGTCGCTATTTCGTCCGCCATGCAGTAATAGGCGGGAGAAAACAGGCGCAGCAGTTCGGAGATAGCGGCGTGATCTAACCCGGCCTCTAATGGGTTGTTGATGACCAGCGTCCATTTGCGGGACTTTGCGTTGTTTGCCATAGTACACTCCTTTTTTGTATTGACACATGACACAACTTTCCCATAAAGGGGGAATCCTTCCCCTTTATGGGAGGGCGGCGCTGGCGCTGCCGCCGGGGGCCATTTCCTTGAGGGAACTGTCCTAATCCCGGCTGGCCTCACCAGCGCCGCCCAAACATCAGGCTTTCGGATTTACCAAATGAATACCCGTGGCCTTGGCACCCACCTGGGGCTGGCCCTGGCTCCAATAGATAAACACCTCCAGGTTGTCGAAACGAACTTCGGCATAGCCGTCCGGGGTGTCCATGAGCTTATCCCCGTCAATGCGTACATTGATTTTCTCCAGGCCCTTTTCCGGCAAGGCCACCGTATAGCGGTAGCCGAGGATGGTATCAGTCTTACGATTGTTTACATAGGCAAATGCCGGGGACACCTCCACCAGCCACAACTTGTTCCCCAGGCTCTGGGACTTGACTTCCAACTCAGTAATCTTTAACATAACATACTCCTTTTCATACGGGGCGGCGGCTGGCCCGGCCTCCGCCCTGATTGATAAGTCCACAAGTCCTTGTGTGCTATTATCATACCAAGGCCCGGAGCGAAAATGAAGCGCAGACCTGCCACCTCACGGTGCAGATCTGCGCTCCTGATCGTTTTATTTTGTTTTGCAGAGTTCTTTTGCGGTACGGATAAGCGCCTCCGCCTCCTCAAGCAACTGTTCTGGGGAACGGTTTTGCGGGGGAGGCAACAGCAAATATGGTGAACTGCCGAGGGCTTCAGCTATATGACACACCATGACTAACTGCATACCCTCATATGTTCCACTTTCGTACCGCTTGATTGTGTCCGACGATGTACCAGCCCTTTCCGCAAGTTCCTCTTGCGTCAAGCCCTGGCCTAGACGAATACGCCTTATATTCCACCCAACCACTCCGGGGATGTCCCCAGGCGGGGGCGGAACAATGCTTTCATGTTTGGGTGCTGTCAAACGGGAGCGGTCAGCCCCGTTTTTCAGCAATTACAAATTACCTGTTAGTTGTTAATGGTTTCCGCCGCCGGAGGTGATGTATGCTGTGACTGATATATGCGGAAACACAGAAAAAGTGCTTTCTGCATACGCACCACCTCCTTTGTGGAATGTCGAGATAGTATGTGCTTACGATACTACCCCCGACGACAGGCCCCACAAACGCATAAAACGATACTGAATACAAGTGAACTGTATTCACCTGTGCGGGAGGGCGCATGGTGTGACCCTCCCTGTTCCTTTGCTTTTGTGCCGTTTAGAACGGCTGTCGCTGTTGTTCGCCGCACAAGGCGGCTTTCACTTGGATGGTCTTTCTAGTTTACTGTTATTCATTCTTCACAATATGCCTTTTGACAGGCTCATAAATAAAATACCACAACTTTCCATCAAAGGCAACTATATCTTGATGAATAAACTGTAAATAAATCTATATTCCGATTTTATCAGAAAAACAAAAATGGCGGCCCCTATATTATAGGGGCCGCCATAAGTATAGTGCAATCAGGTAGAAGGACGGGTTTTGTATTGCGCCGCGGCTACGTCACCGTCAACCGTACCGCCAGAAACATAAGCTTCAACAACAATCTTGTAAGTGCCAGAACCAGCCGTGGAATTGTAATACACCTTACTATTCTGGTCGTTGGCCTCCACAGTCATCGACGAAACAAAGGTAGTGGTGCTCTTGTCAGTCCGATAGAGATAAACTTTAACTTTCTGGTTTGTATTATTCTGGTGCCAATAGCGAATGTAGTTGCCGTTGGAGGAAGCGGCGGCAAACTCAACAGAAGTCCAAGTGCCCTTAGTAGAATAGGCCTCATCTTCAAACAAGGAAGCACGGGGCATAATTCCCCCCTCTGGATCGGTAGGGTCTACCGGACCAGTTGCAAAAGCAGAAACAGAAAGCGACATTGCCATGACGAGCGCCAAAGCAAGGGACAAAACCTTTTTTATCATCTTCATTTTTGATTACTCCTTTCGGTGCATAACACAAAGGTTAATACTTACAATTAACTTCTACACCATCACCTTACCTTTCTCCAACAATCCATAAACAAAACCTCACTTACAGGAACATTATACCAATTCCCTTTCGGATAGTCAAGCATAAATCGTTTTTTGTTGGATATTTAGTCTAATAAGAAAATCCTATCTTGTCTATATTTTGTGTAATCCGAATATAGCAACTCTATTTTACATCAAAACCTAACACCTGTATATATATCGTCCCTACTCTAGGAAATAGCCCCGGCTGCACCCCCTGTCAATGGTCAAGATAAACGGCCCATGTGCCGCCATTGACAGGGGGCGCAGCCGGGGCTTGTCGGTAGTCAGGGGGTGTCAGCCGCAGGCTGGCTGACACCCGCGCAAATATTTTGAAATCGTTATTTACAATTATCTCTGTTTGTGATATTTTAGATTTAATAGGAGGGATTTTTATGGAGCAGATTGGAAAGCGTCTCCGGGCCTTGCGTGAGGGTGTCCGGCTGACACAGGTAAACATGGCGGAGATTTTAGGCGTACAGCAATCCAGGATAAACCGCTTTGAAACAGGCCGCTCCACGCCGCCCCCGGAGGTCTTTATCAAGTATGCTGATTACTTCAATGTGTCGATGGATTATCTCTATTGCCGCACAGACGAGCCACGGGGCAAGCTGTACGACTACCAGCCCCAGGCCCTAAAGGACAAGACGGAGCAAAACCGGGAAATGAGGGCGTTTATTGAAATGTGCTTTGACCCAAAAGCCCCCGTCAACAAGCGTCTGAAAGAGGCGCTGTTCCGTATCATGGAGGAGGGGGAGCAGAAATGAAAGCCGTGATTTATGCCCGGTATTCCAGCGACAACCAGCGGGAGGAAAGCATAGAAGGCCAGCTTCGGGAGTGTACGGCCTACTGTAAGAAGAACGACATTACCATCTTACGGACATACATTGACCGGGCCATGTCTGCCAAGACCGACCACCGCCCGGACTTCCAGCGGATGATTAAAGACAGCGCAAAGGGCCTCTTTGATGTTATCATTGTTTGGAAACTTGACCGTTTCGCCCGCAACCGCTACGACAGCGCCCACTATAAAGCCCTGCTTCGGAAGTATGGCGTTAAGGTGTTATCCGCCACGGAGAACATTTCCGAGGGGCCGGAGGGCATTATCCTGGAAAGTATGCTGGAGGGTATGGCCGAATACTACTCCGCCGAGCTGTCCGAGAAAGTCATCCGGGGCCATACGGAAAATGCCTTGAAATGCAAGTATAACGGCGGCACGCCCACTTTTGGCTTTATCATCGACAAGGAGAAATGCTATCAGATCGACCCGCACACCGCCCCTGTAGTGCTGGAGAGCTTCACCCGGTATGCCGATGGAGCCACCATGAAAGAGGTCATGCAGTATCTTGTGGAAAGCGGCTTTACCACAGTACGGGGCCGGAAAATCGACTTGAATTTTATTGCCCGTCTGCTAAAAAACCGGAAGTATATCGGGGAATACAGCTACCGCCATATCGTCACCCCCGGCGGAATTCCCGCTATCGTCCCGCAAGACCTTTTCGACAGGGTACAGCAGAGGCTTGAGGCGAACAGGAAAGCCCCGGCCCGTCACAAGGCCGAGGACGATTATCTTTTGACTACGAAACTCTTTTGCGGCACCTGCGGGGCTATGATGGTAGGCGAGAGCGGCACCAGCGCCAGCAAGGGCCGGAAGTACCATTATTACCGCTGTGTGAATACCAAGAAGCACAAGACTTGCAACGCCAAGCACAAGAGCGTCCGCAAGATACCCCTGGAAAATGCCGTGGTAAGTGCTGTTATGGCGAAAGTGATGAATGATGATTTTGTGGAGTATATAGCTGATAGGGTGTTGGAGATACAGGGCATGGAAAGCAGTGAGCTTCCCGCCCTCCGCCAGCAGTTGGCGGAAACAGAGCGAGGCATAGAAAATATGCTGAACGCCATCCAGATGGGGATTATCAACCAATCCACGAAACAGCGCCTTGACGAGTTGGAGGAACGGAAAAAGGAAATCGAGTTGCGTATCATCCAGGAGGAAATTAAAAAGCCCATGCTCTCCCGTGAGGATGTGACATTCTGGATTTGCCGTTTCCGAAAACTCGATGTGAGCAGACTGGAAGAACGGCGGCGGCTGATTGACAGTTTTGTAAACTCCGTTACCATCTTTGACGATTACCTTTTGATTACTTTCAACTACAAAGACGGCGAAACAAGGCTTGATTTTAAGGATATTGAAAGTTCGGATTTACAATCGGTCGGGGGACCAAAGACCTCTGAAATCGTTGATTTCAGAGGTCTTTCTTTGTTTATTGCGGCGCAGGATTTGAGGATACCTTGGCCTGCTCGGAATAATTTACACATCATCTCAAATGATACCGTTATTTAGTCGAATTTAACAGAGTAAAATACAATTTTATTGAATCTGCTGTCGATCTGGGGTATAATTTTATTAACATAGGCGGTGTGTGCCGTCAGCAATTTCCATCAAAAAGGGGCCTAAATGCTGTGGGTATGATACAAAGAGAATTTAACGAATCGAATAAATTGACGCTTTTCAATGGGGATTGCTTAAAACTCTTGAAGTCTATTCCATCGAATTTAGTAGATTTGATTATTACCTCCCCACCGTATTGTATTGGAAAAGCTTATGAAGATCCCCATGATGACATTGAAACTTTTAAAAAACAGCACGAGGACATTTTTGATGACTTATATCGTGTGTTAAAAACGGGCGGAAGCATTTGCTGGCAAGTAGGTTATCACGTTTCAGATCGATGTGTTATTCCGCTTGATTACATTGTGTATGACATTTTCACGAACAAAAGTGCCAGTTTTGAAAACCCGTTAATCCTACGCAACCGCATTATTTGGACTTTTGGTCACGGACTAAATAGCACGAAGCGCTTTAGCGGAAGACACGAAATGATTCTTTGGTTTACCAAGGGTGAACAAAGTGTGTTCAATCTTGATGCTGTGCGGGTTCCGCAAAAATATCCCGGAAAGAAATCCTATAAGGGCCCAAACAAGGGAAACCTCAGCGGAAACCCATTGGGAAAGAATCCTTCGGATGTTTGGGATATTCCTAATGTTAAAGCAATGCATGTTGAAAAAACAGATCACCCATGCCAGTTTCCTGTCGCCATTCCTCAACGTCTTATTAGGGCACTTACTGTACCAAATGGTCTGATTCTTGATCCCTTTATGGGATCCGGAACTACAGGAGTAGCCGCGTATGTAGAGAACAGGCGATTTGCAGGTGCCGAAATTCTGAAAAAGTATTATGACATTGCAGTAGAGCGACTTGAGGAAGCTGTAATCGGAAACGTTAAGATTCGTGAGGATAAACCTGTTGCCGAACCCAACACAAACACAGCTGTAGCGAAACTCCCAGGCGAATTTGCAAAAGCACGAAGGGAGAAAGTATGAAAAAGAAGCGCATTAAGAAAAAACTGACAGCGGAGCAAAAGGCAGCACAATTGAAAAAGCGCAAAGACCTTGCGTTTAGGAAGAAAATTCGCAGTAGTTTTACAGACGCAGGCTTTACATATTTCTCCACACTTGATAAGCATTTCTCGATCGGTACCCGGACTGTGGAATTAGACTACCTGTTTTTGTATGAAAATATTATCGTTATTTGCGAGGACAATACCAAGCAAAAGAAGGATATTGACCATATTAGAAATAAGAACGAGAGCTTCGCGGAGATTAAGAACAATAAGACCGCTTTCCTCAACTGGCTTGCCAGTACTTTCCCAGAGAAAGCAACTACGGTTAAGCAATACCGTCCTGAACGGTACTTCTTGTACTATATTTACATTTCTCAAACTATTTTTTACAAAGGCATAATGCCAAGTGAAACAGGCTTTAGATTTTC
>ERZ857503.405-NODE-405-length-34375-cov-3.689015_pt1 | contig 34375 bp, 26 predicted proteins | sample MGYA00519766_ERZ857503 | MGnify/ENA primary metagenome ERZ857503 (study PRJEB31778, sample SAMEA3449345) | human gut metagenome | biome: human gut; feature: human-associated habitat; material: faeces | place: United Kingdom | collected 2010/2012 ...
TTCGGCGGCATGTACCAGTACACGCCGATGATGGGCGTCGTCAAAAGCATCCTGAACGTCGGGACGCTGATCGTGCTGATGCAGGCCGAGGGCTGGCTCAAAAGCGATACGACCGTCCACAAGCGCGGCGAATTCTATTTCCTGACGCTGACCACGCTGCTGGGCATGTACTTCATGATCTCGGCCGGCAACTTCCTGTTCTTCTTTATCGGACTGGAAACCGCGTCGATCCCGATGGCTACGTTGGTCGCTTTCGATAAGTTCAAACGCGAATCGGCCGAAGCCGGAGCCAAATACATCCTGAACGCCGTCTTTGCATCGGGGCTGTCGCTGTACGGTATGTCGCTGATCTACGGTACGACCGGAACGCTCTATTTCGACGACATCCCGGCCGCCGTGAACGGTTCGCCGTTGCAGATCATGGCTTTCCTGTTCTTCGTCGTGGGGCTGTTCTTCAAAATTTCGCTCGTGCCGTTCCACCAGTGGACGCCCGACGTTTACCAGGGCGCTCCGACGACCGTTACCTCTTACCTGTCGGTCATTTCGAAAGGGGCTGCCGTGTTTGTGCTGATGACGATCCTGATGAAGGTGTTCTCTCCGATCGCAGCCCAGTGGCAGGGCGTGCTCTACGGCGTAATCATCGCGACGATCACGATCGCCAACTTGTTCGCGATTCGACAGCGCAATATCAAACGTTTCCTGGCTTATTCGTCGATTTCGCAGGCCGGTTACATCGTGCTGGGAGTGATCAGCGCATCGGCTCTCGGTATGACTTCGCTGGTTTATTACATATTGGTTTACATGGTGTCCAACTTGGCCGCTTTCGGCGTGATTTCGGCGATTGAGAACCGCTCCGGCAAGGTGACGATCGACGATTACAACGGATTGTACGCAACGAATCCGAAACTGGTGCTGGTGATGACGCTGGCGATGTTCTCGCTGGCCGGGATTCCGCCGTTCGCCGGATTTTTCAGCAAGTTCTTCATCTTCGCAGCCGCCGCCCAGCAAGGGTATTACATCCTTGTGTTGATCGCGCTGATCAATACGATTATTTCGCTGTACTATTATCTGCTCGTGGTCAAGGCCATGTTCATCAACAAGAACGAGGCGCCGATCGCCGCGTTCCGCAGCGACGGGTACATGCGTGCCAGTCTGGTGGCTTGTAGCATGGGTATCCTGCTGTTGGGAGTCCTGAGCGTGGTGTACGATCGGATCTCGTTGCTGAGCTACGGAATGTAGCGTGGGATCGAATCCTATAAAAGCCGGTGAAACTCGCCGGCTTTTTCGTTTGTGTACAAAATGTGCAAAAAAAATTACCGGAAACCGTCGGGAACGTTTGATTGTTCGTAAAAACGCTTTACCTTTGCTTCCAGTTGAATCAAGGTGGCCCGACCGCAGCGACGCGGAATGGCCGTAATAGGGAATCCGGTGCGAAACGTCGTTTCAATCCCGGAGCTGTACCCGCAGCTGTAAGCCTCGGAAAATGTCCGGCGATTCTGAAAGTCACTGTCGTAAGGATGGGAAGACTGCCGGATGTGAGGCGAGCCAGAAGACCTGCCTCGATTCGTTTGAAACATTTGTGCTTCGGGTAAAAAGCGGAATGGGTTGATTCTTTGCGGGGGTCGGACGGGAGTTGTCCGGGTTCGCGTTTTTTCTTCCTCTTTTATTTTATTTCGGAGCAGCCGGACGAATATTACGGAAAAACGGTTTTACAGGATCGACGCCCTGCGAACGACGTTTTTTACGAATATGATAAGTAGTTTTCCCCCTGAGTGACGGATGAGGATCTGAATAAGGTGCTCATCTGTCCTTGTTTCGGTTTGTAGGGGATCGGTAATTTGCGTAACTTTGTAAGTTCAACCGGAAAATATGGGTATTCCGATGAGATTGATTCGATCGTTTTTTCTTTTTTTGTCCGTCATACTGCTGGGAGCGGGGTGCGGATCGGGCCGGAAATCCGGCGAAGGCGCTGGCGAAGCGTTCCGGATAGAATATGCCCGGCATTATCGGGTCGAGCATTTCCGGGATTATACGCTCGTCGACGTGCTCAGTCCGTGGGACAGCCTCCGGTTGCTGCGTCGTTATGTGCTCGTCGACCGCGAGAAGCCGCTGCCGGTTGGACTTCCGGAAGGAAATATCGTACGGACGCCGTTGCAGCGGGTCGTGGTTTATTCGGCCGTGCACTGCGGTATGCTGGACGAACTGGGGGTGGGCGACCGGATCGTAGGGGTTTGCGAGCCCCGTTATATCGACCTGGATTTTATTCGCGACGGGGTGGCCCGGGGTGCTATTGCCGACCTGGGCGAGGCTTCGTCGCCGGATGTCGAAAAGGTGATCGACCTGGCGCCCGACATCATCATCGCTTCGCCGTTCAAGAACGTCGGTTACGGACGGATCGAAAAAACGGCGATTCCGATCATGGAATGCGTCGATTATATGGAGGTTACGCCGCTCGGAAGGGCCGAATGGATGCGTTTCATGGCGTTGTTTTTCGACAGAGGACAGCGGGCCGATTCGCTATTCCGGCAGACGGCGGCGGCATACGATTCGCTGTGCAGGATGACGGATACGGTGGGCGTGCGTCCGACCGTACTGTCCGAGAAAAAATACGGATCGGCATGGTATGTTCCCGGGGGCCGCAGTTACATTGCCAACTTGTACCGCGATGCCGGGGCCGATTACATCTGGGCCGACGACCCGACTACCGGTTCGGTGCCGTTGGCGTTCGAGACGGTGTTCGAAAAGGGACAGGGAGCCGATTTCTGGCTTATTAAATACAATGCGCCGCAGGAACTGACCTATGCGGAACTGCAGACGGAGTACGAACCTTACCGGCATTTCGACGCTTTTAAAAAACGGAATATTTTCGTCTGCAATACCGGGAAAACGCCTTATTACGAAGAAATGCCGATGCATCCCGACCGGGTGCTGGGCGACCTGATCGAGATTTTTCATCCGGGGACGATACCCGGATACCGGTTGCGGTATTTTAACAGGATGCGGCAGTGAGTATTTCGGTGCGGTATATCGTTGCGGCGGCTTGCTGTGTCGCGGTGCTGTTTGCGGCCAGCCTGTTCCTGGGGTCGGTGCCGATTCCGTTGCGGGCGGTGCTCGGCATCCTGACGGGCGGGGAGGCCGGACAGGCTTCGTGGTCGTTTATCGTGCTCGAATCGAGGTTGCCGCAGGCCGTGACCGCGCTGTTGGCCGGTGCGGCGCTGGCTACTTCCGGACTGATGTTGCAAACCGTGTTCAACAATCCGTTGGCCGGCCCGTCGATTCTCGGGATCGATACGGGGGCGAGTCTCGGCGTGGCGTTGGTGATGCTGATGCTGGGAGGGACGGTCGGCGGTACGGGCGGTTTCATGCTCAGCGGTTATATGGCCGTCGTATCGGGCGCATTCGTCGGAGCGACGGCGGTGTTGTGCATCATCATCTTTTTTTCGACGCTCGTGCGCAGCAACGTGATGTTGCTGATTATCGGGATTATGGTCGGTTACCTGGCCTCGTCGATGATCTCGCTGCTGAATTTTTTCGCGACGTCGGACGGCGTGTATTCCTACATGCTGTGGGGGATGGGCGATTTTTCGGGCGTTTCGTTGCGGCAGATGCCGCTGTTCGCGCTGCTGATCGGGACGGGACTGTTCGTCGCGCTGCTGCTGATGAAGCCACTGAACGCATTGCTGCTCGGCGAACGCTATGCCGAGAATCTCGGGGTGCGCGTACAGCGCGTGCGGATCTTGCTGTTGATCAGTACGGGGGTGTTGACGGCCGTTTCGACGGCGTTTTGCGGGCCGATCGCCTTTATCGGGTTGTCCGTACCGCATTTGGCGCGGTTGATGACCGGTTCGGCCGATCACCGGCTGTTGCTGCCGGCGGTGATGCTGACCGGTTCCTGCGTCGCGCTGCTGTGCAACCTGATCAGCCTGCTGCCCGGCGCATCGGGCGTGATTCCGCTGAACGCGATCACTCCGCTGGTCGGCGCTCCGGTGGTTATCTATGTGATCGTGAACCAGAAACGGATACAATATTTCAACTGATGGAGCGTCGTTGCGTGATAACCGGAGAGCGCCTCTCGATCGGCTACCGCCTCGGCGGGCGCGGCGTCCGGCGTGTGCACGAGGGTCTGTCGTTTTCGCTGCGTGCCGGCGAGTTGACCTGCCTGCTCGGCCCGAACGGCGCCGGTAAATCGACGTTGCTGAAGACGCTCGGCGGCGGGCGGACGCTGTTGGACGGCGAGCTCCGCTTGTGCGGCGAGCCGTTCGGGAAGTATTCCGAGACCTGTCGTTCGCGGTTGGTCGGCGTGGTGTTGACCGATAAGGTGTATGCCGGGGGACTGAGGGTGCATCAGTTGGTCGCTCTCGGTCGGTATCCCTATACGGGTTTTTTCGGAAATCTCGGCGCGGAGGACCGGCGGGTCGTCGATTGGGCGATGGAAGCGGTCGGAATAGCAGGCAAAGCCGGAAGCTACGTAGCCGAACTGTCGGACGGGGAACGTCAGAAAGCGATGATCGCCAAGGCGCTGGCGCAGCAGTGCCCGGTCATCCTACTCGACGAGCCGACCGCTTTTCTGGATATTATCAGCCGGATCGAGGTGATGAACCTGCTGCACCGCCTGGCGCGCGAGGAGCATAAGGCCGTGCTGCTGTCGACGCACGACGTCGATCAGGCGCTGCTGTTGGCCGACAGCCTGTGGCTGATGTCGCAGCAGAACGGACTGTTGTGTGGAACGACCGAAGACCTGGTGCTGAACGGTTCGCTGAACCGTTTTTTCAGCCGGGGCGACGTGGAATTCGATCCGGACAACGGCCGTTTTCGGCATTGCGGCGGGGTGGGGCGGACCGTGTCCGTCGAGGCTGCCGACGATCGGTTGCTACTGTGGGCCCGGAATGCGCTGATGCGAAACGGCTATGCGGCGCAGTCCGGCGCGGACGGTAATGACGGAATGCGGCTCAGGGTACATGCGGCGGACAATATCGAATTTTTCCGTCCGGACGGTGTTGCGGTACGCTGTGCATCGTTCGCCGAATGGATAGAATTATTAAACGAAACCGATTGTGGGTAGTATTACTTTGATAACGGGAGGCGCCCGTTCGGGGAAGAGTTCGTATGCGCAGCGGTTGGCGCTGGAGCGTTCGGATCGTCCGGTCTACCTGGCGACTTCGCGCGTATGGGACCAGGAGCACCGACTCCGGATCGAACGCCATCGTGCCGACCGGGGACCGCAGTGGGAGACGGTCGAGGAACCGAAAAACTTGAGCCGCCGTGATTTTCGCGGCCGGACGGTGGTGGTGGACTGCGTGACGCTGTGGTGCACGAATTTTTTTTACGATTTCGATTCGGATGTCGACCGGGCGCTGGACGCGGTCAAAAGCGAGTTCGACCGGTTGGCCGCGCAGGATGCCGACTTTATTTTCGTGACCAACGAGATCGGGCTCGGCGGCGTATCGACCGATCCGTTGCAGCGCCGTTTTACCGACTTGCAGGGGTGGGTCAACCAATACATTGCACAACGTGCCGGAAGCGTCGTACTGATGGTGTCCGGCATACCGATAAAAGTTAAATAGATGATGAAAAACTTTGCGATAAAGACGCCCGATGCGGAGATTCGTACGGCGTTGCAACAGAAGATTGACGGGCTGACCAAGCCGCTCGGATCGCTCGGCCGTCTCGAAGAACTGGCTTTGCAGATCGGGTGGATACAGCAGACGCTTACCCCGTCGCTCGACAGGCCGTACAACATCGTTTTTGCCGGCGATCACGGGGTTGCCGAAGAGAAAGTCAGCCTGTCGCCGAAAGAAGTGACTCGGCAGATGGTCGATAACTTCTTGAAAGGCGGGGCGGGGATCAGTTTCCTGTGTCGGCAGCACGGTTTCCGGCTGAGAGTGGTCGATGCCGGCGTCGACGCCGAGCTGCCTGCCGCCGACGGACTGATCGACCTGAAGATTCGCCGCGGGACGCGTAATTTCGTCGATACGGCGGCCATGACGCGCGAGGAGATGGAACTGGCCGTTGAACGCGGCGCTTCGGTCGCTGCGATGTGCCGCGACGACGGTTGCAACGTCATCAGTTTCGGCGAAATGGGGATCGGCAATACGTCGGCTTCGTCGATGTGGATGACCTGCCTGACCGGTACTCCGCTCGAACAGTGCGTCGGGGCCGGCAGCGGACTCGGTTCGGCCGGGGTGCGCCGTAAATGCCATGTATTGCGGCAGGCGCTCGACGGATATGCGGGCGATCGTTCGGTGGAGGACGTGATGCGCTGGTTCGGCGGCTACGAGATGGTGATGGCAGTCGGGGCGATGTTGCAGGCCGCCGAGCTGGGAATGGTGATCCTCGTCGACGGATTCATTATGACCAACTGTATGCTCGCCGCATCGAAGCTTTATCCCGAAGTGTTGAACTATGCGGTGTTCGCGCACCGGGGAGACGAGTCGGGACACGCCCTGTTGCTGGATGCGATGGGAGCGAAACCGCTGCTCGACCTCGGCCTGCGTCTGGGCGAGGGAACCGGCGCCGTGTGCGCTTATCCGATCGTCGAATCGGCCGTGCGGATGCTCGCCGAAATGGCTTCGTTCGGCGACGCCGGCGTTACCAAATATTTTTAGAAGAGGGGAGTGCGCGCTGCGATGTCTGCGGGTGATTGCAGCGGAACGTTCCGGACGAAATTCCGCCCTCGATTTTAATACGGATTTTGAAATGAAACAGCTTGCCGCCGCATTGATCTTTTTCACACGCCTGCCCCTGTGGCGGGTCGTGCGGGTTCCGGACGCCTGTTACCGGCGGGTGGTGGCTTATTGGTCCGCGACCGGGTGGCTGACCGCTGCCGTGACGGCGGGGGTGTTGTATGGTGCGGCGTTCCTACTGCCGGTGCCGGCGGCCGTGCTGGCGGCGGTTATCGCGCGGGTGCTGCTGACCGGGGCGTTGCACGAAGACGGGCTTTCCGATTTTCTGGACGGTTTCGGCGGAGGTAGAACCCGGGAGCAGACGCTGGCCATTATGAAAGACTCCCGTACAGGCAGTTACGGAATCATCGGGTTGATTCTCTATTTCGGGCTGCTCGTCGCGCTGCTCGCTTCGCTGCCGGTTCCGGTGGCGTGTGCGGCAGTGCTTTGCGGCGATCCGTTCTGCAAGTTCGTCGCGTCGATGACGATCAATTTCCTGCCTTACGCGCGTCCGGCGGCTCAGAGCAAATCCGGCGTGGTGTATGCACCGATGCGCGTCGGCGAAATAGTTTGCGGCGCGGCGTTCGGTGTGCTGCCGATGCTGTCGCTGTTTTATCCGCCTTACTGGCTTGCCGGGCTTGCGCCGTTCGCGTGCATTGCGTGGCTTATTCGACAGATGCGACGCCGTATCGGCGGGTACACGGGGGATTGCTGCGGTGCGGCATTCCTGTTGTGCGAGGGCTCGTTTTATGTGGCTTTGGTCGTTTTATACCGATATTATGGAAGCGGTACTGGTGCGGCATACCTCGGTTGACGTTCCGCCGGGCGTTTGCTACGGACGGACGGATGTGCCGCTGAAGGCGACGTTTCCGCAGGAGGCGACCGCCGTTGCGGCGGCTTTGCCGACGCCGCCGTTCGATGCCGTTTACACCAGTCCGCTCAGCCGTTGCGAGCGGCTGGCGGCTTTCTGCGGTTGGCCGGACGCCGTGCGGGAATCCTGCCTGTTGGAAATGGATTTCGGGGCGTGGGAGATGCGGCCGTGGATGGCGATTTCCGATCCCCGGCTGAAAGTATGGTTCGCCGACTGGATGCATGCGCCGACGGCCGGCGGCGAGTCGTTCGATGGGATGTGCGGCCGCGTCGGTTCTTTTATCGGCCGGTTGAAAGCGGCCGGCCTGAGTCGCGTGTTGTTTTTTACGCACGGCGGGGTGATCGCCTGCGCGCGCACGGTCGCCGGCTCGTGTTCTGTCGAACAGGCGTTTGCGGAGCCTGCCCCATACGGGGGCGTCGTCACGCTGCAATTCTGACCTTTTTCCTACGGTTTTCCGCTCTTTTCCCGGCCGACATGGCACGGGTATTGATGTATTCCGGGAAACGTTCGTAGAACATAAAAAACGGAATTATGTATTTTCTGTGGTATTTATTGATCGGGCTCATCGTGGGCTACATCGCCAGTCTGATCGTCAAGGGCAGCGGTTCGGGCCTGTTGCTCAATATCGTGATCGGTATCGTCGGCGGGGTGCTCGGCGGATGGCTGCTGAGCCTGTTCGGGCTGGTCGCCGTCGGGACGCTGGGCAGCCTGATCGCGTCGCTCGTCGGGGCGATCGTGTTGCTGTGGATCGCTTCGCTGCTGAGCCATAAAAAACAAAGACAGCAATAACCGAAAAAAGTAAAGAATGTTTCACTTATAAATTATCGTATTATGGAAAGCACTAAGAAAGGGGGATGCGGATGCGGATCGTCATCACGCCCCAAAGATTCGGACGACATGAAGAAAAAACCGATGGACGGGAAGAGCTCGTCGAAGACGGATAAGAAATAAATTTTTCGATCCGGGGGTAAGTTTTTACTTCGCGCGATGTTCCGACGGGAACGGCTTTCCGTTCCCGGTAACCTGCAAACGGCAGATTCTGCCTCGTAACAAAAGGCGGAGACTTCAGGGAATCATCCCGATTCCGGAAGTCCCCGCCTTTTCAATTTGGAATAGGGAAAAATTTTTCGTATCTTTATAAATACTGACCCGAATATTGATCTTTTTATGCCGACTACTGCGCTTCCTTCCGTTACACGATGCCATTACCTTGATAATTTGAAAGTGCTTCTCACGGTACTGGTCGTATTTCATCATGCCGGTCAGGCGTACGGCGACGGAGGAGCGTGGCCTTACTCCCCTTCCTTATCGCATGAATATGTCGGTTGGCTCGGAAATTTCTTTCCGGTGAACGCGGCTTTCTTCATGGGGTTGTTTTTTTTGATTTCGGCTTATTTTATACCCGGAAGCCTGGATAGAAGCGGTACGAAGCAATTTGTTCGCAAAAGGGCGATCCGCTTGGGCGTTCCCATGCTGGTCGTGCTGATATTGTCGTTATCGGTTACCGGAAAAGCGGAATTCGCTCATACGTGGTTTCTGGAACATCTGTTGTTTTATTCGCTGGCCTATGTTTGCATTTACGAAGCGTGCAGAAAATACGAATGGGGACTGAAACGGGACAGGCGGTTGAATTTACTGCGTGTTTTGCTTTTGGCAGCCGGGTTATCCGCCGTTACTTATTATGTCCGGTTGGAAAATCCGATCGACCAATGGAAAATGCTGGGAGGTTTTTTGAGTAGCGAACCCGCCCATCTTCCCCAATACGTTCTGATGTTTGCGCTGGGAATTGTCGCTTACCGGAACGATTGGTTCGGATCATTGTCTCCGTCGGTGGGGAAGGTACTGCTTGCGGTGGCGGGATTGATGGTTTTATTGGTCTATTTGCGTCCGGTTTACCCTTTTCTGGGAAACAATATCTGGAAGAATTGGTGGTATGAAGCGCTCCTCTGTCTGTCGCTGAGTTTCGGTCTGATCTATCTGTACAGAGTAAGATTCAATCGGACGTCCCCTTTCCGCCGATGGCTGGCCGATCAGGCATACGGCGTTTATTTTTTCCACCTGTTCGTCATCATCGGATTGCAATATGCATTCGACGGGTTCGATATGGGAAGCGGAACAGTCAAGTTTCTTTTTATCGGAATATGCGCGACGGTCGTGTCGTTCGCGCTGGTTTATCTGGCGCGGAGTATTCCGGGGATGAAACGGGTATTGTGATGGGGCATGTCATATTCGTTTCACCGGACGACGGATTCTTTTCCCAGTTTCAACATACAGTGCTGTAAAAACCGACAGGGACGGCTGTTGTGTCGTCCCTGCCGTTATGCTTACGGTCTGCGGGGCCTTGGCCTGCACCGTATTTTCCTTTATTTGAACGTAGTCTGTCCTTCCGCAAAAGCGCGCATGTCTCTGACCGTCGGATTGTGGCAGGTGCAGCCGCCGTCTGCCACGACCGTCTGCCCGGTCACGTAACGGGCGTCGTCGGAGGCGAGAAAAGCGATGACGCCGGCGATGTCTTCCGGCTGCCCGGCGTAATCCACCGCATTGTGCGCGATGAACAGTTCCTTGTACTCGTCGGTCAGCGACCGTTCGGCCGCCGGGGTCAACACCAGTCCCGGCGCGACGCAGTTGCATCGCACGCCGGCTTTGCCGTACTGCGTGGCTACGTACCGCGTGAAGTTGACCGAACCGGCCTTGCAGATGCCGTAATAGCAGCCCGTCAAGTTGCCGGTCAACCCTCCGATCGACGCGACGTTGACGATCGCGCCGCCGCCGTTGGCCGTCATCCAGGCGACCGCCTGCTGCGTAATGACCATCATGCTGCGAACCATCACATGGAACACTTCGTCGAAATAATCCAGGTCGGCGTGCAGCAGGTCGGCGTCCCGTTTGGGATCGGCATACCCGGCGTTGTTGACGACCACGTCGATCCGGCCGAAATTTTTCAGCGTATGCGCCGCCAGGTCGCGCGAACTTTCCAGTTCCGCCGCATTGAAATAGACGGCGACGGCGTTTCCTCCGGCGTCGTTCAGGGTTTGGCAGGCCTTTTTGGCTCCTTCCAGGTCGTAGTCGGCCACGACGACCGAGGCCCCTTCGGCGCATAGCCGCTCGGCCGTGGCAAAACCGATTCCTTTGGCCGCTCCGGTTACGAGCGCCGCTTTGTTTTCGAATCTTTTCATTAGATTATGGTTTAATAAATTTTCATACAGCCGGACGATCCGGACGGTTCGGGCGGAAAATGGACGATGGCGATCCCCGCCGCAGACCTTCTCCCGATGTCTGCAAAATTCGTTCCCGTCGGGATTTTCTTCTGCAAGATAGATAATAGTTCGGAAGCGGCAAACGGTTGTGTCGGAAGAAATTCCGTGCAGATCGAGATCGGAAATCCAGTAAAATACGTACCTTTATAGTTCTAACCTAATCTGCTTATGAAACGAATACGACTTTTGCGCTTTGCGCAGCTTTTTCTAACGGCGGTTGTGTTGGGAACGGGATCTCTCGCACGAACGCAATCCTTGGCTCCCGAACATTTCGAACGGCAGCCGATGGACCGGATGGCGGCCTGGAACTATGCGCTGGTACGCACTTACGAACGGGCTCCGGTATCGCGCTTGTTGACTTACGTGCGCGAGAATTACGGGATTCAATATACGGCCCTCGCGCGCATCGTGCCGCAGGTCGAGGTGGACGGCCGCATTTATACCGCGGCCGAGGCGACCGATATCCGCGTGGAGGATTTTCCGGGCGGCGTCGAGGCGCGTTTCCGGCTCGGCGGCGTCGAGGTCGAGAGCCGGTTTACGCCGTTGATGGTCGGTACGGGCGAATCCACCCGGGTCGGGGCCGCCGTGTACAGTATCCGCACCGAACCGAAAGCGACGGTGCGCCTGATGATCGGCGAATCGTTCTGGCAACGGTCGGCTTTCGAGGATATGAACAAAGTGCCGTTCGAGTCGCTCGACCCGCGCGACAACCGGATCGACAAGCAGGGTAAAACCTACTTGATCGCCACCGGCGAACATAGCGCGATTACCGGAGTGCGGACTTCCGCCGTCGTCGATGTCCGGCGCGGCGAGGGCGGGGGAGAGTACCTCGACTGCGCTTTCGCCGGCGGGTCGGGCGAAGTGTTGCTCGCCTTTGCCGAAGACCGGGCCCGGGTGGCGAAGATCTCCGGACTCGATATATCCCGGGCGTTGGCCGATGTCGACTGTCATTACGGGGAATTGCTTGCGAACCGGATCGAGACTCCCGATTCGCTGCTCGACCGGGCCTTCGGCAGCGCGCTGACCACGCTCGAATATACCTGGGTCGATCCGTACGGCTGGGTCGAGTGCATCCATCACTGGACTTCGCTGTGGCACATGCAGCAGACTGCGGCGGCCGAGTGGCTCGGTCAGACCGACCGTTCGCGCGCCACGACGCTCAAACAGGCCGAGATGATCAATTCCGACGGGTCGATCCCGCATTTCGCGCCGTTCGGTTTTACGCGTCGCGATTTCGGCGGGACGAACCAGTTCTGGGCATGGCAGGTGCGCCGTTACTGGAATTTTACCGGCGACCTCGATTTTGCCGCCGCGACGGCGCCCGTGCTCGACCGGGTAATCGGCCAGACGTTCGCCGAATACGACAGGAATGACAATTTGCTGCTCGGCTGGGGCCTGCAGATCGGCAATCAGGAAGATTACGTGGCTACCGCCGGCGACGGAACGACCCCGTCGGTCGAAGGGATCAACATGATGCGTACCCGCAGCGAACTGGCCGCCGGACTCGGGGATACTACCGCGTCGCTGCTGTGGCGCGCCCGCGCCGACGAGACCGTCTCACGGCTGCGCGCGAAATTGTGGCGTTCCGATCTCGGGCGGTTCGTCTATTTCGACGATCTGCAGGGCAATCCCCGGCTCGACGGACAGTACCATACGCTGACCTATCCGGCTATTTTCGGGATAACCGACCTGTTGGATTCCTATACGTCGCTCCGACACCTGTCCGACCGGCTGACCGACAGCTCCGGAGCGATTTATTGTTCCAATAATTTTCCGTATCATGCGGTCGGGACCTGGGGAATGCAGGCCGGAGCCGCTCAGCAGCCGTGGGGCGCGTGGGGATACGCGGCCGCCGGGTTGCGCAACCGGGTGTCCGATCCGTTGCATGCGCTGGCCGGCTGGGTAATGGACGACAACCACCGGGGATCGTGGCCCGAAGTTTCGACCGAAGCGGTTCCGGCTTATTTCTCGGCTCCGGCAGGGTTGTATGTGGCGGCTGTGGTCGAGGCGCTTTTCGGCCTGGAAATGCACGCTCCGGAGGGGTGTATCCGGGTGTCGCCCAATTTTCCGGACGATTGGCCTTCCGCTTCGATGCAGCTGAAAAACCATCGGGTCGATTTCCGGCGATCCGGAAACCGGCTCGAATACGACCTGCATACGACCGCGAAACTCGCCCGGAAAATCCGATGGTCGTTACCTGTTTGCACGAACGTGCGGCTGACCGATCACGGCGAACCGATTCCGGTTCGCCTGCGGTCCGGTATCGACGGAGTGTTCGCCGAAGCCGAACTGCCAGCCGAGAATCATTCGCGGATTGTCGTGACGTTCGATCCCGTGCCGTTGAACCTTTCGGTTCCCGGATCGGTGGCCGAAGGCGAATCGTTACAGGTCGCGCTGCAGGGCGCCGAATTGCTCGGAATCGAGGACCGCGGCGGCTTATTGGCGTCGGTATGCACCGACGGAAATGTTCTGCGGGGGACTCTGAAAAAGGGATTGCTCGACGAGTACCGGTCGTTCGGGGCGTTGGGCGAACTGAATTTCAGCCGGCGTACGCTGTTCGTGCGCGCCCAGACCGGCGAGGGCGTCGGGTTTTACATTCCGGTCGACCTGACCGTATTGCCCCGGTTCGAGGCCGTACCGCTCGGCGGATTGAAGTTTACGGACTCTTTGTCGGCGGACGTATTGCTGCGAAACAATACCGACCGGGCCGTGACGGGCCGGGCCGTGCTGCGTGTCGGAGAAGCCGCTTTCCCGTTCTGCGTCGATCTGGCGCCGCGCAGCGAGTGCCGGCGGAATATCGCTTTCGGAGCGGGCGACGCAACGCTCTTTGCGCCGGGCGTCAATTGTGCCGAATTGACCTTGCCCGGCGGAGAGTCGCTTCCGCTGAGGCTGGCGTTCGGCGACCTGCCGGAAGCCGGGCCGTTCGATTCGTTCCTGAAAGAGAATCTGCGTCCGATCGCGATCGACGGATTGCTCGATACGCCCGACAAATCGTGGCAGAAAGTCCGGAAATACCAGGCCTTTTATCATCCGCCCTGGCACTCCTGCCCGCCGCCGATGGAGGCGCTCGATACGACTCGCGAGTTCCGTGTGCCGCAGATTCCGGGGCTATCGTTCCGGGTTCCGTCGCACCGCTTCGCGGCTTTGTCGCGCAGCAACGGAACTCCGTTTATCCGGATTCCGGGCGACGGTTTGCATTGTAAAAAACTTTATTTCCTGTTCGTGCCGTTGCTCGATAATGCCGATATGTTCACCCGCGTGGCGCGTATCACCGTGCGCGATGCGGAAGGGGGCGAGGTGACGCGGACGCTGAGTTTTCCGGGCGATCTGGATTGGTCGTGCCCGCCGTCGGCCGTGGGAAAGTTCGCGACGACGCAGCAGAACCGTTCGTTGACGGCTCCTCCGTTGTCGCTGCTTTCTCCGATTCAGGCCGATCGGCCCGAGGGCCGGGCTCCGGCTTTTCCGCAGCCGGTATGGTGGAGCGGCAGCGCGGCAGCGGTCACCCGTTCGGGTGTCTTCGCGGTGGTCGAGCTCGATTTGGAACGTATCCGCGAATTGGCGTGGATCGACTTGGAAGCGCTGGACGATATTTCCGCGCTGGGACTGGTGGCCGTTACCGGTTATTCGGCCGACCGTTTCGGCGCGCTGGCCGGTACGCCGTGGTTTCCGCCCGCCCGCCGGTTGCCCCCGGTGCCGTTGTTCGATCTGACGGCTCCCGATTCGCTGTCCCGGTGGCAGATCGAGGGAGATGCGTTCTCGGTCGCTCCGGTGCCTGCCTTGTTCAACGAAGCGACCCTGAATTCGCTGGCCAAAAACGGAGAAACCGCCGTGGGCCGGGCATTGTCGCCGGCGTTCCGGTTGCCGGAGTGGTGTGCGAAGCTCGACTTCGACACCCAGGGAGGAACGGCGATGAAAGATCCCGACGGGAACGAAACGCTCTGTATTCGGCTGCTGGACGCCGATACCGGCCGCGAGCTGGCTGTCATGCTGTCGGCCGGGGTACACAGTCTTACGCACCGATACATGGACGTTTCGGCCTTTTCCGGCCGCAATCTGCGACTCGAACTGGTCGATCGGAACACCCGGACTTCTTATGCATGGATCGGCCTGCGGAGGGTTTGTATGATGCCGTAGCGACAGTCGGCCGAAAGCGCGGTTGATGCCGCACGGTCGTCGGTTATTCGATTCTTTTCGCGTGATGATCGTACCCCGGCCGTCACGCGAAAATTTTGTGCGATCGTAGAGCATACCGGCGATCGGGACGTGCGGGATATTCCGGTTTCGTCTTTAGACGGGGCCAGGGGGCTTTAAAGGTCGTAACCTTTTGTTGAAATAAAGCAGGCTGACAATCTAATGATTGTCAGCCTGCTTGTGGTCCCAGCAGGACTCGAACCTGCATTTAAAGTTTAGGAAACTTCCGTTCTATCCCTTGAACTATGAGACCGTCCATTTATCCTCTCCGTAAAAGGGAATAAAAGTTATCCGGTTATTTCGAAAAATCGCCGCCGTTATAGGCCCATTTGACGTAAATGGAGCCCCAAGTGTAACCGCCGCCGAAAGCCGAAAGGATTAGATTGTCGCCTTTGCGCAGCCGCGATTCGTAGTCCCACAGGCAGAGCGGAATGGTGCCTGCGGTCGTGTTGCCGAACTTGTTGATGTTGATCATGCACTTCTCTTTGGCGAGTCCCATGCGGTGGGCCGTCGCTTCGATGATGCGCAGGTTGGCCTGATGCGGAACCAGGTAGGCGATGTCGTCCGGAGTCAGCTTATTGCGTTCCATGATTTCGACCGACGTATCCGCCATGTTCGATACGGCGGCTTTGAATACGGCCTGTCCTTCCTGATAGACGTAGTGCCAGTTGTTTTCGACGGTTTCGTGCGTGGCCGGATAGGCCGAGCCGCCCGCCTTCATGTAGAGGTGTTGGCCGCCGCCGCCGTCCGAGTGCAGGATAGCGTCCTGTACGCCGTAGCCTTCGGTCGAAGGCTCCAGCAGCACGGCTGCCGCGCCGTCCCCGAAGATCGGGCAGGTGTTGCGGTCTTTGTAGTTGATGATCGACGACATTTTGTCGGCGCCGATCACGATCACTTTTTTATGCGTACCGGCTTCGATGTATTTGGAAGCCGTGTTCAGTGCAAACAGGAAGCCGCTGCAGGCTGCGGACAAGTCGAACCCGAACGCCTGTTTCATCCCGGTCTTGTAACAGATCAGATTGGCCGTCGACGGAAAGAACATGTCGGGGGTGACCGTTGCGCAGATCACCATTTCGATATCCATCGGGTCGGTATTGGTCTTTTCGAGCAGGTCGAGGACGGCTTTTTCGCCCATAAACGAGGTGCCCAGCCCTTCTCCTTTCAGGATGTGGCGGGTCTTGATGCCGATACGCGACATGATCCATTCGTCGGATGTATCGACCATCTGGCTCAACTCGATATTGTCCAGAATGTAATCGGGCAAATATGCGCCGACGCCAGTTATTGCTGCGGTTTTCTTTTTTGCCATTAACTAAATCTTTCTCGTAGTTTGGAATCCAGCTGAGCCTTGATGGTTTTTTCGGTCTGGAGCACCATGTTCTTGATCGCTTCGGCACTCGAACAGCCGTGACCGATCAGCACCGGAGCGTTGATGCCCAGTACAGGGGTTCCGCCTACCGTTTCGTAATTGAGTTTGTTGAAATAGCTGTTTTTCAGACCGTCGTGCAGGGCCATCGAATAGACGCCTTCCACCTGTTTGATGATCGTATTGCCGACGAACCCGTCGCATACCACCACGTCGGCCACTTCACCGGAAAACAGGTGTTTGGCTTCGATGTTGCCGACGAAATTGAAATCGTGGCAGTTTTCCATCATCTCGTAGGCGGCTTTGGTCTGCTGGTTGCCCTTCTCCTTCTCTTCTCCGATGTTCAGCAGGGCGATGCGCGGGTTTTCCTTGTGCATGACCCCCTGCGCATACAGGTTGCCGATCGTACCGTATTGGCACAACACTTCGGGCTTGCAATCCACGTTCAGTCCGACATCGAGGAGCATCACTTCGCCGCCGTCGATGGTCGGGATGACCGACGAGATGGCCGGGCGGATGATTCCTTCGATCTGCTTGACGGTGCACATACAGCCGACCATCATCGCCCCGGTGCTGCCGGCGCTCGCGAAACCGTCGATTTTCTGTTCCATCAGGTAACGGAAGCCGACCGCGATGCTGGAATCGGGTTTCTGGCGGAATGCCTGCGACGGATTGTCTCCCATGCCGATAACCTCGGTTGTCGGTACGATTTCGAACGTGTCGGGCGGGCAGTTCTCGCGCGACAGAATCTCCTCGATCCGGACTTTGTCTCCGAACAGGACGATTTTGCTGTCCCTGCCGATGAGGCCGGACGCTTTGATGGCACCCGACACCACCGCCTGCGGAGCATAATCTCCGCCCATTGCGTCAATTCCTATTTTCGTCATACGGTTATGACTTTAGGACTCTATTCGGCTTTCTTTTCGATCGCTAAGCGGCCTCTGTAGAATCCGCATTCGGGACATACCCGGTGGTAAAGCACGGCTGCTCCGCAGTTCGAGCAGGTAGAAATCGTAGGTGCTTCGGCTTTGTAATGAGTTCTTCTTTTGTCCCGTCTCGTGCTCGAGATCTTACGTTTAGGATGTGCCATTTTTAAAGATATTTACTACTGTTAGTATTCTCGTTTATTTTTCGTTTGTAGACTTTTTCGTTTTTAGTTTGTCTTGTAGCGTTTCGGTCTGCTCGTTGCCGGTGAGCCGGTCGAATTCCTCTTCGCTTACGATGTTGAACCGCGCCAGCATGTCCGGATCGCAACCGCTTTTACCATCGCTGCCGACAGGGTGCACCCGCTGGTAAGGCAAGCTCAAACAGATGCTTTCGTAGATGTACTGCGACAAGTCGATCTCGGTTTCGGACGGGCCGATCCACATCACCTCGCCGTCGCTTTCCTGCTCCGTTTCGCTGTAGCGGACGGCAAGCGTTCCCGTATAGCCGACCGGCATCATGAACTCTTCGAGGCAGCGGTCGCAGGTCACGCAGACTTCCCCTTCGATCCTGAAATCGAGGGTCAGCAGGTTGCTTTGCTTGTTCAGCACGACCTGTACATCGGCTTTTCCCCGATGGATTTCAGATCCTTCGAAAGCTTCGAAAAAGCGATCGCCGATTTTGAAATCGAATCGGTGTGTCCCGACACTCAGCGCCTTATGGGCTATGGAACATTTTGTAAGCGTACTCATCCTATGCTAAAACAGACCGCAAAGGTATATAATTTAAACGTAATTGCCAAACCTTCCGTGAATAATAGAGTATCCTATCCGTGCTAACGGGAAACGTACCTTCCGTATTGTCCGGAGTGCCGGCCGGAAGGTACGGAATCCCGTTTCCGCCGATCGTCCGCGCTATGGACGTTGCGACTTTGCGATTAATGTCAGGTCGCACAACGCGATGGCCATCGCCGCTTCGACGACGACCGGTGCGCGCAGCGCGATGCAGGCGTCGTGGCGGCCCTTGATCTTCAACTCTTCGGGTTTCCCGGTTTCCGTGTTCAGCGTGATTTGCGGTGACGAGATGCTGGAGGTCGGTTTGACGACGACTCGCGCCACGACAGGATTGCCGTTGGTGATCCCGCCGGCAATTCCTCCGGCGTTGTTCGTGGCCGTGGTTCCGTCCGGCGAAATGATCGGGTCGTTGTGCTCGCTGCCGCGCATCCGGGCCGCTTCAAATCCGGCGCCGAATTCCACGCCTTTGACGGCCGGGATCGAGAAGAACAGGTGGCTGATGACGCTTTCCGCCGAATCGAAAAACGGTTCGCCGAGCGAGTGCGGTACGCCGGTGGCCGTGCATTCGACGATACCGCCTACCGAATCCTGTGAACGCAGCGCGGCTTCGACGACTTTCGGGAAATCGTCCGGGTTGTTGCAGTTGTCGATCTCGAGGATGCGGCTTTCGATCCGGATCTTGCCGCCCAGTATTTTTTTTGCTACCACGCCGGCCGCGACCAGCCCGAGGGTCAGCCGGCCGGAGAAGTGTCCGCCGCCGCGGTAATCGGCGAATCCCCTGAACTTTTGTATCGCCACCCAGTCCGAATGCGACGGGCGCGGATGCGTGATCAGGTTTTTGTAGTCGCCCGACAGCGTGTTTTCGTTGTGGAACAGGATGGTCAACGGCGCGCCGGTCGTGCGGCCGTTGAAGACGCCCGTCAGCAGGTGCGGCGTATCGCTCTCCTTACGCGGCGTCGTGCCGCGTTTGCCGCTTTTGCGGCGGCCGAGGTCTTTTTCGAAAGAGGTCTCGTCGAGTTCGAGTCCCGCGGGTACTCCGTCGAGGGTCACGCCGACCGCTTCGCCGTGCGACTCTCCGAATATGGAAATTCTGAATAATCTGCCAAAACTGTTCATTCCGGTTTATTTTTTAGGATCAGGCCCGTCGCAAAGTGAAAAAGCCTGTGCGTATCCGTAATTATTTACAATTTATCTTCCGCCTCGCGTCCGGCCAGATTTCTGAAATCGTCCCAGAATTCCGGATAGGATTTGTCGACCGCTTCGGCTCCGCGGATCGTGACGGCCCCGTCGCTGTTCAGCGCCGCTACCGCCGCCGCCATGGCGATCCGGTGGTCGTTGTGGCTGCTGACCGTAGCGCCGTGAATCGTTCCGCCGATGATCCGCATCTCGTTCTCCGTCTCGATGTCCACCGCAACTCCCATGCCGCCGAAAACGTCGGCGAGGGTTTCGGCGCGGTTGCTCTCCTTGTGGATGAGCCGGTGTGTGCCTCGGATGATCGAAGTGCCGTCGCAGTTGGCGGCGAGCGCGGCGAGCGCCGGGAAAAGGTCGGGGCAGTGCGTCGCGTCGAATTCGAACGCGTGCAGTTCGTTACGGCGGACGGTGACCGAATCGGCCGTCGTCGTGATTTCGGCCCCGGCCCGGGTCAGGGCGTCGATGATGGCCGTGTCGGCTTGTAGCGACAGCGGATTCAGGTTTTCGACCGTGATCCGACCGGCCGTGGCTCCTGCGACCAGCAGGCACGAGGCGCCGCTCCAGTCGCCTTCGATGCGGTAGCGCGTCGGGACGTAGCGTTGGCCTCCTTCGATGAAGAACTGCCGGTAGTCGTTGTGTTTGATGTCGATGCCGAAATTTTTCAGCAGTCCGATCGTCATGTCGATGTACGGCCGGCTTTTGAGGTCGTTGACCGTCAGGGTCGTGTCCTGTGCGGCCAGCGGCAGCGCCATCAGCAGCCCGGTGATGAACTGCGAACTGAGCGAACCGTCGACCGTAATGTTGCCGCCGCGGATGGCTCCCCGGATGTGGATCGGCAGGTAGCCTCCTTGCGAACTGACCGTCGCGCCGAGTTGCCGCAGCGGTTCTTCCATCATCGAGATCGGGCGTTTGAGGATCGATCCTTTGCCGGTCAGCGTGATGGTTTCGGTGCAGAGCGCCGTGATCGGCGTGAATAGGCGGGTCGCCAGGCCCGATTCGCCGATGTTCAGTTGGCGTTTGCGCGGATGCAGGCCGCCGTGCAGCGTGTATGTGTCTTCGTGAGCCGATATTTTCGCGCCGAGGTCGGCGGCGACTTGCAGCGCGGCGCGGGTGTCGTTGCACTGCACCATGTTCGACAGGACGCTTTCGCCCTCGCACAGCAGCGCGGCGGCGATCGCCCGCTGCGCGTAGCTTTTCGATGCGGGGGCGGTAACGCTGCCCGATACGGTTCCTTCGGATAGGGTGATGTCCATGTGTTAACGCAGTTTAAAGTCTTGTCCCAGATAGACCTTGCGCACCATTTCGTCGTTGGCCAGGTCTTCGGCCGTGCCGGCTTTCAGGATGCGTCCCTCGAACAACAGGTAGGTGCGGTCGGTAATCGACAGGGTTTCGTGCACGTTGTGGTCGGTGATGATAACGCCGATGTTCTTATTTTTCAGGGTTGCCACGATGCTCTGTATGTCTTCGACGGCGATCGGGTCGACCCCGGCGAACGGTTCGTCGAGCAGGATGAACTTCGGGTTGATCGCCACCGCCCGGGCGATCTCGGTGCGTCGTCGTTCGCCGCCCGAAAGTTGGATGCCAAGGCTTTTGCGCACTTTGGTCAGCCGGAACTCTTCGATCAGGTTTTCGAGTCGTTCTTTCTGATACTCTTTCGTGAAATTGGTCATCTGCAGGACGGCCCGGATGTTGTCCTCGACCGACAGTCGGCGGAATACCGAAGCTTCCTGAGCCAGGTAGCCGACCCCCTTCTGGGCGCGTTTGTAGACCGGCTCGTTGGTCAGTTCCTGGTCTTCGAGGAAAATCGAACCCTCGTTGGGCTTGATCAGGCCGACGATCATGTAGAACGTCGTGGTCTTGCCGGCGCCGTTCGGGCCGAGCAGTCCGACGATCTCCCCCTGGTTGACTTCGATCGACACATGGTCGACCACCGTGCGGGTTTTATAGCGTTTTACCAGGTCTTTCGTGTATAGTCTCATAGGGTTGGATACGCAGTGTGCGAAAAATTTTCTACAAAGTTAGTTAAATTCGGAAATTATTCTTATCTTTCCTTTATTAAATAGGTTTGTTGTCAAATAATATTGGATGTAGATGTCTGATAAAGAGGTTTCTAAGCTATATCATTGCTTAAAGGAGTATTTCGGATTCGATAATTTCAAAGGAAATCAGGAGGCGGTGATCCGCAACGTGCTGGATGGGAACGATACGTTCGTGCTGATGCCTACCGGAGGCGGCAAATCGCTGTGTTATCAACTTCCCGCGCTGATGATGGACGGCGTGGCTATCGTCATTTCGCCGTTGATCGCGTTGATGAAAAATCAGGTCGATGCGATGCGCACGTTCAGCATGGTGGACGGCGTCGCCCATTTTCTGAATTCGTCGCTGAACAAGGCGGCCGTCACGAAGGTCAAAGAGGACGTGCTGGCCGGGAAAACCAAATTGCTGTATTTCGCTCCCGAATCGCTTACCAAAGAGGATAACGTCAATTTCCTGCGGAAAATCAAAATATCGTTCTATGCGATCGACGAGGCGCACTGTATTTCGGAATGGGGACACGATTTCCGCCCGGAGTACCGCCGCATTCGTCCGATCATCAACGAGATCGGGCAGGCGCCGCTGATCGCGCTGACCGCGACGGCTACGCCGAAAGTACAGATGGACATTCAGAAGAACCTCGGTATGCTCGACGCTTCGGTATTCAAGTCGTCGTTCAACCGGCCGAATCTTTTCTACGAGATCCGTTCGAAGGCGAATGCCACGAAGGATATTATCCGTTATATCAAAAACCACGAGGGACAGTCCGGGATCATTTACTGCCTGAGCCGCAAGAAGGTCGAGGAACTGGCCGAACTGCTGGCCGCCAACCACATCAAGGTCGCTCCGTACCATGCCGGGATGGATGCCGCGACGCGGGCCGGCAACCAAGACAAGTTCTTGCACGAACAGGTCGACGTAATCGTGGCGACCATCGCGTTCGGGATGGGGATCGACAAGCCCGACGTGCGTTATGTGATCCATTACGACATTCCGAAAAGTCTCGAAGGGTATTATCAGGAGACCGGCCGCGCCGGCCGCGACGGCGGGGGCGGGCAGTGCATCGCCTTTTACAGTTACAAGGATATCCAGAAGCTCGAAAAATTCATGCAGGGCAAACCGTTGGCCGAGCAAGAGATCGGCAAGCTGCTGTTGCAGGAGACGGTCTCCTATGCCGAGAGTTCGGTGTGTCGCCGCAAGACGTTGCTGCACTATTTCGGCGAGGAGTTTCCCGAGGAGAACTGCGGTTGCTGCGACAACTGCGTCAATCCGAAGCCGCGTTTCGAAGGACGCGATCACCTGCGGTTGCTGCTGCGCGTGTTGCAGGCCATCGGCGATAAGTTCAAGGCCGACTACCTGGTCAACATGCTGGTCGGTCGCAACAACGCTCTGATCAAGTCTTACAATCACCATAAGAGCGAGTGGTTCGGCATCGGCGACGATCACAACGACCGTTTCTGGGGAGCCGTAGTGCGCCAGGCGTTGATCCTCGGGCTGGTCGACCGCAACATCGAGAATTACGGCCTGCTGTCGATCAACGAGGCGGGCGAGGAGTATATCGAGAATCCCTATTCGGTGATGATGACCGCCGACCACGAGTACGATGATACGGACGACGACGAGTCGGTTTCGCCGCCGGCCGGCAAAGGCGGGGTAGCCGACGAGGAACTTTTCGCGATGCTGAAGGACCTGCGCAAGAAGGTGGCCCGGCAGATGGAGTTGCCGCCGTTCGTGGTATTCCAGGATCCGTCGCTCGAAGACATGTCGATTCAGTACCCGGTTACGCTTGAGGAGATGCAGAACATCACGGGCGTCGGCGTCGGCAAGGCAAAGAAGTTCGGCAAGCCGTTCGTCGAACTGATCAAGAAATACGTCGATGAAAAAGACATCGTCCGTCCGCAGGACATGGTGGTCAAGAGCGTGGTCAACAAGAGCGGCAACAAGGTGTTCATCATTCAGAGCATCGACCGTCAGATGGATTTTGAAGACATTGCCAAAGCGCGCGACATGGATTTCGAAGAGCTGCTCGGCGAGATCGAAGCCATCATCCATTCCGGGACGAAACTCAATATAGGCTATTACGTGAACGAGGTGATCGACGAGGAGAAGGCCGAAGAGATCTATCTCTATTTCAAGGAGGACGCCGAGAGCGATTCGCTCGAAGAGGCGGTCAAGGAGCTCGGCCCCGATTTCACCGAAGAGGAGATCCGGCTGGTAAGGGCCAGGTTCATGAGCGAAATGGGGAACTGATCAACGGTAATACGGCGGAATGATGCCGGACTCGTCCGATACGGGTCCGGCATAACGTTAATTGCCGGGGGGCTTTCCCTGCATAATGGAGGAAAGGACGAAGCGTTGTGATTAGAAATTGTTTAAATAATCTGATTATGAATAAATTGGGTGTAATGAAGTTGCGAAAAAGGATTTGGAACGGATCGTTGTGTTTGGCCGCAGCGGTTTTTACGCTGTGCGCGTGCAGCAAAGATGAGTCGGATCCGCCGCTTGCGGCCGGAGACGTGGCCGTGGACGTGGTGCTGACGCCCCGCGGTTTCGAAGATCAGATTTACACCTCTTATCTTTACATGATTCCGTTCGTAACGGACTACCGGGGCGTGAATGTGGAAGGGTTGCTGACGAAAGATATTTTCAAGCTGTCGCTGGTGAGTCCGCGTAGCGGGGCGACGATCGGACTGAAGATGCACGAAAGCGAGCTCAACGAAGAGGTCGTCGGACAATATACGCTGCCCCGCAGCGGGGATACGTTGTGGATGCAGCCCCGCATGGTCTGGAAGTACGATGCGTTGCGCCGGTTCGACCGGACGCGCAACCTGGCGCTGCGCTGGACGATCTCGGCCGACGGCAGGGAGATTTGTACCGTCGATCGCACCTTTTCGTGCCGTTCGGTCAGTCAGTGTGTGAACGCCTTGATCGTATATCCGTACGAACGGCCGCAGGGGCTGGTCGTCAACGAGGACGATGCGGTCGAAATTCCCGAGATGTTCGCCGGTTACGTCGAAGAGGAAAATCCGGAGATCGACCGGATTATGGAGCAGGCGCTTCAGGAGGTCGCTTTGCCGTCGGGATTCAACGGTTACCAGTCGGGCGATGAAAATTACCTGTTTCAGCAGATGTGCGCGATCTGGTACGTTTTGCAGCAAACTGGGGTCAGTTACAGCAATGCGACCCAAATTCCCGGTCAGGCGGAGGATGTCAGGGTGCAAAATGTTCGTTTTTTTAGTCAGGCTTTGGCCAGCGCGCAGGCGAACTGCGTGGAGGGAACCTGCATGCTGGCTTCGATCTACCAACGGTTCGATCTGTTTCCGTACTTGATTCTGAAACCGAATCACATGTTTTTGGGCATCGGCGATGCGAACGGGGATCTGACTTATTTTCTCGAAACGACCATGATCGGTAACGTCCGGCTGGACGCTCTGACGACGGCGGAGGAGAAATGGGAGGCGAGCAAGGCCAATTTTAAAAACGCAATGGCGGTGGCGAAGGAGGAATTCGACGAGGTGAAGTCCCGTGTGGATGCCGGAGATCCGTATTATGCGGTGATCGACCTGAAAGAAGCCCGGAAAACGATCCCGTCGATCAATTACGGCAGCGTACGAACCGATTCGAAAGGCAAAGTGATGTTGGTGCGCTGATAACGTGACGGAGAGACCTATGTATGTAAAACCCAAAAAACACCTCGGTCAGCATTTCCTGACCGATTTGTCGGTCGCGAAACGGATTGCGGACAGCCTGCGGGCCGATCGTTGCTCCACGGTGCTCGAAGTGGGGTGCGGCACCGGCGTGCTGACGAAGTTCCTGCTCGAAAGGACGGATATTACGCTCTACGGCGCCGAAGTCGATCCCGAGAGCGTCGCTTACTTGCACGAGCATTATCCGCAGTTCGCGCCGCGGTTGATCGAAGGCGATTTTTTGCGAATGGATCTGGCGCAGCGGTTTCCCGACGGGGTAAACGTGATCGGTAATTTCCCGTACAATATTTCGTCGCAGATTTTTTTCAAAATTCTGGAATACCGCGACCGGGTGCCCGAAGCGGTCGGGATGGTGCAGCGCGAGGTGGCCGTGCGGATAGCCGAAAAGCCCGGTACGAAAGACTACGGGATTCTGAGCGTTTTTTTGCAGGCTTTTTACGATATCGAGTACCTGTTTACGGTCGGCGAGGGGGTGTTCAACCCGCCTCCGAAAGTCAAGAGCGCCGTGATCCGGCTGACGCGCAACGGGGTAGAGAGACTCGGTTGCGACGAGGCGCTGTTCGCCCGGGTGGTCAAGGCCGTTTTCAACCAGCGCCGCAAGACGATCCGCAATTCGCTGCGCGCCGCGTTCGGCGACCTGGGAGGAGACGAACATGCGTTTTTCCCGCTGCGTCCCGAGGTGTTGAATGTCGCTCAATTCGTCGAACTAACCGATTGGGTAGCCGGACGGCTGCCCCGAAATAACCGAACTTAATTTTAATTCATGAAAAGGATCATTTTACTTGGATTGCTGTTGGCCGGAAATATCGGCCTTCGGGCGGCCGGCACGGAGGGGCTGCGTTGCGAATACCTCGATAATCCGCTGGGGATCGACGTGACGTCGCCGCGGCTGAGTTGGAAAGTCGTTTCCGGCAAGCGCGGGGACTGCCAGACCGCTTACCGCATTCTGGTGGCCTCTTCTGCGGAACTGCTGAAAAAGGATCGGGGGGATCTTTGGGACAGCGGCCGGGTGCCTTCCGACCGGTCGATTCAGGTCGAGTATGCCGGCAAGCCGCTGGAATCCCGTATGCGCTGTTACTGGAAGGTGCAGGTGTGGGATGCCGCGGGGAAGGCGGGGCCGTGGAGCGAGCCCGCGATGTGGAGCATGGGGCTGCTGACCGAACGGGATTGGGGCGGCGCCCGTTGGATTGCCTACCGCGACGATGCGCAGTGGCGCGAGCAGTGGCAGGCTCACAAGGATCGGGAGAACAGTCACCGCGAACCGACGTGGCCGTGGTTCGTCGGAACCGGCCGGACGATTTGGGAACTGTACGATATGGCTTCTCCGCATTACGATCCGTCGCCGCTGTTTCGCAAAGAATTCGCGCTCGGGAAGAAAGTGAAGGCAGCTACGCTGTACGTGACCGGGGTGGGGTATTACGAAGCCTTTCTGAACGGGGAAAAAATCGGCGATCACGTCCTCGATCCTGCCTGGACGAATTTTCATAAACGGACGTTTTACGTAACCTACGATGTGACCGCCGATGTCCGGCGCGGGGACAACGCGCTGGGGATCATGGTCGGACGCGGACAGTACAACCCGTTGTGCAACGATATCTGGCGATTGGGCAGCTCCCTGTGGGTCGGACAGCCGAAGGCGATCGCGTTGCTCAGCGTCGAATACGCCGACGGGACGACTGCTGATATAGTGACCGACGGCAGTTGGACGACCGCCGGCGGTCCGATTCTTTACGACGATACCCGGCACGGGGAGTTGTACGACGCCCGCGAAGAGAAAGCCGGGTGGAACCGGCCGGGATTCGTCGCGGACGGCTGGAGGTCCGCGGCCGTGGTCGACGGCAGCGGGCCGCTGTATGCCCAGATGATGCCGCCGGTACGTTGTTTCGCTCCGATCGCCCCGGTCAAAACCTTCGATAAAGGGAACGGACGTACGGCTTACGATATCGGCCGGAACATCGCCGGGTGGGCGCGGGTGCGCGTCAGCGGTCCGGCCGGAGCGCGGGTGCTCGTGGAGTACTGCGAACTGCCATCCGATCCGGAACTCGTGCCGGATATCCATCCGTCGAAAATGAAATTCAAAATCCGCGATCCCGATTACGCGTCGTTTTACGACAAGTCGATCAATATCCGGCAGCAGAACGGTTACATTCTTAAAGGCGGCGGGCCGGAGACGTTCGAATGTCGTTTTTCGTACAAAGGCTTCCAGTATATCCGCGTGACTGCGGACGAAGGGGTTACCGTCGAGCGGGTCGAAGGCGTTCCGGTGCATACCGACGTGGCCGACGCCGGATCGTTCGTCTGTTCGAACGAGACGGTCAACCGTTTGCAGCAGATGTCGCGCGCGACGCTGCTGAACAATATCCACAGCATCCCGACCGACTGTCCGCACCGCGAGAAGCAGGGCTGGACGGCCGATACCTATATGACCGACCAGACGGCGATCTACAATTTCGATATGGCGGCTTTCTATGCGAAATGGGCGACCGACCTGGCCGGTACGGCCGACCGGAACGGCGGACTGTGCACCGTGGCGCCGTCGACCGGGTACGACCAGAGCATTTCGACCGTGTGGCCGGCCGCCATCGTGTTCGTGCCGTGGGATCTGCTGTGCTATTACGGCGACCGCCGCGTGGTGGAGCGGCATTACGAAACGATGAAGCGTTTCGCCGAAAGCAGCCTGCTGCGTCAGGCGGACGGCAAGCCGGAGATCATCCGCGAGGTGCTCGGCGATTGGGTGTCGCCGCACATGACGCTGTCCGATACGCTGCAATCTTATGAGATGGCGCCGCCCGAAGGGCTGACTCTTTACGGGACGGCTTCGCACTACCGCGTCGTGAAATACCTCGCCGGGATCGCGCGTTACCTGGATCGCCCGCAGGAAGCCGAGCGGATGGACGCCTGGGCCGCGCGGATCGCCGAGAGTTTCAACCGCGAGTTTTTCGATCCGGCTACGAAGACCTATCACGGGGATAAGCCGACTCCGTACCGCCAGGCGGCGAACGTCGTTCCGCTCGAATACGGGATCGTTCCTCAGAGCGACCGGGACGCGGTACAGCGGAACCTGATTTCCGATCTGCAGAAGTACGACGGCCGCATCGGAACCGGCTTCGTCGGTACGATGGCCCTGATGGATCTGTTGCCGCAAGTCGATCCGGAATTGGCTTACCGGCTGGCGACCCAGCCCGCCTATCCGGGGTGGGGCTTTATGGTGGCCAACGGAGCCAATACGATGTGGGAAACGTGGGACGGCTCGGCTTCGCGCAACCATCCGCCGTTCTGCCTGATCAGCGGTTATTTCTACAAGTACCTGGCCGGGATCCGTTGCGTTTCGGAATATCCCGGATTCAAACGTTTCGTGATCGACCCGTCGGTGGTCGGCGATCTGACTTTCGTCGAGGCGTGGCACGATTCGATGTACGGTCGGATCGAAAGCGGCTGGAAGCGCGACGGCGAGCGGTTGACGCTCGACGTGACGGTGCCGGTCAATACGTCGGCGGTCGTTCACGTGCCGGCTGCGTCGGCGGAAGGGATCACCGAATCGGGCCGTCCGGCGGCGGAGGCCCCGGGCGTTCGGTTCTTGCGGATGGAGAACGGCAAGGCGTTGTACGAAGTGGTTTCGGGCACTTATCGTTTTCAAAGTTCTATTTAAATAAAAAGTGTGTCGGATCGTGCGTATTTGCCGGTTCGACACATTTTTTTGTCAAATAAAGCTATCTTTGTGTAACGAATTGAAAAAAATATAGTTTTATGAAAGGTATTGTGTTGGCGGGGGGCAGCGGTACCCGGCTCTACCCGATTACCAAGGGGGTGTCCAAACAGTTGCTTCCGATCTATGACAAGCCGATGATCTACTATCCCATATCGGTGCTGATGCTGGCCGGTATCCGGGATATCCTGATTATTTCGACGCCCGAAGACCTGCCGATGTTCCGGCGGCTGCTCGGCGACGGTTCGGATTACGGCGTGCGTTTCGCGTATGCCGAACAACCTTCTCCGGACGGATTGGCACAGGCGTTCCTAATTGGCGAGGAGTTTATCGGCGGGGACGACGTTTGTCTCGTGCTGGGCGATAACATATTTTACGGACAGAGTTTTACGAAGATGCTCGGCGAGGCGGTCGCACAGGCCGGAGAGCAGGGGAATGCGACCGTATTCGGTTATTATGTCAACGATCCGGAGCGGTACGGCGTTGCCGAGTTCGACGCCGCGGGCAACGTGCTTTCGATCGAGGAAAAGCCTGTGCAGCCGAAATCCAATTATGCGGTAGTCGGACTCTATTTTTATCCGAACCGGGTGGTCGAGGTCGCCCGGACGATCAAACCGTCGGCGCGCGGAGAACTGGAGATTACGACGGTCAACCAGCGGTTCCTACAAGAAAAAGCGCTGAAGGTGCAGTTGCTGGGTCGAGGATTCGCCTGGCTGGATACCGGGACGCACGATTCGCTCAGCGAAGCGTCGAATTTCATCGAAGTGATCGAGAAACGACAGGGGTTGAAAGTAGCCTGTCTCGAAGAGATCGCTTTTAACAAGGGATGGATCACGCGGGAAAAGCTCCGGGAATTGGCAAAGCCGATGTTGAAAAACGGATACGGCCGATATCTGTCCGGGCTGTTGTAGTCCGGTTTGTCGAAGACGGTATGAATTTAAATATGAAAGAACGGATATGCATGTTATAGAAACCGATTTACAGGGCGTCGTGATTCTCGAACCGCAAATCTTCGGGGATCACCGGGGCTATTTTTTCGAAAGTTTTTCGCAGCGGGAGTTTGCCGAAAAGGTGTGCGAGACGGTGTTCGTGCAGGACAACGAATCGAAATCGAGCTATGGAGTATTACGCGGACTGCATTATCAACTGCCGCCCCACGCACAGAGCAAGCTGGTGCGGGTGAGCCGCTGAACGGTGATCGACGTGGCCGTCGATATCCGCAGGGAATCGCCTACGTTCGGTCGGCATGTGGCGGTGGAACTGACCGGCGAAAACCATCGCCAGCTTTTTATTCCGAGGGGATTCGCGCACGGATTCGTCGTATTGAGCGACGAAGCGCTGTTCCAGTATAAGTGCGATAATTTCTACGCGCCGCAATGCGAGGGAGCGATCGCTTACGACGATCCGGCTTTGGGCATCGACTGGCGGCTGCCGGCGTCGGATATTGTCGTTTCAGAAAAAGACCGGCATCATCCGCTGCTGCGCGATGCCGTATTGTTTAATGGTGTATTATATTAAACTATGAATATATTGGTTACCGGCGGAAATGGACAGTTGGGTTGTTCGTTGCGGAAAATCGCCGGAATGTACCCGCAGCACCGGTTCGTATTTACCGATGTCCCGGAAGCGGATATCACGGATTGGGCGTGTATCGCAGCCCTGGCGGAGAAACATGCGATCGACCTGATCGTCAACTGTGCGGCCTATACGGCGGTGGACAGGGCCGAAAGCGATGCCGAAACGGCGGCGAAAATCAACGTGCAGGGCTCGGAAGTGCTGGCCGGCGTCGCCCGGGAGCGCGGGATCGGTCTGATCCATATTTCGACCGATTACGTGTTCGACGGGGAGAGTTGTCATCCGCTGAAGGAAGACCGTCCGACCGCGCCGCAGGGCGTTTACGGCCGCACGAAACTGGCCGGAGAGCAGGCGATCGAAGCGAGCAGGTGCAATGCCTGCGTGATTCGTACCGCATGGCTTTACTCGGAGTACGGGAATAATTTCGTTAAGACGATGCTGAGGCTGGGCCGCGAACGCGATGAGCTGAACGTGGTGTACGACCAGGTCGGAACGCCGACTTATGCGACCGATCTGGCGCATGCGATCCTGCGGCTTGCCGAACGCGGCGTATCCGGTTTCGAAGTGTACCATTTCAGCGACGAGGGGGCGATCTCGTGGTACGATTTTGCGAAAGCGGTATTTGCGCTGGCGGGGATCGATATCCGCGTCGGAGCGATCGAGACGGCGGCTTATCCGACTCCGGCCCGTCGTCCGGCTTACAGCGTGCTTGCAAAAGATAAAATCAGGGAGGCCGGCGTCCGTGTTCCCTACTGGCTGGATTCGCTGCGGGAATGCATGGCGATCCTGTCCGTCCCGACCGAAAAATAAAGACAAAAAGCGATGAAAAAGAACATTCTGATTACCGGAGGAGCCGGGTTTATCGGCTCGCATGTCGTCCGGCTGTTTGTAAATAAATATCCCGATTACCGAATCGTCAACCTCGACAAACTAACCTATGCGGGCAACCTGGAAAACCTGCGGGATGTCGAAAATGCGCCGAATTATACGTTCGTAAAAGAAGATATTTGCCGCTATGAAAAGATGCAAGAGATCTTCCGGACGTATTCGATCGACGGGGTGATCCATCTGGCGGCCGAGAGCCATGTGGACCGCAGTATCAAGGATCCGTTCACCTTTGCGAAAACCAACGTGCTGGGGACGCTTTCGCTGCTTCAGGCCGCGCGTGAGTATTGGGACGGCGATTATGACGGCCGGCGTTTTTACCACGTTTCGACCGACGAAGTTTACGGCGCACTGGGATTCGACGGGACGCTGTTCACCGAAACGACCAAGTACGACCCGCACAGTCCCTATTCGGCTTCGAAGGCGGGCAGCGATCATTTCGTGCGGGCGTTTCACGATACTTACGGACTGCCTACCGTGATTACCAACTGTTCGAACAACTACGGGCCTTATCAGTTTCCCGAGAAACTGATCCCGCTGTTTATCAATAATATTCGTCACGACAAGCCGCTGCCCGTCTACGGCAGGGGCGAGAACGTGCGGGACTGGCTCTATGTGGAAGATCACGCGCGGGCGATCGACGCGGTTTACCATCGGGGCCGAATCGCCGAAACCTACAACATCGGCGGTTTCAACGAATGGAAAAACATTGACTTGATCCGGGTGGTCATCCGGACGGTCGATCGTTTGCTGGGGCGTCCGGAGGGAGCGGGCGAAAAGCTGATCGCTTACGTGACCGATCGGGCGGGGCACGATCTGCGCTATGCCATTGATTCGACGAAGCTGAAAAACGAACTGGGGTGGGAACCGAGCCTGCAGTTCGAGGAAGGTATCGAAAAAACCGTGCGCTGGTACTTGGACAATCAGGCGTGGCTCGACAGCGTGACCAGCGGCGAGTACGAAAAGTATTACGAGAAGATGTACGGGCGGCGGTAAGCCTGGGCGATGTATTTTGTCCGGGGCGGTTGAATTGAGTTGATAACCGATCGTTTAAACGTTCAGCATATGTTGGTGGATGATATTGCATTGACGCTGTATCCCGGGGTGGGATCCAGGACGGCGATCCATCTGATCGCCTGTTTCGGTTCGGCGGAACGGCTATTCGCCGCGACTGCCGATGAAATCGTCGAACGGGCCGAACTGAGACCCGACCTGGCGCAGCGAATCAGCCGCCGGGAGTATCACGAACGGGCTGCGAAAGAGGTCGATTCGATCCGTCGCAACGGGATCCGGGCTATCGATTCGTTGTCGCCCGACTACCCGCAGCGGCTTCGGGAGTGTTCTGATTATCCGCATGTGCTCTATGTCAGCGGGGATATCGATCTGAACCGGGGACGTTGGCTCACGGTCGTCGGCACGCGCGATTGCACGGTGTACGGGGCCGGCGTATGCGAACGGATTATCCGCGAAGTGGCCGGCCTGTGTCCCGATACCGTGGTGGTGAGCGGATTGGCTTTCGGGATCGACATTGCGGCGCACAGGGCTGCCATGCAGGCCGGACTCGCTACGGTCGGGGTCGTCGCGCATCCGCTGGATCGCATCTATCCGAGAGAACATACGCGGGATGCCCGCCGCATGGTGCACGAAGGCGGCGCCGTGGTGACCGAGTTTTGCAGTGGGTATAAGACCGAACGCTCTTCGTTCATTTGCCGGAACCGGATTATCGCCGGCCTGAGCGACGGGACGTTGGTCGTCGAATCGCACCGTCGCGGCGGCTCGCTGGTGACCGCGGGGATGGCCGACGGTTATCACCGGATCGTTATGGCCGTTCCGGGGCGCGTCTCCGACTCGTCTTCGGACGGAACGAACGGCCTGATCAAGAGCCTGAAAGCCCAGATGGTATGCTGCGGACAGGATGTGGTCGAGGCGCTGAACTGGCAGCCTGCCGATCCGGTTGAACCGGTGCGGAAACCGGCGAGGCAATCGCCGATCGATATACTTGCCGGTTCGCCGGAAGAAGCGGTATTGCAGTTGATCGGCACCGACGTTCCCGTATCGTCGGAGGAATTGAGCCTGCGCAGCGGGATTGCGCCGCAGGAATTGTCGCCGCTGCTGTTGGAACTCGAATTTTCAGGATTGATCCGCTCGTTGCGGGGTAGTTTTTACGTCAGATGTTGATCGATACGCATAGCCATATGTACGACGTCGCTTTCGACGACGACCGGGACGAAGCGATCGCGCGCGCGCAGGCCGCCGGAGTGGGGAAGATGCTATTGCCCGCCGTCGACCGCGAGTCCTACGATGCGATGTTCGCCCTGTCGAGGCGTTATCCGGCGTATTGCCGCCCGATGATGGGGCTGCACCCGACTTCTGTGAATGGCAATCCGGACTACCGGGCCGATCTCGACCGCGTGGCGGAGTACTTGCAGGAGCCTCCCGCGGGGATTCGTTTCTGCGGTGTCGGCGAGATCGGACTCGATTTCTACTGGAGCCGCGATTTCCGGGAACAGCAGATGCAGGCGTTGCGCTTCCAAATCGAACTGGCGCTGGCTTACGACCTGCCGGTCGCCATCCATACGCGGGATGCCTGGGACGAGATGTGCGGATTGCTGGAGGATTTCGGCGGACGGGGTTTGCGCGGGGTGATGCACAGTTTTTGCGGAACGGCCGAACATTACCGGCGGATTCGGGCGGTCGGGACGTTCTGTTTCGGAATCGGCGGTCCGGTCACGTATAAAAAATCGGCCGTGGCCGAAGTGCTGCCGGCCATGCGGCTCGACGAGCTGCTTCTCGAAACCGATTCTCCATACCTGCCTCCGGTGCCGTACCGCGGCAAACGGAACGAAAGCGGTTACCTGCCGCTGATCTGCGAACGGATCGCCGCGATTTACGGTATTTCGCCGGACGAAGTGGCGGAGACGACCGCCCGGAGCGTCCGGAAGATATTCGGCGACGCGTTCTTCTGACGTTTTCCACTCCCGGAGCGGGCCGGTAAACGTTACGACGGAATATCTTTTGCGATAAAATGCCGTCCGGTTTTAATAATTCAGGATTTTTTCGTACATTGCCGCGCTTTTTGAGCCGAACACTACTTCGACCCCGGCTCGGAAGTTTCAGTAAAAGTTTTTAGGAGAAGTGTCCGAGCGGTCGAAGGAGCACGCCTGGAAAGTGTGTATACCTCAAAAGGGTATCGCGGGTTCGAATCCCGCCTT
>ERZ857503.423-NODE-423-length-33549-cov-3.981579_pt1 | contig 33549 bp, 29 predicted proteins | sample MGYA00519766_ERZ857503 | MGnify/ENA primary metagenome ERZ857503 (study PRJEB31778, sample SAMEA3449345) | human gut metagenome | biome: human gut; feature: human-associated habitat; material: faeces | place: United Kingdom | collected 2010/2012 ...
GAAAAGGGCTGGAAGCGTCTGAAAAAGGGCGACTTCAAAAAGAAAATGAAAAACGGGCTGACCTATCAGATCTGGTTTGACCGGAGCCGCTACAACTACATAGACTACGAAATCGGCCATGGAAATGTGGAGGTGGGATTCAGCTGCTTCATTAAGCAGGGGGATGACTTTCTCTACTCTTTCAAAATAGAACCGATAACAGGCGGTTCGTTCTTCCAGATGCTGACAGAGGACCTGCGGTTGGATACCGAGTTGCTGGACACTTTTCTGCCCTTAATCAAAGCCCGCTACCTTGACTTTATCGACCGCTTTGAGGAGGACCCGGCAGAGGCGTTACAGCCGGTCTGCGCCCCCTTTACCCAGCCGGAGGATTACAGTTGGCGTATTCATGTGGAGGAGCAGGCGGTGGAAAGATACGGAACACCAGAGCAGCTGGCGGAGTACCGCCGTCAGGCGGAATTGCGTGGAACGCCGGAAAGCAAGGTGCGCCGGTGGATGGGGATGCAAATCTTCTATTTCTCCCATGCTGGCGATGTGGACCATGCTTGGGCCGCCAGCCGCTCCGTGGAGGAATTGGACGTGGTCGTGGGAAACCATGTCCAGGCCAAGAAGCAGTATGACACTTGGACGGAGGAGGACGAAGCGGGCTATCAGATCTACCTTCAGGAGCAGGACATGGAAAAGCGGACTTATCGGGCTTGGTATCTAATCGCCAATCCCCGAAAGCTGCCCAAGGAAATCGTTAATCAGGAACTGGCGTTTCGGTTCAAGCTGTTCCCTGACAAAATGGATAAAAAGAAATGAATGGTATTATTATTCTGGTTTGTGGTCTGCTGCTTCTCTTGGCCGTAAAACTGCTGATAGAGCGCAACTTCATCGGATTGGTTCTATTTAGTGTGGCTCTTTTTTTGATTTTTGGAGTAACCCCGCATACAAAGTAGCGATCGCCCGTTGTTACATGGTCTGCTGCTATAAGGAGGACAAAAATGAGTAATCAAGTGTTCCGGCAAAACCTGGATGACAAAAAAGGGCCCCAGCCCGGCGGCCCCTATCTCATTCAAATGCTGTTCAAAGAGCCGGTAGACATGCCGGACAAGGATGAGATGACCGCTGTGATGAAAAAGCACATCGGCGCGGTAGAGTGTTTCTGCCGTGATAAAAAGATGGCAGGCTTTGCTGCCCTGGATCATATCGCGGAATTTCAGGACGGCAAATGCCCGGTGCAGCTGATGGTGATGGGATGTGACAAATTCAAGGGCAAGGGCTTCGATGCATTCCTTATGAGCCAGATGTGGGACTGCCGGGAGGACCGAGAGCGAATCTTTCGGGAGTGCCGGTATCAGGTCGTGGCCACTGATATGCTGGCGGCGGCGCTTCCGGCCCTGGAGAGGGCCAACCTGGACGCCGACTTCGTGGAGGCCCTGGCAGAGCTGTACCCCACCTGTGAGGCGTTCTATTTCCAGAACTGCGGCAAGCTCTTGCTGGCGGAAGATGTGCGTTCCCATCAGATCGAGGGCTCGGACCGCTTCATCCGATTTGGTGTCAATGTCCGCTTCTTCAACATTGAGGGCACCGAGGATATGCTCATCGACACAGTGGGCATGAACACCCTGTTCCTGCCGGACCTCCAGTACCACTTCCATAGCATGGATCCCAACTGGGTGGTGAACCACGCCTATAATGCGGCGTCGTACATACTGGAGCATGATAACCCCATTGGGGATGGGGAAACGATTGACGGCATAGAGAATGGCCGGATGAGCCGGGAGATTCAGTGGAAGTGCCAGTACGAGGATGCCCTGATCCAGCCGCCCAGGGGAGTGGTGGACATCCATATGGGCGACTATGCTTCCGGAAAACGCTGAACGGATAGAATGACTGCATGTACAGCCGGAGAAAATGTTTGCTCCCCTTAAGCGGATTTTACATTCAGCGGGTTATCTTGGCTATTGTATGATAGAAAATAACAGGAGAGAGTACACAGCTGATGTGTGGATGAACGCATCGGGGGGAGCCGATTTATGAGAAAGAACATTTCCCCACAGCATATTGTGGGGGACGTCGGGACTGCGCAGCCGCGTGACTTCCTGCGCTGCGGATAAGGGAGGAGTGATCGATTTGCATCCAGAAGAATGCCTGATCTGCAAGGCACCGCTGGAATATCTGGTCCGGGACGAGGACATGGAGTGCGCCATCTGCCATAAAAAGGAATCCAGCAAGACCCGGTGCGTCAACGGCCATTATGTTTGCAATGACTGCCATACCCAGGGCATGGACACCATCTTCGGCCTGTGCTTGGCGGAGACTTCCGCCGACCCCGCCGCTATCCTCCGCCGGATGATGGACCTGTCCTTCTGCCATATGCACGGGCCAGAGCACCATGTGATGGTGGGAGCGGCGCTGCTCACCGCCTATAAAAATGCCGGGGGCAAGTTGGACCTGGAGAGCGCTCTCCGGGAGATGTACAGCCGGGGCAAAGCTGTCCCCGGCGGGGCCTGCGGCTTCTGGGGCGCCTGCGGGGCGGGGATCAGCGCGGGGCAGTTCCTGGCCATCGCCACGGCATCCACGCCCCTGGCCCGGGAGCCCTGGGGATTGAGCAATCAGATGACCGCCCGGGCCCTGGACAGCATCGGCAAGGTGGGTGGCCCCCGGTGCTGCAAACGGGATTCCTGGCTGGCCGTCCAGGCCGCCGTGGACTTTGTCCGGGAGCACCTGGGGGTGGAGATGCAGCACAGCGTGCCCGTCTGCTCTTACAGTGCCCGAAACAGCCAGTGCATCGGAAAACGCTGCCCCTTCTCGGCGGCAAAGCAAAGGGCTCTCGAGGCGAAAACAGCCCCGAGTTTCTGAAAGGCCAGAAGCTCCGGGACATACTTGTTTTTCCGGAGAATCTGCTCCATAGGGGTCCCTTGGGCAGCTCGTCCACCAGCTTGCCCAGATACCGGATATCCCGTATCAGCAGGTCCCATACCCGGACACCGCAGACCTTGTCGGTGATGAGGGCACGGTCAGGATTCATGGCGGGGGCACGTTGAAAAAAGTGAGCGCAGGTGACGCTGGACCGCTCCAGCCGGGCGAGGTCCGCCAGCGTGTACCCGGTGAGACAGGCAGTTACCTGGTCCACCTCCGCCCGGGTGCGGCCCTTTTTCACTTATGATGGATACAAGATCAGCCTGGGCAAGGAGGGCAGGAAATGAACCTGAAGGGGGCCCTCGTTTCCGGAACAGGCTGCAGGTCCTGACGGAAGAGCGGCCGCCCGGGGCGCCGCTGCTTGAGGCGAGGGGTGATAATCCCTCCTGAAATGCACAGACTATTTCTGCTCTTTGGATGTGAAGGGGCGGGTGGATTGGAGACCTTAGCAGATTATCTGGCGCAGGCGAAAGCGCCGCAGCGCCGCGTCCGTATGGCGGAGGTGCTGGAGTGGGCGGAACGGACGTTTTCCGGCCTGGAGCCCAGGGTTGCATGGAACCAGCCCGTGTTCACAGATCATGGGACGTTCATCATCGGGATCAGCGTCTCCGCCGGGCATCTGGCCGTTTCTCCGGGGCGGGCTTGGAGGGCTTTTTCCGGGAAATCGCCCGGGGCGGCTATGCCGGGGCAAAATGCTGTTCCGCATCCCGTGGGAGAGGGACGTGGATTACACGCTGCTGCGCCGGATGATCGCCTTCAACCGCACCGAAAAGGCCCACTGCAAGACTTTTTGGCGGGGGAAGGCATGACGACCTGGATACCTTGGCGGGCCAGGGCGCTACTTGCCGGAATCTACCTGCCCGGTCCGACACCAGGGGCGCGCTTTGCCCGGCCGCTCCCGCCGGATCTGGCCCGCTGAGGCGGAAGTCCGTGGAACAAACTGCGGCCCCCGGCCCGTGCCGGATGGGGAAAACGCCTTGTATAAGCAGGGGGCAAGCGCGGCACTGGACGGAAAACCTGCGGAACCATGCGGGCGGCAGTGCGCCGCCCGGTCAAAGGAGGACGACCCATGCCCAACCGGCTGCAATTTGAACAATCCCCGTATCTGCTCCAGCACCGGGAAAATCCCGTGGACTGGCGGCCCTGGGGGAGCGAGGCATTCCAGACCGCACGGGAGGAGGACAAGCCGGTGTTCCTCAGCATCGGCTACTCCACCTGCCACTGGTGCCACGTCATGGCCCATGAGTCCTTTGAGGACGAGACGGTGGCGGAGGCGATCAACCGGGATTTTATCCCGATCAAAGTCGACCGGGAGGAGCGCCCGGATGTGGACGCGGTCTATATGGCCGCCTGCGTGGCTATGACAGGCTCCGGCGGATGGCCGCTGACGGTGCTGCTCACGCCGGAGCAGAAGCCCTTCTGGGCGGGGACGTACCTCCCCAGACAGGCGCTGCTGTCCCTGCTGCAGCAGGCGGCGCGCCTGTGGCGGGAAGATAGGGGCAGTCTGCTGACCGCCGGAGAGGCGCTGACCGACCGGCTCAGGGAAGCGGAGGGCGCAGGCACCGGCTTTCCAGACCGGGCACTGGCAGGCATGGCGGCGGGCCTTTACGCCCGGAGTTTTGACACCCGCTGGGGCGGCTTCGGGCACGCGCCAAAATTCCCCACGCCTCATAATCTGATCTTCCTGCTCCGGTACGCCCGGCGCACAGGGGAGTCCCAGGCCGGGGCCATGGCGGAGCAGACGCTGGAGAGCATGTACCGAGGCGGCCTGTTCGACCATGTGGGCGGCGGCTTTGCCCGGTACTCTACCGATGAAATGTGGCTGGTGCCCCACTTTGAAAAGATGCTCTATGACAACGCCCTGCTGGCACTGGCCTATACGGAGGCCTATCAGCAGACCCGGCGCCCGCTCTATGGGGAGATCGTCCGCCGCACGCTGGATTACGTCCTGCGGGAGCTGCGTGATTTTCAGGGCGGATTCTACTGCGGACAGGACGCGGACAGCGAGGGCGAGGAGGGGAAATACTATGTATTCACCGAAGGCGAGCTGAGAGACCTGCTGGGACCGGAGGACGCAGAGGCGTTCTGCGGCTGGTACGGCGTCACCGAGACGGGGAACTTTGCGGGGAAAAATATCCTCAACCTAATCGGCCGGGAACAGGTCCAGCGGGAGCCGGTGCGCATCAGGCCCCTGCGGGAGAGGGTGTATGCCTACCGCTTGGAACGGACCTGCCTCCACAGGGACGACAAGGTGCTTGCCGCATGGAATGGACTGATGATTGCGGCCCTGGCCCGGGCGGGACTGGCCCTGGATGAGCCCCGCTATCGGGACGCCGCCGTGGGAGCCGCGGCATTTTTGAAGCGGAGCCTCACAGAGGAAAACGGTCGTCTGCTGGCCAGATGGCGGGCGGGGCAGGCGGCCCACCCCGGAAAGCTGGATGATTACGCCTTCTGCGCCTGGGGCTTGCTGGAACTCTACGGCGTGACCTTCCGGACCGCCTATCTGGCGGAGGCCAGGGACCTGACGGCACGGCTGCTGGAGCAGTTTTTTGACGGGAAAAACGGCGGGTTTTACCCCTACGCGGCGGATGGGGAACAGCTCATCACCCGGACAAAGGAGACCTATGACGGGGCCATGCCGTCGGGCAATGCGGCAGCGGCGCTGGTTCTCTCCCGCCTGGCCCGCCTCACCGGGGAGGCCCGCTGGCGGACCGCCGCCGATCTGCAGCTGGGCTATCTGGCTGGGGCCACCCGGACCTATCCCGCCGGACACGGTTTTGCCATGCTGGTGTTTCTGGAGGAGCTGTGGCCCTCGGCGGAGCTGGTCTGCGCGGCCCGGACCATGCCGGAGGAGTTGGCGGCTTTTCTGCGGGAGGCCTCCAGGCCCGAACTGACGGTGCTGGTGAAAACGCCGGAGACGGCAAAGCCGCTGGAGGAGCTTGCCCCCTTCACGGAGGCCTATCCGATTCCGGAGACAGGCGTCCAGTACTATCTATGCCGGAACGGCGCCTGTGCCCGGCCGGTGGACAGTATTTCAGAAGTCAGACGGCTGCTGGAACAGAACTGAGGATCCTGCCCAAAGGGCTCCGCCGGACCGCGCGGTTTGCCGCATGACAGGTTCCTTTTCCGTGGCCTGCCGCTCTGCAAAACAAGGATACAAAAACTGCCCGGAGGAATCTGTTCCATCAGATACTCCGGGCAGCTGTGTTCTTTTCAGGCCGCCTGCATCCCGGATGCCTGCATTTTGAACGGGATGGGCATATATGCGGGAGGACTTCAGCCGTTCTCTGCCGCATTTCTTCGATCAGGCGCCGCCTGCCAGATATTCTTCCGCCATGTGGACCGCCATGGCCCCATCGGCCACGGCCGTCACTACCTGGCGCAGCGGCTTCGTCCGTACATCGCCCACGGCATAGACGCCGGGGAGATTGGTCCTTGTGGTTTCGTCCGCCGTCACATAGCCGCCGGCATCCAGCTCCAGCTGGCCTTTCACCAGCTCCGTGGCCGGCTTTCTGCCGACGCTGATGAAGAGCCCGTCGCAGGGAAGGACGGATTCCGCCCCGGTCTGCACATCCCGCAGCCGGATGCCGGTCAGCTTCTCTTCGTGCAGCAGCTCCGTAACAGTGCTGTTCCAGCGGAATTCCACGTTCTCTGCCTGTATCAGTGGCTCGTGGTAGATCTTCGTGGCCCGCAGCTGGTCCCTGCGGTGCACCAGGACCACCCTTTCGGCGATACGGCTCAAAAGCAGGGCGTCGCCGGCGGCGGAATTCCCGCCGCCCACCACGGCGACCGTTTTGCCCTTGTAGCGCATCCCGTCGCAGGCGGCACAGTAGGCCACACCCCGGCCCACCAGGGCCTCCTCGCCTGCAAGGCCCAGCTCCCTGGGATTGGCTCCGGTGGCAAGGATTACCGTCCTGGCATAAAAGGTCCCCTCGCTGGTCTTCAGCGCCTTGGGGGCAGCGGTCAGTTCCATGCGCTCCACCTGTGCGTACGCTGTCTGCGCACCGAACCGCTCTGCCTGCCGCTGCATCTTCTCCGCCAGGGTGAAGCCGTCGATCCCGTCCTCATAGCCGGGATAGTTGTCGATCTCCTCCGTCAGGGCCATCTGCCCGCCTGCCGAGAGTTTCTCCAGCACCAGTGTATCCAGCCCGGCCCTGGCTGCATAGAGCGCCGCCGTATAGCCGCCCGGCCCGCCGCCCACCACGATCATGTCGTAGACACGAGTTTCGCCCATGGATTCCGCCTCCTTACTTCGCCATAGCCTCCTGGATGAACTGGTCGATGGCCGCTTTGGACCCGGGGTTGACGATAGAATCCACGGCTTTCCCGTCCCGATACAGGACCAGCGTAGGAATGACCTCGATCTGCGCCGCCTCGGCCAGCGCGGCCTCCTCGTCGATGTTTACCTTCGCCACGGTGAGACGGTCGCCGTATTCGTCCGCGATCTTCTCATACGCGGGCCCGATCCGGCGGCAGTAGCCGCACCAGGGAGCCCAGAAATCCACCAGGATGGGCTTGCCGCCCTCTGCCATCTGCTGGAATTGTTCCTTGTTTAGATTGATAGCCGCCATGCTGGTCAGCTCCTTTCCTTGGTTTGGTCCTAGTATAACCGAAAGTCCGCGATTTTTCTGTGACGACATCACCCAAAACACGGGATTTTCCGAAAAGCGGGCCGGTTGACAGCAAAGCTCCTGTCAACTATACTGAGAACACGATGAGGAGGGACACGGAATGACCTTTCAGGACTATTTTCCCATCTGGAACAAGCTCCAAACAGACCAGCAGGACCGGATCCGCAGCAATCTGAATTTCCGAACCGTGAAGAAGGGGACGATCCTGCACAACGGGGACATGGACTGCACCGGACTCCTCCTGGTGAAGGCGGGGCAGCTCCGGGCCTATATCCTCTCTGACGAGGGGCGGGAGATCACCATTTACCGCCTGTTCGACCGGGATCTGTGCCTGTTCTCTGCGTCCTGCATCATGCGCTCCATCCAGTTTGAGGTCACCATCCAGGCGGAGAAGGACACGGACCTCTGGGTCATTCCCGCGGAGGTCTACCAGGACATCATGGAGGCGTCGGCGCCTGTGGCCAACTACACCAACGAGCTGATGGCCAGCCGGTTCTCCGAGGTCATGTGGCTGATGGAGCAGGTCATGTGGAAGAGCCTGGACAAGCGGGTGGCGGCCTTTCTGCTGGAGGAGGCCTCCATCGAGGGGAGCAGCGTGCTGAAGATCACCCATGAGGCCATTGCCAATCACCTGGGCACCCACCGGGAGGTGATTACCAGGATGCTGCGCTATTTTCAGAGCGAGGGCATGGTGCGGCTCTCCCGGGGCATGGTCCGGCTCCTTGATGAGGACAGGCTGCGGCAGCTGCAGGATTGAGCCGCATGATGCGGCACGGTCATGTGCGGCTGCTCTTTGCTTTGCAGATCAGCTGTGTCATGGTGCCCATGGGGCAGTAGACACACCAGCTGCGGGGCTTGAACAGCACCATGGTGATCAGCCCCAAGACTGTGGATGTGAGCATGACGCCGTAGAAGCCGAAGGCGAACTGCGCCACGCCGGGATGGAAGAGGGTGCCGTGGTAGGCCCAGTTCCAGGGCAGCTTGAAGGTCCACAGCAGGGTGACCGCCTGCCCCAGATCCCGCACACCGGCGAACACCAAATAGGTGTTCCACAGCATCAGAAAGAACATGGCGAAGAAAAAGGCGAGAAATCCGTATCGGAACGCCTTGCTTTTCATCCATTTGGGGATGTCTTTCCTGCGGGACAGCCCGAAGCGCCCGCCCAGCAGCCCAAACAGCTGGCCCCGGCCGCAGTAGCGGTTGCAGTAGCTCTTGGTCCCGCTGACCACGGAGATGATGAGGGGGATGAAGAAGCACAGTAGGCCCAGCCAGGCAAACAGAATGTTGAAAAATCCCAGCAGGAGGTACAGGAGCGAAGCGATCCACAGATAGTCGTACCAGTGCTTCTTCATGCCTCTACCTCCCGGATTTTGATGACGCTGGCCGGACACTCCCTGGCGCACTTGCCGCAGCCCACGCATTTGTCCTGCCGGACCTGGGCCATAACGCCCCGCACGATCTCAATGGCCTGCAGGGGACAGACCTTCACACAGCAGCCGCAGGCCACACAGGCTGACGGGTCCACCACGGCTCTGCGCCGCTTTTTCACGGAATTCATAGCATGCCTCCCTAAATTGAGTGGGTTCATCATACCGCATATCTATGAATTGCACCGTGATGAAATCACAAATGCCGCAGGCAGAATAGCACCGCACGCACCGGCCTAAACGGGATGCGGGGAAGGTGAGGGCACGTCCGGGGCTTGTGCCTTGGAGGGACAGCTGTGAGGAAGGTCATCTGTTTCGCCGATTCCAGCACCTGGGGCTACAATCCCCAGTCCCGGCTGGGCGGGCGCTGTGCCCCGGGCAGCTGATGGGTGGACATCCTGGCGGCCGAAACCGGATGGGTGTTGGGCAACTGGGGCGCCAACGGCCGGGAGCTCCCCGACGCGGCACCTGACATTCCGGCGGACACCGACCTGCTGATCGTGATGCTGGGCACCAATGACCTTTTGCAGGGCCGCAGGCCCAAGGCCACGGCGGAGCGGATGGAGCGATTCCTGACCGGCCTGGAGCTGGCACGGGGGAAGATCCCTCTGTTCGCGTTGCCGTCCCGGTCCCCGAGGGAATGGGTGCCGGGCCAAATGCTCATTGCCGCTTCCCGGACCTTCGCCGGGTGCTGCCGGACCCTTGCCGGGCGGTGGAACGTCTCCCCGGCCTATGACGGTGTGCCACTTCGCGGAGCAGGGGCACAGGGCCCTTGCCGCCGGGATTTCGCCCCATGAAACGCATCATTCCCCGGCACCGTGCGCCTGCTGGAGGGAACCATCAATGGGAGAACCGGTGCCGCCCAGAGCGGGCCGCTGCGGCTCCGGCGGGATATGGGGATATCAGCAAATCCGGCAGGGGGCTTATGGAGCGCTGCCCCGAGCATTGACGGCGGGAGCCTTTCGCGCAGACGCGCACGGAAACGAGACAAGGAGGAGCACCATGCGGATTCTGATGCTGGGCAACAGCCTCACCTCTGCCCAAGATATGCCGGACATTCTGGCGGAACTGACCGGGGCGGAAGTGGTCTGCCATACCCGGGGCGGGGCCCGGCTGTCCGAGCATCTGAACCCGAACACCCGGCTGGGCGCCCGAACGCAGGCGGCACTTGCAAAGGAGCAGTGGGACTATGTGGTGCTGCAGGAGATGAGCCACGGCCCCATCACCGCTCCCGGGAGCTTTTTCGCCAGCGTGGAGCGGCTCTGCCGGCAGATCCGGGAGAACGGGGCCATCCCGGTGCTCTATGCCACCTGGGCCTATCAGAAGGGTGGGGCCCGGCTGTCGGCCAAGGGATGGGACTATGGCGGGATGGCCCGGAACCTGTCCGCGGCGTACCGCAGGGCGGCGGAGGAAAACCGCGCCCTGCTTGCCGACGTGGGGCGGCGGTTTTACCAGCTGCTCGGCACGCAGGACCTCTACGCCGCCGATGGCGTCCACCCCAGCGGGCAGGGGGCCCGCATTGCGGCGGAGACCATAGCGGCGGCGATTCAACGACACAAGGAGGACCCATCATGATTCGGGACATCTGCAAAGACCAGGCATTTCTGGCCCAAAAGGCCGAGCCCGCCGCTCCGGAGGACCTGCCGGTGGCGGCGGATCTGCTGGAGACACTGGAAGTCCACAGGGACGGCTGCGTAGGTATGGCGGCCAACATGATCGGCGTGAACAAGCGCATCATCGCCTTCGACAACCAGGGCGCCTATATGGTCATGTTCAATCCGGAGATCGTGAAAAGGGCCGGCCCCTATGAGGTGGAGGAGGGGTGCCTGTCCCTCTCCGGCACCCGCAGAGCCCGGCGGTGGGAGTCCATCAAGGTCCGCTGGCAGAACGAAAAATTCCAGGAGCGGGTCAAGACCTTCACCGGCTGGACGGCCCAGATTATCCAGCACGAGATCGACCACTGCGAGGGCATTATCATCTGAGGGGGAGGGGAAACCTATGAAACTTGCCATTCTCTCCGACACCCACGGCCTGCTGCGGCCGGAGGTCACGGAGCATCTAAAGACCGCCGACGCCATCCTCCATGGCGGAGATATCAACAGGCAGAGCATCGTGGATGAGCTGCGGCAGTATGCGCCGCTGTACATCGTCCGGGGCAACAACGACAAGGACTGGGCGGAGGCCATCCCGCACGATCTCACCGTTACCCTGGGCGGCGTGACCTTTTTCATGGTCCACAACAGAAAGGAGGTCCCGGCGGACCTGGCCGGTGTGGACGCGGTGGTGTTCGGCCACTCCCACAAGTACGTGCAGGAAGAGAAAGACGGTGTCCTCTGGCTCAACCCGGGCTCCTGCGGCCCTCGGCGGTTCCATCAGGAGATCACCATGATGACGGCGGAGGCGGAGGATGGGAAGATCCGGGTGGAGAAGGTCATCATCCCCCACGGGACGGCGTGAGAACGGCGGGAAGACTGCTTCTCACCGGCGGTTCCGCCGTCTGCGGAGGCGGGGCGGCGCACCCCGGGCGGGGGAGGGGACAGGGCATTGACAACCGCCTGGCACAGGCAGTTCTGCCCTGAGATGGGGGCCGGCTTTGGCGGCGCACCGGGGATGCGGCGGCTCAAACAGACTCCGCCGGGCCGGAGTTCCGGAGCGTGCCGCTGCGGCGGCCCGCTTGCTGAAAGCCGGGGAACCGGCAGTGTATCCGAATTCTTGCAGACCTCACAGCTGCACACAAGCCGGCGCGGCCTGAAATCACTTGATTTCAGGCCGCGCTTCTCTGTCTATAGCGGGGGGCCTTCCATACGCCGCCGTGCATACTGTGCGGCCCCGGGGCTTCAGCCCACGATGCGCAGGAGCTCATCCAAGTCACGGACGGCGCCGCACATCACCTCTCCGCCGCTGACCGCGGCGAAGTGTGCGCGGGCGCACTGGAGTTTCGCCGCCTCCACGCCCTGGGGCTGTGGGGCCTTGCCGCTGGTCTCTGCCACGAAATAGACGGGATCCCCTGCGCGGTCCCGCAGGGCGATGGCCCAGTCGGGTGTGTACCGCCCCACCGGGGTGGGAATGAAGAAGGACTTGGGAAGTCGGACATATAATCTGACCGCCTCGCTGGCCTCCAGCGCCTCGGCAAAGGCCCGTTCTCTGTCGGTGTCACAGATCACATAGTCTGAGATCGAATGGGCGGCGGGCACGGCGGTGCACCCCAGCCTGCCCCGGCGGACGGCATTGGTGAAGAGGGCGGCGTCATACGACGCGTCCAGCCGGTGGTATGTGATGTGCCGGACGACGGCGGCCGCCTTCTCCCGGTTGATGAGCCTGGAGGCCTGGAGGAGGAAATCCTCTGGATTCAGGCGGAACATGGCAAATGTCTCAGGGGCTATGCCCTGGAGAATGGATGCCGCAGTGGTACGGGTCAGGCCGGTTTCCTCCACCAGCCTGCCCACTAGGTCATACCGTACACCGCCCGGCGCCGGGGGACCGGCGGCCTGCACACGGCTTTCCCTGCGGCGGAAGGCCCGGCCCTGAAGCAGCTGTTCCCGGGACTGCAGCTGCGTCGCCTGCTCGCCATACACCGTCCGGACAGAGACGGGGGTCACCTGTAGATGCGCGTCCAGAGCCTGGATGACGTTCCCGATCAGCTCCCGGGTGTCAAAGGAGACGGTGTAGAAGGACTTGGGGCCGACCCGCGCCCAAAGGGAGCGGAACGCCTCGGTCTGCAGCTTCTCCGGGTCCGCCCGGGCGGTGACGTTGCCGCCGTGGGCGTTCTCCGCGGGGATGGCCCGGGGGGTATAGACGCCGGAGAGGACTTGCGCCACGGCGGCGCTGAGGTCCTGAAGGCTTCCGCCCAGCCGGACGGCACCTCGGTCCCGGTCCGCAAAGAAGCTGCCGGTGAGGACGCGGTCCTTCACATAGCCCTGTTTCCGGAGGGCGGCGCAGATCTCCTCCGCCAGCTCCCGCGTCACCCGGACCCGTGCCCCGGTGGTGCCAGTGAGGAGCCTGCCGGCAAACAGGCCCGGCTCCACCATCCGGGGGCGGCCGGCAAGGGACGCCGCCAGCCCCTGCTGCAGGGCCTCCGCGAATCTGCCGAACTCCATATCGGTGATGAGCGTCAGCTTGTTCAGCTCCTGCACCGCCCCGCCCAGGACACTTTCGTCCATGCGTTCGCCCTCCTGATTGACACACAGGCGCAGACCGCGGCCGATCTCCTGGCGGCTGCGGATCTCCGACTCCGTCTGGGGCTTCAGCATACAGATCTGGAACACATTGGGGTTGTCCCACCCCTCCCGGAGGGCGGAGTGAGAGAAGAGGAACCGCACAGGTTCATCCAGGCTGAGCAGCCGCTCCTTGTCCCGCATGATCAGGTCATAGGCGTCCGCGTCGGAGGAGGTTCGGCTCTTGCGGTCGATCTTTCCCTCCACAAAGCGGGCCTGGCGGCCCTTCCGCCGGTCTACGGAGAAGTAGCCCTGGTGGGTCTCGCGGGCATCGATGCCGTCCAGATAGGCCCGGTACGCCGGGTCGTCGATCTCTCGCCGGAACGCCTCCGCCACGGCGACGTACTCCTCCTCAAACATTTTGGCGTACTCGCCGCTGCGGCCGCTGCCGCTGTCCCCGTCGTACAGGCGGTATTTGGACACCTCGTCGATGAAGAAGAGGGACAGCACTTTCACTCCCCTGGAATACAGCTCCCGTTCCCGGCGGAGGTGGGTGCGGATGGTCTCCCGAATCTGCACCCGGCGCTGGAGAGCTGTCCGCTCCTCGCCGCCGCTGAACTGACCGGCATATAGCTTCAGGCCGTTGAGAAAGGTCACCGAGCTGTCCCGACCGTCGATCTCTGCCACCACATAGCGGTCGGCGTATTCGGCCAGGCCGTTGGACGCCGCGAACAGATCCGCCTTCCGGCGCAGCTGTTTCACCACCGTCCGAATGCCGGACGCCCCTTTGACCTCAAAACCGATCCGGGCGGCGGGGGCCCTGTCCCGGCTCAGGTCCACGCCCTCCAGATAGACAAAGCCGCCAGCGGCGGGGGAGGATGTGAAGGTCACCCCCAGGGCGGCGATCCGTTTCACCAGATGCCGGTTATAGGCGTCCAGGGCGTCCAGACGGTACACCATGTTGTACGCCTCCCGGTGGGTGGCGGAGTAGCGCAGGGTGAACAGGGCGTTGAACTTGCGCAGGCTCTCCCGAGTCTGGCGGCCCTCCACGCTCTGGGGCTCGTCAATGATGAGAATAGGCCGGGTGGCCGCGATGACGTCGATGGGGCGGCGGCCCCGGAAGCTGTCCGGCCGCTGGTCGATGATCCGCTGGTTCCTGCCCGAGTTGAACGCCTGCATGTTGATAATCATGACCTGAATGGCGCTGTCGGAGGCGAAGTGGTCCACCTGGGCGAGGCGGTCGGAGTTGTAGATGAAAAAACGCAGCCGCCTGCCGTACTCCCCGGCGAAGTGCTCCTGGGTCGTCTGCAGGGAACGGTAGACGCCCTCCCGGACGGCCACCGACGGAACCACGATGATGAACCGGCTCCAGCCGTAGCGGGCGTTTAGCTCGTAGATGGTTTTCACATAGGTATAGGTCTTGCCGGTGCCGGTCTCCATCTCCACGGACAGGTTGATCCCCGGCCCGGCCAGGGCCTTGGACAGAGGCAATCCGGCGCGCCACTGGACCGCGTGCAGATTTTTCAGGATCCGGGCGTCGGTCAGCTCCGGAGCCAGGGGGTGGTTGCACAGGCCGGTGCCGGTCCCTGCCAGGGACAGCGGCCTGTCGGCCGCGGCGCCCAGGCCCTGCCGGTGTGCCTGGGCGCACAGTGACTGGCCGCGGAACACATCGCAGACCGCTGCGGCCGCCTCCGCCTGAAAGGGCTGGTGCTTGAATTGGAGCTTCATGAGGTCACCTCCTTATGTCCGGTGCGCTGGGGACACATCCGGGCAAGACGGGGAAAGTTTCTGCGGAATGGAACCAGGCGGACGGTCTGCACTCAGAGTACCTGGACGCGGGTGCCGGGGGACAGGCTTTTGAAGATCTCCGTCACGTTGATCTTGGCGGCGTCCGAGGCGAAGGCGCTGTCCCGGAAGACAGCCCACTGGGGGCGGGAAGCAGCTATGTCCCGGATGACCGTGTCCGGAACGCCAGCGTCAAAACAGGCCGCCAGGACGCCGCCGTCCACCCGGTGGACGGTGCAGCCGCCGACCACCCGGCTGGTGTGGGGCAGGTGGATGCCCAGGCCCTGGTCCAGCAGGCAGGCATAGAGCAGATCCAGGTCGGTGCGGTCCTCCCGGATATTGGACACCGTCTGCCCGATCAGCGGCTGGGATATCTCCTCCGGGGGATAGAGGACCTCCTTCCGGCAGCCCTCGTCCACCCGGAAGACCCGGAAGCCGATGTCCGGACAGGCACCGGGGAATTCGGTCCGGATCTGATCCCCGGCACGGCGGATGCGGGCTTTGCCGATCTCACAGATGGTCTGGAAGCCCGCCTGGGCGGCCTCGCTCTTCTCACCGCAGGGCTCGGGCAGCTGCACCATAATGAAGCTGCGGCGGCCGCCGTCCTCCGCGTTGAGGCGCATCACCGCGTGGGCGGTGGTGGCGGAGCCGGAGAAGAGGTCCAGGCATACGAAATCCTTCCCCGGAACAGAGCCGATCAGGGTCCTCAACAGGTCCACGGACTTTGGGTAGTCAAACAATTTCCGGCCGCCGAACAGCTTCCGCAGCTCCGCGTCTCCGTTGGGGATGTCGGGAATGACGTCCTTGAGCAGCGTCCTGCCGAAGTCCCTGATCTTGGTGTGGATCTCATACCCACCGGACGCTGTGGGGAGCACGATCAGATTATATGGCTCGTCCGCAATCTTCTGCCGGGACCACCGCCAGGCATGGTACTTGTGCACGCCGTCCCCATTTGCATGGGGCGGCAGCTCGAACCACCCGGGCCGCCTCTCCCCGATGGCGCCTGTGGAGATCTCCTGGGTCTGGGGCTGATAGAAGATGGAGAACACGAGGTTCGGCCGGGTCTCTTCGTTGAACTTGCGATTATGATTGTAGAGGGGATCGCCGACCGCAAAGGGGCCCAGCCGGTCCGTCCGAACGTCCCTGCGAAAGCCCTTGTACGCATCGGGCATCTTCTCCCTGGCGAAGCGGATGTCAATAGACAGGCTGCCGCACGCGTCGATGTCCCTGGCGTAGGCCAGGACGGACTCCCAGGTTTTGGCCGCGCCTCTGCCGGATATCTGGCGGCCCGTGATATTGGAGACCCACGCAAATTGGTTCAGGTAGTTGCTTTCGCCGAACACCTCGTCGCAGATCTTCTTCAGGTTCGCTGACTCATGGTCGTCGATGGAGATCAGGATGACGCCGTCCGGGGAGAGCAGGCTGCGGGCCAGCAGCAGTCTGGAAAAGAGCATGGAGCACCAGTCGGAGTGATACCTGCCGTCCGAAAACGTGTTTTTCCGCTGAAAGTTGATCTTCCCCTCCGCGTCCCGGTATCCGCTGGCACCGTGATATGCGCCGCGGTCCATCACAAAGGAATCCGGATAGATGAAATCGCTGCCGGTGTTGTAGGGCGGGTCCAGGTAGATCACCTTCACCGCGCCCAGATAACTCTCCTGGAGGATTTTCAGCACTTCCAGATTGTCTCCCTCGATGTAGAGGTTCCGGGTGGTGTCCCAATCCCGGCTGTCCGCCTTCACGGGGCGGAGGGTTCTGGAGGTGGGGCGGGCGGCCTCGGCCATGGCGGCCCGTTTGCCGACCCAGGTGAATTCGTAGCGATCCTCCCCCTCCGCCACGTCGGGGGCCAGCAGCTGCTTGAGGACCTCGAAGTTGACGGCCTTTTTCACCTTCCCGTCCGCGCCTCGCGTCTCCGTGACGGCGGCGGGAAACAGCGCGGCGATTTTTTCCACATTCCCCGCCGTCAGGCCGGGGGCTTCCAAGTCCAGATAGTCCATGTCTGCTTCCTCCCGTTTCATGCAGATGCGGGCGCTTCCACCGGATGCAGATGCCGGAGGCGCCCCGGCGCGCTCCGGTATCCATGGCTGCACCCCGTCCGGCGCCGCGATACGTCCAGTTTACCGCACAACCGGCAAAGAGACAAGCTGAAAATCGCCCGGCCCGGCGGGGCATTGTCGCATTTCCCTCCCGGCTGTATGATATCTCTCATAAGACCGGCGGAGAGGAGCGTGCACAATGGCCAAGGAAAATGGCGCATATACTTTTTTATAAGTTTTACCTCAGTGGGCGCCCCTGTGTTTTCTGCAAGGGTCCCATTTGTCTCCCAAACGAGACCCTTGCAGGGAGGGAACCTTCCTTGCTCAGGCCAGGGCTTGGATTGCATCGCAGAGCGCTTCATCAGAGACGCTGGCGACCAGCTCCTCATGGACCGCACGGCCCACAGCAGCAAAGACCTATAATCGGGCTCCGTCACGGTTAGCCCGGGAACTTCGGCTTTCATCTTCTCGATATAATAGGCATCCTCATCACGCGTGATCTCGTTGTTCTTTTCCCGGATCTGGTCCATGCACTCCCGCAGAACCGTCTGAAGGTCCTCGGGCAGCTTGGCATAGTTGTCCTCATTATATAGCACGGTAGCGCAGTTTCCGATAGCCTCCGCGATTTCCACGATGTCCAGCCCCGGGATCACGGGGAACTGGGGCTCCATCGTGATAGGACCCCGCCCGGTCTGCAGGTCCGCATAGTTGACCTGACGCCCTCCACCCGGGTGCGCATCTGCGCCTCTCGTACCTTGGCGTGACCTGCTCCCCCGGCGGCGGGTATTACGACCGCTACCTGGAGTACTATCAGGGGCCCGCCATTCTGGTATGCCCCGACCGCCTGCTGCAGCCCCGCGTACCGGTGGACCTCCATGACCGCCGGGTGCGCATAGTGGCCACGGAGACGCAGATCTGGCGGACAGGTGCGGCGCTGTGAGGTGCTGGGCATTTTTCAGGATGCAGGATATAACCGGCCCGGTCTCCCGGTTCCTGGGGAGCGGGCCGTTTCCGCAGCGGGGTCTTCCGGAGGGAGGCCGCCGCTTCAGGACGGCGGCAGCCGTCCTGATTTTTTCTTGCGGTTTTCACAAGAGACGGCGCGCTTTGCCAAGAGATGTCTGTCAAACCGTACCAAATCCGCTGTGAGGGCAGATTTCCTCACTTGACGTCCTTCGGCGGAGCTGTTATACTCTTCCCATCTTCCAAAATGCGATGAAGGGGAAAAGGCGATCCCACGCCCCGTTTCAGAGAGCCGCCGGTCGGTGCAAGGCGGTACGGAGGGGACCGCGTCACTGGCCCTTGAGCAGCCGCGCTGAGAGGCGTCACCTTTAGGTGCGGACGGCCACTGTCCGTTATCATGCAGACGCGATTCGCCCCCCTCAGGAGGAGCCGATCGTACAGAGTGGCCGGGTCTCCCGGCAATGAGAGTGGTACCGCGGGTACAGCATTTTTTGCTCCCGTCTCTCAAAGACTGATGGTCTTTGGAGAGATGGGATTTTTTGTTGTCCTCCTTCCAAAGACAAGACTTTGGAAGGAGGACTTTGACATGATGGACGCGACGAAATATCAGATTGGCTACTATCCCCCGCCGGTGGAGCCGGGGCACGTGTACGAGTGGATGCAGAAGGACCATATCGAGACTGCCCCCGCCTGGTGCAGCGTGGACCTGCGGGACGGCAACCAGAGTCTGGTGGTGCCTATGAGCCTGGAGGAGAAGCTGGAGTTCTACGAGATGCTGCTGAAGATCGGCTTCAAGGAGATCGAGGTGGGCTTCCCGGCGGCGTCGGAGACGGAGTATGAGTTCCTCCGCAAGCTGATCGACGAGGACCGCATCCCCCAGGACGTGACGATCCAGGTGCTGACCCAGTGCCGGGACCACATCATCCGCCGGACCTTTGAGGCGGTGAAGGGCGCCCCCCGGGCCATCATCCACTTCTACAACTCCACCAGCGAGGCCCAGCGGCGGGAGGTGTTCCACAAGTCCAGGGAGGAGATCAAGCAAATCGCCGTGGACGGTGCCAAGCTCATCAAGGAATTGAGCCGGGAGTACGAGGGCAATTTCCTCTTTGAGTACAGCCCGGAGAGCTTCACCGGCACAGAGCCGGAGTACGCCGTGGAAGTCTGCAACGCAGTGCTGGACGTGATGCAGCCCACGCCGCACCGTCCCATGATTATCAACCTGCCGGTGACGGTGGAGATGAGCATGCCCCACATCTACGCCAACCAGATCGAATGGTGCTCCAAGCATCTGAAGTACCGGGATGCCGTGGTTCTCTCCACCCATCCCCACAACGACCGGGGCTGCGGCGTGGCGGACGCGGAGCTGGCGGTACTGGCCGGTGCCCAGCGGGTGGAGTGCTGCCTCTTCGGCAACGGGGAGCGCACGGGCAACGTGGACGCCATCACCCTGGCCATGAACATGTACAGCCACGGAGTGGACCCGAAGCTGGACTTCTCCGATATGCCCGCTATCTGCGAGGTATACGAGCGGGTGACACGGATGCACGTCTATGAGCGCAGCCCCTACGCCGGCAGCCTGGTGTTCGCCGCCTTCTCCGGCAGCCACCAGGACGCCATCGCCAAGGGCATGACCTACCGGAAGGAGCACCACCAGCACCGGTGGGACTGCCCCTATATCCCCATCGACCCCCACGACATCAGCCGCACCTACGACGCAGACGTCATCCGCATCAACAGCCAGAGCGGCAAGGGAGGCATCGGCTTCCTGCTGCAGCAGAACTACGGCTATAACCCGCCGCCCCACATGCGGGAGCAGCTGGGCTACCGGGTCAAGGAGGTCAGCGACCACGACCACCGGGAACTCTCCGTCCAGGAGGTGCTGGAGGTGTTTGAGGACAACTACGTCAACAACGCGGCCCCGCTGAATGTCACTGCCGCCCACTACACACAGAACCAGGACGGGTCCATCTCCGCCAACCTGACTCTGCGCCGCGGCAGCCGGATGATCCAGTGCGGCGCCGCCGGAAACGGCCGCCTGGACGCGGTGGCCAATGCCATCGAGCAGGCAGCGGGCATGGACTTCACACTGATCCATTACAGCGAGCACGCACTGGACCCTGACACCGACAGCCGGGCCTGCAGCTACGTAGGGCTGAAGTGGCCAGATGGCAGAGAGACCTGGGGCTGCGGCACCCACACGGACATCATCGTGGCAGGCGTCCGGGCGCTGGTCAGTGCCATCAATAACCGATAAACAGCGGGGGAGACCCCTGGACTTCATCACAGAGAACGGAGGCACAATACCCATGGGAATGACTATGACACAGAAAATCCTGGCTGCCCACTGCGGCCAGGAGCACGTCAAGGCGGGACAGCTGATCGAGGCGAACCTTGATATTGTCCTGGGCAACGACATCACCACTCCGGTGGCCATCAACGAGTTTGAAAAGGCGGGCTTTTGCGATGTTTTCGACAAGACCCGGGTGAACATCGTTCTGGATCACTTCGTCCCCAACAAGGACATCAAGAGCGCCCAGCAGTCCAAGCAGTGCCGGGAGTTCGCCTGCAGACACGGCATCGTCAACTTCTTCGACGTGGGCAAGATGGGCGTGGAGCACGCCCTCCTGCCGGAGCAGGGCATCGTCACCGCCGGAGACTGCATCATCGGCGCCGACAGCCACACCTGCACCTACGGCGCGGTGGGGGCCTTCTCCACCGGCGTGGGCTCCACGGATATGGCCGCCGGCATGGCCACCGGCAAGGCGTGGTTCAAGGTGCCCGCTGCCATCCGTGTGGAGCTGACCGGCAGTCTGCGGCGGCCTGTGTCCGGCAAGGACGTGATCTTGCACCTGATCGGACTCATCGGCGTCTCCGGCGCCCTCTACAAGAGCCTGGAGTTCATCGGCCCCGGCGTGCAGAGCCTGACTATGGAGGACCGGCTGTGCATCTGCAACATGGCTATCGAGGCCGGTGCCAAGAACGGCATCTTCCCGGTGGACGAGACCTGCGAGGCGTACCTGAAGGGCCGCAGCCGGCGGGAATGGAAGAAATACGAGGCAGATCCGGACGCAGAGTACGAGCGGACCATCACCATTGACCTGGACACCCTGGTGCCCACCATCAGCTGGCCCCACCTGCCGGAGAACACCCACCCGGCCGCCGAGGGCAGGGACATCAAAATCGATCAGGTGGTCATCGGCTCCTGCACCAACGGCCGGATCGAGGACATGGAGGCCGCTTACAACATTTTGAAGGGCCGCCACATCGCCGACGGCGTCCGGGGCATCATCATTCCCGCCACCATGGAGGTGTACAGGACCTGCATCGAGCGGGGCTACACCACCGCCTTTGTCGACGCCGGGTGCATTGTCTCCACCCCCACCTGCGGGCCGTGTCTCGGCGGCTACATGGGCATTCTGGCGGAAGGGGAGCGGTGCGTCTCCACCACCAACCGCAACTTTGTGGGCCGCATGGGCCACGTGAACAGCGAGATTTATCTGGCCAGCCCCGCCACGGCGGCGGCCAGCGCCCTGACGGGCCACATCACCGATCCCAGGGAGGTTTGAACACCATGGAAGCAAGAGGTTCTGTATTCAAATACGGTGACAACATCGACACCGACGTCATCATCCCCGCCCGCTACCTGAACACCCAGAATGCCCGGGAGCTGGCGGACCACTGCATGGAGGACATTGACAAGACCTTCATCACCCGGGTGCGGGCGGGCGACATCATGGTGGGGGGCGAGAACTTCGGCTGCGGCTCCAGCCGGGAGCACGCGCCCCTGGCCATCAAGACCGCCGGCATCGCCTGCGTCATCGCCGCCAGCTTTGCCCGGATTTTCTACCGCAATGCCATCAACATCGGTCTGCCCATCCTGGAGTGCCCGTCAGCCAGCACTGCCATCCGGGAGGGGGACACGGTGTCTGTGAACTTTGACACCGGCGTCATCACCGACGAGACCACAGGCGAGACCTTCCAGGCGGAGCCCTTCCCGCCCTTCATCCAGAAGATCATTCGCTCCGGCGGCCTGATGGCCAGCATCCAGGCGCGGTAAGGAGGCGGCAGTATGGAGAAGAATATCGCGGTGATCTACGGCGACTGCGCCAGCCCGGAGATCGTCACCCAGGCCCTGCGGGTGCTGGACGCGGTGGCTGAGAAATTTGGCCACACCTTTACCTATACGAAAGTCCTGATGGGCGGCGAGGCCATCGACGCCTACGGGGATCCCCTGCCCCAGTCGGAACTGGACAAGTGCCTGCAAAGCGACAGCGTGCTGCTGGGGGCCATCGGCGGCCCCAAGTGGGAGGGCCTGCCCGGTGACAAGCGGGCAGAAAAGGGCCTCCTGCGGCTCCGGGCCGGCATGGGGCTTTACTCCAACAACCGCCCTGCCAAAATCTGGCCCCAGTTGGCGGACGCCTCGCCCCTGAAGCCCGCCATCGTGGAAAAAGGCATTGACTTTATTGTGGTGCGCGAGCTGATCGGCGGCGTCTACTTCGGGGAGCACAGGACCTACGAGGAAAACGGCGAGAAGGTCGCCGTGGACACCATGCCCTATTCCGAGCACGAGATCGAGCGGATCGGCCGCATCGGCTTTGAGACCGCCCGCAAGCGCCAGAAAAAGCTCACCTGCGTGGACAAGGCCAATGTGCTGGACACCAGCCGCCTGTGGCGGGAGGTGATGCACCGCCTGGCGGCGGAGTACCCGGACGTGGAATACCGGGAGATGTTCGTGGACAACTGCGCCATGCAGATCTGCAAGGATCCCGCCCAGTTCGACGTGATTGTCACGGAGAACATGTTCGGCGACATCCTGTCCGACGAGGCCAGCGAGATCACCGGCAGCATCGGCATGGTGCCCTCCTCCAGCCTGGGGGACGGCACCCGGGGGCTGTACGAGCCCATCCACGGCTCTGCCCCGGACATCGCCGGACAGGATATCATCAACCCCATCGCCTGCATCCTGTCCGCGGCCATGATGCTGCGGTACAGCTTCGATATGGCGGCGGAGGCAGACTGCATCGAAGCTGCGGTGAATCAAGTGCTGAACGACGGCATCCGCACCGCCGACATCTGGCGGCCCGGATGTGAGAAGGTGGGCTGCGCTGCCATGGGCGATGCCATCCTGGCCCGGCTGTAAGAAAGATGGAATATGCGGACGGCGTCGGGCCCGAAAAAGCCCGGCGCCGCTTTTTTCGTGGAGGCTGGAATTTACTTTGCCCACCGGATATGATATCATCCCATCAAGAGAATCAACCGACGGAGGCTCTGACAGCTGTCCGTCCCATCTTGGAAAAAGGAGTGCTGCATATATGAAGCTGCAATTTCTGGGCCATGCCTGCTTTCTGCTGGATGACGGCGTCCACAAAGTCCTGACGGACCCCTTCCTCACCGGGGCTGGCCGTCCTGAATGGGCAGAGAAGGTGGACCCGGACGTGATTTTTGTCACCCACGGCCATGGGGACCACGTAGGGGATGCAGCCGCCATCGCCAGACGTACCGGTGCGCCGGTCTGCTGCACAGCGGATCTGGCGGATGCGGTGTTTGTCCCTGCGGGGGTGGCATGCGTCGCCGGAAATCTGGGCGGCACGGTCCGCCTGTCCTTTGGCTGCGCCAAGTTTTTCCAGGCCCTCCACGGCGGCGGTGCGGCGGGCTGTCCTGCCTGCGGCTTCCTTTTTGAGATGGGGGGCAGGAAGATCTATCACGCCGGAGACACGGCCCTGATGACCGATATGACCCTGCTGGCAGACGAGGACATCGACGTGGCGCTGCTGCCCATCGGAGATTTCTACACCATGGGCCCGGCGGATGCCCTCCGGGCAGTGAAGCTGATCCGGCCCCGACTGACGGTCCCCATGCACTACAACACCTTCCAGGCCATCACCCAGGATCCGGAGGCATTCGCCGCCGCCTGCAAAGAGGCGGGATTTGCCGCCAAAGTCCTTCAGCCGGGGGAGGAGATGACCCTGTAAGCAGCCTGGGACGGGAGCGGGCGGAGCACCACAGCGGCTGCCCCGGCCCGGGCGGATGAATCGCTTCCGGGCGAAGCCAACAGAGAGTTCTTGGGGGGACAGATCTGCCCGATCATGCAGGCGGCCAGTCAGGCGGTGCTGGAAGCATCGGCATTGAAATTGCTGGCGGAGACTTCACAGCGACTCCAAATCCTACAGGGCAATCGAAGCGAAATTTGATATATCCCTTGCTGGTAACCCGTTACGAACAATCCCTGGTATTTTCCGGCTGTAAAAACCTCCTGAAGCATTAGCCCTTCAGGAGGTTTCTGCAGCTTGTGTTGACAGATGAGATGCGGACATTGGAGCTCCGCACAGCAGGACGGTGCGTTTGCGCAGTACAAGCGTTTTGCCGCAGGCGGAACCTTGGCGGAGGCAGAATTCATTTCCGCCGAGCATTTGAATCGCCGGAGGGGTTCGCGGGCCAATGGCCCGCGAACCCCAAAAAGAAAGACACGACGAAAGTCGTGTCTTTCTTTTTGGTGACCCGTCGGGGATTCGAACCCCGGACCCACTGCTTAAAAGGCAGTTGCTCTGCCAACTGAGCTAACGAGTCATTTGGCTGGGATGGCTGGGCTCGAACCAGCGAATGCGGGAGTCAAAGTCCCTTGCCTTACCACTTGGCGACGCCCCAATGGAAAGGAAAACAGGGGACCGGGGTGACCCCGATCCCCTCTTTTGTGGGGTGGGAGATGGGACTCGAACCCACGACACCCGGAACCACAATCCGGTGCTCTAACCAACTGAGCTACACCCACCACATATCGAGATCCTAAACAGGATGCGTGCTGACCGACCGCCCCGGAAGGAGTTGGTACGCCAGAAGGGACTCGAACCCCTGGCCTACTGCTTAGAAGGCAGTTGCTCTATCCAGCTGAGCTACTGGCGCGAATTTGATTGGAGCAGGTGACGAGAATCGAACTCGCATCCCCAGCTTGGAAGGCTGGTGCCCTGACCATTGTGCTACACCTGCGTCTGCCCTCCGTGGAAATCGTCAGCTTAGATATATTACCATGGACAAGCCCATCTGTCAAGCGGAAACCCGCAATTTTTTTCTAAGATTGTCCTGTGCCACCAGCCAGCGCCAGCCAGGCGGTGAAAAGGCACCCTCCATCTGCGGCTCCGGACAGGGATAAGGGGCCGGCCAGCCGCTCCGGGTGCCACTGGACACCCCACACCGGCAGGGACTGGTGGATGACCGCCTCCACCGTGCCGTCTATGGCCCATTGGACCGCCCGCAGTCCCTGCCCCAGCCGGTCTGCCGCCTGATGATGGGCGCTGTTCACCACCAAGGTCTCTCCGAAAAGGTCCTGCAGGGGAGAGGGGGCTGTCCGTACCCGGTGGAGCCGGTCCCGACCCGCCGCCTGGCTGTGGCCGGGCAGGTCCTGGATCAGCGTGCCTCCGAAAAACACGTTCAGCACCTGCAGTCCCCGGCAAATTCCCAGAACAGGCTTTTTCTCCATAATGAACTGCTCCAGCAGGAACAGCTCTCCCGTGTCCCGCTCTGGCTCCAGCCCCCGGCTGGCGGTGTTTGCCTGGCCGTAGCGCCGGGGCTCCATATCGCCGCCGCCGGGCAACAACAGGGCGGCACACCGCACCGCATCCCGCAGATCCGGAGAGGCCAGGGGCCGTCCACCTGCTATCTCCAGCGCACGCTCGTAATTGATGTACTGGCCCGGCAGGCCCCAGAGAAACACTGTTGGACGCAAGGCGATCCCTCCTGTCAAATATCTCAGGCCCATTCTATCCGGGCAGCACGTCCAGAGTTCCGCCCGGTGGTTAAAAGCGGGGCGAAGAGAAACGAACGAAAAGTTAAAAGGTTTTCCTTGAAACTTTCCCGAAAATATGCCATAATAAAACCGCTTTCCGTCTCGCAGGACGGAACTGTACAGAGTGGCATCGAAGTGGTCACAACGAGCTTGACTTGAAATCGTCACTCATAAAGGCGTGATGGAAAACTGCAAATCCTTGTGCTGCAAGGGGGCTGCTGATTTCAAAAAAAGTCCGGAAAGTGCAAACAGGATGCTCACAGTTTTTCCAAAAAAGTGAATCGCAGGTTGTAAATCGGACGACCGATTTTCAATAAATGGAGGTGTACCCAAGTGGTTGAAGGGTCCGGATTCGAAATCCGGTAGGTCGGCTTTGCCGGCGCAAGAGTTCGAATCTCTTCACCTCCGCCAAAAAATAAGCACGGTGATTGTTAACAATCACCGTGCTGTTTTTTAGGCTTGACATTGTCATTTTGATATGATATTGTTATCCCGTAAATAAAAAATAAATAATAAAAGGTTGCGATACGATGCTCGTCTCCAAAACGGTAAGAATAGAATTTGCAGATCCACGTATAAGGGCAGTGGATGCGCTTCGCGACATACGCGATGCTGCAAAGTTCGTTTCATTAAACCTCTATTCGAGGCATAATGTGCAACTTCAAATCCCAATGATCTCCGACAATAATATGGTAACCCTTGAAATAAAAATACCAGAGCAAGATGTACATAACTTTGCAATAGGAAATCATCTTCGGGGGATGTCGATATATTTGCTGAAGAAATGCAATGCTCGGTATGAGCAATACCTTGTTGGAAAGAGACTTTTGACTTATACAGAAATACCCGTCATCAATTCATGCGAAGTAAGTCTTACTGCTACTGACCAATTAGAAGCCATAGCCACATTTGCTCATCTCCTGCAGAGATCCGACCCAGATGCCATGAACCGAATTTATAGAATTCTTGCAGTATTAAGGGAGGAAGATAAAACGCCATGATTTTGAAAGTATTTCTCAATGTGGGGGACAAAGTGTCTATATCAGATGCTTATCGTCAGTTGATCTCTTTGTACGGAAATGATCCCTATTGTAAAAACAAAGCGGCGGGTTCCTTGGGCGGAGCTGTCAATGGCGGAACCATCGTGCTGCGGGGCAGATTTTATGAAAGGATTCGGTAATAGCCATGGAAGAATGCAGGGTCTGTATTGGCGGTATTCCAGAATTGGAAAAAAATACGTCGTTTTCATTTTCATTTAACCTTGAAGGTTGGCCAGCTGCAGCCAGTATTATTTGCACGGTTGCCATTGCATCAAGTGTATACTTAGCAACACACAAATCTAATGTATTTGTAGCAGCTTAACTTGTCGTTGCGTTTATATAAACCATAGCGGCATGGGTGTCCCCATGCCGCTGCCTTTTATCTGTCACTTTTCAAGACTTGATGTAACGCTTTAACTGCTGGTAAAAGTTCTCCCGGGTACCGGCCAGGATGACCACCACCAACTTACCGTCTTCCTCATAGATGCGATAGGCAATCTCGTAATTGGTCTTGTAGTATACATCGTAGCCGTAGATTCCAGATAGATCTCCGGTCTTGCTTTCGCCGGTGTAGGGATCTTGGGCGATGGCTTCCAGGGCCTTGCGAAAGGCGTCCTTCAAGCCTTTCTCCTTCAGCTTCTTGAAAAACCGCTCCGCGCCGGGCAGGTACCGCAACTCATACATGGCTCAGTCCTCCCCGAACAGTTCATCCAGGGACGGGCCGCTCTGACCGGAGGCCGCCAGGGTATCCGCCTCCTCGATCATGCGCTCCACAGCGGGGCGCACTTTTTTCTGCTCTGCCTTAAACCGTTCCAGCAGCTGCTCTCCGCTGTACCCCTGGGCAATGAGATCGGCCAGAATCTGCTCGGAAAACTCTCCACCGCTCTGGGCCTTGACAGGACGGATCACCAGCTCATCCCCCCGGAGGATGCACTCCGCCTCCTCGCCAAAGCCCAGCCGCTCAAAATACCGCTGGGGAATGGTGACCTGCCGTTTGGATGAAATACGAATGGTCTTGCGCTCCATACGCCGCTCCTTTGCTGCCGTTGCCATTTGGTTCTCCCTCCTATCCTATGTCAATTTTACAAATTATATACTAATTTCTTTGATTCTTGGTATCTTTGATTTTAGTATAACACAGAGAAGTGGAATGTCAAGTTATGCCTATCATAGCAACAGCGGCATGGAATGAAACTCCATGCCGCTGGTTTATTTTTCTGATTGAAAACCTTTCATCCATTCTCTGTGCTGTGGAGAAGGTACGGCGATGCTCTGCCCCTTGAAGGAAGCCAGCCAGCAGGCCAGGGATTCCTTGGAGTACAGCAGCTCATTTCGGTACTTCACCCCCTGAATCTGTCCCAGGTTCCGCCAGCGGTTGAGGGCATTCACACTGTACCCGCACAACTCCGACGCTTGCCGAGTGGTCAGCATGTCTGGCCAGTCTTCCCAGCACTTCATCAGATAGGCGCAAAGCTTGGTTTCGTCCAGCACCTGTTTGGTCAGACGGACCTGGTATGGACTGCTGGAGAAGATCCCCTGTGGAATGACATCACCCAGTAGTCCTGCATCCCGCTGCTCCAGGAAGCAGATCACATCCTCCAGGCAAATGGAAAAGCGCCGGGTTTGCTTGCCGGAATCCTGACAGGGGATTACTCCGTGTTCCAGCAACCAGCGGGCTTTCCGTTTGCTAATGTGGCAGATCCGGTAGAGCTGCTCCATGGAGATTGTTTCAGAATATTCTCGCCGAAGATAGCGATAGTCCATCTCGTCACCTCACATGGACAGGCTCATACCGAAGCCGTCCTCTTTCTGCTCCTCTGCTGGCCTCTCTTCGGCAAAGGCCGCGGTGATGGCGTCGGCCGATTCCAACTTGGAGTTGAAGTCCAGATGGGAGTAAATGTCGGCGGTGGTGGCAAAGGTGGAGTGCCCCAGCCACTCCTGGATCTGCTTCATGGGGATGCCCTGACTGAGCAGAAGGCTGGCACAGCTGTGGCGCAGGTCATGGAACCGGATGTGCCGCAGGCCGTGCTGCTTCAGTAGGAGCTTGAAGTGGTCGGTGATGTAGTTGGGCCGGAACAGCTTGCCCATCTCGTCAGTGCACACATAGTCCAGGTAGTCGGTGCAGTAGGACTTCTTGAACAGTTTCCGGTACCTCTGCTGGCGGGCACGCTGTTCTTCCAGCAAGGCCCGCACCGGCGGGATCAGGGGCAGAGTGCGGAAACTGGACTTGGTTTTCAGCTTGTCCTCGGTGTAGAGCCGGACCTTACCGTCCACGATGCCCTCGGTGACCTTGTGGTTGATGGACAAGGTGCCCTTCTCAAAGTCGATGGCACTCCAGCGGATGCCCAGCACCTCGCTGCGGCGCAGACCATAGTAGGCGGCCAGTTGAATCACCACAGAAATGGAGTCATCCTTGGTGGCCTCAAACAGGGTGGCCAGTTCCTCCTTGGAGTAGAACGCCGCCAGGTATTTTCCTTTCTTGGGACGATCCACCCGGTCGGCTACATTTTCGTTCACCAGCCCGTTCCTCACAGCGTACTGCAGCGCCTTGCGCACCACGGCGTGGTAATGGATGACAGTGTTGGCGTTGCAGCCGTCCTTGAAGATAGACTGGTGCAGCTCCCGGATGTGCTTGGGTTCCAGCTTTTCCAGGCGCAGTCCGCGCTCCCGGAAGAATGTATCCAGCCGGGCGTCGATGAGGCCCTTGTAGCTCTGGTATGTAGTACGCTCGATGGTGGGAGCTGTGACTTTCAGCCACTCCCGTAAGAAGTCCGCAAACAGCGGGGACTTCTCCTGGGGAACTTCCGATTCTGTGATCCCGGAACTGTACTCCTTCTTCAATTCCTCCAGTCGGGCCTGGGCCTTGCGCTTGTTGCCTTTCACCGGAATGCCCAGGGCAACGGATTTCTGTCTGCGTTTTCCATTTTTGTCATACAGATTCAAAACAGCGGTGTAACGGCCGTTTCGTTCGAAGAGACTTCCGGTAACTTCTCGATTGCTCATAGGAACCATCCATTCCTCCTCTCAAATCAACAGCGTCCATTCAAGGTCTTGTGATGTTACCTTGCATGGACGCTGTTTTCAAGTCTTTTCTTTCTGATCTGCCGCACAGAGGTAATCAATGACCGCGATCTTGGGTACACGGTACAGCCGCCCCATGCGGACACTCTGAATCTCTCCTCTGCGCAGCAGCCCATAGGTCATCCGTCTGCCGATTCCCAGCATCTCCTGCACCTGTGCCGGGGTCAGGGCATCCGGATAGTGCCGAAACATAGCCCGGTAGCGGGTCGCTCCTTTTTCCTCTCTGGTCATATTCACACCTCCTTGACATTCATCTGTAATAGATTATAATAATTACATAAATTACACCGCCTATTATATAGACGATGAGACAGTCAAAAACGGAACCGGGGAGGTGAGCACCTTGAAGAAAACGATGTGGGACCTGAAGGAAGAGCGGTTGGAGCAGCAATTGCAGGAGCTGGCCCGGCAGGGAAACTGGGACGGTGTGGTGAAGGCGCTGGATGACTACGACAGAAACAATGACCGAAGACACGGGGATCACAGGGACGATTTTGATTTTTCCTGTTTGAATGGTGGAGTCAGCGCAGATGGACACTACCAGATTCCCAATAAATTGAAACTGTATAAGGAGGATGACTGGCTGGACATCATTTTTTCACAGACCGCGTCGGAGCTGCCCAATCTGGTAACGGAGTACCCCGTCAGCGCGGCTATGCGGGAGCTGACGCCCCAGCAGCAGGAGATTTTGAGGTTGAATATCGTCTTTGGCATCCCAACCAAGGACATCGCCAAACAGATGGGGTGTACCACCCGGAACATTACCAAGCAGCGGCAGAAAGCGCTGGAGAAAATTCACTTTCTAGTCACCGGCCAGTGGAAACCGGAGGACCTCTGATTGTACATACGCCCTAATAAAAGGAAAGCGGGGTGCTTTCTTGCACCCCAAAACGAAAGATGATATATTGATTACAAGTATTACAACGGAGGAAGTACTATGGACTTCAAACCAGTGTTTCCCAATCTGAATGTCCTCTGGACGCGGTGGTCGGCTTATCAGATCAAGCCCCACAAATGGGGCGGAGAATATTTGGTCCCTGCGGAGGGAGCCACAGACCTCACGTATAACTGTGCAGAGCAGTCTGGGCCTCTGGTGGCGGATGCTCTGGAACTGGGACGTCAGCTGCGCATGGGAACACCGGATAAAAACCGCCTGTGTGCCGCTTTTGCGGCCCGCTACGGGCTCCTGGGACTCAACGCCGAGAAGGGGGAGGAAGCCACGGAAGACCCCAATGTGCCCCCGTGTTATCGCCCGTTGAACAGCCGGGAATATGGTGAAGATATTCTGATCTTTCAGCGTAGCTTTATGATGCTGTATCAGCACTTCCTGACCGTGCAGGGGGAGTTGGTGCCTACCCCCAATCCAAGGGTTATGGATCTCTCTGGTTTCCTGAATTATCGGCTGACAAGCGGCCCCAATCCTCAGCTGGTGTGGGAGGTCCGCAGTTTGGAATCCGTTATCCGATTCGCCTATGCTTCCATGATCTCTGCGGAGTCGGTGCCTTTGAAGGTCTGCAAAAATTGCGGAAAGGTGTACTACAACACCCACGCCAAGAGCGAATTCTGCGGAACCAAGTGCCGGAATTACTATAATGTGAAGGTGTTTCGGGAAAAAGAAAAGAACTCAGTACAATGATGAACTTCGAATTGGCACGCCTATTATGGCTGGAAATGTATTTTGGGGTATCAAGTACCTTATTTCCGTCTCAAAATACGGTAATGTTTGGGGTAAGGGCAATTTAGCAACTGCAACAAATGGAGCCTCACAAAGGATGCGTGCTAAGACACCATATAAGAGGTATTGCAATCATAAAAGAGGGAGGGCTGTTGTTTTGAAAAAGAAGGAAGCAAGCGCACGGATCAAGATCAATCATCTTTTAGAAGAAGCTGGTTGGCGCTTCTTTGATGATAAAAACGGGCCTGCAAACATACAGTTAGAGCCTAATGTCAAAATGTCTAAAGCCGATTTGTCAGGCTTAGGTGAGAATTTTGATAAGGTGAAGAATGGCTTTGTGGATTTTCTGCTCCTCGATGATAAAGGCAAGCCTTTTATCGTGCTGGAAGCAAAAGCGGAGGATAAAGATCCCCTGGTCGGCAAGGAGCAGGCCAGAGAATATGCTAAGTCACTTTATCTGAAGTATGTTATTCTCTCTAACGGAAATCAGCATTACTTTTGGAATATTTACAAGGGAAACCCGCAGCTTATCACAGCTTTTCCCAGCTATGAAAGCATTCGAGAAAGTAAAGCCATGAACGCTGACCCAGCAAAACTATATTCTGAGGAAATTGGAGCAGATTATATTGCCGTAATCAAAAATCCTAGATACATGGAGGCACCCGAATACATAAACCCGGAAACTCGCCAGCAATTCCTATATGATAATGGACTGCGATTTCTGCGTCAGTATCAGATCAATGCGCTAAAAGCATTGCAGGAGTCTGTGCGACGCGGAAACCAGAGGTTCCTGTTTGAGATGGCAACCGGTACAGGCAAAACTCTCACTTCTGCTGCCGTAATTCGTCTTTTCTTGCGCGGCGGAAATGCGAATCGGGTACTTTTCCTGGTGGATAGAATAGAGCTTGAAAACCAGGCTAAGAAAAACTTCCAGAACTATCTTGCTCCTGACTATCACACAGTTATCTTCAAGGAGAACGTAGATGATTGGCGGAAAGCGGAGGTTGTCGTTTCCACCGTACAAACGCTTATGTTCAACAATAAATACAAGCGTTTCTTTAAGCCTACAGATTTTTCACTTATCATTGCCGATGAGAGTCATCGTTCCATCAATGGAAACAGCCGTGCCGTATTCGAGTATTTTCTCGGCTATAAGCTGGGCTTGACGGCTACGCCTGAACGTATGGACGGCAAGAGCATTCTGCCATACTTCAACAATCGTATTGCGGCGGAAATTCGTCTGCCGGAAGCCATTGACCGAAAGCTACTCTGCCCGTTTCAGTATTTTGGCGTTACCGATACCGTGGATCTGGATGAACTCAAATGGTCTGCCGGTGGCTACCAAAAGAGCGAGTTGGAGCATATCTACACCTTCAGCGGCGCCATTGCCACCCGACGCGCCGACCATGTTGTGTCCTCGCTGTTGAGATATGTCACAGACATTGATGACGTGAAAGGCCTCGGTTTCTGCGTAACGGTAGATCACGCAGAATTTATGTGCCACTATTTTAATGACCACAATATCCCGTCCATGTTCCTGACAGGACAATCCCCGGACGAGGAGAGAAAAGCAGCTAAACAGCGCTTGGTCTCTGGCGAAGTACGGTTTATCTTCGTCGTGGACATCTATAACGAGGGCGTGGATATTCCGGCAGTCAATACCGTTCTTTTCCTGCGCCCCACTGAGTCGCTAACGATTTTCTTGCAGCAGTTGGGCCGCGGCCTGCGTCTGGCCGAAGATAAGGAATGCCTGACCGTATTGGACTTCATCGGCCAGGCAAACAGAAAGTACAATTTTGAGGATAAATTTGCGGCGTTGCTGTCGAACACTACACGAAGTGTGAGCCGCGAAATCAAGGATGGCTTTGTGTCTGTTCCCAAGGGCTGCTATATTCAGTTGGAGAAAAAAGCGGCAAAGTACATACTGGATAACATCCGTGCTTCCTACGGCAACACGGCAGGGCTTGTGGCCCGCGTGGCTACCTTTGTAGAAGATAGTGGCATGGAGCTGACACTGGCCAATTTCCTCGACTACTACCATCTTGATCCCAGAGCAATTTATAAGTTCTCGTCCTT
>ERZ857503.425-NODE-425-length-33413-cov-16.323251_pt1 | contig 33413 bp, 45 predicted proteins | sample MGYA00519766_ERZ857503 | MGnify/ENA primary metagenome ERZ857503 (study PRJEB31778, sample SAMEA3449345) | human gut metagenome | biome: human gut; feature: human-associated habitat; material: faeces | place: United Kingdom | collected 2010/2012 ...
CTTTGCTCTTCCTGCCATATTTTTGTTATTTGGTATTTAAGGTATCGCACGTGTGCACTCGCGGTCTCTTAAAGAGATGCGCGAGTAGTAGACCAGTATTCGGACTATTCCAGTAGTTGGACTATTCACGTCGTTTTCAATCATGGCACAAAGGTAGGCAACAAATCGCACCAGACCAACCGACGGGCAGTTATGCCTTTTTTACAAATAAAGTTTACAAATGAATTATATTTACACGGTTGAACACGCGAACACGGTAACTACCTATCGTTCTGTTAGTTACAAGCACCTGCACAGACACACACTTTTTTTTCTAAACTTTTATTTAGAGAATAGTATATTTTATACCCTCCAAAATACACTTTTCTCCAGAATAATGTTTTACCCTCTTTTTACTGTGCATCTGTGCATTTACATATAATATATTATAATATAAGGAGTTAGAGTGAGCAAAAACCTGCACAGTAGTGATTTTTTACTGTGCAGCTGTGCATAAAATATGTTAATTTTTGAGGCTCTTTTTTCTGTTTATAAACAAAAGCCCAAATCTGACATTTTGTAATCAGATTTGGGCTAATCGCTATCATTTGGTTTGCCAATAGGCTTTCGTAGAGGGCACTATCATACTGCTAACTCCTATAGGCAAACCGCTTTCATTATGTCAATTTCCACCCGAGCGAAGACCGATACCAATACCACGTTTGAACCGTTCCGTTCTTGAACGTTGATACCCTTTTTATCCTTCCGTCCGGGTCAATTCCGTAGGTTCTCGATATGTCCTGCTCGTTTCTTTTCTCCTCTGCGAGGCGTGCCTCATCCCTGATGAGATACTGCCGTTTATTGATAGACTGCTTGTATGTGAAGTCCTGGGCAGCTACATACTTTGCCAGCTTATCAATCCACCCGTTGCAAAGCGCGGCTTCCACATAACCGCGCCCGTACTTGTCCTTTGTCACCCCGGCGGTATAACCATATCTACGTATGAATTCCCATATGATGAATACGTGGCAGTTGAGGCATACCGCCATATCCATAAAACTAACTTTCCTCATGCACGATGTTTTTAATCTTTATATACTTGTAGTATGCCCCGGCTCGCGGCTTCTTCATAAACACGTCGCCACTGCCTACGCTCTTTGAGTCTTCGGGCATGCTCCATGCACCCACCTCGTCCGCCACACTCTCATGTACTTCGGCTATAATCACGTCTTTTAGGCTCGTATAGCCCACTAATCTGATACCGATAAGGTATTCTACTTCGTCAACCCTTGCGGCCGTCCTATCGCCCCATTTAAGCTTATAGGGAAGCTTTGGTTCTTTCATATAATTCTTCTTTAAATGCCAATTTATAAAATTTTCCTTTCTCCAGTAAATACACTCCGCGTAGCTCTGCCTCCGGGACAGTCCACGCACGCGCTTTGGTTGCATCCTCGGGGTGTATCTCGACCAAGTACAGCGCTCTATTATCAAGTCGGTATACCCTACCCACAAGATGCGCCCGGCAAAACTCGGTGCCATGTTCCGGCTTATATCCACTATTGAAATACTCGGGTTTCCTACCGCGTGCAGTTTTCAACGATAAATATACGTCTATGCCCGTAAAGATTGCCGCGGCTGCCACTATGACTATTACCACGGCATACAATACCCTTATTGCCTCTTCCATTACTCGTCGTATTCCCCATCTATATTACGGGCTGCAAACTTAGCCACAAGCCACAAGCCAGTTACCAAACCCGCACCTATTGCTATTCCAAATAAACACATTAATGCTTCCATGCATTTTAAATTTTTGATGATACATTTTCTAAACCGTCTCCCATGCTTACAAGCTTCATACCGCCGTGCTTACCGCGGATATAAGCGGCTTGCACATTGCCGTGCTCGTCCGTAGAGAATTGGATACCCCGCACGCCTTCATGCTCCTTGATAAGCTCGCCTATTGTCTTACGCTTCGGGGCTTCCGGCGCTACCAGCTCGCTCGGCTCTGCCAGCGTCCCGGCATTGCGGTATTCATAGGACGGAAATTCATCCTCGGACACGCCTATGTCGGTAAGGCTCCAGGTCTGCCAACTGTCCCCGTGGTCAACGCCCAGTATAACGCCGAGCATGTCATTCCAACCGACTACCACACCGGCATACTCACCGTTCTTGTTGAATACTGCACGCCCTGCGTACAGCATCGCGAAATCTTTGTTTCTAATCATAATCTTCTAATCATAATCTTCTAATCTATTAAATCATCAACACTAACATACCAATAATACTTGCACTCTTTGGATACGAAGTCGAAAGGCTCCAGTTCCATCTCCAGCCAACCGCCGCTTTGCGAGGCATCTACTATCAGCAGGGGTTCGTCTGCCAGGCCAGTGTGACTATAGCCTACTACCTCGAATTCGTTGCAGCTACGCCCCACTGCCGGCAATTCATCGCAACCATACCCCATTAACTTCAATTCATAGTCACTTAATTTAGCTAATCGCCCTATGTACTTTTTCAGCGGGTCTTCTTTCTTTTCAAACCTTGAATACATTCCCATAATTTTCTGTTTTTAAATCGTTGATACAAATATAACGCTTTTCCCGTTATGTTGGTTCTTTCGTTAACATCATTTAAGCATTAAACTATCCTTCAGTGATAGCCCGTACTCTAATTGCCGTAGCTTGAAATTACGTTGTATGCTGTCCGCGGCGTTCTGTACTACGGTGCAGTCTACCAATAATAGTAGGACTGCAATAACTGCTATTAACTTTTTCATTTTTTGCTGTAAAATTCCATAAGTTCTTTAATACTCTGCATAAGCCCGTCTTGTGTCTGCTTCTTGCCGTCCAGGGATTTTATTATCTTCTCGTCTACCGTTCCAGTAGTTAAGATGTGATGTACGGTTACGGGGTACGTTTGCCCCTGGCGGTACAACCGGGCGTTGAACTGCATGTATAGTTCCAAGCTCCAAGTATTACCGAACCATATAAGCGTATGCCCACCTTTTTGTAGGTTAAGCCCGTGCCCTGCGCTTGCCGGGTGCGTTACAAGCACTTTAATCTTTCCGGCATTCCACTCGGCTATCTGCTCGGGCTTCTCCAGCTTGACGGGCTTATAAGCCTTTAGCTTCTTCATTATGCGGTCGAGGTCGTGCTTGTATGAGTAGGCAACCAATACGGGCGAACCGTTCGCGGCCTCTACCAGCTCCTCGAGTTTCTCTAACTTCTCGTCGTGCAACTCGATAACCTTTTGGTCGGCATCATATATCGCGCCGTTTGCGAATTGCTGTAACTTATTCGATAGAGCGACAGCACTCGCTGCGCTTATCGGTTCGTCCGAGTTGATAAGTTCCAATACTTGTTCCTTCTCAAACTCCTTATATTGCGCCAGCACCTTCGGGGACAACTCTACGCGGTCGTATATGTTTATACGTTCGGGCATTTTCAAATAGTCCTCGGCGGTCATCGATATGGTTATATCGCTTATTAGGTCGCTTATTTGCTTCACTGTCTCCTCCTGGGGGCTTTTCAGTGTATAACTGTACACTATATCACCGTTCCGCTTGTCGGGTCTAAAAAACCTATCCCTGTACGCTGTGATTGATTTACCGAGCCTTTGCCCTTGGTCAATCAAATACATTTGCGCGAATAAGTCTATCAGTCCGTTTGGCGACGGTGTACCCGTCAAGCCTACTACTCGCGGTATAAACTTTCGCACCTTTCTAAGGGCTTTAAAACGCTTTGAGGCGGGGTTCTTAAAACTGCTAAGCTCATCAATAACTACCATATCATAGGGGAGTTTAATACCTCCGTACTCCATTACAAGCCAAACAATGTTATCACGGCTAATTGCGTATATGTCTGCTTGCCTCTCGTAGGCTTCCCGGCGTTGTTTAAGTGTACCGTCGATAACTGAAATCGTCAAGTCTTTAAGGTGCGCCCATGCTTTAATCTCATCGCTCCAGGTTACCTGCGTTACTTTCTTCGGGGCTATTACCAAGCAATTAGATATAATGCAATTGTCTAAAAGGTCTTTGATGGCGGTTAGGGTTGTTACTGTTTTCCCGAGGCCCATATCGAGGAACAACGCGCAAAACTCGTTGTCGATAATATGCTGCACTCCCTTTACTTGGTATCCATGTAATTGCTTTCTTTCTAACACAACATTGCTTTTATCATTGATAACTGGGCGTTGAACTCATGGAGAACCGCCGGTGTTATATGTTTTATTACTCTGTCGTAATCGGCAGCGCACTTGATGCGCTGACCGTTTATTACTATTTCGGCGTATCCTGCGATACACTTTAACTTTAAATCTATATAGTTTACCATGGCTTATTACTTCATTAATTTTGTTTTATAGAACACACAGATGCTTTTGAAATCCTGCTCATCCGATACGTACCCCAGTGTTTTACGCGAAAGGAAATTAACGTCCCGGATAATATCGCGTTGCAACTGGTTTAGTATTTCCTCGGTGTTACCGAACTTATCGTCACGGACATACAGCGCGCCGGACTTGATACCGAAGTACATACCTAAACGGTATTCAATCTCCTCTTTTAAACTTCTCTTTTTCATGATTTCTGTTTTTTAATTGAATACTACAAAGATAACCCTTTTCCCGGTACGTTGTTTATTCCCTTAACATTTCTTAAGAAAAAACCTATAGCCGCGTCCCTACTTTCCAAATCATCGATAACAAATACTTTGAAGCCTAAAGCCTCTAACTTGCTATGTATCAGTAATTGTATCTTGGTTGGTTTCTTACCCGTGGTCTTTATCTCGGCGAAGCCTACATACCCACCCTGGCAAAGTATCATTCTATCCGGCAAACCTTTTATAAAGGTGGATAATAGTTTTATTACCCACACCTTTTTTGTTCGGTTAAGCTTTTCGGAGAATGTACGCTCCAAATCTTTTTCACTTATTATATCCTTCATTTCTCAATTTGTTTTCAAATACCACTGTCTCGGCGAATTCCCCGGCATCGTGGTCTACTGTAGTCGTATAGATGTGCCCGTTATAATAGCCCCTATACTTTAAAACCTCTCCGTTATGTACTATTTCGTCTCCGATACCGTACGCGTATTCTTGGTTGCTTATCATAGCGTGAATTGAATTGCTTTATTTATTATTTTAAAATAGCTTAAAAACTCGGGGTATGAACCATCCAAGCGCTTTGCCGACATATTGCGGTAGGAAAACATTTCCCCCTCCATACCAAAGTAACGGAGTAGTACGCCCTTCCCTGCTATTATATAATCGTGCTTCTCGTAGTTCGTACCTACGTGCCCTATCTTTAGGGAACTCCTATGGTTGCCAAAAAGGTTGGTACAATTTAGCTCGAACGTTTTTGGCGGCAGGTGCGCTTCCTGGGTGTAATGCCATTGCCCGAACTCCGAAAGGTCTGCATACAAGTGGTTGCCTGCTGCGTCTACGCCCAAGTACATATAGGGGTTGTTACCAGTTATGAACACCGAGTAACCGACATACTTACCGTTCCACTTTTCGCCCTCGGTATAGAACATTGCAGGCTTCACTGTCTCGTCCATGCAGGATACCGTCGTATCGTCGCTTTCCTCGTCCTCTACGGGCTTTTCCGCCTTGGTCGGTGTAGCTACCTTGGTTTCCTTTGAAAGCTCCGCAATGCGGTATTTGCAAATGTGGATAATTTTTTCATAGTCCAGTGCCCGGGGTTCGCCCTCCTTGGTTCGGAGGATGCGTTTCACTATATCGGCGTCCCAGGGGTTAAGGTTATACTCTTTCCAAATGTCCCATGGCTGTATAGCATGTTTTGAATAATCGGACTTACCTACGTTGTAACTCTGTACGTTTTCATTTGTTGACATAACACAATATTATTTTATTTGTTTTGAACTCATTTTTATAAAACTCCCGTGCCTTCTCCACGGTTGGAAACACCTCATCGCCGGGGGTAGGATAATAAGAGGTACGTTCCCCTTCGTTTACTGCAATGACTTTTAAGATAGTAACCATTTTAATTTAATTGTTTTCTAAGTTAATACACTCTGTTAGTTCTTGCATGCTCGTTTCTGTAAGTTGGCGCGTGTAGGTCTGTCCCAGCATACCGATAAACGGTTTGCCATCTACGTACATAATACGCGATACGTGTTCAACGTTGATATACTCTACTTGCAATTCACCTTTAACTACGAACGTCAGTTCAATAAAGTTTCCACTTTTCATAATCTTTTCTTTTTAAAATTGTATATACTGTAATAACAAAAACACTTCTTTAATTTTCCAACGCTTCAACCATTTTCCTAAGCTCTCCGCGGCTTACGGCTATGCTGAAAACCTCCGTTAACTTCTCGGTGATTACCCAGGTACCATTAAGTTTTTGGAAATATGCCTCGTTGTTGCTCGGGTTGTTTAGGTTCACAGTCTCGCCCTTACCGGGTTTGTATTCTGCAAGGCTTGCAAGCGTTACCGCCGCTTCCTCGGGTGTACCCAAATAGACTTTCATAATATACCTTTCGGACTCGCGCGTTATCGCCTCGATGGTTATTGACCCATTAGTATCAACCAATTTGCAAACGCCCATGCGGAAGGACTTTAATACATCGGGCTTACCTTGACTTGTAATCTGCGAAAACATTGATACACTTGTAAGAATTAACACTGCTAACACTACTAACTTTTTCATAATCTTTTGTTTTTAAATTGTTATATGATATAAACGTTTGCGGCTCTGAAAAGGTTCGCCGCTTTTCCTTTTTCTTTTAAAAAAAAAACTATTCGGCGTCCGAATCCCTTTCACTTTTCAGTCTTTCCCTTTCGGGTATCGTGCTCTTGGTTTTGGTGAAGAGCAGCCTCTTAGTTTTTTGTTTGTTGTAAGGTTTCTAAAGATTCGAGCTTTATAGCTTCATTTAATCGGATACCGAACTTTCATTTAACCCTTTCGAGATACGTTTGCTTTTTTTCTCGTCTTATGAATTTAATCTTTTAGCCAGCCTTTTGCGTTTTAGTAAGCTGATGGGGTCTTTAGTTCCTTTCAACACTACAAATATACGGCAAATAACAATAGGTTGTATATTTCATTAACACCATTTAAGAAATAAATCTCATTTAGTTATTCTGTTAACAGTTAGTTAACATTTGGGGGCTTTTACACCCCCCTCTGTTATCACTCGTTAACAATACGTTCATATCCTCGTACGCGTCCGAGACCCATAACGGTTTTACCGTTCGCCGCTCGCTGCCACCCTTGTACTTTAGACATGATAGCGGCTATCTCGCGGCTTTCCTTAGCTGTTACGCGCCCTACTTCCATCTCGAACACGTCCGTGGCTATTTGCATAACCGAAACGAAGTCCATCTTTTCAAGTGTAAAATCTTCCGGGTCTACCTTTGTCGCGTCGTACTCCCTAAAGTACATGCGTCGTTCATTCAAATACATACGCCTCCAATCTGCTGGTACGAGCATATTTAAGTAGGCTTCTACTGCGGCGGTACGTGGGTCTGCCTCGTAGTGCTCCTCGCGTCCTTCTTCGGCGATTGCTTCGGCTTCATGGGATAACAACGTACTCACTTTGCGGAAATACATTTGTACGGCTTCCGCCCAAAGCTGGTCTACGTAATCGTCGAAGCCCTTTTCAAAGATAAGGTGCGTATTGGCGTTCGCCTTAACCTTCACGGGCAAAAAGCGTCTGCCGCCCGTATCGTCTTTTAGAAATTCGTCCCTGTTGGTCGTACCTATAAATATACACTGCCGGGGGAAGTTCTTAGTAACGCGCCCGTATGCCGGTCTAAAGCTGTCCTCGGTTTTAGAAATGAAGTTTTTCACGCCCTCAACTTCTGAACGTCTCATTGCCGACAACTCGGCTACCTCCAATATCCAATTACCCTGCAACTGTTCAAACGCGCTTTTCCCGTCCATACTCGAAAGACTATCCGAAAACCAATGTTTGCCAAGCATCCGAATAAATGTGCTCTTTCCTGCGCCCTGCTCAGACTGTAACACTAACATACTGTCGAACTTGCAGCCCTTTTGAAAGATACGCTTAACCGCTCCTACCATCATAATTCGGAATGCTTCTCGGGTGTATATGTTATCCTCGGCACCCATGATGTGAATTAAAGCCTTATCAACTCTTTCGATACCGTCCCACTTTAATTTTGTTAGGTATTCCTGCACCGGGTGAAACGAGTTCATCTCGGCGGATAGCGCTATAGCATCGTCAATCTTTGCACTATTCGATATGCCGTAAACGTCTTCGATGTGTTTACGTACGCCCGAGTAGTCCACATCTTGGAAGTCCAGAGAGCTATCCTTTGCGCGCCAAAGAGGTATGCGTGTAACAACCCGGCGCTCTTTAAATAGGTCTCGTGCAATAAGCCCCTTTAGGTTCGGGTCGTACTTCATTATCAAACCTAAATTCTTTGCAGACGGGAGGTATGCGCCGCGCTTGTCCGTTTCGAGCTTCGCCATCGCATCTTCATACGTTGTTGCTACATCGCTGTCTGTTGCCTCCTCTACTTCTATAACGTCGTCGAAGTCGTCCATGATTTCACCAGCCTTAACCGCCAGCATCCGGGCACGTGCTGCGGCTACTTTCGCGTCCTTGTTTACCAGCTCATTCATAGCCTCGGTGGAGTTCTTCCTATCCGCGCCTTTATCCAACTTACCGAACTTGTGTACGCGTACAAGGTCGTAGGCGTTGAACACGTGGTTGCCTTGTATCGGGTCGTTGTTATGGAACGAGTAGGCGAACATATCATTGAAGGTAAGCATACCGCCCGATGTGGAACCGCCCGTGTAAGTCCATCGGTCCTCCCGGTCGGTCGGTTCGTACACGTCTGATAGGTATTCCGCGATAACCTCGCTAATCGTGTAGGCTCTACAGAAGTCGCCTACATTACCTTCTTTTAATGTGGGGTCTTGTTGTTCTTTAGCAAGCGTCCGAGCCTCGCCTTTCTCGTCCTTGTGGTACGCCCATTCGGTCGTATCGCTCCAATCGTCGTACATACCCAAATACTTCTGCACGTCCAAGGGGTTTTCATTGAATGCCGAATAATCTATAAACTCATAGTCTACGTCTTTGGAAACCGACGGAAAGAACATGCAGCGCTCGGGTTGAAACGTCGTTCTGTCATACAAGTCGATACCCGTCAACTCGGCAACCTTTCGGGCGATGGCTTCGTATTGCTCCCCGTCCACGGGTTCAGACAACGGAATGATAACACGGTAGCGAAGTGTATTTGCCTTTGGGTTGTGCTTGTGCGTCCCGTGAATGATACATGCGCAATTAATAACCGAGTAGAATGCCTCGGGAAAGTTCTTTTCGCCGTAGTCAATATCGAGCGCCAAAATAGAGCGTTCCCCGACATTGTTTTTGTTTCTACGGCTACCGAATAACTCGCCGCCCATGAATGCGCCTACGTCTTTAATTGTACCCTGCTCGGCTTTGCTCGCGCTTATGAACTCCCGGTACGTCTCATCCGTAACAGTTGCTTTTGCCAACTTCTCGGTTAACTCGTCCCATGAGTAGGAGCGGTTTTTCCATGAAGTAGACTTCGCGCTGCTCGCTGTAGCAATTTTAAAAACCATTTTTCTCAATTCCATAAATTTAATCCTTTTTGTAATATTCAGTAATATAACCTGCTGCTCTTAATGGTATGCCCTTTGCCCAACTCGGGGCACTGCACATGGCATCGCTCATTATTTGCAGCGTCTTTTCTTCGTTCCCGTCCTTCGGTATCTCGGCGGCAATCTCATCATGCACATGCAGAACGATATTAAAGCCCAAATCGAATACCTTAAAAATCGCATTTGCCAGCAAGTCACGGGCTATTGCTTGTACAACGTTCTCGGTTAACTTGCCTCCGTAGGTGTTTAGTTTAACCCATTTCCCGGTTGTTTGGTCTTGGCCCATGTAGGATATATCCTCAACCTCAAACGAGCCGTTAACACCTTCGATAGTGCGTTTTCCCATTCTTGCCGACGGGTAGAACAACTTCCTGCCGCTCGGTAGCTCTATAGTCATTGCGCCGCTTTCGTATCGGAATATAATACTCGAAACATCGTCTATCCTATAAACTTGTTCGCGCCTTGTTCCGATACACCGTTTTGCACTGTCCTCTAACGAACGCCACAAAGATACTATTTTTTTATTAGCTTCTCTCCATTTTGACAATATTTGAGGTTTTTCCTCGTCTGTTAACGCTTTTTTAATATCCATTGTGGTAAGTGCATTAACACCGCCGCCGTACCCCAATGCAAGCTCTGCGACCTTTCCGCGCTGTCTTAAGTCGTCCCCCTTGTGTACCGGGACACCGAACATTTTAGAGGCCGATGCACAATAGATATCAGCTTTTGGGTCGTTAAATAAGTCTAAACGCCATTGCTCGTTGGCAACCCAAGCGATTACACGTGCCTCGATTGCTGAGAAGTCAGCTACAGCGAACGTGTACCCTTCGGGGGCGATAAACGCGGTACGTATAAGTTGTGATAGTATATGCGTAGGCTTGTCGTATATAACTTCCATCATATCCAAATCGTGCATCTTTGCAAGGTCTCGCGCCCCGTCCAGGTCTTCGATGTGGTTTTGCGGTAGGTTCTGTAATTGGACCAGGCGCCCAGCCCAGCGCCCGGTACGGTTCGCCCCGTAGTAACGGAACAAACCTCTGATACGGTTGCCCCTCCCGGCGCTCGCCAGCATGGCGGTGTATTTGGCATTCGACGTTTTACCTATCTCCCTGCGTAGGTCGATAACGTCTAACACTGCTTGCTTATCCTCGTCAGTAACGTTTTTAAGGCTCGCTACGGTCTTTATCACCTCTTCGATACTATTCTTATTGAGTGAATCAATAACCACGCCAGTACGCTCTTTAATGAAGTTCTTAAGCTGCGGCATGGACTTTAAGGAACTTAACCCAAAAACTTTTTCGGCTTTCTCGGTAAGACGCGCTTTATATTCTTCGTCCATATCCTGGGCGGCGTGTGCCAGCTCGAGGTCTGCCAATATACCGTAATCATTTATACGTTGGTCTGCTGCATAGATGCGCTGCTCCTCTTCCGGGAACTCAAACCGGGATAACTTATCAAATATTTCCTTTTCTGAAAGCACATCGTAACGTAGGTAGTCTATGAACTCCTCCCAGTCCTCGGGGGCGTGTTCCGGTAAATTACGTGTGCGCCCTCCGTTTGTTTTGGTAGGTTTGCACGGAATAGAAAAGTAACGGATGAGGTTTTTGCCCGTGCCCTTCTTCTTATTGTCCAGGTTCAGAATATTAGATACGGCTTCCAGTGATGCCGGCATACCGCAATATAACGACATGTTAGCCGTACAGAAAAAGCGCATAGGGCTGATGTCAAACCCGTACTCGCGCAAACAGATACGTTCAAACGTCGCATTGTGGCATACTATAATTACTTCCGGGTCATTGGTTACGGCTGTAAACAACTCATTGAACTCGTCCAGCCCTCCGGGCTTTGTTAGGTCAATTATTGTAACGTCCGTATCGGTATCCCACATGTAACCGCAAAGGAGAATCTCGAAATTCTCGTCCTCGCAGTATTTATAGTTACCAGCGCTTTTAATGTCCGTAGTGCTAAAGGTTTCCAGGTCAATGAATAAATTTCGCATAATTACTTGTTTTAATTGTTATTACTATTATAACGGCAAAGGTACAACAATGTTTTTAATAAACAAGAAAAAGGGCTACTAATTGCATTTATTTAACAATTAGTAGCCCTTAGACTATTTATAAACCGTGGTTGGGGTGAAATCCATATTTTATTTCAGCTTCAGCACGGGCGGCGGCGGCTTCTTCCAGGGTCTTAAACGAACCTAAATGTATTTCGGTTCCATTTACCCCGATATGCGCGCCCCATGTATTATATCTTTTGTTGAACTTAACCCCGGTTACGCCCGTGCTGTTGCGCCTATCCATAGATTTATTTTTGTTGTTCTCGGCAAGACTAACCAGCCGTAAATTACACAGCCTATTATTGGCCCTATCGTGTGATATATGGTCTACGTGTACGCTCTTGCCGAGGTGTCCGTGTACGAGAAGCATTATCACCCGGTGTAATTGATAACCCACCCCGTCAACTGTGACACGCAAATAATGTTCTCTCTTATCGAATGACCCTGCCTCCGTGCCCTTAATAGACCTTGACGATGTTGTTACTTTCCTAAAAACTTTTCCGCTAATTGGGTCATAGCGGAAAAGTTCATTTGCTCTTTCAAAAGTCAGCATATCAATCTACAAAAATATTTGTGTATGTGATAAATCCGCGCTTCTTGTTGAGGACCACAAACGTTTGTTTAGGTTCTTCGTATGCCAGCCCCATGCCGCATGCGTATGCGTCGTAGCCTTTTAAAGAGCCGTTCACACAAAACTCTTTAGTATATATGGACTGGTGGAAGTGACCAAGGAAAACCTTATCTACTTTAATCGTCTGGTTTAATTTTCCGAACCATCTTAGCATCGGTGGGAATAAACCGCCTACACCTCCTGCACTCTTAACTTGGTGCCCGTGACACATAAGAATTTTTCTACCGTATATATCCAGATACGCAAATTCACTTTCGGGAATAATAAACTCAAATTTTGTTAGACCCATTAAAGTTAAGGTTTGCTCTATATCCTTGTAGAGGAAATATTCAAAATTCATCGCAAAGCCGTTCGCAAACTGCATGCGCTTCGTAGTTCTTGCATGATTTCCGCATATACCGACAACAACAAACTTTTCAATGTTGGGCAATTGGTCGTGCATCGCTTTTAGCCCGGAAATGAGCCATGATTTAATAGTGGATATTCCTTGCATTGGGGTCTGGCTGTTTGTTTGCGCCAGTTCGTCGTGAATATAGCCACCTATGAAGTCTCCCAGCAAACCGACTACCAAATTATTTATAGAATGCTTTTTAACCATGTATATAGCGTTCGCGAAATAGTTCTTAACGCGCTTCTCTGCAATATCTATGTTGAACTCATTCAGACCTAAAACGGTTGATGCTTTTACGGTCTCCTCTATGTGGAAGTCCGAAGCAATCAGTATGCCCGTATTTCCGTCATCTATGCTTGACTTTGTTTTTTCTACAATGTTGATGAGTTCAAACGTGCCCTTGTCTTCCTTCAAACCGATAATACCCTTTATCTCATCCTCTGTATAGAGGCTCTGTAACTTTGCTATTACCGGGTCTACCACTACTTCGATAGGTTGCTGTATCCCTACTAATGCTTTGCCCTCTCGAGCTGCCCAGTATGCCTTGTTGACCTTATTATACTTCTTCAACGGTTTGCCCGTTGCCTTTGAAATTCTAACACCTTCTGCGTTTACGTACGAATCGTATTTTCCCATTTTTGCTTTTTATTTTGGGCGGCTGTTACACCGCCCTGTTATTAATTTGTTTAATTCAGTTATTAGCTGAAAAGGTCGTCGTTATCGTCTGCGAAATCAAAATCGTCAATACTTGTACCGCCGTCCAGTCTTTCGTCGTCTCTCGTCTTCTGCACACCGTTCAAACCTACGCCGATACCGTATTTCCCGGTAAACTCATAAGGGTAGAATGATACGGCTACGTTGCCCCAAGAACCGCTATAAACCGCGTTCGGGTCTGTGATGTACTGTTTCTTACCGTCAATCACGATAGGCGCTCCTTGCTTCTCTTTACGCTTTGCGTTAATGAAGTAGCAACCTTGATATTCTGCACCGTCTTTCTCGGCATCCCCATCTCTTAACGGGTTAGTCCATACCTTCGGGTCCTTTCCGTTCAACTTCGGATAACGTGCCTTAAGAGTTGAAAACTCGGCATCGATGGCTGCCTTAATCTTTGGAACTTCCGGGCTATCCTTCGGAATCAATAAACATACACTGTAACTTGCTTCTCCCTGTCCGTTGACTTGTTGCGCTTCAAACAATCTAACATAACTCAATCTCACGTTCTTAATCATTGCTTTCATATTCTACAATTTTTGTTTTTGCCCTCTAATCGGTTCGGGCGTTCCGTTTTTAATTTGATATTGCAAAGATAACAAATAAATCAATATGTTGTTTACTCTGTTAACCTTGTTTAACTTTAAAAGTTTTTGGAGCTATCAAAATAGCGTAATCTAAATCCCTTTGGTTTGCCGACCATATGACATACTCTGGGTCATTTCTGCGGTATGCCCTAACGCTACATACGTATAACTTTCGAATGGCTTTAATCTCGTCCATACTGAATTCCTTTAGGGCTGCCAAAAGTTTTTGCATATCCGTAGAGGTTCTTTCAAGTTCTTTCTTGCCCCAGGTACGGAATTGCTTTTTGTTCCAAAACTTGGTTCTTTCTTGAATCTCTTTCTCTGTTAAAATACCGTTGTTACTTTTCATATCGTTTTGTTTTTAAATTGATGATGCAAATATAACGCTTTATCCGATAGGTTGGTTCTTTCGTTAACTTCTTTTATGAATTTAATTCCTCGAAGCCATCAATAGTAGGGCTTAACTCTTCCCTCTTATCGCTTTCGGGGGCTAAAGTTGGCAGCCCCCGTGGCTTGACTATCAGACCGTCAAGCGTTGCGGCGAGCGGTTTTTTACCAACCAGGCGTTCGAGGTCTCCGATACCTTTCAATTTTCTGTTAGTTACGTCCTCGGTTGAGAAGCCAGCGGCATTTAGGCGTTCTATGGCTGTTTCCGTGTCGTTTATGGTACGTACCGACCTGCCTTCTACAAGCTTCCACCCCTTGACCTTTTCGCCCCGTGTAGCGGCTTGCATTGCGAAAGTCTTAACCGATGCCAGCCAGTCGGTGAACATATCGGACTTGCTTAGTATATCGCCTATCTCGTCAAGCGTTAATGCCTTGGTGTCCCCGTAGGTCTCGAACTCGTTAACTAAAGCATCTTTCTGTGCCCTGCATTGGGCTTTGAACTTACAGAACTTACAATGACTACCTACTTTAGTCACCCCTTGTCCTGCCCATGCCTTTTCGGCAGTGGGGCGAAGTACGTGTATTGCCCAGTGGGTCAAGTCCCGTGCGGACATCTCGAATACCGAGTAGTTGCCCAAACGTACTTGTGCGATGTGCATACGTACCGTTTCAATCTTCGCGCGGTGCGCTGGCTCTAATGAGTTAAGAACTCCAATAGCGTACATCATTAACTGGCTATTCCCGTTAGCGTCCACTTGTACGCCCTTACCGTATTTTAAATCTATGATGTTTAGAACTGTTTCGCCTACTATGTCACAGTCACAGCTACCGAAACACTCGGGAACGTACGTGGTTAGGTCGAACTTTCGCTCTATACTCATTTTAGCGCCTTCCTCAAGTTCGTATATGTCACACACGTAGCAAACGTAATCGGTTACGTAGTGCTCCATCTCTGAACTATAGTATTTGTTGTTGCGTATCTCATCGGGTACGGGCAATTCGTCCAATAACGGTAGGTATTCCCCGGCTAAATACTTTTCTATCGCGTGCTCTGCCAACTCGTGCGCTACCGTTCCCTCTTCCGATGCTGCGCTACTCGTGCTCTCATACGGTTCTTCCAACCGTGCAGACGGTGTGCAGTTAAGCCATCTATGCGAGCTGCTCGGAGAAAGTAGGGCGTGTGCCCTACTTGTGTGGTCTACTTGTACTTTCATTCTTTTTAATTGATATAGGTTTCAATACGTTGTTTCAATAGCTCGAACTTCTCGGGCTTGATACGCATAAGGGATGCGCCGCCGAACTCCAACATGATATCCGTTAATTGCGGACGGGTGATTTTCCCAGATTTCATTAAGTCAATCATGAACGCCTGCATGTCCTTTGCCGTTAGAGGCTCGTTTGAGGCTCTCTCCGGGGCTTTCTCTTCTTCAACGGGAGCTTGTACGGGTTCGGGTTCAATCGTCGCTTGTGGGGCTTCTTTTACGGTCTTTGGCCTCACTTGCTTTTCAACCTTTTCGGGCTTTCCGAGTTCTTTTTTCACTTCCGCGATAGCTTCGGTAATTGTTTCCTCTGCAATAGCTACCGCTGTGGCTTCGGGATTTGCTTCCTTCTTAAATTCTTGAACGGGTGCGGCGGTCTGTGTGGGCTCACTAAACGTTGGTACACTTGTACTGTTTACGGGGCTTTCTGTAGGCGCTGCCATAGCCTTAAGCGGTGCGCTTCCAAATAGACGGTTCATAAGGTCATTTACAAATTCCACTTCTTGTGCGTTTGTAACGTCAAAATCGATTGTTAACGGTGTAATCTTCATTTTTCTTTTCTTTTTATATGGTGAATAACTAATTTATGCTTCTTTGATTTGTTCGGTTTCCAAAATGGCTTGCGCAACCTTGGCTACCGTCTCGTTGTAGAACTCTTCCCACTCGTCGCAGTGTATGTACATATCTTCCACGTTTACCGGGTATTTTGTTCCTTCCATTGTAGAGACGTAGTAGGGGAGTATAAACCCCTCAAACGTCGGCATCTCTTGCACCGCGTCGATAACTTGGTATTTGTTCTTTCTCGCGCTTGCCTGCAAATGCTTTTTCACTTCCTCAATAATAAACTTTTGCTCTTTCATAACTTTATCTTTTTAAATTGTTGATGCAAATATAACGCTTTTGCAAATACGTTGGTTCACTTGTTAACCTTATTTAAGAAAATAGCCTCCATAAGGTTCTGCATGTGCTCATATCCCATACCTTTGTATTGGTATTCCTCAAATCTTCCGTTATGGCGTACCTCTGAAAAGGTATCGCTATACTCGTTGCCTGCCTCGTCTATAAATACCAAAACGTGGCTTTTTCATCTCGAACTGACCGCTGGTCAGCGTTTCCCTAAAAATTAAATCAATTGCTTTCATACTTCGCTTCGTTTTATACGTTAATAACAAATCTACGTTCTTACTTGTTCACGGTTATTTCCAATTTAATGTCCTGGTGACCTCTTTTCTTTGTCTTTGGGTAACCCGGTGTTTGAATTCCATTCACTTTTCAAACTTTCCTTTTAAGGGTATCGTGTTCTTAGTTTCAGTAAAGAACAACCTTGTTTCCTTTTGACCTTACAAAGATACGGCAAATATCAATAGGTTGTATCTCTTTTTGTGCTAATAAACCTTAATCAAAAGTGAAAAGATGTAAAGAAATAGCCGGTGTGAGCTAAAGTGCTGATTTCCAATGGCGTAGACTGCACTGCACAGACACACACCCTTTTTTCTAAACTTTAATATAGAATATAGTGGTTTTTACAGCTCGTTCTATAGTGGTAAATGCTATTTTCTCCAGGATAATGTTTTACCCCCTTTTTACTGTGCATACTGTGCATTTACATATAATATATTATAATATAGAGAGTTAGAGTGCACAAGGACCTGCACAGACCTACTTTTCTACTGTGCAGGCTGTGGTTAACGAATGTAAACGAAAAATGGAGAACTGTTAACAGCCCCCCATTTCCTAATTATTTTAGCTTCACCGCTATGTCTATATCTATCTTTGATTTGGGGTTCTTGTTTGATATGTCGTGCTCTATAGCCTTGACCCCCCATCTGAAAAACAAGAACTTTTTCTTCCGAACTGTGATAACGCCCGTTATTGTGTCCCTACCTTGGTAGCTTAATTCCGTACTGTCTCGCTTAACCCTTGCTTGTATCGTGTTCCATGCGTCCCGGTATTCCGCTATAAGCTCCCCGGCTACGGTATCGGTACGCACAACCTCCTTTATTACGGTCTTGGTAACGGTACGGGTTGCGGATAAAGCGTCTTTCACCCGGGCATTAAGCGCGTCCACCTCTTTATATAGGTCTGCGTTCGTCTTCTTTAGCTCCTTGTGCGACATCTCTAAAGCTTTACGCTTCACTGCCGCATCTCCGAGCTTTGTTTTGTACTCTATCTGTGCATCGTTCATCGCCTCAACGTTACGTTCTAAACGTCCTATTTCGGCTCTTTGCTTCCTTATGGTGTCTACCATTTTGGTGAACGCACCGAACAGCACCATAAGGACTGCAAAGCCTATAATTATCTTTTGTAGTTTACTCATAGCGTATCGCATTAATACGGTTCATCCAACCTTTACGGTATTTCTCGTTTTTGGGTCTCGCCTTGCATATCTCGTCTATGAACTTTGCCCTATCGTCTTTAATCATTTTAAAGAGCATAGCCGCGTCCATAGCATTGAGGGCTGCAATTGTCTGCTTACCTACGATACCGTCCGCCTTGACGCCTAAAAGACGCTGTGGGCGCTTTATACCGTGAGACCCGGAAGCCCAAACCCAATCAACTAAGATATTGGCTACCGACTGGTTTTTAATCTCATCGGCTTTCCACCTATCCCAGTACAAAAACTTGAAAACATCGTGCCATTCGGCATCAGATATGTTTTTCAAGTCGGTAACGGTTGGGGCTTTTTGCCCCTTCCGCTTCTTGTATTCGGTGAATGTGCCTATGGTGATACCTTTGTTTGTCGCGCCCCCCAGGTCATCGGGGTCATTAACGAAACCGCCCTCCCACTGAAGGATGAACGGTATCAACTTACTGCTGTTCGCCATCTTCTTTCTCCTTTTCTTCTAAGGGTATTTCAAATTCGCCGTCCTTAATTTTTTTCTTAAGTTGGAAGTATTTGCTATTGGCTATGCTGTTTAGCACTTTCACAAATTCATTTCCCGGCTGCACTACCCTAAGGTTTCTTGTTATGTTACGCGCGTATATAATAAGGAATATACCTGTGAGCGCCTTAACTAAAAGCTTGTAATCTATCCCCGGTTCCAACATATTGCACGTGAGCGCCACAAAGAATAGAATCGCATTCGTCAAAAACAACTCCTTAACCGCCTGCATGGTCTTTTTGTGCTTGTAGGGCTTTCCTTTCGCCCTGTCTGCCAAATAACCCACCAGCCAGTTCAACGCGGTAACGATAACCACTAAAAATATAAAGTCCCGTATATCCGTAACTACTGCCAGAACGGTAACAGCAAAGAATGCGCGGAAATAGGTCGCTAATTGTTCTATCACTTGATTAACCCTATACGGGTATTCAATACCGTACATGTCTTTATAAACCCGTCCGCCTTCATTCGGCATATCAACGGTTCTATAAAAAGGTCTGCTTTGCCCCGTTCGGCTTCAAACCTTTTAACCTTGCTTGTATCTGGAACGACTACCGAGCCTCCGTATGTCTGAATCTTCATACCAGTGCTCGTACTGTTTTGGTCTGCTATCTGTAGATACCGCGCAAACGCGTAGTAACAAATAACCTTTTCAAGTCCTGCGAAGTTAGACCCGTCCGGGATATATTGCCCCGGAACAGCCTCATACATGCTGTCAATCTGTGGCAATATATCGAGTAGGTCTGCCTCGAAGAATGCTTTTTCTATCTTGTTGTCCTTAACGTCCGTTGCTATCTCAAACAACTGGCGGAACAACGCTATTGGGTATGCCATCTTCTTCAAATTTATTGTTAATTTCTGTTATTGACGGGTCAACCCCGAACACTTGGTACAGCTCGCGCGAAATGCGTTGACGTATCTTTTGCAAGCTATTGCGATAAACCTTTTGCAGCTCCTTTATAACCTCGCCCGAAGCGTTAGAGTAGGTCATCAGAGAGCTATCAATAAGGGGTAACGGAATGTTATATGCCGCTATCGCGATATCCTTTCTAAGGGGTTCTACATATGCCTTGTACAGCTCCCTATCTATCGGGCTGCCTAACTCGTCAACCCGGATAAACGGCTTGTCCGTGGCTACGTTCTCGTCTCTTACAGTAAGCACTGAACCGGCGTTCTCGCTACCCATCATATCGGCTAATGTATCTCTGAACTCCTGCTGTGCCTGCTCGGTCCCGAAATCACCGTGCGACACAATACTACACATGTGGAATCCCCTACCCAAAGTACGGTTAACGTACTTGCCGTTCTTGTCCTCCGCGCCCATCTCGTTTCGTACCGAATGGAACGTACTAAGTGGATACGGGCGCGTTGTGCCGAGGTTCACATATAATAGTTGCCCTTTATGGTTCTCGATACCGCCACATTCCTCAACTTCTGAAGCGAAGTTTTCCGGGTCATAGGTCGGGTATACTGTAGAGTTCTGCGCGCTGCTTGTTGCCTTGACGTTCTGTCTATCCCAGTTATTGAAAACGCGCCATCTCTTTATGGCTGGGTCTTTCAAATAGTTGTCGTTCATCTCGGCACGGACATATTCAAACGGAACGTTGTACACGTTTCGGGGCTTGTAGCCTTCGGGTGTCAAACCGTATTGGACTATCCACGCCCAGCCCCTAAAACGTGCAACATCGTTTGCCGTAGCCTCTAAAACATCGTCCATGTTACAGCCGTTCCCGTTTGTTATAGCCGCGAAGTCTTTGTTTTTGAACCCTTCACAAATAATGTTCTCGGTCATTTTCTCAACTGCCGCGGTGGCTGTCTTTGAAGCATATATAAGTTCTGCTATTTCCTGCGGATATAAGTTGCCGTCTCCGTAGTTAATAATCTTATCGCCCGTATTAGCGGACAACTTAAGCGCTTTTTCGACAACAAGCGCGAAACGTCTGTAACCTATCATTTTTAAACCTCCTCTTTATTGATTTCTACGAAGCATTCCGCATAAGCCGGGTTTTCACGCATAAGGCGTTCCGCGATTTCGTCAGTCATGTTCGTGCTTTTATACACAACACCATCGACGTAATGCACGATACGCGCCCCGGGCTTCATTGCCCATCTGTAAACTATTTTTGTCAGATACTTCGTTTCGTACCACAAAGATAAATATTCCATATCCATGTGACAATTAGTATCAAGTTTTAGACCAGTCATCGCGAAATACGCGTCTAATTTTTCCTGTAATGTTGCAACCTTCGGTTCAACAACAACGGGTGCAGTGCTTTCGCCCTGCCCCGTATTGTTAGTTAATTCTTCTGCCATTTTCTTTTTGATTTATTATGCTCCTGCTGCTGGTGCTGGTGTGGATAACGCGTCGTAGTCTGCTCTACTCATATCATGAACCGTTGTCCCTACCTGCCAATCCTCAACACCATAGGTGTAAGTTATATATGCGCTCGCGCTTGAATCGCCGGACAACTCGGTACAAACCAATGGAGCGCCCAAACCATACACTCGTACAACATCGCCGTGGTCTACCGCAATAACGAGTTCCGCGCGCGCTGTCGGGCCTACGATACCCATAGGCACAGCGCTGCTTGCTAACGCATAAGCCCCGGAAAACGTTTTGAACGTAATCGCCACGTCATAAGCCCCGGCCGTAAGGTCCTGTGATTTCATGCCTACCGTCACAACCAATGAGTTGTTGGTGCCCGTTATGTCCCAGCCTCGCGCCTTCGATACCCTCGTTATGGTGGCAAGCCCCGTAGAGCCGTCAACCGTAAAACTTGCTATATCCGAAGCGTTAATAAGCTTTGCCGATACGGGTCTGCTTAAATCCGCGCGCACCGGAGCACCGCACGGCATCGCCAAAGTAGCGGCTATTTTTCCAATACATGCCATATTATTTTTTCCTTTCTTTTTTAGTTAATTACTATCCTACTGCTGCCGCGTATAGTCTATCATACTCTGACTGCACTAATGTAAGTGTATCCTCACCGATTACGCCTTCCGGAGTAGCCATCGCGATGGTAGTCCACCCTCCGTTATCGTGGGAAGATGAATCAACCCCCGTGGCGGATAAGCCGTAGTAAAGGCCGTATGGGTCACCCGACGAGTTGCCAACCCTCCTTACAATAATTACAAAAGAGCCATTAGCTAAGGATGCCATCGTATTTCGGTACGCTGCGTTAGGTAGCCCGGTGTACACTATGGTAGCGGAATGTGTGTAGGCGTTAGGTGCGCCATCATTAACCTTTAGAGCGCTTGACACAACAAGGGAACGCTTTACGGTATCAATCTTAAACGGTGTAGCCCCTCCTACGAGTGAAAGTCTTGAAATTACGCCTGTAGATGCATCGATATCGAAGCTCGCTATGTCGGCCTTGTTAATAATCATAGCGCTAATTAAACCAGTCGCGCCACTGTCGCAATCATAGGCAATTGCGTTTGCCAATTTTGTTATACATGCCATATTATTAAACTGATTTTGAAATTATTGCGTCTCTTACCGTATCAACGGGTCTTACCATTCGACCACCTGCCGCACCCTCTGGGGAGGCTAATGTTATTGTAACCATACCAGCGTTAGCGTTAGAATCGAAATCTGCTGCCGAACATTCGAGCGGTATAGTAGAACCTAAAATTACTTGATTACCGTCGTGGTATAAAACAAGCACACGGAATCTCCCCGTAACTATTGTACTCACAAAGTCTATAGCGCTCGTACCCGCACCCTGTGGAATTTTGAAAGTAACCGAAGCATCCATAGAAGCCGCGGCATCTAAAGACTTTAACGAACCGCTAACTTGGATATTTTGCTTATACCCTTCTACAAGGTATGATCTTGCCCCAGAAGCAAATGTAACATTCGTAATACGTAGCGGAGTAGAAGAAATCGCAAATGTAACATCTTCCGCGTGCATCAGATAGATGTTTTTCACACCGACCTGCGGAATAGTACACTGTAACGTAATGTTTCCCGTAAGCTTATTTAAACAACTTTTTCCCATATTATTTGAAATAAAAAAAAGGGCTGGGTTAATATCCCAACCCCTTTTATTAGTAAATGAATTTATTTATGTTCTCGCTGTCAGCCACAACTGCATTTTCTCGGGCGCTACCAGCATAGCATCAGCGGCGAACAAAGTTTGTGAGTAGTAGTTTCTGCTCTTTGCGTCCTGGATGAACGGAGCGATAACGGTACCAGCGCTTTCCAGTGCAATCTGAATGTTGTCTTTCGGAGTGAACGCGATAAACGCGGTATCCAAACCGTCAGCCGTTGCAGCGTTAGAAACGTGTCTCAACTCGTTAATCTTGTAGCCCTCGAAGTAATACACCGGGCGGCCGTCTACGATATCGGACTGCGCTACGCTGTTGTCACGTGTCTGCAACAAGTTCTTATACAAGCGCATAACGTTAGACGTAACGAAGAATTCAGAGTTGTCCAGTGTATCGGGGCGCTGTGCGTCAATAGCACCACGCAATGCGGCGAGAACGCCGTTAGTATCGAGAACCAATACATTTTCAGTCATTGCGCTGTCCTTGTACTGCTTGATAATACCGCCGTTAGTGAAAATACCGTAACCAGTTGCTTCCGCCGATACGTTACCGTCCAACCAAGCCAAACGAAGCAAGTCAGCTTCCAATACCTTCAATACTTCGGACTGAATGAAACCAGCCAATTCGGTTTCGGAGAAGTTGTCATCCAGGTTGATACCCTTCGCTACCATCTTACCCCACAAGCTTTGCAAGCAAATCTCAATAGGCAATTCGATAGGCGCGTGCTGGTAATACTTAACCTTGTCAGCTACACTATTATAGAAGTATTCACCGTTACATCCTGCTGATTTACGCAAAGCCTTGTCGGCTGCTGTAAGGGAAACAACGGGTGTACCGTTAGGGATACCGTTCATTACTGTAATGCCTTGTGAGATTTCACCGGCAAGTCCTACGGTTAAGGAAATAACCTCATTAAGTGAGTTGAGGTTTAATCTGTTAAGGTCTGTAAATGTAAAAGCCATAATTTTTTTTGTTTTTTAGTTATTTGTTGTAAAATCTTTTAGCTGCTTCTGCTACAGCCTCTTTCGATAATTTTGTTTCTTTCTTCTTCGGCATGTTAACCGCCGGGGCACCGGGTTTCGCTGTCGCTCTGCTAAATTGAGCCGTCATAGCTTCCAGTGATGCGGTAAGTTCAGTAACCGAGGCTTCCAAAGCTGCCATACGGTTTGCAAACTCTTCGGGTACGTCTGCGGTAGCCGGGGCTTCAACTTCAGTCTCTTCTTCTTTTACTTCCTCTTCTACCTTAGCTTCTACGTTTTCAATAACGCCGTTTGCAATGGTGATAACCAATACACCGTCCTCAACCTGCACTTCTACTTTGCCGTCCGGGTGAGCGTTGCCCTCGCTATCGAAAACCTTGTCACCGATAGCCATTGTTTCGCCTGCCGCCTCAATCGTGATACTTGCACCGTCTACGGTTTCTACCGTTTCGGTTGCAAAGCTTGACTTCTTGAATAGCTCTGCGAAAGAACTAAAAAATTTGTTCATCTTCTTTTCGTTTTGATTATTAAATAAGCTTGTGGTGGCTGCTGGCAGACCTACCAAATCGCATGAGTATAACTCAAAAAATTCGGTAACGTCCAGCACATCACCGTTTAATGTCTGATTGTTGATGCCCACCACAGAAACACCCAACATATCGGGTTCGTTCTTTATCATCTCGGAGATGAATTTTGCCTCCGATGGGTAGGCGGCTTGTAAGGCTTCGGATAATTCCAAATCGGCATAGGCTACACCGTCTTCGTAGACGAAGTTAGTGAATTTTCCTAAATACCCGTCCAGCATATCTGCCCCGTTGTGGGTGCGCCTGCAATGGATAGGCTTTAGGTTGCCGAGCGTTACAACGCTTTGAACTGCGGTCTCCGTAATGACTAACGGAAATTCCTTGCCTTCGTATGCCCCAAAATTGGTAGTCACCCCGGCTTGAATAATTCTAAGTTTTCTAAATTTCATATAATTTGTCTTTGTTGTAACACGTGCAAAGATAGGCAGTATATAGTAAACTGCCATCTCTGTACGAGTTAATGGTTTAAAATGTTGCCAGCCCTTGAACTACTGAAACGTCGTTCTGTCCGTTGTTGATATCCTGCACCGATACAACGGGGTTAGGCATGCTCATTACTGCGTCGATAACTATGCCAGCAAGCTGGTTAATGCTTTCGCTTGATAACTTCATGCTCTCCGCTTGCTTCACTACCCGGTTAGCTTCGGAAAGCCCGGCAACCATACCGCCATCAGCAAACTTGTAAAGCCCCGAGGTACCGAACGAATTGCCCCCGTGTGCCTCGTTGAGCGCAGATAGTGCGTTAATCTCGGCGCTCGCTGTCTTCTTCAGGATATAGACGTTCTCACCGCCTTCCGCCTCGAATACCTGCCCGTTATCACCCCGGAACGTTACACCGCCTTGCGCATGGGAACGCCCGTATATCTGACCGCCCTTTGCATACTTCTTGACTGATGTGTTAATTTTCGTATCGGGGTCTTTCTGTTTTGCAATCGTAGCGACTTGTTTCATACCGAATGCGATAACAACTGCGGCTTGTGCGATACCGAGAATACCACCCGTGGCAAGAGCTTTTGTTGCACCTAGGTAAGTATTTATTGTCGCTTGAACAACGCCAAACGCCTTACCTATAGCACTTTGTTCCCCTAAGAGTGTTGACATTTGTCCTGCGAGCCCTGCGGTCATTGTCAGCTCTGCGTTAACGCGTGCCCTGGTGTTCTCCTCCTTCGCCTTCTCGTATTTGGCTTGTATCAACGCGGTGTCGGCTCCTATCTTCTCGGCTGCTTCAATCTCTTGCGCGTATTGTGCATCAAGTTGCATTTGTCGCATATCGAATTCGTTAGTAACTTCTGCCATCTTAAGCTCGTGAAGGTTCGCCGCGTCCATCGCGTCGCGTTCCCTCATAAGAGCGTCTTGTTCCTCTTTACGTTGCATCTCCAACTGCTGTATGCCCAAATTAAATTCGGCTTCCTTGTTCGCGTATTCCTGCTTTGAGATGAGACCCTGTTCTAATCTGTACTTTTCAAGCTTTAGACTCTCCTCGACGTATGCCTTTTCGTTTTCTATCTTCATTCCGATGGTATCATTTTCCAATTCTTTAGCTTGCATTGAAAGGTTAAGAGCCGTTAACGCTGTTTCCATCTGTTTGATTGTAGCTTCCTGCAAAGCGCGCTTTTGGTTCTCCGCGTCTTGAGCTGCCTTTATTGCGGCTTGTGCCTTTGCTGCCTCGGCCGCCTTGTAGGCTGCCTCATTAGCTGCTATCTGCGCCTTTACGATACCGCTCGCCTGGTTCTCCAGCTCCTTTCGTTGCCCGATATAATCGGCTTGACGTGCTTGCAGGTCTGCCAGTGCTTGCATCTCGGCGCGTCTGTCTTCCTTGCTTGTGTAGCTCAATTCGTTTTGCGCCTTGATTTGGTTGTACTTCTGCTGTAGTACGTCTATCTCGGCTTTCTCCATTTGCTTGGAAATCGCGATAGCCTTTTGGGCCGCAATGTTTCGTTCCTTCGCGGTCTTTAGCTGGTCTCCTACAATGGTACGTTGTGCCTCGAGTTCCCTGCGCATCGCCGACAACGTTACAAGGTTGTTTGTTTCCGCCTCGTATATTGCAAGCTCTTGCTTGGTGAGTGCTTTGGCTGCGTTCGCCGCCTTTGTGGTCTCCCCGGTAATCAGACCGATAGACGAAAGCAAGTTGACAACCTTCTCCGTTATCCACTCGAAAGCCTTTGCCACACCCCCGAGAAGCTCGGTTACGCCATCCAGTATGCGCGAGAATATAACCTCAAACGGAGCGAATGCCGCCTTTAGATTTGCAGCCATCTCGCTATTACGTTTCATCAGTTTTTCAACCGTAGATATGAGAACCAAGATAACCGACACAACTGCCAATATGGGGTTAGCTTTCAACGTAGCGTTAAACACCTTTAGAATGTTCACGCCCCCCGAAAGAGAGGTAGCCATAGCCGCCGTAGCCCCGGACAACCCTTGTGTGCTGCTCATCGCCTCCTGTATGCTTTCCGCATAGTTACCTACGTTCCTACGGTTATCGCCTACAGCCTTCTCCATGTCCTTAAGTCTGTCGCTTATCTCCTTTGTCTCGGTGACAAGCTTCTGCCCCTCCTCGGAGTTGTTGCGCGTCGCTGCGCTCATCGCGTTTAGCTCCTTGGTGTTCTTCGCCAACTGGGCACGCAGTGCGTCTACGCTATCCTCCTGGCTGTTTAGGAGCGTCGTGTTCGTCTTTATCTCGCGGTTGTTATCGGAGATAGAGGCGTTAACGTCCAACAACTGCTTTTTCAATTCGATTTGAGCCTTTGCCGCATCGCCTACTGCCTTTTTATACTCGTCTTGTCCTATTGTCCCGGCCTTGTACGACTTGCCTGCCTCGTCCAACTGTTTCTTCTCGTCCTTAAGCGCTGCCATCAGCTGGCTCTTTGTTTCTGCCAGTTCGACGGACTTTGCTATAAGAGCGTCCAGCCCGTCAAGGGCTGATGACGTATCAAACGAAAGGTCTAATAGAGTAACTTTTTCTGTTGCCATAATCCAAATTATTAATTTTTAACTGCGATTAACGTAACGTTCGCATTTCCTGTTGATGGGTCCCAATTGCTTATCGTTCGGAGATAAAACCAGTAGTTAAGTTCACCTACGAAATAAAGCGCGTCGGACTTCATTTTCTGTATATCAAAATATGATAGGTTCATTTTTGCCGTCACCTGCCAGCCGGGAGAAAAACGGTAGTAATGCCCTGCTATCGTAGCGCGATAACCGCTTGCACGGTTGAAATAGTTATCGGGTACGTACGAGCCTGCCAACCTAATCATAGAGGCGTACGGCCTTTGCGCACCGGGGTTCACCGGGAACGCGCTCTCACCTACCGTCTCCTGCGTAGATATGGCACCACCATAGCCGCCTACCGTCTGTTTAAGCGAGCCTACCTGTACCGTGTATGTTCTTGCGGCGCCGGCGGCTTCTGCAACCTTTATACTTGATTGGTCTATTTTCCCCGTCCAGTCTACCCGGTATGTGGAAGTATTAGACGGGTTGATAAACGGTTTAAGTGTCAATGCAAACGGCTTGGACTTGAATTCATACGTCCAACAAAACGCTTTGCAGAACGCCTGCACGATATCGAAAGGCGTATCTATACCCATCGTGGGTAACAAGTCCCGAGCATACTCCGGGGCGGTAACCGAATTAATCTTGAACGATATGAAATACGCTTCCGCATTCGGTACGGTGGTAATCGGTGTGCTCGAATACACCCCCGACACGGCCGAGGTAGTAAATCCGAAGTTCAAATCGCGTGAAGACCTCGGGGTAACCAAACACGATGTAGAACCCGGGTTTACCGGGTAATATGGGTGGTTGCCGTCGGGTCTTACCGCACCGCGCCGAAACGGCAAAGCGAATGTACCTCCGTTGCTTCTAAGATAAACGGTAGAAGGTGCGGAAGGCGGAAGGACAATAAACGAATCATCCGTAAACCTTAAATCGAACGCGGAGCCAGTCATGTATGTAAAACACGTGGCAACCTCGTTGTTTTCCGCTATCATATAGTTAGCCGAATATACCGAGCCGTCCAGTCCGTCGTGTGCGCCTTTGAACACCAGCTGACTCTCCGCGTCCTTGTAATCACCTGCCTTTTTTGTGACCCGGTCTGCGATGTATGACATAAGCACGGGCGTTGACCTGTTCGCCGCGTATATCGTAGGTATTGTAACGTCGTTCGGGTACGCGTAATTAAGGCTGTCTATATACGTCGAGAACTGATATGCCGGCGATTCGAACTTAGGTATTGCCACCACCGGGGCACGTAACGACGAAAGCTTCGATATGTTTTCTATCAATTCAAGGCTGTAGCCGTCTTCGTCTGCCGTTACACGTACACGGAACAAACCGCTGCCGAACGGAATATTGAAGCCCCCGAAATACAATTCGGCACGGTACGGGGATGTCCTTGTGAACGCCCCCGGGAAACGCTCGGAACGGAACACCCGGTCATTCACTTCTGAACGGGGTACGCTGATTGTCCCGGAGTAACTAACCGTTTGCTCCGTGAATTTTAAGGGGTCTGGGTTGTTGATAGTCAGTTTAACCGAGTTTGCGGAAACGCCATCTATCACTACACCATCAATTCGTATTGTTAAATCCATATTGTTAAGGTTCTACAATTTCAAACTTGCATTTAAAAGACGCTACTCGTCCCGTTGCGCCGCCTTGTATGTTCAACGCGTTCGGGTTCTGTATTGTAACGCGTGCCCACTGGTTAGTAGCCAAAGGGAATACCCCGGCAACCTCGCCCGAACGTGAAAGCCAATACAGCGCAGTTTGGTTATCGTCCGTTACTACTACGTTTATCGTAACGTCGTAGGACAACACACGGTTGCCGCCCGAGAAGTTAACCAAATAAGTAGGCACAATACGGTATTGGTCAAAATACATCGTATCATAAGCCCCTTTGCTGTTAAGCCATCGGAGCGTTACCCGTTTGTTGGGGTCAGAGCAATACGGGTATTTACGTTCAAAACGTGCGTAGCCCCATGCGTTGGCATCGTTTGCGGTTCTGAACTGAAACATGTTCATATTGGCAGTGTCTGTAGTGGTACTCTGAGCCCAAATGCCCGATGTTACCGAACCGCCGTACCTGTACCGTAGTCTACCGTCCGAATTCGCTGCAGACTGCCCGTATCGCAAGGCAAAGTTAAACGGCGCACCCGTCAACGGGCTGTTAAGGAACGAAGCACAGCTAAAATCCAACTGGTTAAACAACCCGTTTCCGTAGTCCGATAGGGTGCGCGTGCTCGGCTGGTCGGAAAATCTCCCGTCCGCTATTGGCGCATGGATTACTCGCATACCGATGGATTTCAACGCGCCCTCTGTGTATTGTATTGTTACAAAGTCTGCGAAATCGGCAAACCCCAGCCTCGTGTTAATGCTCTCCGTTATACTCGGTGTGGCTGCTGCCATCATTGATATATCCAATACCGCGCCCTCGTAGGGGGTAACCGTAGCCGTTGCCTTTGTAGCCCCATTACGTGAAAAGATAAGGGCTATACTGGTAACCGAGCCTACCTGCTCCAATCGTATAGGCTTGTATATACCCGGCCCAATTCCGTATAGGGTTGTCGTGTCACCTGCTGTGAACGTGCCACCCTCAATTAATCTCCTTACTATCATTGCTTTTTAGTTAAAATGGTTAATATCTCCGCCCTTACTATCCGGGACACCTCTACTGTGATACGTTGTACCATCTCGGGGGTTAGTATTGTGCTTGCTACGCCGCCTTCGTTGTGCTCGTTGGGTACACGTATGCCGTCTCGTTTGATAACATATGCTATCGCGTATGCCGCTTCTTCGGGTATGTCCGTGCCTGCGTTCGCGTTCTTGTCCTTAATCCACTGCTTAATGGCAGAAACGGGCGGAAAGCTGCCAGCCGCCCGTCCGTCTTCCATCTGATAGATATATGCCGGGCTTTCTATCTTAACGCCGCCTGCATACTCTACCACCTCTGTTTCCCTGTCGAAGCGGCCCGAAGCGTTAAGCCTCATGCGATAGTAGTTAGCTACTATCTCGTCGCGTATCTGCCTAACTAATTGGGTAACTTCCTTGTTCATAGTTAAATGTATTTAAACCAACTGTAATGTTTCCTTGTCTTCGGGTAGTATACGTCGTGCTCGTTGCCGTAGGCTTCCCTCTCAAAACTCATGCGGTCGTATGGCTTATCGTTCGGGTCGCATGGCTTCTTCTCGAAGCTCCAGGCGAAAAAGCGGATAACGTACTCAATGCCATACCACAAGTAAAACGGCACGTACAGCATCTCGCGCATTTGCATCGTGTGGATGTGTTCGTGTCTTAACGTCTTCTCGCTTATAACCGCGTTACCACGTACGAAGAGAATACCGAAAAGGTTAATAGCTTTGAAGCCTTTAACCGGGATAAAGTTGTTTCTGATGATTTTCATGTTCTTTTGTTTTTAAACAATGCACAAAAGTACGAAGTAAACCGCCAGAAAACAAACTGTATCAAGTTCACGCCCCGTACTTGTAGACGTCGAACGTTGCCTCCCAGCCCGATTTGATTGTATCGTACTGGTTCTGTACTTTGGCGATACGGAGCGAGCCAATCTCGTAGCCGCATATGAAGCTCTTAAGCATCTCATGCAAAAGCCGGTCTGTACGTATCAGTGTAGTAATCTCCATAGCATCGTCCCGCATATAAGCCGATGTACCCATGCAGCGGATGACTACCGTGTATGCGCTGCTGTTAGGTACGTTCGTGTCCGTATAGCTTCCAGTCGTTACGTCAAGCGTAAAGAAGTCCTCACTCAATTCGTTGGCGGCTACGTTCTGTACGGCGGTATCTCCGAATATCAGCGTTTTGCCCAGTGCAGTTGCCCGGGCGTTCGCTGTGTTAAGTATTGTTTCAAAAGTCATAACTATCTGTTTTTCATTTGTTGTTTCTTCAGCTCTCTTTTCTCCTTCTCTATCTCGTCGTTACGTTTGGCGATAGCCAGCATAGCGTCCGAATAGTTGATTTGCTTTGCATCCTCAAAGCTACAGTGAAATAGCTCGGCGGTAATCTGCACAAGCCCGAGAAGGTTCTTTGCTTGTTTAATCGTCTCGTCACCCGTCAACGCGCTCTCGCCGCCTGGCTTCATGTTCTGGAACACGATTTGTTCGAGACCGTCCGCGATTTCCATCTGTGACACTATGAACTTGTCAAGCTTCGCAGCGTCGAGAATTGTCTCGGCTTCATAGTTGTCATCAGTCCACGCCTTGATACGCTCGTTTGCGTCCTCTGCACGACGCGTCTCAAGCATAGACCATAGAGTTATGCCTTCAACGTCTCTAAGTCTGTACACAGCTTTCCCATTGCGCGTAGCGACTTGTGAAGGGCGGCAATACTTAATCATATCCTTTAGCAACTTCTCCTCGTCCTTGGTTATTCGGACGGTTCCGTTTGCCGGTAGGTTAGCAACTCTTAATAAAACCTTTCGGTTGTTAATCGCTGTTATGCGATATATCCATTTCAATATAAACTTTTTCATTATTTAGGTCTGTATTTACGTATCAAGAAGTCCACACCGTAACGGAGAGCGTCGAGTGCGTGGTTCCACGCGTCTATCGCCTCGTTGGTGTATGTGTCCGATACTTCGTCCTTAATCCATTTGTAATTATCCAACTCGTCAAGCAGCTTGACCGAACGCTTTGTTACGTGCAACTTGAATTGCTTCACCTGGGCGATGCCTGCCGCCACCGAGCCGCGCCCCTTGACGCACGGTATTGCTTTGATACGCTTTTGCTGTAGTTCCACGATACTCTTTTGCTCCGCACTATCGCACACCGTTATCACGCGGTTCAGTGCGTTGGCGTTCAAGTAGTCCGCTATATGGCTATTTAGCAAGCCTTGTTCATAACAAAGCAGGTCTACGTATAAGTCCCAGCCTTCCATGCGAATATCGACAATGGCGGTAGGGTCATTCACGAAACCGAAGTCAAGCCCCAGGCATCTACCCGTGAAGGTTTCCGGCATATCGTCTATTACTTCGTACTCGGGATAAACGTTACCCTCCACACCGCCCGTCAAGCCCTCGCCATACACGCGCCACCAGTTGGCGTCGTCCTTGTTCTTCTCGATGGCTGCCACTTGTTCGGGGGTCAAGTACGGGTTATCCTTGTACGTCGAATGTATCGTGGTGTATCTGTCGCCTACGAACTCGGTTTCGCCCCAAAACTTCCGTACCGGGTTATAGTCGATAATGACCTTTTTACGGGTACGGATATCGAGTTGCCTAAAGATTTCGCGCGGTATGCTTTGCGCCTCATTGACGAAAAGTATATCACGTGCTGGGCCGTGCACCTTGCCGGCGTTATCACATGAGAAGAACTCTACTATCGTGCCGTTCGGGTATTCGTAGGTGCTTTCTGTCTTGTTGAACTTGTTCTCGTCCCAATACCCCTCGGCTGCCACCATGGCTTTAAAGTCACGTAGCATACCACGTTTCACCATAGGGAACGTAGCTGCCACACATGAGATAACGAGCGGTTGGGGGTTGTTCAGTGCAAGTATGTGCAGCATCTGTAGGGTTGCCCATGTCTTGCCGCTACGTGTACCGCCTTTAGAGGCTACACCGCGTATCTTCGGGTCTACGAAAGCCGCCAATAGCTTTTCAAAAGTAAATGTAACGTTCATGCTCTAAATGCCTCCTAACTTTTGCAGGTTCTTTACTGCGTCCTCGGATAGTACGTTAACCTGCATAGCCTTCGTGCCGGCTTCCTTACCGTTGCTTGTAACGTCTTTAAGGTCTCGTAGTCCTCTAAGCTTTGCCATGTAGTTAGCATCTACCACACCGGCAAGCGCGCTTTCGTCCATATCGGTTGCAATGAGTTCGGCGATAAGGGCGTACCCGGTCAATAGGTTAGCCGCGTCTTCGTTCCCGTCGTCCGCGAGCTTTTCAAGTCGTGCGCCGTTCTTCTTGAACGCTTGCAAAGTCCATCCGATGAAAAGGCAGAAGCCGCCAAGCGATGGCGCGCGTTTCTTCTCTATAGGGACTTTTTGCCCTGCTGCGTTTCCACCCTTTAGGACTTCATAAGTGATGAACGGGTTTCGCTCGCAGAAGTTCATGTACTCGGCTACGTAATCTACGCACTCCTCGACGGTAGTCAACGTTGCGCCTTTGCAACCGCGCGTCTGCACGACCTCATAAAGTTCTTTGCACTTCTTCAAATCTGTTTTAGGGGCGGGGGCTTTGCCCGTCGCTTGTCCCTTGGTAATTGCCGCCTTCGTATCCGGGGCGGCTTCCTTCTTTGCTCTTCCTGCCATATTTTTGTTATTTGGTATTTAAGGTATCGCACGTGTG
>ERZ857503.447-NODE-447-length-32438-cov-3.405676_pt1 | contig 32438 bp, 21 predicted proteins | sample MGYA00519766_ERZ857503 | MGnify/ENA primary metagenome ERZ857503 (study PRJEB31778, sample SAMEA3449345) | human gut metagenome | biome: human gut; feature: human-associated habitat; material: faeces | place: United Kingdom | collected 2010/2012 ...
TCGTGGGCAGCGAAGAGTTCCTCAGCGCGTTTCAGCGCTTTCTCGTATTTTTCTTTCTTCTCGCGCTGTGCCTTCTGCTCCGGAGTCTCCTTTGCCGACTTAGTGGTTTTGGCAGAGGTCTTACTTTCCGCAGCGCTCTTACCGGCAGCGGCGGCTTTCTCAGCCTGACGAGAGAATTCCACAGCATTGGAGATCAGCCCGCAGGCTTTCTGCATCGGCTGGACGACGGCAGCGAAGAACCCAGCATCGAGATCCTGCGGACTGCCGTTGAGAAGAAGCGGCACGAGTTTGTTGCTGGAAGCGTCTCTCAACTCTTTCGACTGCGGCAATGCTGAGACGGTCAACTGCCCTTCGGTTTTGCGGATGACCAGAGTAAGATCGATACCCGGGGTCATCATCTGGTAGATTTGCTGGAAAAACATAATTGAAAAAGTGATTAATGGTGAATAATGGATGTTGTATCCCGGAAGAAATCGGCAATCAGCCGCTTCCGCTCAGGATGTGCGATGATTCGTTGTAAAGGGGCGATCCAGGCCCCGATGGGAATGGGTTGCTTCATTGTCTGCGGCGGCATCAGCTCCGGCGAGCGGATCATGGCAGTCCTCATGGAGCTCCCGGACGTGATGTCCTGTCGGATGGTGGGTTCAGCATTCATTTTCATCAATTTTTAAAGTAGATGTTCCGGCCCGGAGGGCTTGCGGAACTAAAGGGCAGGCGACGAAGGTTTTCGGGAGGCAAGGTTTTCGGGGAAAATACCGGAACCCTGTGGGTGAGGATGATTTTCCCCGAAAGTCCCGCAGGGGCCCCGACCTTGCCGCACCGGGAGAAAGCCTTCGGCACCTTTGCCCGGCAGTTCCTGCAAGCCCTCCGGTGCTGGAATATCCGCGACACAGGCTCCATTGTGGCATATCTACCTTTTCCTCTGAAAGAAAATCAACATCCGGATACGCTAAATTACAGAGCTTCTCCCAAAGACTTTCATCAATCAGTCAGAGTCGTAGGGCTATATTGATATGCATGGGGCAAATTATTCGAATGTAACAACGGCCAAAGGTGATCATGACGGCATCACATATGAATCAATTTCCACGGGCAGAACGCTGTTCGTAGAGTTGTACCTTTTCCATGACCATATCAAGAAACTGGCGGCCTTTGGCGGTGTCTTCGCCGAAATAGCCGATCATTCTGGAAATGCTCCGCTCATTGGAGAGCCGTTTCTCGTAGTAGTGTCCGCCCATCCATTCCCCGAATGTCTCCTCGAAGGATTGTTTTGAAAGCGCTTCGGAAAGGTCGAAATTGTACCACCACCGGTAGATACGGAAGAAGAGCTCGTAGTCGGGAATGACTTGCCATGCCCCGGCATAGCGCACCGGCTCGCGGTCTCCGAGAGTGAAGAGTTGTCCGGAGGCGACTTCGAACGTGCCCTGCATATGGTGGAGGCAGAGTTCGCAGCAGATGTCACCCAGCTCTTCGGGCGTAACGGTCTGCGTCGAGAGCCAATCGCGGGCATCGGGGCTGGATGCCGCTGTGACGGTAAGTTCCACACGGTGTCCCAGCAGCCACAGGCGGATTTTGCGAGGTTCGATCGGGATGAGTTCCATACGGTCAATAGATGAGGTGAGCGAGGATTACGGCGAAAAGCGCCACGGCAGTCAGCAGGCAGGCCACGCGGTAGAGAAAGCGGAAGAGTCCCGGGAAAAGGACGACGAGGAGAGCTGCACCTACGGAAGAGATTCCTCGGGTGTACAGATAGGAGAATGCGATCCAGGCCAGCGGCAGGAGCAGGGCAAGTTTCCAGAATCTACGGGTTGGAACGAGTTTCGAAAGGAGGTTTGACGTTTTCATTTTTTTATATTTATGATGTGGAACATCTGTATATCTGCTTTTTTCGGGCAATCCCGCGGCGGCCCCCGGCAAAAGGTTTCCGGGAAAAATACCGCAGCCGCAGGCGAGGATGATTTTTTCCGGAACCGCAAGGCCCAGACCTTGCAGCCGGGAGACACGGCTCGCCGCGAAATTTGCCCTAAAAAAGCAGATGTCAGATGTTCCCTTTGTCCCGCTTCCTTTCACGGGAGATATCGGTAGAATACAGGCCCGCCCTTCTGTTCAGAACATATCACTTGCCGGTATTACGAAAGTCTGGCTCCAATAAAAATGAGCGCAGGATTCTCTCCTGCGCTCAAAGTATATATGCTTGCTATTGTTTTGTACCCGACGGTAACGGTTCTTCGGGAAAAATGGGTCGCAGCGAGCAGTCAGCGGCAAGACTGAGAAGAGCGTCGAAACTCTGCCCGTCCTTGTCTTTGAGGCCCCGGATCAGTTCTGTAGCTCCGGTAGTGAAAAGCTGCTCGAAATGGGTATCCGTAAGGTCCATATTCAGGAACCGCCGGGGAACAATATGGGCACATTCGGGATTGGTACATTGGGCGAATCTGCGGCGCAGGATCATCTTTCCCGCATGGCATTTGGGACAGGGAAGTGTTCCGGCTCCGACGTCGGGAAAGCGTATGGATATCACCTCCTCCGTGACCTGCCGGGCATAAACCGCAATCGACTCCATGAAGCTCTCGGCTTTCAGCTCACCCTGCCGGATCATGCACAAGGCCTTCTCCCAGCCTCCGGTCAGAGCGGCGTCTGCAATATGCATCTCACGCGTCCGGTCATAGATGTACAGTCCTTTTTCTGTCGGCACGATCGATTTCCCGATCCGCTCGATGTATTCTCGGCGGAAGAGCGTCAGGAGAATCGAGGCCCTTGTTGCGGGAGTTCCGAGCCCCAGCTCTTTCATCGCCTCGCGTGCTTCGGGGTCTGCAACTTGTGCTCCTGCCGTTTCCATTGCCGTCAGCAGCGTCGCTTCGGTAAAGAGCGGCGGCGGCATGGTATGAGCCTTCCGAAGATTGGTACCCGAAACCGGCACGACCTCTCCGGAGGTGAATTCCGCACTACCCCGCTCCTCCCGGTCCGGGTTTTCATCCTCCGCCTGCGGGGAAAGCGCCCGCCATCCGGGAGCGATGATCCGCTGCGACCGGGAACGGAAAAGCATCCCTTCGGTCGTGGCTTCCATCAGTAACGTCTCTTTTTGGCAAGGCGGCGCGAAGGCTTCGAGCATCCGATGCGCAATCATCTGGTAAACGCTCCGTTCCGTACTGGTGAGATTCACCGGCACCTCCCCGGTTGTCAGCAAGGCATGGTGGTCTGTCACTTTGCCGGTGTCGACACTGCGCCGGGAGAGTTCCCCATCCGAAAATATTGTAGTGTAGGTGCTGTATTCGGGCAATAGCAACAGAGCCTTCAGGAGTGCCGGGATCTCCTCCATGACATCTTCGGGAATATGCCGGCTTCCGGTACGCGGATAGGAGATCAGTTTCTGCTCATAGAGTCGTTGCGCAATTTCGAGCGTTTCATCCGCGGCCAGCTCCAGTCGATCGCTGCATACCTTTTGCAGGGCCGTGAGGTCATAGAGCAATGGCGGGGCCTCGAGGCTTCGCTTACGCTCCACAACGCCGATCGTAGCCTTCGATGCCGGACCGATGCGTGCGAGCAGTTCCCGGGCTTTCGCCTGGTCACTGAAATCCTCTTCATGGCGGAACTGGCGGAAATCCTCGCCCTGCCGAAGCGTGATGCGCAGCTGCCAGTAATCCGAGGGGACGAATGCCTTATGCTCGCGGTAGCGCGCACATACCATGGCCAGAGTCGGTGTCTGCACCCGTCCCAACGAGTTGTTACCCAGTCCGGATGCGACAGAGAGCGCACGACTGGCGTTGATGCCCACGAGCCAATCGGCCTTGGCACGGCAGTCGGCAGCGGCATAGAGGCCGTCGTAGTCGCTGCCGGGACGGAGGTTTGCCAATCCCTCGCGGATGGCGCGGTCGGTGAGTGAGGAGATCCACAGGCGTTTGAAAGGTTTGGTGTAGCCCAGATGGGCGTATATGTAGCGAAAGATCAGCTCTCCCTCGCGTCCTGCGTCCGTAGCGACGATAATGCTGCTGCACGACGTGAAGACCGAATCGATGATATTGAGCTGCCGCACGGCATCCGGATCTGGCGTATCTTTGCCGGGAGCCCGACGGACGATGAGTTTGAACGGGTTCGGAAACATCGGCAGATCGGCGGCCGTGATGCGAGTATATCCGTAATCACGGGGCATGGCCAGTGTCAGCAAGTGTCCCAGCGACCAGGTCACCTTATAGCCGTTTCCCTCCAGATATCCCCGTCTTTTTTTCCGAGCTCCGACCACTTTGGCGATATCGAGTGCGACGCTCGGCTTTTCTGCTATGATAGCTATCATATTTACAATGGTTAAGGGCTGCTCCCGGCATTATACGCAGCCGGGAACATCTGAAAATTGAAAGGGTTAGTTCTCCTCGGAGGGATGTATTCCGATAATCTCGAGCAGCGGCTCTTCGCCCCGCCGCACGAGCTGGAGTGTCGCGTCGATCACCACGTCCACGCCCAGCAGGACGAGGCTCAGGGTCAGCACTCCCGTTTTCTCACCCCGCAGGAGCGGTTCCAGCTCCCCGGCCAGTTCGAGTTCGTCGCGGAGGATGCCGATTCCGGCCAGTTCCTCCCAGTTCACCTCTTCCTCCCGGAAAGAGGTGCCATATCTGATTTCTTGCTTTTTCATTTTACAGTCGTTTTTTGTGGATGAACGCCCATGAGGAGATTAGCCGACGCTGGGGCCCTGTTTACGCGACGGTTTTCGGGGTATGTTTCGTTTAGGCTCAGGTTTTGTTTCCTTTTTAGGTCCCGGCTTGGCTTCCTGTTTGGGGGTTGCGGCTGCACCCACGACATTGCGCTGCGAGGCGTCGCGCCGGCGGTCCGGGTTATCGTTGTAGAAGTCGAGCCGTCCGCGGTTCTGATTTACTTTGACGTATTGGGAGAACGGTTTGCCGTCATAGCCTGTCATTCCTTCGACCAGCACGGCTTTGCCGCTCTGGAGCCCGGCACGCTGTGCCGCGGTGAGCTTTGCACCCCAGAGTTCCGTGGGTATCTTGACCTCGGCGCGTTCGGTAAATCCGTCGGGCGTTCTGGAATAGTTCGGAATACCGGTCTTCATATCGAGTTTCACGAACGAAGAGAATTCTTCACCCCGGCGGTTAACCATATTCTCCAGAAATATGGCTTTCCCTTCGCTCAGCTGCTGCCGGTCTTCGGCGGTAAGTTTCACGCCGCTGATCTCCTTGGGGATATAAAGCTCACGGGCATCCTCGGGAGAATCGGGGTTATAGCGCGTATAGACGGGACGTCCGGAGGCTTCGTCGAGGTGCACGAACGAGGAGAACATTTCGCCGTCGGTGCGGGTCATGTCCTCGACGAAGATCGCCCGGCCCGCATTGAGGTCCTCAACCTGCTTCTGGGTGAGTTCGACGCCGCCGAGTTTCTGGTTGTTAAAGAGACGATCGTTGTTGAAGATGTACTCGATGCCCCGGCGGTCGGCGTTAATCTGCACCGTGGCATCGAACTCCTTGCCGCTCTTGCCGACCATGCCCTCCAGATAGACGGAGCGACCTTCACGCAGCTCGTTCTTCTCATCTTCGGAGAGCTTTACGCCGCTGATCTCATCCGGAATCGTAACGTTCTCGGCCCGCATGACGACTAGCTCGTTGGTGAGTTTGTCGAGGCTGATGAACGAGGGAACGTAGTCCCCGCTGTTGGTTCGCAGCTCCACGACGCGGCCCATGTTACCTGTTTCGCGCAGGTTGCGTTTATCCTCTTCGGTGAATATATGTCCGAAAAATGCGCGTTCGAGTTCGGGCCTCTGGCGCACGGTATGCAGTACCAGCATAACGGGGCCGCCCTGCCCGGGCTGAAACGAAAGGCGTGCATCAGCCCGCAGGGATACGACCCCGAAATTCATGGATATGGGGATGAGCTGCGTCGTTTTGTAGCCCCGGAGCAAGGGTTCGAGCAACCCTTTCTCCTGCAGGAAGTCGCGGGAGAGGCCGCAGGCTGCAAGCTGCTCCCAGTTGATCATTGATTCGTTGAACCGATACCGTGGCTGGGTGGCATCGGCAGCCCCCTCCGCTTGTGCCGGAGCCTGATTCTTTTTTGCCATTGTGTCTTTGATTTTTTGGTAAATACTCTTGTCCTCCTTGGGGACGATTTCATACTCTTTGAGAAATGCTTTGGCTGCCGCAGTCTGTTTGCCGTCGGCCAAGTCGCGCAAAGCCTGACGTACCTGGGGTTCATCGAGCGCTTTACGCTTCAGGGAGAAAAGCCTGAAACGCGAAGGGTCTTTGAGCTGGCTCCAGAAATTCTTGAGGAAGGCTTCCAGCCAGGAAGCATTTTTGTCGATGTGGAGGAACTGGTTGTTGTGTTCCTCGTCGGCAGGTACGGTTTGATACTTGCCTTTCGGGTCAACCTTCGAGATGGCCTGAACGAGTTTCTGCACATGGTCCAGAATCAGCAGGATCTCTTTGTTCAGGTCATTTTCAGGGACCTGTTTCGGGGGACTTTTACCCCGGTTCGTCTGTTTTGCCATAATCTTTTCAGCGTTGGAATAATTGGTTCACGCGCTTCAAATATAAATGGCGGATTTGTATAATAAGCTGATATTCAACCAGCAGACGATATAAGTCACCGATTGGCATTTATTATCACCTTCAACGGTCACGAAAAAGGGTACAATGAGGAGGAAAAATAACGCCGGAGGGAACGTCCGGCGCCCGGCCCGCAGGACGCGGGCCGGAGAAAGCGAGCGGCAAAAAGGCCGTAAGGACCGAACCGCCCTCCCGACATGGCGAAGCGTGATGCGGTCCGTTTCCAGAATCGGGCCGGAAGCGTGACGGAGTTACAACAGGCGCCCGTCAGGAAACGGGCGCAAGAAATTAACCGAGGTGTACGATACGCCTTGTAATATTATTGAGAATTATCTGGAAGATAATATCATTGTCTCCGGTCTTCGAAATCAAATTTTAATTGTACACATTCCGAACATGCTTCCGGAGAGTTTCCGACAGTCAGACCAATCAACCGAATTTTACGTCCATGGAACTCCGCTGCCGCCAATGGCTCCTCCAATATGGGACCGCATGACAGACGATACGCTATACCCTTTTGCAATGGGTGCTGTAGTTTTGATTACACGGTCTATGCTTTATCCTTGGAAGTACACAGCAGATCAATCGTGCGGATAAGAACAGGTGTATTCGCTACTTGATGGAGGCTTTCAACTATTCATTGGTGGAGCGTTACATTGATATGCTTCCCAAATGAAGGAATAGATTGGCTAGTATGAATTGGCACGCCTGAGTGGGATGTTTCGCCTATATTCAGCCCATCATCTGAAATATGCTATCTTATGGGATTTAATGATTTTCCACATTTCGTGAGGGTATTCACAAAAGCCCAAGGGATGTCGCCGGAAAAATATAAAAGAGGATACGATGGCAGAAGTTAAACTAAATGCCTGCTACAGGATGACAAAAATATGGCAAATTTATTGTATGGTTTTTGTTGAAATCAAATATAGTTGATGGAGTTTGCCTGAGTTGAGTTTATCCGGTTTCAAACAGATGCGCTCATTATCTAAATCCAATAAAAAATAGAACGTATATTCCCCCTCATTGATAACACATTCCCATTCTGTGGTGTCATTTTTTCCTTTTAAGGTATATACTCTCCCATCTGCAGTAAATAACTCTTTATTTGCATTAAGAATACTAATTGAGAAGATTCCGTCTCCACTGTGCTTGTACTTATATATAGTAAAAATACAATAAGAATTATGATAAATGCTTCCTTCAAAAGATTGAACAGTTATATCTCCCACACCGGATGAAATTTGTAATTTGGTTTCTGATTTATCTTTCGCAATAAAAAGTTTATGTTTTTTATTTATATTACAAGCAATGATAAAAACAACAACTATATAAATAGCACAATGTTTTATCCATATACTATTTACTCTATTCATAAAGTATATAATTGAGGAATGAGATTTGTTACAGAACCTATTTCAAATAGTGATTAACATATCCTGTACAAACTTTTCCCTTGCGATCAAGCATGCGCCAGTTACGCCGATACGGTCGGGGTTCACTGAACTGGAAACTACAAGATTACGGTGTATGAGTTTCAATGAATATTTTTTGATACTCATCTTAACTGATTCCAATAGAGAATCGTTGTTCTTCGACATACTCCCTCCGAGAATAATGGCCTTAGGGTTAAAGATGTTTATGAGATTGGCCAATTGCAAGCCAAGTTTCCGTCCCATCTCTTCCATGATATCCTGACAAAGAGGGTCCTCATTATTTGCAGCTTGTATTATCTCTTGAATAGTCGGTTCAACCGAATTCGGTGCACTTGCACTAAGGACTGATGTTTTTCCGGCAGCGAGCTGCTCTGCAAGAATCCGTTTGGCGGCATTGCCGGAAACCTCTGTTTCAAGACACCCTTTTTTACCGCAATGACAGATGATCTCGTTGTCGAAAACCTTCGTATGACCAAATTCTCCTGCAAAATCGTCGGCGCCACGATAGATTTCACCATTTGCTAAAATGCCAAGTCCGAGTCCCCAGCCGACATTGACATAAAGACAATCCTCATAGCCTCTGATGTTACCTTTGTACAATTCTCCATAGAGCATCGCCCGCGTATCATTCTCGATGACAGAAGGAATGCCGATGCTGTTACCCAACATTTCGGCCAATGACTCATCTTCGTTATTTTCAAAGGTAAAAATACTGTGGCTAAGCCCCTTCTTTGAGTTGACGCGCCCCGAGATATTGAAACATGCGACTGCTATTTTTTCTTCCACCGAGGATTCAAGAATGAAGTCCCGGACTTCATGACACATAGTTTCGAGAAATTGAGGCGTATTGGAGAATCTCAGATTTTTGTCCTCTCGTTCCTGAATGATCTCTCCAGTCAAATTCATAAGACTGAGCACTAATCCGTAATGTTTAGTATCGACGCCGAGGAAATATACCGAATCCGGATTGAGCATATACCACGTCGCCTTACGTCCCCGAAGCGGAGTTTCCGGAACGGTTTTCAATGCAATTACCAAACCGTCATCCATACTGTCGTGAATATATCTTGCGACTGTCGGGATACTGTAACCGGTCAGTCTGGAGATTTCAGGAATCATTAGTTGTCTTTCCCGAAAAAAACAGTTCAAGATGCTTTTCTTCATGGTCGCATTCGCGTTTTTACGTTCGGAGCCAGCAGGAAAGGTCCCTGGCGTGCCATGTGTCAATTCTACTTTGGATACCATTGTCTCACTGTTGAAATTTGCATAAAAATAAATCATTTTATTAAAAATACCAAAAATCGAAGAATATAATAAAAAGCATTTTTTTAAACACCTCTAACGTCATTACACATAACTATATCATATACAATAATATACCAACTAAATTTACTTCAATATTAATAAATTGATAAAAAAAATATATTTCTTAGTAGAAAAGATTTTTATTTGCGGAAAATAAACCGAAACAGAGATGATGACATCCGCACAAAACATGGAAGAAAGATCAATGGGATACTTTTATTTCATCGCTTTAGTAGCCGCTCTTGGAGGAGGACTCTTCGGTTATGACACCGCAGTTATCTCCGGCACCATCTCAATGGTCGTTGTCCAGTTCGGCTTGACACCATCCATGGAAGGAACATACGTCGGATGTGCATTAATTGGGTCAATCGTCGGCGTATTATGCTCTGGCCTACTTTTTGAGGGGGGGGGCCGAAAACGGTCACTGATCATCGCATCGGTCCTGTACACGGTTTCTGCCGCAGGATGCGCCATAAGTAATTCGTTTGCTACACTCGTTCTATTCCGCATAGTCGGTGGAGTCGGCATCGGCATTTCCGCCGTAGTCGCTCCAGCGTATATCAGTGAAATCGCTCCGGCCAAGCATCGCGGACGACTCGTATCATTATACCAGCTCGCCGTTACCATCGGGTTTCTCGCGGCGTATATCGTAAACTATTTCCTGCTTGAATATTCCCTGGGAGCGACAAGTTGCCGGGATAATCTTTTCACGAAAATCTTCATTGACGAATGCTGGCGCGGCATGCTCTTCGCAGAAACATTACCTGCCGCGTTATTCATCGTCCTCGTGTTTTTCATTCCTGAAAGTCCTGTCTGGCTCTCCATGAGAGGCCGGGAGAAACAATCGCTGCGCACGGAATTGAAGGTCATTTCACGGCCTCCGATTCTCGGCGCCGTCCTGATCGGCGCGGCTATAGCGATTCTGGGCCAATTCATGGGCGTCAATGCCGTTTTATACTATGGACCTTCCATCTTCGAAAAATCCGGACTCGCCTCCGGGGATTCACTTTTCTATCAAGTCCTTGTAGGACTCGTGAATGTCGTCACTACAATTATCGCTTTTTTCATTATTGACCGGGTCGGTCGAAAGAAACTCGTCTATTTCGGCGTTACGGGAATGATCGCAACATTACTTGGTATTGCGTGGTATTTCCAGTTTGGACAAGGCCTTTCCAATTACATTCTTCTGACGCTTTTCCTGCTCTATATCTTCTTCTGTGCCATTTCGATCTGTGCTGTCATCTTCGTTCTACTCGCTGAGATGTTCCCTTCGCGGGTGCGGGGTATCGCCATGTCGGTGGCTGAACTGGCGCTGTGGATTGGAACCTGGCTCATCGGCCAATTGACTCCAATTTTCCTCGAAGTTCTTAAACCGCAAGGGACATTCCTCATGTTCGCAATCATCTGTGTACCTTATATTCTAATCGTCTGGAAACTCATTCCGGAAACTACTGGAAAGTCTCTGGAGGAGATCGAAGCGTATTGGTACGGCAAAAAAACGAAAACCTTATAATTTAAAGATAAAGCTTATGAATTTCAAGAAAACATCCGAGAGATACAAGCAAGAACTGCTCGACAGGGTTCTGCCGTTCTGGATGAATCATTCTGTCGATCAAGAGTGCGGCGGCTATTTTTCCTGCCTAAACCGGGACGGAAGTATTTACGATACAGATAAGTTCGTATGGCTGCAGGGACGAGAAGTTTGGATGTTCGCCATGCTGTACAATCAGTTGGAAAAACGTCATGACTGGCTGAATATAGCCATTCATGGGGCTGAATTTCTGAAAAAGTACGGACACGACGGCAATTACGATTTCTATTTCTCTCTCGATAGACAAGGGCGTCCACTCGTACAGCCTTACAATATCTTCTCCAACACCTTTGCCTGCATGGCATTCGCACAACTTGCCAAAGCCACAGGGAGTGCCGAATACGCCGAAATCGCCCGCCGGACATTCCAGCGAATTCTGGACCGGAGAAACGCCCCCAAAGGTATCTGGGAAAAGACGGTGCCGGGAACCCGGGCTCTGAAAGGGTTCGCACTGCCGATGATTATCTGCAACATGGCGCTGGAAATCGAGGACATCATCGACGACACGACGATTCTCGACGTCACCATCAGGGAGTGCCTCGACGAAATCCTCAACACGTTCTACAAACCGGAACTGGGTTGTATGCTCGAAAACGTCGATGCGGCCGACGGTTCGATGGTCGATTGTTTTGAAGGCCGAGAGATTAATCCCGGGCACGATCTGGAAGCGCTCTGGTTCATGATGAACCTCGGCGTCCGGCTGGGCGACGACGCGCTGATCGAAAAATGCGTCTCCATTTCGCTCTCCGTCATCGAACGGGGATGGGACAAAGAATACGGCGGTATTTTCTATTTCCTCGACCGCTGCGGCTATCCTCCTCAGAAACTCGAATGGGATCAGAAACTCTGGTGGGTCCATCTGGAATCGGCCATCGCCATGATCAAGGGCTACCAGCTCACCGGCAACAAAAAGTGTCTGGAGTGGTTCGAAAAACTGGACGAATATATGTGGAGCCATTTCCGGGACGAGGAATACCCCGAGTGGTACGGCTATCTGAACCGACGCGGCGAGGTGCTCCTTCCGCTCAAGGGCGGCAAATGGAAAGGATGTTTCCACGTTCCCCGCGGACTGTACCAATGCTGGCAAACGCTCGAAAAAATCAAATAAGTTTCAAGATACCAACCATCAAATATCAGACTATAAACAAACTCGATTCATTCGTGACCATTTCCCATCTCTTATGAAACTTTAACCTCAAACAAACTATTATGAGAATCAAACGACTACTAACTTCATTATGCGTGTGCACAGTCGCGTTCGCTTTCTTCGGGACAAGTGCGACGTATGCGCAGAACGACGTACGTCAGGTTCAAGGCCAGGTGCTCGACGAAAATTCGGAACCCATTGTTGCGGCTACGATTATCGTGAAGGGTACGACCGCCGGCGTTACGACCGATGTAAAGGGAAAATTCTCCCTCTATTGCAAGCCCTCCGACGTGTTAGTCTTCTCCTACCTCGGCTATGACTCGACGGAGGTACCTGTAGGAACCCAGTCGGTAATCAACGTGAAACTCACACCTGCTGCGCAGGCTATCGAAGACGTCGTGGTGACGGCATGGGGTACGGAGAAGAAAACCACCATGATCGGTTCGGTGGCCACCGTCCGTCCCAAAGAGCTCAAAGGTCCCACGAGCAACGTTACGGCCATGCTCGCCGGGCGTGTGGCCGGTCTGGTGAGCTACCAGTTGAGCGGCGAACCGGGCGCTGACAACGCTGAGTTCTTCGTCCGCGGCGTCGGATCGTTCGGAACGGGCCGCTCGTCGCCCCTCATCCTGATCAACGGCATCGAATCTTCGAGTACCGAACTGGCCAACATCCAGCCCGACGATATCGAAGGCTTCTCAGTGTTGAAAGACGCCACCGCCACCTCGATGTACGGCAGCCGCGGTGCAAACGGCGTAATACTCGTGACGACCAAGTCGGGACACAAGGGCAAGACCAAGTTCAACGTCCGCTATGAAGCGTCGTTCTCAGGCAACACCCGGGACTATAACCTTGCAAATAACATCAGGTTCATGGAGTTGGCCAACGAAGCCACGCTGACCCGCAATCCAACCGGCATACGTCCCTACTCCCTTAAGAAGATCGAGAAAACCCGCATGGGAGCCGATCCGCTGATCTACCCCAATAACGACTGGAAAGAGATCATGCTGCGCGACTTCACCACGAACCACCGTGTCAACCTGAACGCTTCGGGCGGTGCGGAAATCGCACGCTACTACATCTCAGCCTCCTACAAAGTCGATAATGGTGTACTTAAAACCCACTCGGCAAACGATTTCAACACCAACATCAAAAATTCGAGCATCGAGATACGCTCCAACGTCGACCTGAATCTTACCAAAACTACCGTGGCTTCAGTACGCGTATCGGGACAGTTCGACGAACTCAACGGCCCGTCAGTGGGATCGGGATCAGATATTTTCAAGAGTCTGCTAAACGCCAATCCGGTGGAATTCCCGGCAGTATACCCCTCGAGCATGCTGCCTCATGTGCACCACCCGCTCTTCGGTAACGTCTCCTCCGGAGCCGACGAGGGCGTCAAGTACGTTAACCCGTTTGCAAACGCCCTTTCGGGATACCGCGAGACCGCAACCACCGCCATCACGGCCCAGCTGGAACTGCATCAGGATTTCGGCTTCATCACCGAAGGCCTCAAAGCACGCCTGATGGCATACACCAAGCGCAACACGTCGTCCAGCATGTCGCGTTCGGTGGCACCGTACTACTACTCCGCATCCCTCGATCCCGACAAGATAGATGCTATAATGGGTATTTTTCCGCTTAATCCCACCTCTGGCCGCGAATACCTGAACTACACCTCCGGAACCAACGAGGTATGGAACGAGAACAGCATGGAAGTTTCGCTTGCATATGACCGTACTTTCAATGACGTACACTCAATAAGCGGCACATTGCTCGGATATGTCCGTCAGAAGAAGTTGTCCAACGCCTCCGGCAGCTCGGCTACCCAGCAACTCGAAAGATCGCTGCCGCAGAGGAACGTAAGTTTCTCGGGACGTTTCACCTACGGCTACGATAACCGTTACATGGCCGAGTTCAACTTCGGCTACAATGCTTCGGAGCGTTTCGACCGCAAGCACCGCTGGGGTTTCTTCCCGTCGGTGGGTCTGGCCTGGAACGTAGCCAACGAACAGTTCATGAAATCGACCAGCAATGTAATCGACAAACTCAAGGTCCGCTATTCGTTTGGCTTGGTGGGTAACGACGAACTGACGGACTGGTTCTATAACAAGGAAGAGCGATTCTTCTACATCGACATGGTCAACATGAATGCGGGCTCGATCTATTTCGGCGACCAGTTCAACAACTACTACCCGACCATTTCGCGCCAGCGCTATGCCAACTCCGATATCGGCTGGGAGATTTCGCACAAGACCAACCTGGCACTCGAACTCGGGATGTGGAACTGCCTCAACATGGAGTTCGATTACTTCTGGGACAACCGGAAGGACATCCTCATGGTTCGTTCCGACATCCCCGCGAGCATGGGTGTTCAGAGCAGCGACCCGATTCGGGCCAACCTCGGCGAAATGAAATCGCACGGCTTCGAAGTGTCGCTCGACTTCAACAAGAGCTTCACCCGCGACCTGTGGCTCTCGCTGCGCGGAACCTTCACCTATGCCACCAATGTGGCGTCCGTCTACGAGGAGCCCGCATACCCCGATGAGGTGAGCTACCTTTCGAGAGTCGGTTATCCGTGGAATACGACGTGGGGATTCATCGCCGAACGGCTTTTCATCGACGAGAACGATGTCGCCAACTCGCCCACGCAGTTCGGTGAATACGGCGCCGGCGACATCAAGTACCGCGACGTGAACGGCGACAGCGAGATCAATGATTACGACCGCGTTCCGATGGGTTATCCCACCACCCCCGAAGTGGTTTACGGCTTCGGATTCTCATTCGGATGGAAGGACTTCGACATCAGCGCTTTCTTCCAAGGACAGGGCCGCACGTCGTTCATGATCAATGCGTCAAATATATCCCCGTTCGTTGACAACCGCGGTCTGTTGGATGTTATTGCCAAGGATCACTGGAGCGAGGACAACCGCAATCCTTACGCATTTTGGCCACGTCTCTCCGTTTCACACGTCGAAAACAACGAGAAGGGGTCTTCCTGGTGGCTCCGGAACGGGTCCTTCTTGAGGCTCAAAACCGTCGAAATCGGCTATGAACCCAAAGGTGCATGGGTCCGCAAGCTTGGTGTTAGAAGCCTGAGAGTCTATGCAAATGGCATGAACCTGTTCACCTTCAGCAAGTTCAAGACGTGGGACGTGGAAATGAAAGGCAACGGACTCGGATATCCCCTGCAACGGGTGTTCAATATCGGTGTCCAGGTCGGTTTTTAACAACACTAAACAGCGAAAGTAATATGAACAAAATATTGAACAGACTTGCAAAAAAGTTTCTGTGCCTGCTAGGAACATGCGCCTTGGCGGCAAGTGGCACCGGGTGTGCTGACTTTCTGGATGTGATGCCCGACAACGTGGCCAACATGGACCATGTGTTCGCCAACAAGAACGAGGCCGAGAAGTACCTGGCCACCTTATATTCGTTTCCCATGAGCGTCACCGCACGCCAGAACTTCATGTTTCTGGGTGCCGATGACATCTGGACCTTCCCTTCTAGCGCGACTGTTGACAATTATTCGAGCAACTACCCCTGGCGGCTCGCACGCGGCGAACAGAACGTCAACACGCCGTATGTCAACTGCTGGGAAGGAAACTACGGCGGAGCGGCTTCGCCCAACTATTTCCGCGCCATCCGTGAGTGCAACACCTTTCTCGAAGAGATTGCACCCGAAAAGGGACGTCTACCGGATCTCGACGGCTACACCCGCACCCGCTGGATAGCCGAGGCAAAATTTCTGAAAGCATACTATCACTTCTGCCTTTTCCGCATGTACGGTCCCATCCCCATCGTCGACACCAATCTGGCCATCGACGAAGAGACTAGCGTAGTCCGCGTCAAGCGCGACAAGGTGGAGAAGGTGGTGAAATACATCGCCGACCTGCTTGATGAGTGTGCTCCCGATCTTCCGCTGGAAATCACCAGTATGGGTACCGAGGCAGGCCGTGCCTACCGCGGTGTAGCCTACATGCTCAAAGCGAAACTGCTCGTCACGGCGGCAAGTCCTCTCTTCAATGGCAATACCGACTATGCCGATTTCAAAGACAGTGATGATCTCCCGTTCTTCCCGCAGGAGTACAGCGAAAAGAAGTGGCAGGATGCGGTGGATGCATGCGAGTTGGCTCTCGAAAATTTGCCGAACGCAGAACTTTACACCTTCCCGGCGATAGGTGCCAAGGTAACGGCAAAGACCCAGTACAAGATGAACTACCGGGGCGCTGTAACCGACCCATTCAATTCGGAGATCATCTGGGGTCGTTATATTCCGAGAAATAATTGCATACAACTACAGATCGACCTGGGACCGCTCTACCTCGACGAAACCAAAGGCAACACTTTCAATAGTTCGCGACTGTCAGCCACGATGCACACTGTGGAGCGTTTCTACACCCGCAACGGCGTGCCTCTCGATGAAGATAAGGAGTGGAATCAGAAGTGGGGTTATTCGACCCGCTACACGCCCGCCACGGCCGACGCAGAGCAGGAGCTCGACATCATCGGCGGTTACGAAACCGGCCGGCTGAACATGGACCGCGAACCTCGGTTCTATGGAGGAATGATTTTCGACGGGTCGCGGGTCTTCATGAACAGCGTTCCCGGCCGTAACGACGCCAACAGTTTCTCGGTGCATGCCAAGTTCGGCCAAAAGAATGGCTGGAAGCTCGGCATAGGCGAGCAGATAACCGGATATTGGATTCTCAAACTTATTAACTATGAAGCCGAATACAGCCAGGATGGAAAGACTTTCACCACTCGTCACTACCCGTGGCCTGAGATGCGTCTGGCCGACCTGATGTTGCTCTACGCCGAGGCGCTGAACGAGGCCTCCGACTCGCAGACGAACCGCGACATGGCAATCGCCCAGCTTGATCAGATCCGTTCGCGTGTGGGCCTCAAAGGGGTGAAAAAATCGTGGAGCGACTACTCGACGCGGCCAGACAAGCCCAACACCCAGGCCGGATTGCGTGAGATCATCCATCAGGAACGCGACATCGAACTAGCCTTCGAGCACAGTCACATATGGGACATCCGCCGCTGGAAGACGGCGGTCGACGCCCAAAACAGTTATGTACAAGGCTGGAACATCAAGGGAAAGACCGCTTCGCAGTATTACCAGTTAACCAACCTTTTCGAGCAGCGGTTCGTGGCACCCCGCGACTACCTGTGGCCCATATCTATCAAAGAAATGTTGAAAAATCCCAACCTGGTGCAGAATCCGGGATGGCAATAAAGTAAACGATCATGAAAAACAATAGTTTAAAATCTCTCGCCGTACTTTTTGCCGTGGCTCTCGTCACGTCGGCGTGCAAGGAAGAATACAACGGGCCGGAATACAGTGCCGGTCCGGCCCCGGCCCCTGTAACCCAAGTGGTTGCGACTCCTATGCCGGGCGGTGCCGACATCACCTATTCGGTGCCTGAAGACAAGGACCTGCTCTACGTCGAGGCTGACGTAGCCGTACCGGGCGGAAGAACCTTCAACGTGAAGTCTTCTTCTTACGGCAACGTAATCGAGATCCGTGGTCTTGCCTCCACCGATCCCCAGCAGGTGATACTTTACAGTGTCAACAAGGGTGGAGTGCGCTCCGAAGGCTATCCGGTGACTATCAATCCGCTGACCCCACCTTATATGGACGTCTACAATTCGCTGAAAATGAAGGAGGATTTCGGAGGCGTGAACATCTCTTTCGCCAACGAAAGCAATGCCTCGCTGGCGATCGTATTGAGCTATCTTGACGAAAAGAGCAACGAATACCTCGAATACGACACCTACTACACCGAAGAGAGCGACGGAAAGTACTCTTTCCGCGGTATGGAAAACGAAACCCGCAAGTTTGGTCTTTACATCCGCGACCGTTGGGACAACATCTCACCTATGGTGGAGGCGGAGCTTACGCCGCTCTACGAAGAGATGATCGACAAATCCAAGTTCAAGGCAATCACAGGCATTCAGGGCGACGGTGACGGTGATGGGAACTATCCTACCACAGACAGCCAAAGTGATCCGAAGCATATGTGGAACGGCGTCTGGCCCACCTCGCTGAACGATTACGGCGACTACAAGATGTTCTACCTCAAAACCTATGACAGACAAGTCTCTTTTACGTTCGACATAGGACAGGCTGTCCAGCTCAGCCGCTTGCGGTTCAACTACTATTACAAATGGACTTACATGGATCCCAAGGAGTACGAAGTGTACGGATGCACCGAACTGACCGACGACATGTACGATGGCGATTGGAGCAAATGGACACTGTTGGCACATTGCACGTTCAATAAACCTTCAGGCCTGGGAGACGGAGAGTATGGGCCGGGCGATGCCGAAGCCTTCCTCGCCGGAACCAATATCGACGTGGATATCCAGCTGCCTAAAATCCGATATATACGGGTAAAAGGTATCGAATGTTGGGACGGCGGGGGCAGCCTCTGCTTCTCGGAAATAACGGCATGGGGCGACCCGCGCTAATAACGTAATCAAGACAAAGCCATGAAAAATCTGATAAAGACAACGATTCTGGGCATTGCAGCCGTTGCGGCGGCGTGCTCAGGGCCGATCGATCCCTTCGAGGAATTCACCGACGGAGAGGAGATCCGGTATGCGGGAAAGGCCAACGACCTAAGCTATACAACAGGAAAGAATCGGCTCGCAATCAATTTCGTATTGGGACCCGATCCCAACGTATCCGAGGCGAAGATATTCTGGAACATGCAGCAGGAGTCGGTAACGGTTCCTGTCGACCGCACCGCGCTCACCGACGACGTCGTATCGCAGGTAATCGAAAACCTACCGGAGAACACCTACAATTTCGAGGTCCGCACCTACGACAAGTTCGGCAACAGCTCCGTGCCGGCTTACGTCACGGCCAAGACTTACGGTCCGATGTACGAAGCGACGCTTGCGACGCGCGGTGTGGCCGAAATCAAGGGTACGAACGCTAAAAAAGACATTGTGCTCACCCTAGGCGACACGATCCCCGCCAACTATTCCACAGGCACGGAAATCACCTATTTTCGGACTTCGGGAGAAAAGGTGGTGGAGATCGTCCCCAACTCGGAACTCAACGACAAGGGCGTGCCGGAGCAGGTCAATGCGTACACCATGACCGATTTCGACTACTCCCGACCGGCCCAATTCCGGTCGCTCTTCACCCCCGAAGCGAATTCGCTGGACGTTTTCGCATCGAAAACAGTAGAACTGACAATCGACAAAAACACGATTCCTGTCAACACCATTCAGGTCCCAAAGCCCTACGCCTCGTATCATATCGAAGGTTTCGATCAGGAAAAAAGGGATGCATCTGCTCTGTGGGACGGTAGCTGTACATGTGTCTGGGATAGCTACAATGGCTATAAGGTCGATGATACCACGGTAGCGTCCGGGATCAACTGGAAAGGGTACTCGGGTGGTTGGCGATCTGTGATCGTTGACGGAGCCACCTACTATTCCAGCCCGCTTTGGGTAACATTCGATCTGGGCGAAGCGATGCAACTGTCCAAGGTCCACATCTATTTCTACTATCACTTCAAGGATCAGTTCCCGAAAGTCAACGAATGGTGGGCCTATACGGGTGAAGGAGCGCCCCAAGCCCCGGCAGAAGGCGAAACCGGATGGGAAAACTGGGTGAAGATCGCCGAAAAATCCTACGATACGGACAATATGACGTTGGATGAGAAAAAGGCTGTTTATGAAGCAGGCCAAGTTCAGGAACTGGACGGATCGGTGAAGGCACAATACTACCGTTTCGTCTGCCGAAAAGGTATTCAATACAAGGATGAGCAACCAGCCGACAAGCAAGACCATTGGAGAAATACGGCTTTCTCGCTGTCAGAAGTCACTTTCTGGCAATATGAGTAATATCCGAACAATTCTTTGAATAGGTAGTTCCCGCCGCGGCCAGATGACCGTGGCGGGAATACTGCAAACAGCAATAATAAACAATGAAAAATATCCTCAAAACCAGTCTGTTGGGCCTAATGCTGGCGTTCTGCAGCGCATGTAGAGCCGACAATCCCGAAACCGCCCGTCCCGGCCACGGCGAAGCTACCCTGCCACGCAAACATCCCGAAACTGTGAGGTTCATGACCTACAACGTACGCATTTTCTGCGGAATGACGCATCCGAATGTCGGGAAGACCGTAGAATCAGTGCCTGCGATACGCGACCGCCTGACCAACTTGATCAATTGGGCCGATGCGGACTTCGTTGCCTTACAAGAGGTGGACTACCAGACCGAACGCAGCGGCTGGGACGATCAAGTGGGACGGCTAGCGAAAGGAGCCGGCATGTACGGAACGTTCGTCGACGCTATCGACCGCTCGAAAGGTAAATACGGCGTGGGGTTGCTCTCGCGGGAAAAGCCCCTACGCGTCAAGCGCATCCAACTGCCCGGCAGTGAAGAGTTGCGCGTTATGATGATCGCCGAATTTACGGACTGCTGCGTCATCTGCACTCATTTTTCGCTCACGCCCGAAGACCGCATAACGTCGGTCGAGATACTGACAGCCGCATGTGAGGGGATCACCAAACCTATACTCATCGGCGGCGATTTTAACGAAACGCCGGCGGATGCAGCCATCGGCATGATGAAGCGGCGTTTCACGCTGCTGACCGATCCCGAACCGTCGTACCCGGCCGACGCTCCGCAATGGTGCCTCGATTACGTCTGGGGGATGAATCTCAGCGAAGGCGCGGATGCCGTGCGGCAGAAGATCCTGCTCGACGAAAAGGAGGCCTCGGACCACCGTCCGTGGATAGTGGATGTCAAACTGTAAAAATACTCACCATAAAACCCGACTGAATATGCGTATTACTATTTTATTGGCTTTAATATCTATATGTGCTTCAGCATGGGCGGCGAATCCGGAGAAGGCTCCGGGCAGTCCCGAGATCCTGAACTTCATGCAGATATACCACGGATATGAAACAAGGCCCGCATGGCATGCAGATCAGATAAAGCATTATGTATTCAGGGAGCGTAATGGGAAGCCGGAGTGGCTTTTCGACGGATTTCTATTCCTCGAGATCTACGCCCGGTTTAACGGGCAGAATTACGATTACGGAGCCACTCAACCGGGTAAACTGCCTCCCGGCAAAGCCGAATGGGAACACCTGATCTGCAAAACCTTTGAAGAAGGCCGAGGCCCTGACGGACTGGAAGCTACCTTGGATAGTCTGGCCCGAGAGGGTTTTGTTCCGCCTACCAAACGCCGGGTTGTCTTCTCAATCCCCAACCCCATATACGGTGTCCGGAACTGGGGATTCATTGGCGACGAAGCACTCGATTTCCACAGTCCGGATGACCGGGTGAAGGCCATCGACTGGTATGTGAGCAGGATTCTCGAAGAATGGGCGAAAAAAAATTACAAGCACCTGGAATTCGGCGGCTTCTACTGGATACACGAGCAGATCGACGCACAGCATCAAGACGACAAGATGTTGAAAGCCGTTACAAGCAAGTTGAACGCGAAGAACATCCGCTCGTACTGGCTGCCGCATTACGGTGCCGAGGGCGTAGACAGGTGGCAGGAGCTTGGATTCAGCTATGCCTATCAGCAGCCTAATTATTTTTTTACAGCCGGAATACGCCCAGATGCTTTGGTGCGAACCATCGCTCGGACACAAAATTTAAACATGGGTATCATGATGGAATTCGACAGCCGCACCATCGACACTCCTAACCCCTACCGCCGTCTGTATTACGACTATATCGAAGCGTTCCGCAAAGGCGGCGTGTGGGCCAAAAGACAACCGGTGAATTTCTACGACGGCGGTGACTGTTGGCTGAAGTTCGCGACAAGTGTCGAGCCCGAAGTCCGGAAAATGTACGACGCGTTGGGAGACATCATCGTCGACCGCAATAAACGGGCGGTAAAACAAGAAAGAAACAGATAACTCAACATATGATTCGTCCCAAAATATTTTCACTCCTACTGACAGGCACTTGGCTATTGTCGTGCAGTTCAGGATCGGGTAATATGCCCGTTACACCAGATGAGCCCGGGGCTCTGGAACCCGAACAACCCGCACTTAACTACGTCACGATCAAGCCGGAGGTACAGTCGACGGCCGTATCGGTGGTGATCGGCTATGAAATCGAGAATCTTGAGGAACTTAGCAATCCAAAATGCGGCGTATGCTGGAATACCACCGGAAATCCGACTGTTTCGGGCAACCATCAGGATGGACCCGCGCTTCAGCCGACGAGCAAGTTGATAAAACAGGTGATTCCGAACGTACTGCTGGAATACGGACAGACCTATTCGTTCCGGGCCTATGTCCGCAACGGTGCCAAGGTCTATTACAGCGATGAAGTCAAGGGTGCTCTGGGCCCGGAACCCGAAGCCGTAACCTTCAACTGGACTCCGGTGGCGTCATCGGCGCTGCCGTTGTCCGTGAAGGTCTACAAAACGACCGATCCGCTTAACGGGCATGCCTTCAACGCATGGTATGCCGTCGCAGACCTGTCGCAAGGAGAGGTGGAAGTGAAGGTCAACATCCCGCCCACACTTCAGACGATCGACCGGCAGGCTGCGGCTGACGCCAAATGTTGCGTGCTGGTCAACGGAGCCTATTTTCTCGCCACGACGACAGAAGGGACGAATCTCGGGCTTTCCGTCGTCGACGGAAAAGAGTACGGCCGTGTCTCCGACTACCGCGGTTCGCTACGTCCTGCACATCCCGAATACGACACCTATTATCCGGCCACACGCGGCATCTTCGGCGTGAACCACAGCGGAAAGCCCGCGGTCTACTGGGCCGGAGGCCTTTCCGTGAACTACTATTTCGAACGCCCGCTTCCCTCGCTCATTGGCGAGGAACTTTACGCCCCTGTCTCGGTATCGTTGCCAGCCCCAGCTGTAGCATGGCAGCCGAAATACGCCGTCAGTGCGGGTCCCGTACTGCTCTACGACGGCAAGTGTCCGTTCGATTTCACGCTTACGGGACGCGGCGAAGAGTATTATATGCACAATTACGAGATGATCCCCTACGACATCTTCAACATCGGAGTTTCGCCAGACCGCACGGCCGTAGGATATACGGCCGACGGCAAGGTCATTCTATTCGTTTGCGACGGCCGTTACACCCAGAGTGGCGGCGCCACCCTTACGGAGCTGGCGATGATTATGAAAGGTCTGGGGTGCGTCGGCGCCGTGAATCTTGACGGAGGCGGCTCAACAGGCATGATGGTCGGCGCTGAACATGTGAACGACATTTCGACTGGCGGAAACCGAGCTGTCAAATCCACCATAGGATTTTATCTGAAATAAAGGGTTTCGGCCGAAAAAACGAATTATGCATCATACAATTTCATACAATCGCCCCTACCGTCGACTCACGCTGCTTGCAACCGTTGCAGTTATCTTATGTATCAATGGCAGTGGTATCTGTCGCGAACAGAAACCCGTTCTAAAATCCGAATACAACGCGTCTGAGCAGCAGGAGGCCGCAAAGGAACTCGTAAAACGAATCACCGGCAACCATGCACGCGATTTCAAGGTCGTTGTAACGCCGGAGCAAAAAGACGGCAAGGATTGGTTCGCATTCGATACAACGGACGATGGACGAATTGTCCTCGAAGGTAACAACGGCGTGAGTGTGGCCAGCGCGCTCCACACCTATCTCAAACAGTATTGCGAATTCCATCTGAGCTGGTGCGGCAACCATACGGAACTTCCCGCCAAGCTGCCCCGCCCGGCACGGCGCGTCGAGAGAACGTCGCCTTACACCTACCGCTACTACCTGAACTATTGCACATTCAACTATTCGATTAGTTGGTGGGACGAGACTCGCTGGCAGCAGGAGATCGATTTCATGGCGCTCAACGGCATCAACATGCCACTGGCCCTTACGGGACAGAATACGGTCTGGCAGAAGGTCTACCGCCGTCTCGGGTTCACGGACAAGGAACTGGAAGGATTTTTCAGCGGCCCGGCGTTTTTCAACTGGTTCTGGATGGGCAATCTGGATGGCTGGGGAGGTCCGCTGCCGCAGTCATTCATCGATCGTCACGAAGCGCTCCAAAAGTTCATCCTCGCCCGTGAGCGTTCGCTCGGCATGACGCCCGTGCTTCCCGCTTTCACCGGACATGTACCTCCGAGCTTCGAGAAAAAATTCCCCGCCATCCGGGTCAGCAAGACCGAATGGATTGATTATCCGGCAGTAACGCTCCTGAATCCTTCGGAGGAAATGTTCGGCACAATCGCCAAACTGTTTCTCGAAGAACAGATCGCCACATACGGAACCAACCACTTCTATACGGCTGACACGTTCAACGAAAACCTGCCTCCGACCTCCAACGCGGAATATCTTTCGACTATGTCGAAGGTAGTTTACGACGGTATGACGGCTGTCGATCCGCAGGCGGTATGGCTCATGCAGGCATGGCTGTTCTATCACCAGGCCGATTTCTGGAGCGAGGAGAAGATCGAGGCGCTGCTGAAACCCATCCCTGATGACCGAATGTTACTGCTCGACCTTTTCGCCGACTACAACCCCGTATGGGAACGCGCCCGGGCGTTTTTCGGAAAAAACTGGATTTGGTGTATGCTCCAGAACTTCGGACAGCGTCAGTGTCTATGCGGAACCTCCGACACCGTGGCTGAAGAGCCGCACAAGCTACTGCACAATCCCTCAGCCGGAAACATGAAAGGTATCGGACTTACGATGGAGGGCATCAACCAAAATCCGTTTATCTTTGCATTGATGCTCGAAAACGTCTGGCAAGACGCGCCAGTCGATCGAGAGGCATTCCTCCGGAAATATCTGACGAACCGATACGGCCTGCGGAATGCCTCTGCGAAGACTGCAGATCGCATCGGAAAGGCGTGGCGCAGCCTATTGAACTCGGTCTATTCGAACCATACGAATCCCGACGGCGGAAGACAGTCGGTGCTGACACTCCGTCCGGTATTTGAACCAGACACGTCGAAGCTAACTTGCCCGAGGAACTTCTTCGCAAGGGACTCGCTGCTGCAAGCCTGGGACTCGATGATGCTGTGCGCGGAAGAACTCGCGCCGAGCGACGGATTCCGCTACGATCTGGTGGACGTGACGCGCCAAGCGATGGCGGAACTGCTCGACAGCCTGCACTACGAAGTGCAGAAGGCCTACCATGCCCGGGACATCGCCCGGTTCGAGCGCCGGTCGGCCGGAGTGTTGGAACTGATCGGGGAAATCGATGCACTGTTGTCCACGCGACGCGAATTTTTACTCGGTCCCTGGGTGGAATCGGCCCGGGCGCTGGGAACCGATGCCGGAGAGAAAGCTCTCTACGAGTGGAACGCGAAAACACAGATTACTCTATGGGGCAAACCCGGAAGCCCGCTGAACGACTACGCGAGCAAACACTGGGCAGGGCTCGTCGGCGATTTCTACCGCGAACGCTTCTCGATGTTTTATGCCGGACAGCTCGCCTCGCTCCGGTCTGGGAATCCGTTCGACGCCGAGGCATTCAAAACCCGCTGCCTCGCTTTCGAGCAGCGTTGGGCGGAAGGCTCGAAACACTACGCGACCGAGCCGACGCACGACGAAACGGCGGTATGCCGCCGATTGTACGACAAATACAGAAACGATTTCAAATAAACTAAAACCCGAACTAATGAAACGTATATTTTATTCGCTGCTGGCCCTGTTCGCTCCGCTCTCGACGATCTCGGCCGACAATGCCGTTCCGGAAGGCGAGGCGGTGGGTATCGTTGCGCACCGCGGTTACTGGAACTGCGAAGCCGGCGGCCGCGCCCGCAACTCGCTGGCGGCGTTCAAGGCAGCGCACGAAGCGGGATTCTGGGGGACGGAATTCGATGTCAGCATGACCGCCGACGGCGAATTGATCGTTTTCCACGACGAGACGTTACGCGGCAAGCGGATCGACCACACCGACTGGGCCGAAATCGCCGATCACCGGCTGGAAAACGGCGAAACCATCCCCAGACTGGACGAGTTCTTGGCCCATGCGAACCGTCAGAAGAATTTTCCGATGCTGGTATTCGAACTCAAGGGGCACATCACCGAGGAACTCCAGGACCGTGCCGTGGCGCTCACCATCGAAAAGCTGAAACGCTACGGCATGTTCGAACCTTCGAAAGTGATGTTCATCTCGTTTCATCTGCGTCAGTGCCGGCTGCTGGCCGAGGCCGCCCCGGGCTTCACGGTTCAGTATCTGGGTAAGAACGTAACGACGGACGACCTGCTGGACAACCGCATCAACGGCATCGACACCTACTACAAATCATTGTTGGAAGACCCCGAATGGCTCCGGCTGGCCCGCAACCACGGATTCAGCGTCAATACCTGGACGGTCAATGCCGATGACGACATGCGTAAGGTGCTCGCGCTGCATATCGACCAGCTCACCACGGACGAACCGGAACTGGCGCGCAAGGTGCTTGCGGAAGAGGGCATCCGCGAACTCACACGGAGCGATGAAACGAAGCCGGCAAAGACGAAAACGGCGAAGAAGCTGAAGAAACGACTCACGGCCGGCGACTATGTGCTTTGCTATGCAGGCGGCGAGCAGGCGAAATATTACGACAAGAAATGGGTAAAGGATTTCGTTACCTATACGGACCGCGACGGCAGGGAACACTGGCTTTTCGACGGATTCCTTTTCCTGCAAATCAAAGATTTCGGCGCGGGCGTGGCGTTCGATCCCGGACACAAGGACCACGACGGCAACGTGCTTCAGGCTGCGGCGCAATCCGACTGGATGAAGCTCATCGACTACTATTTCGAACCGGGACAGTGTCTCGACGCAATCGAGCAGGCCGTGGGTGAAGCCGCAGAGCGGATCGGCGATCCGGGCTACAAACGGCAGGTCATCATCTCAATCCCCAACCCCATTCCCTTCAAGAATCCGTTGGCTAAAACCGGCGGCAGCACCTATTGGGGAGTGCTGGACGGCAAGGTTGCCGACATGACCAAGGCGGAGGATCGTTTCGGGGCCTGCAAATGGTATATCGACGAAGTGTTGAAACGTTACCGGAAGCAGAAATACAAATACGTCGATCTGGTCGGTTTCTATTACGTCACCGAGGAGACCTCCGGGGCGGGAACGCTCATGACAGACCTATCGGCCTATCTCCATGCCAAGGGCTACCCCTTCACATGGATACCCTACTACAATGCTCCGGGCTGGAATCTGTGGAAGGAGAAAGGCTTTGATTTCGCCTGGTATCAGCCCAATTACTTCTTCAATGCCTGGCTCCCCGAAGAGCGTCTGGTCAGTGCCTGCAAACGCGCGATCGCCTACGGAATGGCGATGGAGATGGAATTTGACGAACGCGCAGCAGCAGATCGTCCTAACAGTCTTGGAGAACGACTCCGTGGGTATATGGAAGCCTACAAAAAATACGGTTCTTGGGAGAAACTCCCTATCGCCTATTACCAATCGAGCCACGGTCTGCATACGCTGAAATATTCCGAAAATCCGAAAGATACAGAGCTATACCAGGATTTCTGCGATTTCGTGGCGAAACGTCCCCTGCGGAAAAAGTTGTCCGAAACAAACAAGTGACCAGATGACCAGAATCAGTGTACAGGGCGGAGCCGGAGTTCTCCGCCGTATCGTGCCGGCAGCGATGCTTTGCGTATGCGTGCTGACCGGATGTTCGCACCGGAAGGCAGCGCTTCCGGTAATCCCCTACCCGGCCTCGGCGGAGGTATATGACGGCGTTTTCGAAATGCAGGGCGCCTCCTGGTGGATAGACCCTGCAGCCGACAGTTTGAGTCGGGCTGCTGCAGGACGCTTTTTCGACATAGTAGCCGGCAACGTCGCGCAGCAGAATTCTGAGGTAGCCCGGCAGGACGAGGCGCAGATACGCTTTATCGTAGACAGAGAGTTGTCTGGTGAACATTACCGGCTCGAAGTCGGCCGGAGCGGCATCTGCGTGGAAGCTTCCGATTTCCGGGGCTTTATCTATGCTTGTCAGACGCTGCGGCAACTTAGCCCGAAAGTGCCATTCTGCCGAGTGGAGGATGGCCCGAGATTCCGTTATCGGGGAATGCACCTTGACGTCAGCCGCCATTTCTTTTCGGTAGCGGTCGTCAAGCGATTCATCGACCTGCTGGAACTCCACAAACTGAACGTCCTGCACTGGCATCTGACCGACGACCAGGGATGGCGCGTCGAGATACGCCGCTATCCACTGCTCACGCAGAAAGGAGCCTGGCGCAAACGCACCTCCGAACCGGTCGGCACATCGGATTCCAGCGACCGCTACGGTGGCTACTATACGCAGGAGGAAATCCGCGAGGTGGTTTCTTATGCCGCGGCCCGCGGCATAACGGTGATTCCCGAAATCGATATGCCCGGACATATGCAGGCCGCCCTAGCGGCTTATCCTGAATTGGGATGCACGGGAGGCCCTTATGAGGTGTGGACCCGCTGGGGCATCTCCGACGATGTCCTCTGTCCCGGTCAGGAATCTGTTTTTCACTTTGTGGAAGGAGTGCTTGATGAGATTATGGAGTTATTCCCATCAAAATTCATCCATATTGGTGGCGACGAATGCCCCAAAACGAGGTGGCACTCCTGTCCCCACTGCCAAAAACGTCTAACGGAGCTGGGGGTTTCACGCGATAGTCTTGCGTCATCGGCAGGCAGGCTACAATCCTATTTCACAGAACGCGTTGAGGCTTACCTGAAAACCTGGGGACGATGTGCGATCGGATGGGACGAGATACTCGATGATAATCCGGATTCCGAAGCTACGGTGATGTCGTGGCGTGGTGTCGAAGGCGGACGGACAGCTGCTATCCGGGGACGCGACGCTGTGATGACTCCAAGACAGTATCTCTATTTCGACTATCGGCAAAGTCTCGAACCCGATGAACCGGGAGCTTGGCGTCTGCTCCCGGTCGACCAGGTGTACCGCTACGAACCCGTTCCCGAAGGTCTCGACGAAGAGCAGCGGAGGCATATCATCGGTGTCCAAGCGAACCTATGGACGGAATACGTCGAGGACGAATCCACGCTTCAATACATGCTTCTGCCGCGTCTCGATGCACTGAGCGAACTCCAATGGTGCCGGCCTGAAACGAAGGATTACAACCGTTTCCTGAGAAATATCGAACACATGTTCGACCTCTACGACGCAGCAGGATACAACTATTCGACCCGCATCCGCGAGGTATGTACCCGTATCGGCAAGATCGGGAATCATTTCGAAATTAATCTGTCTACCAGCGGAGAAGCTCCGATCTATTATACAACGGACGGTTCGGAACCCGTCGTATTTTCCGCGAACGGGCATCCCGCCGTCTCCGAAACAGCCGTCCGGCACGATGGCACCCCCGTCACCATAACACACGCCTGTACGTTCCGCACCTCGGCCGTCCGGGACAACGAAATACATACACGGCAGATCGTTTTCCATGAAAACAAAGCCTTTGGCCGGAACGTTTCGTTCGGTGAACCACCCCATCCGTCCTATACGTTCGATGCTGCGACGGGACTGACCGACGGCATCGCAGGAGATCCGAGCTGTCCAACATCGGGAGAGTGGTTCGGATGGCAGAAGCCGATGGACGTGACGATCGACATGGGAGAAAGCCCGGACAAGTATCGGGGCGTGCGCCTATCGTTCTTCGTGAACAAGCCGAAACATTACTTCCCGCCCGTGCGGCTGGAAGTGCAGCTTTCGGCAGACGGCGAAAACTTCGTCACGGCAGCCGAACGGGACCTGCCCACCGAAGGAAAAGAGGTCCCCGAAGGCATCAGAACCTTTACGCTCGACTTCCCCGAAACCGCCGCACGCTACATGCGCGTCCGGGCGGTCAGCCCACGGTTGCCGGAATGGCATCCTGCACATGGCTTCTATGCGTTCATCCTGACGGACGAAATAACCATCTTATAAATTACGATCCTAATCATGTACCAAAAAATCAAACAACCCTTAATTTGTTTTATCCGTCGGGCAACCTTTTGGATCGCTACCGGTTTATTATTATGTGCAACATCAAGCTGTACGGATGCCGACACGATCTATTGTTATGCCGACAAGGATAACGACCTTGTTTCCCTGTTAGAAGACGAAGGCTTCAGGATCATTCGGGAAAAGGACGTGCAAGCGACGCTGGAAAAAGCTCCGGAATCCGCCGCTGTATTGCTACTCAATGCAAATTACCCCGGCAAGGCCCGACAATTGACCGACACACAAAAGCAGCTGATCCACAATAAGCAACTGCGCGTCTTCGCCGAATACGCAAGCCTCTCCGACACTGTTCCGCAGCCGGAGAAGATCGAATTCGAACGCGTTGTAGTCATGGATAGCCTTGCTCCGGAACTGCTGCCGATGGACCTGCTTTCCGTCAACCGGGGCTGGTACATCCGCGAACGGGCGGAAAAGCCGCTGATGGCGATCGCCCGGGTGGCCGGGTTCGACAAGGCCGTCTACGGACTGGAAGATACCCCATATGCGCCGCTCGTCTACAAACCCGACAGCAACCTGTGGATCAGCACTTCGCAGCTCAGCGATTTCGCCCGGATCCGGTTCGCACCCGAATTCCGCTGGAAAGCCTTTTGGGAAACGGTCGTCGGCGATCTGGTCGGGCGGAAAGTGACGTTCGGATCGTGGAACTCTCCGGTAGGTCCTTCCTACGGCGAAAAACAGGAGCTTCCCGACTCGGCACGTCTGGTATCGGTGCGGAAAGGCGTGGAGTGGTTTTTCAACGGTCATTTTCTGGTGGCTCCATCATGGAAAGCCGACTGGCTCGACAAATACCAAGGCGACGGACTGATGCCTGTAGGTCCGTCGCTTCCCGACGATGTGGTGGATGGCGACGGCACGTTAGGCATTCTCGAAGGACATTGCTCGGCGATCGACGGCAATGGTCGTCAGGCTTATCGCTACTGGATGCGGAACGACGTTCAGGGCGAAGTCTCGATGACCTTCGCCATGGCCGGCAAACTGTTCGGAATCGACGGCTACAAGCATATCGCGGCAAATCTGGTGGACTTCTCGTTCGACAACTTCCGCGACGGCCCGCGCAACGATCCTCAAAGCCCCTCCTACGGACTCTTGAGCTGGGCTGCGACCAGCAAAGGAACCTATTACGGCGACGACAACGCGCGGTCGATCCTCGGCATGGCCCTGGCAGCCGACCTGCTCGGCAATCCGAAGTGGGACCGGAAAATCGTCGAGGCGATTCTCGCCAACTACCGCACGACCGGTGTACACGGATTCCGCAGTGAGCGTCTGTTAGAAGAAGATTTGCAGAAATATGGGTGGCGCCACTACCGCCGACTCGAACTCGTGAATCCGCATCCGCATTTCGAATCGTGGATGTGGGCCTGCTACCTCTGGCTCTACCGGCAGACGGGCTACGAGCCTCTGCTGGAGATGTGCGAAGATGCGATCTCCCGCACGATGGAGGCCTATCCCGATCAGTGGAAGTGGACGAACGGGCTCCAACAGGAGAAAGCCCGCATGATCCTCCCCCTGGCATGGCTCTACCGGGTATCCCCTACGGAGAAGCACCGCGAATGGCTGCAATTCATGGTTACGGAATTCCTCCGTAACCAAGTGGCGTGCGGAGCTGTCAGAGAGGAGTTGGGAGACGCTTCCAAAGGATCGTTCGGCAAAGTAAAATCAAACGAAGCCTACGGCACGGAGGAGGCCCCGCTGATCTTCGACAACGGGGATCCGGTCGCCGATATGCTTTACACCTGCAATTTCGCGTTCTTCGGGTTAAACGAAGCGGCCCGCGCCACAGGTGATCCCGGGATAGCCGAAGCTGCCGAAAAACTTTCCGATTTTCTGACCCGCATTCAGGTGAAGAGCGACAGCGTCAGAAACGTAGATGGAGCCTGGTTCCGGGCGTTCAACTACAAAAATTGGGATTATTGGGCTTCCGACGCCGATGCGGGCTGGGGCGCGCTCTCGACACTCACGGGATGGATACAAAGCTGGATCGTAACGACACAGGCACTGATGGAGATGCAGACCTCCTATTGGGAGCTGACCGAAGACTCCACAATCGGCAGGAAAGACCGGGACCTTTTCGAAAAGATGCTCGACTAAAACGACAAAACGATGTACAAGTTCTTGAAAACCTGCACCCTGTGCGCGACGCTGCTCCTGACTGCGGCGGACGCCGGGGCAGCCCGGCGGAAACCGTTGAAACTGTCCGCCGAGAATATCGACGAAATCGTCGCCGCAATGACGCCCGAAGAAAAGGCGAATCTGATCGTCGGGATGTCGCGAAGCTTTTCGGAGTCCGAACGCGCCGACGTAGGTTACACGGAACGGATCGTCGCAGGAGCCGCCGGCACGACGTATCCCATCGAACGGCTGGGCATCACCCCCATTGTGTTCGCCGACGGCCCGGCCGGCGTCCGCATCGACCCGCGGCGGGAGGGCGATGAAAAGACCTATTTCTGCACGGGAGTCCCGATCGGAACGCTTCTGGCGGCT
>ERZ857503.449-NODE-449-length-32401-cov-3.232826_pt1 | contig 32401 bp, 17 predicted proteins | sample MGYA00519766_ERZ857503 | MGnify/ENA primary metagenome ERZ857503 (study PRJEB31778, sample SAMEA3449345) | human gut metagenome | biome: human gut; feature: human-associated habitat; material: faeces | place: United Kingdom | collected 2010/2012 ...
TGTGACGCTTTCGGTGGCGCTGCTGCTGATCGTAGGCGTGATCACCTTTTCGTTCCGCAACCGCTGGTCGGTCCTGCTCATCACCCTGCCGGTCTGCTTCGGGGGATTGTTCGCACTGGCCTGCATCGCCCTCATCACGGGCCACATCTCGCTCATCGCCATCGGCGCCGGGGCCGCCGTATTCGGCATCGCCATCAGTTACTCGATCCATGTCGTATGTCACGCCAACCATACGGGCGACCCGCGCGAAATCGTAGCCGAACTGGCCTACCCCATGACCGTGGGCAGTTTTACGACGATCGGCGCCTTCGTCGGGCTGATGTTCACCTCCTCGTCGCTGCTGTCCGACTTCGGGCTTTTCGCCGCCCTTGCGCTGGTCGGGACAACCCTCTTTTCGCTCATCTGCCTCCCCCACCTGCTCCGCGGCGGGAAGGACGAAGCCCCCAACCGCATGCTCTCCGTCATCGAACGGTTCAACGCCTATCCGTTCGACCGCAACAAATGGCTCGTCACGGCGATCATGGCGCTGTTCCTGCTGGGGGTATTCACCTGCAACCGGGTGGGATTCGACAGCGACATGTCGCACCTGAGCTATATTCCGCCGAAGATCGCCGAAGCGGAACACCGTCTCGAAGAGCTTTTCGAAGCCGACACGCGGATGGTCACGGTCATTGCGGCGGCCCCGGACGTGGAACGGGCCGTGCAGACGTACACCGGAATGTGCAGCACGCTCGACGGCGAACTGGGGGCCGGAAACATCCGCTCGGTCGTCTCGGCGCAGCGGTTCGTGATCGCCCCGTCGGTACAGCAGGAGAAGATCGCCCGCTGGGAGGAGTTCTGGAACACGAACGACCGGCGCGGGAGGTTGCTCCGGAGCATCGGGGAGGCGGGCCGCCGGGCGGGATTCGCCCCGGGGGCCTTCGACGGGTTCGGCAGAGCGCTGAACCGGACCTACACCCCGATCGATTATGCAGACCAGAACGCCATTCCCCTGCTGGGGGCGTGGATCAGCAGTTCCGAGCAGACCACCCTCGTGCTGGCACAGATACGCCTCGACAACGACCGCAAAGAGGAGGTCTACCGGACGCTCGCGCAGCAGCCGGGGGTGATAACCGTCGACCGCGGCTACTTCGCCAACAAAATGGCGCAGACCGTGAACGAAGACTTCAACTACGTCCTCTACATGTCGGGGCTGCTCGTCTTCTTCGCCCTGCTGGCCGCCTACCGCCGACTGGAGCTGACGCTGATGACCTTCGCCCCGATGTTCATCGCCTTCACCGTCATCCTCGGCCTGATGGCCGTCCTGAAGATCGACTTCAACATCGTGAACATCATCCTCTCGACCTTCATATTCGGCATCGGGGACGATTTCAGCATTTTCATCATGGACGGACTCCAGCGCGAATACAGCAACGGCCGCCCGATGCTCACCAACCACAAAACAGCGATCTTTTTCTCGGTGCTGACGACCGTCATCGGCATCGGGGCGCTGAGTTTCGCCAACCACCCGGTCCTGCGCTCGACGTCGGTCATCTCCATCATCGGCATGCTGGCCGTCATCTTCTCGGCCTACACCATCCTGCCGCTGCTGTTCCGCCGGTTCGTCACGGGTCCCGTGTCCCGCGGCGGACAGCCCTACACGCTCTCCTCGCTGGCCCGGACCGTCTACGGCTTCTTCATCTTCGTCCTGATGTGCATCGCAGCCCAGATCGTCATCCCCACGCTGATCTTCCTGCCCGTCGGCGGGCGGTGCAAACGCCGGTGGATGCACGCGACGATCCACAAAGGCTGCAAATGGCTGTTGTGGATGACCGCGCTCACGGAACACAAGATCATCCGGAACGACAGCGGCGAAACGTTCGCCAAACCGGCCGTCGTAATCGCCAACCACCAGTCGTTCATCGACATCCTGCTGCTGCTCAGCCTCAGCCCCCATCTGGTGATGGTGACCAACTCGTGGGTCTGGAGATCGCCCGTATTCGGACGCATCATCCGCTATCTGGGTTTCTGCTGCGTGGACGACGGTTACGAGGAGGTCGCGGTCCATCTCCGCCGGAGCATCCGCGAAGGCAACTCGGTGGTGATCTTCCCCGAGGGAACCCGCTCGAAAGACGGACGTTCGGTCGGGAGGTTCCACAAAGGAGCGTTCTATCTGGCCGAACAGTTAGGGGCGGACATCGTCCCCGTACTGATCTACGGAACCGGGATGCTGTGCTCCAAGAAACAGCCGTTCAGCATCAAGAAAGGCAATTACGGCGCCCGCATCCTGCCCCGCATCGAAGCCGCGGACGCGTCGTTCGGCATCGGGTACCGGGAACGCACGAGGCAGATTTCGCAGTATTTCAAGGCGACTTACGAAGCGTGGTGCGCCGAGCTGGACACGGTGGACAACCCCTATTTCCACGAAAGCGTGGTCAACAACTACTTCTACAAAGCCGATCAGGCCGAACTCAAAGCGCGGCGCCGCCTGCGCAAGACCGGGGATTTCAGAGCGCTGACCGACGGGATTACCCGCGACGCATCGGTGGTGGTATTCGGGGCCGGACAGGGCGAACTGCCCTTCCTGCTGGCGCTGCTGTCGCCCCGGCGGCGCATCACGGCGTTCGAAGCCGACCCGGAAGCCGTGGCGCTGGCCATGCACAGCCGGTTGTGCACACCGGCCCTGACATTCGTGCAGACGGATTACGAACTGACCGAGGTCCCCGAGGCCGACTATTACCTGTTCACATCGCTGGTGCCGCCGCAGGCTGCGGAACGCATCGCAAAAATATGCCGCGGGGAGGTGCGCCATGAGTAGCCGCGACGTCATCATCATCGGCAGCGGTCTCGGCGGTCTGAGCTGCGGAGCGATCCTCTCGAAAGAGGGAAAGCGGGTCTGCGTCGTCGAAAAAGAGCCGGTTCCGGGCGGATGCCTGCGGTCGTTCCGGCGCGGCGGAGCGTTGTTCGACACGGGCATGCACTACATCGGCAGCATGGCCGACGGCGAGATACTCAACCATTTCCTGCGCTACTGCGGCATTTACGACTCACTGCGCCTGCAACGGCTCGACGAAGCGTTCGACGTGATTCACCTCGGCGACCGTGAATACAGTTTCTGTCAGGGATACGACCGCTTCGTCGACGCCCTGTCCGCGGAGTTTCCCGCCCAGCGGCGGCAGATAGAGGACTACGCGGCGGCGCTCCGCGAGGTCGGAAACGTGATCGGGGTCGAGAAGCTCCGGAAGGGAATCGTCTCCTCGGACGGACTGCGGTTCCTGTCGACGGCTGCCTCAGCGGAGATCGAACAGTTGATCGGCGATCCCCTGCTCCGCAAGGTCGTGGCCGGGACCTCGTTCCTCTACGACGGGATTCGCGGCCATTCGCCGTTTTACCACCACGCCATGATCAACCACTCCTTCATCCGGGGCGCCTACCGCTTCGCCGGCGGCAGTCAGCAACTCGCCGACGCGCTGTGCGACGTCATCCGCCGCAACGGCGGGGAGGTGCGCTGCGGCGACGCCGTCGGGAAAATCCGCCTCCGGGAGAACCGGGTGACGGGTGTGAAGACCGTTTCCGGAGAGGTATTGGAAGCCGGAGCGGTCCTCTCGGACATCCATCCCGCACGCCTGCTGCCGATGCTCGACAAAGACAACCGGATCAGGCCCTCCTATGCGGCCCGCATCGGATCGGTGCCGAACAGTTGCGGCGTGTTTTCGGTCTTCGCCACGGTCGACAAAAAAGCGTTCCCCTACCGCAATCAGAACCACTATATCATCGACGGCGACGACGTCTGGGCGGAGCGGGAGGGGGCGCCGCGGCCGCAGATGGTGATGCTCTCCATGCAGGCGCAGGGCGGCAACGAAGCCTGCGAAGCCGTTTCGCTGCTGTGCCCCATGTCGTTCGGGGAGGTGGCGAAATGGGCGGGTACGGCCATCGGAAAACGCGGCGCGGAATACGAAGCGTTCAAGCAGGCAAAGGCCGAAGCCGCCATCCGAAGCGTCGAGGCCCGTTTCCCGGGATTCCGCGCGGCGATCCGGAGCATTCACACGGCGACGCCGCTGACATACGAGGACTACACGGGAACTCCGCAGGGGTCGGCATACGGCATGCAGATCGACTGCAACGACGTTCTGGGAACCTCGTTCAGCCCCGAAACCAAGGTCGGGGGACTCTATCTGACGGGGCAGAACATAGCCATACACGGAGCTTTGGGGGTCGTCATGACGGCCATATCGACCTGCGGGGCCCTGCTCGGCAGGGAATACACGGCCCGGAAAATCGGAAATTCGCAAGGGGAATGAAGAAATTCGTCAAAATAGTCGCGTATTGTCTGCTCGGCATGGTCGGTTTGCTGCTCGCCGCCGTCGGGACGGGGTATTACCTCTACCGCACCGCGGAGCTGACGCCGCCCGAGGCAACCCGGGATTTCTCCGACAGCGTCGTCCGCCGAGCGGCGGACGGAAGCCGGTCATTCGGACCGAACCGTCTGAGGCACAGCGAAAACGGATTCTGGGAGCTTCGCCTCGAAGGGGATGCCGAGCAGCGCGGAGCGGCTTTCGGGGCGCTGGCCGACAGTCTGCTGTACAACCAAGAGGCCGTTTTCGTGGACCAGATACGCGCCATCGTCCCCAACGACCGCTACTTGGGATTCCTGCGTTACCTGACCATCATCTTCAACCGGCGGCTCGCGCGTCACATTCCCGGCGAATACTGCACGGAGATCGCGGCCATGTCGCGTTATTGCACCCACGATTTCGACTTCATCGGCGAACCCTATCTCCGGCAACTCAACTACCACGCCGCCCACGACATCGGCCACGCCATGCAGAGCTACATGCTGGTGGGATGCACCGCCTTCGGTGCATGGGGCGACGCCGCCGCAGACGGGATGATCGTCGGCCGCAATTTCGACTTTTACGTCGGCGACGAGTTCGCCCGCAACCGACTGCTGACGTTCTGCATACCCGATACGGGTTACCGGTTCGTCTCGATCGGCTGGCCCGGCATGGTCGGGGTGCTGTCGGGCATGAACGAAACGGGGCTCACCGTCACGCTGAACGCCGCCCGGGGCCCCGTGCCGCTGAGCTCCGCAACGCCGGTCTCGATCCTTGCCCGGAAGATTCTGCAATACGCCGCAACCATCGACGAGGCCTGCGCGATCGCCTCGCAATACCGGACTTTCGTCTCCGAATCGTTCCTGATCGGATCGGCCCGCGACGCGAGATGCGCCGTGATCGAGAAAACTCCGGAAAAACAGGCGCTCTACACGGTTCCGGGACAAACGATCGGATGCACCAACCATTTCCAGTCGGAGGCATTTGCCGACGATATGTACAACAACGAGAACATCGCCCTTTCCGACAGCAAACCGCGGGCGGACCGTCTTGCGGAACTGTTGGAGCACAGCGTTCCGCTGACGGTCGAAAAGGCCGTCGGCATACTCCGCGACCGCCACAGCCCGGGCGGCGGGGAGTTGGGGATGGACAATCCGCTGGCCATCAACCAGCAGATCGCCCACCATTCGGTCGTCTTTCAGCCCCGGCAGCTCCGCATGTGGGTCTCGACCGGGTATTGGGGCATGGGGGAATGGGTCTGCTACGACATAGGACGGCTGCTGCGGGGAGAACAGCCCTTCGAAGGAGAGTTGTACGAGCACGGCAGGACCCTTCCGGCCGACACCCTCTTCGTGCGGGAAAGCCTGCCCGAACTGCTGCGCTTCCGCCGGCTGAAGCACCGCCTGAGCCGGGAAACGGTCGATTCGCTGGCCGCATCGAACCCCCAGAACTGGGAAACCTATGCCCTCATCGGGCGTTACCGGGAATCGTGCGGCGAACGGGAGCAGGCCCGGGAATGGTTCCGCAGAGCCCTCGCACGGCCGATTCCCGAAGGGGAACGGATAACATTGGAAAACAAGCTAAAAGAGTAACAGATGATACAACGGAATCCGGCGATCCAGTTCGCCTCTTCGGACAAGATCAAAGTCTGGCAGGAAGAACGCCTGCAGGAAGAGCTCATTTACCTGCAGGAACATTCGCCGTTTTACAGCGGGCTGTTCCGCCGGGCGGGGGTCGACCCCACGGCGATACGCCGCATCGAGGAGCTGCAGCAGCTCCCGGTGACGACCAAGGAGGACCTGCAACGGCATAACGAAGCCTTCCTGTGCGTCCCCAAACGCGAGATCGTCGACTATGTGACGACCTCCGGGACATTGGGCGACCCGGTGACGTTCGCCCTGACGGAGAGCGACCTCCAACGGCTCGCCTACAACGAATACCTCTCGTTCTCCACCGCCGGGATAACCCCCGACGACGTCATGCAGTTGATGACGACCCTCGACCGGCGGTTCATGGCCGGACTGGCCTACTTCATGGGCGCCCGCGAACTGGGATGCGGCATCATCCGCGTCGGGAACGGCATTCCCGAGTTGCAATGGGACACCATCGCCCGCATACGCCCCTCATTCTGCATGGTCGTTCCGTCGTTCCTGACCAAGCTGATCGCCTATGCCGAACACAACGGGATCGACCACAACGCCTCGTCGCTCCGCAAAGCGGTCTGCATCGGCGAATCGCTCCGCAATCCGGACATGACGCTCAACGTCCTCGGACAGCAGATCGCGTCGAAATGGCCCGGACTGAAGCTCTACACGACCTACGCGTCGACCGAGATGCAGAGTTCGTTCACGGAGTGCGACCACGGCTGCGGCGGACATCTCCAACCCGAACTGATTATCGTCGAACTGCTCGACGAAAAGGACCGTCCCGTAGCCGAAGGCGAAGCCGGGGAGGTGACGATAACCACGCTCGGCGTGCGCGGAATGCCGCTGCTGCGGTTCAAGACCGGAGACCTGTGCTACGGCTATCCGGAGCCCTGCCGCTGCGGGCGCAACACGCTGCGGCTGAGTCCCGTGATCGGGCGCAAGGGCCAGATGATAAAATACAAGGGAACGACCCTGTATCCGCCGGCGTTGTTCGACATCTTGGACAACGTCCCCTACCTCGAGAATTACATCGTCGAGCTGTCCAACGACGAGAACGACAAGGACCGCATCACCGTGCGCGTCGGGCTGAAACCCGGGCCGGATTTCGATGTGGTCAAAGAGCTGAAAGACCGCTTTCGGGCCAAGATCCGGGTCGCCCCCGAGATCGCGGTCGACGACAGCGCGGTCATTCACCGCATGAACTTCCCCGAGATGAGCCGCAAGTCCGTGAAATTCGTCGACCTGCGCCGATAAGCGAGGCCCGGAATCATAAAAAGCGCGTTGCAGCCGGTTCGGCTGCAACGCGCTCTGCATTTGGCATTTCCCGCAGCGGACGCCTTATTTGATGCGCTCGTAGTACTCGCGGGTGCGGGTATCGACGCGGATCTTGTCGCCCGTGTTGATGAACAGCGGCACACGGATCGTGGCGCCGTCCTTCGCCGTAGCGGAGTTTACCGTGGCGGGTTTCAGCGAGTTGGTCGATGCCGTATCGCCTTTGATGCCCGGCTCGGTGTAGACCACCTCCATGTCCACGATCGGGGGAAGTTCGGCCGAAAGGACCGACTCTTTCTCGGTATGGAACATCACCTCGACGATCTGGCCGTCGGTGATCAGGTCGTAGTTGTTGATCAGGTCCTTGTCGATGTTGATCTCCTCGAAGGTCTCGGTGTGCATGAAATGCGCTCCCAGATCATCCTCGTAGGTGAACTGATAGGGACGGCGCTCGACACGCACCTGCTCGATCTTCTGGCTTACCGACGAGAACGTGTTCTCCAGCACACGGCCGTTTTCCAGATTCTTGAGTTTCGAACGGACGAAGGCAGGGCCCTTGCCCGGTTTGCAGTGCTGGAAATCGACTACGAGGAACGTCTTGCCGTCCATTTCGATGCACATGCCGATCTTGATGTCAGCTGCTGTAATTGTCATAGGATATAATTTTATAGTTGTTGTTTTTTCGCGGCGCGAAGTTACGAAAAAAATCCGAAAATTCCTATTCCCTGAGCCACAGCCCGCTGCAAACGCCCGCAGAACACGCTCAGAGCTCTATCGCCTTGCATTTGAGACCCATCTGCCGGATCTTCTCCAGCGTGCGGGGAAGCGCATAACGCATGTTGCGGAACGCCTTTTCGCTGTCGTGGAACACCACGATGGCGCCCGGCGCGAGGTATTTCGTGACGTTCTTCAGACAGGTGCGGGGCGAGAGGCGGCGGTTGTAGTCGCGCGAGATGATGTCCCACATCACCAACTTGTAGCGCTGGCCCAGAAAACGCGCCTGCGCCGGGGTGATGCGCGCATAGGGCGGGCGGAACAGTTCGCTGTGGACCAGATCGTTGGCGAAATCGACATCCTCCGTATAGCGTTCGAGGCTCATGCCCCAGCCTTTCTGATGCGAGTAAGTATGGTTGCCGACCTTGTGCCCGGCGTCGAGGATGCGCTTGTAGAGGTCGGGGTACATCTCGACGTTCTTGCCCAGCACGAAGAAGGTCGCCTTGGCATCGTACTTGTCCAGTGTGGAGAGTATCCACTCGGTGACGCCCGGCGTGGGACCGTCGTCGAAGGTGAGGAACACCCCGTCCTCGTCGTCGATCTCCCAGATCAGGTCCGGCATCAGGCGCCGGATTATTTTCGGTGGCTTAAAACGCATGTCGGCGCAAAAATAGTGAAAATCTACACAATCGGAAAGGGAATCCGCCAAAACATACGACGGAAAAATACTGCATACGGCAAATAACTGAAACAGACACAGACTGCCGGGATACACCCGGCAGTCTGTTCTTCAACGGAATCGAGCGAAATCCGCAGCTATTTCCCGTTTATCCGGCGGATCGTTTCCGTCTCGGCCGGATCGAACGGAGTCTTGTCCGGGCGATAGATATCGTGGAACCACAGGGGCGGTTCGGCAGCTTCCGGAAGAGGTTCGTCCCAAGCGAAAATTGTGTTGGTCTTTCCCGCGACGAAGCCCCAGTTGATAGCCCCGATGTTGTTCTCCCTCAGCATCGGCAGGATCGTCTGGAAGGTACTCCCGTTCCGGCGGGCCATATACTCGGTGCAGTACATGGGCCGTTCGAAGGCCTTGAAGAAGCCGATCCGCAGGGCATGGCTGTCGGGATCGAGGTAATTATGGTAGGAGATGATATCCGAATTCTCGATCTGGAAAGCGTTCAGTTCCGGACAACCGTAGTACCAGAGCCCGACCGACACCGGCTGCGACGGCCGGACCTCGCGCGCCCATTTGAAAACGTTTTTCACCAGCGGCAGCGATGCGATGTTATAGCCGCTGTTGCCGGGTTCATTGTACAGGTCCCACCAAAGCACGCGGTCGTCGTCCCGGAACGTCGTCATGATGTCCTTGACGTAAGCCTCCAACACCGGGAAAAGGGCGGTCGTGTCGGCCCGGAGGTCGTCCGAAGGATCGCGCACCCAACCGGAATTATGTATCCCGGGTTTCGGCGCAGGCTGCGGCCCGATCTCGGAATGGGGGTTCCAGCAGTCGTCGAAGAATACGAACAGCGGCTTGATCCCGTGTCCGGCGGCCAAGTCGAGAAACCGGTCGATCCGCTGCTTGAAACTTTCCGCCTCGTTGCGCCAGACAACGCTGCTGAGATAAACGCGCATGGTGTTGAATCCCAGCTCCTCGGCCCAGCCCAATTCCTTGTCGATCGTCTCCGGGTCGAAGGTCGAAGCCTGCCACATCTCGATCTGATTGATCGCGGTAGCCGGAATGTAGTTGCAACCGCTGCGCCAGCCGGTACGCTCACTCCACTCCCGGGCTTTCTCTTTGGTCCAGCGGCCGTTCGGTTCGTAGCCGGCGGGGATCGACGGGCAACACGCCCCCAGAAAAAATGCGCATGCGATGATCAAAAGGATTTTTTTCATTGTTTTCAGGTTGTAAGGATGATTTCTTTCGTTTTGCCACAGTCGCGGCCGTTTACCACGATCCGTTCCAGACCGGGCAGTTGCGGGGTGTGGAGGACCAGCCGGCGCGGTTTCTCACGCCAATCGCCGCGGAATGTCAGGTTGAGCGTCCTGCCATCCTCCGACAACCGGAACCTCAGGTCGACAGGCCCGAATTCGGTAGGCATTCGTTCGAAACGGGTTTCCTCGTCCGGACTGATCCACGCATGCGGGCAAAACCGCAGCAGGTGGAGGTCCCCGTCGGCGATCTGGTCGTCGATGACCGACAGTTTCGCAAGGTAGAAGGCTAGCGGGAATGCGAACAGGTTGCCCTGTATGCCTTCGCGGTGCTCGCACGAGATATAGGTGTTCTGCGAGATCGCCCCCACCAGAATGCTGTACATTCCTTCGAGGTATCTGCTGCGGTCGCCCGTTTGCCAGCTATGGAACACATTCCAACTGTAACACGGTTCGCAGCTCGACATCTCATGGACCAAGACAGCCCGGTCGATGGCATGGTACATCGGTTCCCAGAGCCGATGGTTGGGGCCCTCGCGGAAAAAGTCCGCGACGTCGACCATGATCGGATCGTCCGCCTCCATCAGCCCGGCCCAGACCAACACCATCGGGCCGGTATCGAGATAGAAAGCGTCGTTGTAGATGTGGTACTTCATGGGATCGTTGGTCATGACCGTGGAGGGTTTGTAGCGCTCGCGGCCCTCGGAGTCGGTCCAGCGGGGTCCCGCCTCGACGATCTTCCGGTATTCGGTCACGAACGTCTGCTTGAACTGCCGCAGGAAGGCCGCATATTCCGCGGCTTTGGGATGCCCGATCTTCTCGAACAGCCGGACGGTCGTGAGCATCCCCTTGTAATTCCACGCAATGTTCCACACGGCCTGAATCGGAATCATGTCATCGGTAGCCACCGCCGGCGGCAGCAGTCCTTCCACACCGCCGTGTCCCGTGGCCGCCGACGCCTCGACGATGAAATCGCAGGCCTTTTCGAGCGGCCCGGTCCAACGATCGATAAACGCCCGGTCGCCGCTGAGCAACCCGTGCGTGGCAAGCTGGTGCATCACGGCGCCGTGGTCCGTGAGCCAGTCGATCGAGGTGAGAATCTTGTGCGTGCTGAAGTATCCGGGATGCAGTTTGTAAGCGTCACCGGGAGGCCTCACCGTACCCTGATTCTCGTAGAAGACTTCGGAATACTTTTTCGTCATGTCGAAATATCCCAACTGGTCCAGAAACATGTGGCTGACCATCGAGGTAGGGGTCGTCCACAGGGCATCGTATCCCCATGTCCCGGAGTGGTAGGAGTATTCGCCCGTCTGGTAATCCTTCTCGGCAATCACGGGAGCGAACTTGATGCTCTGAGCCAGAGCTTCGTTGACGAACTGCTCGGGGACATGGAAAACAGCAGCCGTTTCCGGTTTGCGGCCCCAGTACCAGTCGCTCATGGTCAGGGCCCCGTCGTAGGTGAGGGCCAACTCGCGTCCGAGTTCCTCGCGCGGCTGCGGAAGCATCGGCACCAGCAGATCGACATGCTCTCCCGCCTCGGCCGGGAACGAGACCTGCAGGTTATAGATGCCCGGGGACAACTGTTCAAAAAGGATGCGCTTCTCGTCGGTGGGCAGCACCGCCATCCGGACCTTGCCGTCGGGTTCCAGAATCCGGTATCCGGTAAGTCCGTTCTCGCGGTACGGTTCGGCGGTAAGTTCCTTCGGATAGGGGGCCCGGTCGGGCAGGACATCGACCGTCACGGCATATTCGTAATGCTCGCCGTGTTCGACATAGCCCCGGGTCAGCATCACCGACATCTGGAACGTCTCCGGATGCCGCAGCCGGTCCACATATTCGACCGACAGCCGCACCCATGCGTACAGGGGCTCCAGCGCGGTCTCGATATCCCCGTTCCCGGTTATGTGGGCGAAAACCTCGGATTTGAGTACGATTCCCTCCTGACAACGGTACTCCGTCCACAGCACGGGGGTCTCATGTTCCCTATTCCAACCCTGCACGCCGTGTCCGCCGTCGATCTTCCACATGGTCTGCCGTTCGTTCGGAAACGGACGGGGCTTTCCGTCGGCCGAAGCCCGGAAAGTCAGTTGGAAATCCTGCCCGATCCACGGCCGCGAATGGGGCCGGGGGCTGAATCCGGGAGCCGGCTCGGCCAGCAGCATCCCGTTGTAGAAGACATTGAACTTGAAATAGTGGTCCTTCCAGCCGATCGGCGTCCACACGTTCCGCTGATCGGGCCACCAGAGTTTGGCCAGTTCCACGTCCGGGTCTCCCGCAGGGCACAGTCCCTGTGCGGGCAGCCGGACCGCGGCGAGCGCAAAGAACGCCGCTAAGCAGATGAATCCCTTTTTCATAATACGATCTCTTTATCCGTGTGATACGTTTTGCCGTTGACCGTTATCGCGTCGAGGCCGGGGAGCGGAACGGGATGCAGCACCACCCGGGGAGCCTTTTCCCGCCACCGGGGCGTGAAATTCACATCCAATCTCCGGCCGTCTTCCGACAACCGGAACGTCAGGTCGACGGGCCCGTATTCGGTCGGCATGTTCCTGAAAACACTCTCCTCCGCGGAACTTATCCACGCCTGCGGACAGAGGCGCATCAGGTGAAGTTCGTTCTGCGCGATCTGGTCGTCGATCACGGCCAAGCGGGCAAGATATGCGGCCATCGGCGCCACGAACAAATTACCCTGAATCCCATGACGGTGTTCGCACGAGATGTAGGTATTCTGCGACAATGCGCCGACGAACAGACTGTACATTCCTTCAAGGAACAGCCTGCGGTCGCCGAGCTGCCACGAATGGAAGATATTCCAACTGTAGCACGGTTCGCAGGTGGACATTTCATGCTGCAGCGAAGGCCGCCAGATGCAGTTGTACACCGGCGTATAATATCTCCGGTTGGGACCGCAGCGGAAAAAGTCGGCCACGTCCTTCATGATCGGGTCATCGGCATCCATCAACCCGGCCCACACCAGCACAAGCGGTCCGGTATCGAGGTAGAACGCCTCGGAGAAGGCGTGGTAAGGCATCTTCGTGGAGGAGAGGGTCGTGGGAGGAAGATATCGGCTACGCCCCTCGGAATCGGTCCAGCGGTCGCCCTTTTCCGCCAATTCCCGATAGGCCCTCCGGAATATCTCCCGGGTACGGTCGTTGAAATCGGCGAACTCCTGCGCCCGCGGATGTCCGATCATTTTCAGCAGTTTGACAGCTTCGGCCATTCCCTTGTAATTCCATGCAATGTTCCACACGGCCTGCGTTTCGATCCAGTCGTCGCTGGCCACGGCCGGGGGCAGCAGCCCCTTGATGCCGTCGTGGTCCGTCACGGCACTCATATCCTTGATGAAGTCGCATGCGGCGAGAATCGACGGAAGCCAGCGGTCGATATACGCCCGGTCCCCGCTCATGACACCGCTGGCCGCGATCTGCAACAGGATGGCACCGTGGTCGGCGAGCCAGTCGATGGAGGTCAGCGTCTTCGGGGCCCCGTAGTAGCCGGGATGCATGTAATAGGCCTTTCCCGGGGCCTTGATGGAACCCTGAGTCCGCTTGAATACCTCGGAATAACGGGCCGTATAATTGTGATAACCCATCTGGTCAGCAAGCATGTGGCTCACGGTAGAGGTGGGAGTCGGCCAGAGACAGTCGTATCCCCACGCACCGGTCAGATAGGAGTAGTCGCCGGTAATGTAGTCCTTCTCGGCAATAATCGGGGCAAATTTGAGGCTTTGGGCAATGGCTTCGGAGATGTATTCCTCCGGGACGCTGAAAGTCGCCGCCGAAGCGGGCTTCTTACGCGCCCAGTACCAGTCGCTTGCGGTCAGGGCCCCGTCGTAAGTCAGCGCCTGTTCCTCGTCGAACGCTTTCCGCTCCTGCGGAAGCATGGGGACCAGCAGGTCCACATAATCGCCTACCTCCCCACGAAGCATCACCTTCACGGCCGTCACCCCCTCGCTCACGTCGGAGAAGCTCAGCCGCCCCTCCTCCGCAGGCTGCACGGCCATGCGGACCTTTCCGTCCGGTTCGGTCACATACATGCCGCAGAGCCCGTTGTCCTCGTAAAGTTCGCCTTTCAGTTGCTTCCCGTAAGGAGCCATCTTCGGCATAACCATGATCTTAAACGAGGGTTCGTTACTGACGGTGTTGTACGCCTCGTCGTCCTTGCCGTAGTAGATCCGGCTCATCTGCACGACGACGGGATAGAGGTCCGGTTTGCGGAGCGGGTCGACAAAAACGACCTTCAGCCGGACCCAAGCGTACAGCGGTTCGAGCCCGGTCCGCACGTCATCCGAGCCCTGCTGGTGTGCAAACATCTCGGCCCGGATAACCAATCCGTCCTGCTTCCGGAATTCGGTCCACAGCAGAGGCACCTCATGGTCGCGGTTCCAGCCTTGTATCCCATAGCCGAAGTCCAGTCCCCGGATGTTGACCGGAGTCTTCGGCAACGGCTTCGGCAGGCCGTTGGCCTCGGTATGGAACGTCAGCATGAAATCCTGCCCCAGAAATGGGCGCGCATGCTGCCTCGTGAAGAACCCGCCGCCCGGGTCCAGCATCAGCGCCCCATTGTAGAGCACCACAAAACGGTGGTAATTATCCTGCCAGCCGATCGGGGTCCAGACGTTGGTCTGTTCCTGCCACCAAGTCTTGGCCATCTCGACCGACGGTTCGAGGCTGTGGAAAGCGGTCTCCTGCGCACGGACACCGGACAGCGCCGACAATACGACCGAGGAAAACAGTATGAATGTCTTTTTCATGGTTTCAATCGTTGTTTAGAGTGCCCAGAATCCCTGATCGCCGAACCGGATGCGCCAGACAGCGCCCTCTTTGTCGATGCACAGCAGGTCGTCGCCGAACACGACGATCCGCGGGAAACGGTCCCAGCCCGAGCCGATCTTCCGGGGAAGCCCCGTCTGTCCGTCGGCAAGGAGCGGGTATTTCCACATGTCGCCGGCATTGTCGACAGCGATCAGCGAGTCCTTATACCCGAAAACGACGCTGTAGTTCCAACCGCTGCCGAGACTCCGGATGCCGCTGCCCCACTCCATCATATCGGTGAGGGGGTACAGCATCAGTTCCCCATCGGGTTTCAGGCAGTAGAGAGTGTTGCCGTGAGGAATGATGTCTGAAAAGATATTGTAACCCGAGGTGCCGAAAACCGTTTCCACGGCCCCGACGCTGCGGCCGTCGGCCCCGAGCGGAAAGCTCCACAACTGGCCGTCGCCGGCCTTGCGACACAGGCCAACGAGTTTCCGATCCCTAAAATTAAAAACGGCATCCATCTCCGCGAGGTTCTCCGAGCCGGCCAGCGGGGCGCCCTTTCCAAGGCTGCCGCCGCTATAACGGTATCCGGTCAAGCGACCGTCCGCACCGACGGCAATCAGATATTTGCCGCCCAGCCCGAAAACGGCCCGGGTCTCCGACGGTATCCGGCCGATTTGCTTCCGGGCGATGGACCCGGGGGCCGGAACCGCATGGATCACATAATAGACGGTCGAAAGCTCCCCGTCCGCCGAAACCCCGCCATCCGCAGCTTCCACGGAAACGGGCAGGAGATAGTTCTCAAAAGGCTTGAAACGGCCTTTGCCGATCACCCGAACCTCGCCCGGAACTGCGGACACGGCTCCTTCGGGGATCGCAGCCGTGGACAACGTGAGAGTATAGCTGCCCGTCGGGAGGGGTTTATAGTCGGTTCCGTTCGCGGCGTTGTATTCCCGGACTTTCCCCGGGTCGACATAAAAACGCAGGCGAATATCCTCTCCGGGCTGCGAAGCACCTTTATAGAACGCCGTGTATCGAAACGTTTCGCCCGTGTCGTCGATGAACATGTTGCGCTCGAAAGGATTGTTGCGCGCCTCGTTCAGATAGACCGCGGGACCGGCGGCCTGCCCCACGGCGGTCAGGCCCCAAACTGCAAATGCCAACAGGCATGCGTATTTTTTCATGGGTATTTCAGTTTATTGGTTAAAAAATCAGAATTGCGAATAAACGGCACAGGCCCGGATCAATTCCGTCCGCACGTCGTTCATGACGGCGGGGTCCCGGACAAAGTTGTCGCTGGCATTTACGATGACCTTGTCGACCAGCCGGCGGGCCAGTTCCGGATTGTGTTTGCCCAGAAGATACAACAGCTCGAACTCCTCGTCCATGTCGCGCAGCGCTTCGGTGCGGATGGAACCTTTGATGCGGTTGTTTTCGGTATCGGGATAGACCGAGTAATGGTCGCCCTTATAGGCTTCGTTATCAATCGTCTGGAAAGAATCCTGAAACCAGTCGACCCAGAAATTCCATCCCCAGTGTAGCCAGCCCGAGATACCCCACTTATAGCTGAGCCATCCCAGCAGACGCTGCTGCCACAACGGAAGGTCGAGCATGCGGTTGAGCCAATGGTAATGCGGGCCGCAGCAGTTGTAACAGTAGACGGTGATGCCGTTCTGCTGCATGGCGTCGAAATCCGGTTTGTAACCTTGATAAAGGTCCTCGATGGGGGTGACGACCGTTGCGCCTTTCGCCACGGCATTCTGGGCCGATTTGAGGCTGAACGTCGGGTCGCCGCACTGCATCTCCGGGGCCTGCGATTTCATGTGCTCCATGTAATACCCGTACTGGCGATGCTGCAGGTCGGAAACCGCCTCGTCGCCGATATGCTGCATCCACATGGAGAGCCATCCCTTTTTCTTCAGGTGGGCATACAGTTCACCGAGAAACTGATCGTGGAACAACCGGCAATGTTCGCTCATCGCCTCGACGTTCGTCGTACAGATCTCACCCTGCTCGTTATTGGTCAGGATGTACGAATAGAAGGTCTCCCCGACGGCGCCTATCACCGAGCCGAGATGCAGCCCTTCGAATTTGTTGACGACCTTGCGGTCGAGGAAGAACTCAATATATTCATCGAATTTCGACCAGTCGAACGTGAAACGGCCGTTTTCCAGTTTCGTTCCCGGCCCGTCGACCAGCAACTGCTGCGTATTGACGAACAGCACATTCATCCGGGTCCTTTTCATCCAGTCGGCCATATCGCCCACCAACGCCCACCATGCGGGGGTCCAGCGTTCGTGTCCGTAGATCTGGAAAATCACATCCCGGGGGTGGCTGTTCCGGGTCGTGTCATACCACCATGTACCCGCAATCTGCTGATGGACCATCAGGTCGAAATGGTCGTCGACAGCATCCGGGATCAGGACGTCATTCACTTCGGCCGTCACCGGGACCCGGTACTCCCCCTCGGTCGTGGAGACGGTCACCGTGCCTTTATAAAGGCCCGGACGGGTCTTTTTCGGGACGTTGAGGGTCACCCAGACCGGCTGGGTCGCATCGGCCTCGACCCGGCATCGGGCCTCGTTCGAAAGCGGATCGGGATAATAGCCCGCTCCCGAACGGACCAGATTCTCGACATGCTGGTTCGCCGAATTCTCGCCCATATAGACATATTCGACATAATTATACGACAGGTTCTCCTTATCGATCCGGCCCTTGTTGCCCGATACCAGATCCGTAAAGGCGACGCTCTCGATCGTAAAGGGAACGGCGCTCCTCAACAAAATCTGGAAAGATTCGCCCTCGTTGCGGGCGACGACCAGATCGTATCCGGCGGTAGAATCGTCGGCTTTGGTGAAATCGCGGAACACATTGACGTAGGAACTGGCCGTCCAGACATCGACAGACGCCGCCCGGGCCAAATCAGCGGTCAGGAGAGCCAGCAGGCACCCGGCAAAGGAGAAATACAATCTTTTCATAGTTTATTCAAGTTAGTAAGTTTTGACAAATCAGGATCAGCATCCTGTTCACAGATCCGTCACCACCCGCCTACCCGGCACCATGTCGCGGGATCGTCTTCGGCAGTGTTGGCAACCGGCTCTTCGTAACAGTCTCCAGCGGAATCCGGTGCGACAAGTCCGCAGTTTATCCTCAGCGGAGTCCTCCGGCCAATCCCCAACAGGCCCAGCGGCACCTTAACCTCGATGCCGTATCCGTCGGGCAGGTCGCTATATCCGTTTTCTATCCTGCTGCCGGACAGCCGCGTCCATACCGCTCCGTTCTGCCGGAAAACGGCCGCCGCTCCGTCGCGGAAGGTTTCGACCTTATAGGTCTCCTCACCGGCCGAGAGGTAAAAATTGACGCGGCATTTTCCGCTCACGCTTTCGGAGACCCGGGCCGCAAAGCAGAGATCACGCCCGTCTCGGCAAACCCCGGCCCGCAGGTTCGAAGGGCCCCGGTGTCCGATGAAAACAGGCAGCCTCCCGCCCCATTCCGCATCCGAGACATTCCCGTCGGCACGGATGTCGGACGGGGTCAGCGAAATGAGTTCCGGAACGATATATCCGAGAATCATCCACACGCCGACCCTGCCCCCGTTGTAATTGCAGCCCGAAAGCGCGGCGATGCGCTCTTGGTCGAAAACCATGATGGAATTCCACTTGGCCAACCGGTCGGCCGGGATGTCGAAAGGTCGTGTCACGTTCGTGAAATTACGTCCCCGGCGATCCCCCACGGCGACCTCCATCGTCGACAACTCCCACTCCTTCGTCCGGCCCCGCGTGGTCTGGTACGAAAGGGCGGTCTCTCCGGTGGGAAGCGTGATGATATAAGGCGCTCCCGCATAGACCGTGTCGTGCAACGGCTCACGCAGAGCCGGCTCCCGCAACGGGGAATCGGCCAACACGGGATTTTGCCAGCATCCGTCGACGGGATTGCGGACGACCGAAGGCTTGAACTCCCCGATCCGGTTATCCTCGACGGAAACGACGATCTCGTCCCCGGCCAGACATGCGACGGGCATTCCGTCCCGTTTCCCGGCCCGGAAGCAGACCTGTCTGGTCTCCGGCTCCCAGCTCACGCCCCCGTCGTGCGAGACCAGAACCTCGATGTCCTGCTCGTCGCTCTCCGTAAACACACCTTCATTGCTGAAATAAACGTGCACATCGCCGTCGGGCAGTTGCAAAAACGACGGTTCCCAGCACCCGTCGCCGAACGACCTGCCGGCCCGGTAGATCGTCTGCGGCGGACTCCATGTCACGCCCGCATCGGTGCTACGGCGAACCACGATCCCGAACGGATAGATTCCCGGTTTCTGCGGCCGGTAATTGCAGGCCGCAAGCAATACGCCGTCGGCCAGCCGGATCAGTTCGGGATTGGAAACCCAGACGAAAGCCGAATCCCGGCCGTTTCGAGCCGTGAAGCCCCGGAACAGGGTATCCGGACGGGACCAGCTCCGCCCTTCATCGCCGCTGTAACGGATGACCGTGCTCCCGTAACCGTTCTCATAAACGACAGCAACGCTTTCATCCGAAATACGGCACATGCGCGGATAGTCCCCGACGGGGGCTATCTCCCGCATGCTGCTGTAATCCCACGCGATCCTGCTGCCCCCGGCTCCGGAGCCGGACAGGGGTGCAGTACGCCCTGTCCGGTCAGTCCCGAGAGCCGAAAGGCCCGGCAACAAAAATAGAAATACCGCAAATAGGATCGTTTTCATACCGCGATCAGTTATCGGAGCCAATGATGGCCAGTCCGTTCCCGACATTGCGAAGCGTTCCGCCCGGGCGGTTCAGGGCCGCAAAACCGTCATCCCGGCGCACGACGAACGTACTGGAACCGCCGCCGTCGAGATTCAGCGCATGGCCGACCCCGAAGCGGAGCAGGCACCCCGCGGCTTCATAAAGCGTAACGCCCGTCGAACCGCCGCCGGCATCCGTTATCGTGGCCAGATAGACCGTTTTCAGATCGAGCGACGACATCCCCACCAACGTACGGTTGGACGTCGAGGCGTCTTTGTCGAGGCCGGAAACACGCCCGTCGGCCGTAATGACGACCTGTCGGCCGCCGACGGCATTGCGGAGTTTGTCCTTGACGATCAGAAACTGGTCATAAGTGCCGATCGCAGCCCGTCCGTCAGTCCGTATTCCGAAGAAACGGCCTGCCGAGGGATCGTCGAAAGACTCCTTGAAATAATGACCGTCCCGGCAAACGATCCCTTCGGGTTCCCCCGTTCCGGCTCCGCCGTTCCAATCGAAATAGTCCCCGTTGACAGCTCCCAGCACATGGAGCCCGGAGTTCTCGAGCGCTTCGGCCTGGGCGACCATATTCTGCATGCCCCATTCGTCGCCGTTATCGGGCAGTGTAGTACGGATTGCAACCGACGGGGAGGTCATATCGATCTCAAAGAGGCACAGCCGGAGCGACCGAGGGGCGATCACGAGCGGAGGATCGGTCTCCGTTACCTTGTAGGACACCTCTTTGGTGGTGAACTCAACCTCCGACATCCGGACCGCAGGGGAGAGCCACTCCGACCGGTCATTGCCGATCGACGCCACGAGTTCGGAATAGCCCTCGAGCCGGACTCCGGCCTGCGTCTTGCAGGTCGCAGAAGCCGAGAAACGCACCGTGTATTTACGAGTTTCCCCGTCCGTGCGGATCTCATATTCGACGGGGTTGGTAAAATCGTTCACCGAGACCCCGCTCCGCTGCTTCACGCCGTTCACAAACACCCCTTCGTTCCCGTGGTTCGTCACGAACCAGACGGTCATCGCGGAAAAGTCGGTATCCGACGGAAAATCCTCCGTGTTGGTGATCTCCCCCGTCAGGTTGTCGATGCGGCACTCCATCCCGCCGATCCTCGTATAGGGCTGGGTGGTGCTGAAATAGATGAAATGGCTGTCGTCGCTCGTATCATCGTTGCAGGCGACGGCTCCGGCCATGCACGCCGCTGCGGTGTACAGGACGGCGAGTTTCAATATTTTTGCTGTTTTCATGGATTTTGATTTTAGGAGATGGGTTTGAGAGCCCAGAAACCGCGCAGGTCAAATTCATACAGCCATAGTTTCCCGTTGCGGTCCCGGGCGACCAAGTCGGTCCCGAAAGGCGTCACATGGGTGAAATCGTTCCAGCCGCTGCCCTTCTTCACGGGGCTCCCGAACGTGTTGTCCGCACCGGAGAATTTATGCAGCCACAGGTCCCCAGCCGCATCGATACCCATCAGGTCCCGGCCGTAAACGAAGATCTTGTCGTAGATGCCGAAATTGAACTCGGTGGTCACTCCGCTGCCGCCCAGTCCCTGCCAGTCGGAGGTCATGGGATAATACTGGAGGTTACCCGTGCCGCCCCAGCGTGCGAGGAACCCGGTCGGATGTGCGTTCCAGACCGTCCGGTCGAAAATTCCGCAGCCTCCGGTGATGACCGACGAATACTCGCCGAGACCCTTGATCTGCGTGCCGTCTTCGTTGGCCGGGATCACGATCCAAGTCCAATACTGATTCACCACCTGCAGCGTATTGCCGCCGCCCGCCGAAATGTAAGGCGCGAGTTCATTGGTCCAGTCCTCCCGCACGACGGTCGGGGCCGAGAACGTCCCGGCAGCGGAATCGTAGCCGTACCGGCGCAGTTTTCCGTCCGCCGTCCGCGTCAGAAGGCACACGTCGTTATAGGCAAACATCTCGATCGGCTCCGTCACGTTCCCGCAGACCTCGACCCGCGGAACCTCACCCGGTTTGTAGGAGGCGGACACCAAGTAATAGATGACGTTCAGACTCTCGTTCATCTTCATATCGTCGGTTTTCAGCACCAGCGGGAGCAGGTACTCCTTGAAAGCCTCGATGTAACCGAACGAACGCAGGCGGAGTTTCAGCGGCTCCGTCCGGCTCTGCCCGGCAGGGATGACGGCTTCGGAGGCTTCGAGTTCGTAGCTCCCCTCGGGCATCACCTCGTAGTTGGTCTGGTTCGCCTCGTTGTAGGCCTGCACGAGGTCCGTATTTATCTCGAAGCCGACACGGATATTCTTCGGGGCTTTCAGGCCCGAATAGAACGCGGTGTAGTTGGTCGTCTGCGTTTCGCCCTCGATCATGAATATCTGCACCGGACGCGGGTTGTCCACGGCCTGCAACAGGTAGACATGGTTGAACTTGTCGCCGTCGGGAAGGTCGTACACCACGTCATGGCCGCAGGAAACGACCAGCGCCGGGAACAACGACAATATACAGTAATATATGCTTTTCATCTTTTTCGATTTGATTGATTCGGTAAAGAAAATCAGTATCCCGGATTCTGGAGCAGCGCCGGGTCCTTCTCCCGCTCGCTCTTTTCGATGGGGAAAAGGTAGTTGCGCGGAGCGAAGAACTTCCGGTTCTCCACAAGCGTGCGCTGATAGAAAAGCGGATCGGTGAGTGCCGTACCCTCGTTGATGTTCAGGCCGTAGATGGCGGCGTTATCGGTATATTCGGCGATCTTCCAGCGGCGGACATCGAAGAACCGGTGGGTCTCGAAGGCCAGTTCGACGCGGCGTTCCTGACGAATCAGCTCTTCCATCTCTTCGGGCGAGTGGCTTCCCGTTATCTTCGGAAGGCCACCCCGTTCCCGAATGGCGTTGAGGTAGGTGTAGACGTCGGGGTCGACCGCATCCTTGGCCTCGTTGAGCGCCTCGGCATAATTCAGATACATCTCTCCCAACCGGAACCAGATCCAAGTACGATTGCTCAGGATAGGCGTCGCCGAGGCCGTATTGGAACCCTCGTCGGCAAATTTACGCAGCAGGTAACCGGTGTTCGAACGGTTCGTCCCGCTGGCCCCGGCGCCGTCCCCTCCCGAATACCACATGTCGAGACTCGACGACTTCCAAGTCTGGCCGCAGAAATTGATATGCGCATAAAAGCGGGGTTCCCGGCCGACGTACATGTTGCTCACGTTGGCATTCCAGTATCCATCGGGGCTTGCCGACCCGGCGAATCCCGTCTCGACATACCCCGAAGAGGGGTTGACCACGGGCTGTCCCGATGCGGAGTAGGAGATCAATCCATGGCTGTCCGTTTCGAACGGCAGCTCCCCGTTCTTCATGCGGTAGGCATCGACCATTTGCTGCGTCGGCCCGTACTGAGCAAGCCCTTTCTGGCTCGGGGGATTCACACATTTCTCAAAGTCAAGGTTCTGCCCGACATTGAACGCAAACAGGACCTCGCTGTTCCAGTTGTTGGTGAAAAGTTCCGTGTGGGAATCGACCGGATCGCCGCTCGACGCCTCATAGAGTTTATACTCCGCCGCGGTACCCGGCAGGCGTCCCTCGCAGAAATCGATGCACGCCTTGGCCGCATCTGCCGCACGCTGCCACCGCTCCCGCGAATAGTCCGGGAACATCTTCTCACCCCGGGCATTCAGGAAATTGGCATAGTCGGGATTGCCGTTATAGAGCGGACTCGCCGCATAAAGCAAGATGCGCGCTTTCAGGGCGTATGCCCCTGCAGCGGTAGCACGCCCCTGCAGGTTGACCGGCTGGCGGGACGGGAGCCGCCGATAGGCCTCCTCGCAGTCCCGGACGATGAATTCGACACACTCGTCGAACGTAGCGCGCTCGATGGTGGTGAAATCGGTTTCGATGGTCAGCGACTTGTCGTATTTCGGGATCGGGCCGTACATCCGGACAGCCAGAAAATTAAAAAATGCCCGCAGGAAATGCACTTCCCCGATCCAATGCTCCTTCTCGTCTTCCGACATCGGCGTAAGATGGATATTCTCAAGAAACAGGTTGCACTTACGCGTAAACACCGCCGTATTGCCCCAAGCCCAGAAATCGTTGGCCGGACTTACCGACGAGTTGTTTATCAGGTTGCTCACGGCACCTGCGGTCGTCACCTCCATCTCGTCGGAACCCCCGACATAGGGATTACGCATCGGTTCGTCGTGGAAATTCATTTCGAGCGGAATCCCCGTATAAATGTTGTAGAGCCACCGCTCGACGTAGGCACGCTCCGCGAAGGTCTGTTCGATCGACAGATTTTCTTCGGGCCCTTTGTCCAGAAACTTGTCGCACGACACCATGGCGCCGACAAGGGAACCGAACAGCACAAAATATAGTATTCTTTTCATATCAGACTGTTTTAGAGCTGCTAAAAAGTAATTTCAAAACCGGCGTTGATGGTACGCTGCTTGGGATAAGAGAGCATGTTGCCGTTATTGGACTCGGGGTCCGTGATCTCGAGATCGTCGAAGAGCAGCAGGTCGATACCGTTGACGAAGATCCGGCATTTGGAAAAACGGATCTTCCTAAGCCACCGCTCCGGGAGCGAATAACCGATCTCGGCGTTTTTCAGCCTCAGGTAGCTCGCGTCTCTCATATAGAGAGTGGAGATGCGGTTATTGTTATTGTTGGGGCCCGAAGTAACCGCCGGGTATTTCGCCTTGCTGTTGTCGGCATTCAGCCGCCAGCGGTGCTCGTAGAATTCGCGCTGGACGTTGGCTTCGTTACCCCAGATGAACGGGTAGACCGTGGGTCCGTAGAAAAAACAGGTGGACCGGGCGGCGCCGGTAAAATAAAGGCTCAGATCGAAACCTTTGTAGGCCAGCGTGAACCCGAAGCCGTAGGATATTTCAGGAACCTGCGGATAACCCAGCAGCACCTCATCCTGATTGTCAACGATTCCGTCGCCGTTGACATCCCGGTACTTGACATCCCCGGGACGCACCGGACCGAAATCTTGTCTCGGGCTGTTGTCTATATCCTTCTGATCTTCGAAGAAACCGAGCGCGATGAGGGCTTTGCTCAGGCCGAGCGAATGCCCGCGAAACGACTGGTATTCGGGAATATCGGCCGGCTCGTCACGGTCGACGCACAAGCTGCGCGAGAACGAGAAATTACCCCGGAACGAATAGAAAAGGCCCTTGGAGGTCGTGTTCTTTGCCTCGAACATGGCCTCGATTCCCTTGTTCTGGCTTTTGCCGATGTTGGCGTAAGGAAGCTGGGAGGTCTGGAAACCGGATACCTTGGGGATCGACTCGGTACGCTGCACGAGCAGTCCGGTACGGTCCTCCTTGAACAGATCGACGTTCAGCGACAGCCGGTTGTCGAACATCCCGAAATCGAGCCCCAGATTATATTTGGTGGCCTCCTCCCATGTTATAGCCTTGGCCCCTCCGATACGGCCCTCGGCATAACCCAGCGTAGGATTCATATAGGAACCCATCAGGAAGCCGCCGGCCGAACCCGTGGTCGAAAGATAGGCGAAACGATCCGAGCCGGTGCGGTCGTTGCCGACCTTGCCCATGGAACCCCTGATCTTCAGGGTGCTGATCGGGGACACTTTCCAGAAATTCTCCTGCGCGATGTTCCAACCGAGGGCGACACCCGGGAAGAATCCGAACCGGCGGCCCGGGGCAAAATTCTCCGATCCGTTATAGCCGAAGCTGAACTCCAGAATATACCGATTGGAATAATCATAGACGGCACGTCCCGACAGACCCATCACCCGGGAAGGAAGAGCGTTGGTTCCCGATCCCGCCAGCAGGTTAATGCTTTCGCCGATATTGAACATAAGCATACCGGCGACATTGTGCTTGCCGAAGGAACGGTTATAGTTGAGTTGGCTGAAAAAACGCAGCGCCCGCGTATTGCCCGAATACTCTTCATAGATTTCCGGAGCCTTCTCGAACCAGACCTTGTATTCCTCCTCCCCATAGCTGTTGATGCCGATATATTCCTTGCTGGTAACCCCTTTGAGGCGTCGGTTCCGTCCCCACACATATTGGTCGAACGAGAACGTGTTCACCCAGTTTAACCCCTGAGTGACCAGCGAGGAGAGGTCCCAGTTCAGCGAGAACGTACCCTGAGTGTTGTTGGTCAGCTCCGTGGTATAACCGCCGTGGGTGGCTTGCATGTAAGGATTCGTGGCGTTGTTGAATATCGATGCGGAAAACGACCCGTCAGGATTGCGCATCGGGATTTTATTGGGCGCATAGTCCGCCGCGGCTCCGAAAATCGTACCCGTATCGTAACCCGGATGCATCTGCTGCCGACTGATTATGCCCAGACCGACCCCGGCGACGAGCGATGGCGCCAACTGGATGTCGACGTTGGACCGCAGGTTATAGCGGTGCATCCGGACATTGGTGTTATACTCGAAATCCGGATCACGTTTGAACAGGCCGTCCTGCATGGTGTAACCCAGATTGACAAAATAACGCACCTTTTCGGTTCCTCCGCTGATGTTGATGTTGTGTATCGTTTGGAACGTGTTCTTCCTCAGGATCTCGTCCATCCAGTTGATGTTCGGATAGTTGTAGGGATCGGATCCGTCGTAGTATTTCAGGATCTCCTCGGGCTTGTAGGTCGGAGCCTTGTTATCGTTGACCCGGGCCTCGTTCCACAGTTCGGCAAATTCCCCCGAATTGATGAAGTCGGGGAAGCGCATGCCCGACAGACAGGCGAATTCCGAGCGGAGGGTCACGACAGGCGCTCCCACCTCGCCCTTACGGGTGGTGATGATGACCACACCGTTGGCACCCCGAATTCCGTAAACGGCCGTAGCCGTGGCATCCTTCAGGAAGGTGATGCTTTCGACCTCGGGCATGTTCAGCGAGTTAAGGTCTCGTTCGATGCCGTCAACGATCACGATGGGCGTATTGTCGCCCCATGTGCTCAGTCCCCGGATATAAAGATAGGCCTGATCCTGTCCGGGCTCGCCGCTGACCTGCCGGCTGACGAGGCCGGGAATCTTGCCGACCAGCGCCTGAGAGATGGACGGAGCGGGTACACTCTTGAACTCCTTCATGTTAACGGTATTCACGGCACCCACCACGCTCACTTTTTTCTGGACGCCATAGCCGACCACCACCACCTCTTCGAGACTTTGGGTGTCCGGTTCCAACACGACGGTCTGATGGCCGTCGAGCTCCTTTACCGGAATCTCCTTGGTATTGAATCCGATAAACGAAAATACCAGAATGTCGCCCGGGGCGGCAGAAATCAGGAAATCTCCGTCGGCGTTGCTCGCAGAACCTTTCTGGGGCTTGCTCTTGATGGTCACGGTGACTCCGACCATCGGCGCACCGTCGGTATCGACGATCTTGCCGGAGACTTGTTTTTCGGCAGGCGCTGCATGCTGTGCGGACACAGGAACGGCTGCAAACAGCATCAGACAGCCGATGAGCACCGGAAGCAAAGACATGAACGTCTTCGTCCGCTTGCGATTTTGTCTAATTCTCATATCAGAATTTAGGTAACTTGTTCAACATTAAGATTTTTTAATCACATGGAAGCGATCTCGGAGATCTCCGATCCCCCGGCGGCACGAAAATCTTCGAATCCGGCCGGCCGATCGCTCAGATTGGTTGAAAGAGTTGTCATGTACCCATAGGCTTAAGGTTTTTTGTCAGTAGTTTCAGGTTTAAGGTCGGTTATTTTCGGATCGGGGTGGTATAGGCCCCGTCTATCAGCAGGGAAAGGGAACTCCAAGGCATCTTGCGGAACCGGACCCGCCCGATGTGCATTTTCCGAGGGTCTACATGCATGGTGTCGTAATGGGAATGGAAAGCGATCCGAAGCTCCCCTTCCTTATCCGTAAACAGCGAGCACTGTCCCGTGCCGACGAGAGGCCCCGGCTTTTGCAGGATCGGATTGGAGGCGGATTTGGTCCACGGACCCCATACACCGGATGCGGTAGCATAGCCAACGCCGCAATTCCGGCTCTCATGACTGTTGGCATAGAACAGCATATAATAGGTATCGCCGCGACGAAACACATAGGGACCATTCATCACCTCCGGCCAGACCTTCTCCCAAGGTTCGGTGACCGTCAGACATCGCTGCATGGTTTCCGGCCGGATATCAAGCCGGTTCTCCGTCATCTCGGCCATCCAGACGGCGGTGCCGCCGTTCATCCGGACAAAGAACAGGTACGCCCTGCCGTCATTATCGACGAACAGTGATGGATCGAGCGTTTTCTCGCCCTCGAGCATCGGCCGGACGACAGCCTGAACGAACGGCCCCAGCGGAGAATCCGACACAGCGGCGCAGATATGCTCGTCGGCACAGTAGTACATGTGGAATTTTCCGCCTGCCTCATACACCTCGGGCGCCCAGAAGTAACGGTCGCCCCAAGAATCCTGACGGTCGAGGGCCAGCCGGTCGTGCCGGTCCCATGTTTCGAGGTCATTCGACGTATACACCTCAATCCCCCGTTCAGAATGGGTCCCGTAGGCATAATAGGTCCCCTCGTGCAGCAGGATGAACGGATCGGCCAACAGTACATATTCCTGCGCCATGGCAGGCGCCGTTACCGGAACAGACAGAATCAGAATCAGGAGAAGCAGGAAGTAGTTCATGGCGGCTGGTTTTTACGATATTCAAAATTAGCCCTACGGCCTGCGAAATAATTGTACACACTATTCAAATATGAAAGAAACTATCCAAAATCCTCCTTTTAGCCAATCCGGAATGTTTTTCCACCCGAATATTTTATATCTTTATCTCATGATCAGTATCGTTCGGCTATGAGAAAAATCATCCTGTTCCTATTGTTCATCATGGCGATGGCGCAAGCATCCGCCGTGAACCGCTCGTTCTACTTCGAACACCTGAAGGTGGAAGACGGCCTGGCCCAGAATACCGTCATGGCGATCCTGCAGGACAGCAAGGGATTCATGTGGTTCGGGACGAAAGACGGACTCAACCGGTACGACGGTTACCAGTTCAAGACATTCCGCAACAACCCTCTGGACTCGACGAGTCTGGGCAACAACTACGTTCATTCGCTTTACGAAGACAAGCAGGGCAATCTCTGGGTAGGAACCGACACCGGGCTTTACATATACGATTCGAAAATGGAGCTGTTCCGGCGTTTCAACCTCCGCACGGCCGACGGCAGCGGCATCGACAAGGAGGTGCATTGCATCGTCCCCGACAGGCTGGGCAACATCTGGCTGGGCGTCTACTGGTCAGGGCTGTTCCGCTACGACACGAACACCGGCGAAATCTCGAAAGTTTGCTACATTGACGGGTCGACACGGGGCCTCAGGAGCAACGGCATCTGGGATATCTGTGTGGATTCCGACAACGTCGTCTGGATCGGAACCGTGGGAGGCGGCCTCAACATGTACGATCCGGCCAGCGGAACGATCCGGTTTTTCTCCATTCCGCATGCCGGCAAACGCGACGATGTCATGGTGGTCAGGGAAGAAGGGCCGAACACCCTGCTGCTCGGCACGACCGACGACGGGATATGGCGCTTCGACAAGGTGACACACAACTGCACCCCCTATATCAACGACGAAGCAGGGTCGATGTATCTGCGGGCCATCCTGAAAGCCGACAACGACCATATGTGGCTGGGAACGGAATCGGGACTCTACCTGTACGACATTCCATCGGGGAAACTGCAAAATGCCCGGCTCGACTTCTCGAACGACTACTCCCTTTCGAGCAACGCCGTCTATTCGCTCTACAAGGACCGGGAGGGCGGCATCTGGGCCGGCACCTATTTCGGAGGCGTAAACTACCTCTCGCCGGACCATAACTATTTCGAGAAATACTTTCCGACGAACGATCCCAACAGTCTGAGCGGCAATGCGATTCTGGAGTTTCAGGAGGACAAAAAGGGAAATCTATGGATCGGCACCGAAGACAACGGGCTGAACTATTTCAATCCGCGCACGGGAGAGTTCACCGCCTATACCCCGGACAACAGCGACCTCTCCTATCACAACATCCACGGACTGCTGCTCGACGGCGACAAACTCTTCGTCGGGTATTTCATGAGAGGGCTCGACGTCGTGGACCTGAAGACGTTCCGGGTGCGCAACTATTCGGTGAACGCATCGCCGGGCAGCATCAGCGACAACAACGTTTTCGCCGTAGAGAAGGATCGCAGCGGCACTTACTGGATCGGAACCATCGTAGGGCTCAACAAGTTCGACCCCCGGACCGGAACTTTTTCGCGGGTACATGAGGTCGGAACCTATGCCTTCATCCACGACATCATGGAAGACAGCCGGGGTCTGGTCTGGGTCGCCACCATTTATACGGGACTGTTCTCCTACAACCCGCGTTCGAAAGAGTGGCGGCACTACGAGAACATTCCGGGCGATCCGTCCAGTCTGGGGTATAACAAGACCATCAGCCTGACCGAGGACTCGAAAGGAAACATCTGGATTGCGACCGAAGGCGGGGGCGTAAGCGTCTACGACGCCTCGACCGACCGGTTCCGAACCTATACGATCCTCGACGGCCTTCCGAACAACGTCGTACACAAAGTGCTCGAGGACGCGGAAGGCCGGATGTGGATCAGCACGAACAACGGACTGGCGCGGCTCGACCTCACCACCGGAGAAATTTCGACATACACCCACAACAAAGGGCTGGTGGGCAATCAGTTCAACTACAAATCCGGAATCAGGGCCTCCGACGGCCGCCTCTATTTCGGCTCCATACAGGGTTTCGTCGGATTCGACCCGCTGAGGAAATTCTCGATCCGGATCGCCCCTCCCGTGGCAATCACGCGTTTCAGCCTTTTCAACAAAGAGATACGGCCCTCCGACAAGAATTCTCCGCTGGACTGCTCGGTAATCTACACCCCGGAAATAGAACTGGCGAACAACCAGTCGACTTTCAGCGTCGAGTTCGCCGCGCTGAGTTACGATGTCTCGGAGATGAACCGCTACGCATACCGGCTCGAAGGTTTCGAGAAAGAATGGAACTACATCTCCGGAAACCAACGGGCGAGTTATGCCAACGTTCCCTACGGGCGGTATACATTTAGGGTAAAGGGGGCCAACAGCGACGGATTGTGGAACAACGAGGGGGCTTCGCTGCCCATCCGGATCAAACCGCCTTTCTGGGCCTCGACTGTCGGCATATCGCTGGAGGCCGTGCTGGGACTGACACTGATCGGAGCTATGCTGGCAATCTACCGCAAGCGCACGATGCTGAAAAACCAGCGCATCATCGAGAAAATGCGCACGGTGGAGGAAATCGCCCTGCAGAAAGCCAAAATGTCGTTCTTTACCAATATAACGCACGAAATTCGGACACCCCTCTCGCTTATAAAGGCTCCCTTCGAGCAAATCGCCAAAACAAAAATCGAAAACGCGGATGTCGTCGAGAACCTAGAGGTCATGGGCAGCAACATAACCCGGCTGTTGAACCTCACCAACGAACTCCTCGATTTCTCCAAAGCGGAATCGCAGGGATTCAGGCTACACCTGACGATCACTGACATCGGGGCCCTGCTGAAAAACACCCTGACCGGATTCCGGCAGGTATTCCGGGACAATAGGCTCAACGTGGTTCTGCACTTTCCCGAGAACCCCGTGATCACCTGCGCCGACCCGGAAATACTGGTGAAAATATGCACGAACCTCATAAGCAACGCAACCAAATTCGCCGCCTGCAACATCACGATCGGACTGGAAGAGGATGTTCCGGAACCGGGATTTTTCCGGTTGTCCATATCGAACGACGGAACGACGATCGACCCGGCAAACCGCGAAAACGTATTCAAGGCATTCTTCCAAGAGAAGAAGACGGGCATCCCGATCGGGACCGGACTCGGCCTGCCGCTGGTCAGGCAGCTCGTGGAACTGCACGGCGGGCGAATCTACATAGACCCCCGGATTGCAGAGGAAACCCGATTCGTCGTGGAGATTCCCAAACTGGAAAAGGAGGCTGAGGAGGAGCCGCTGCCGGCAGAATCCGAGTACGACTCGGAGGGGGGGGGATGTTCCGGACTCGTACACATCCTGATAGCCGACGACGAAAGTGCCATGAGGAATTTTCTGTACAAGCAGCTTTCAAAGCGCTACCGGGTAACCGCATGCGCCAACGGAGAAGAAGTACTCGACGTGTTACAAAGAGAACCGGCCGACTTGGTGATCACCGACCTCGTGATGCCCGGGATCGACGGGTTCCGGCTTTGCAGCATTCTGAAAACGAGGATCGAATACAGCCACATCCCGATCATCGCGCTCACGGCCAAAACGAATCTCGAATCCAAAATCGAAGGACTGAACTTAGGGGTTGACGCCTACATCGAAAAGCCGTTCTCCATCGAACACATCTACTCCCGGATCGAAAACCTGCTCACCAAGATCAGCCGGCTGCGGGAGGCGTTCCGCAACAATCCGGACATTCCGGCAGTCGGCAGCATCGCCCGGAATTCGGTCGATGAAGAGTTTCTCCGGCGGATAAACGACATCATACTCGAACATATCGAAGATGAAGATTTTTCGATCAACCATCTGGCGAAAAAAATGAACATCAGCCGGTCGAATCTCTACCGCAAAATCAAGACGATATCCCACATGTCTCCCAACGAATTCATCCGGCTATGCCGCCTGAAGCGTGCCGCGGAGCTTCTGAACCAGAACGACTACCGCATCAACGAAATCTGCTTCCTGACAGGATTCAATTCACCTTCCTACTTCACGAAATGTTTCCAGCGGCAATTCGGCGTTTCGCCCAAGGATTACATCAAGCGTCACGGTGATTGCCCGTTGCCGAACGACGCTCCCTGACAAGTCCATGTAGAAAACGACGTTTCCGCGGTCCGGAGAAAGGCCCGATACTTGCACCGAACCCGTTAACCAAACCAAAGACAGAGATCCCTTACAGCGAATTATCGGAACAAATCCACGCTGTTTGGAAAAAATATACCTATATTTGTCAGAGACAAACAGAATCGACCCGTTATGAAAACGCTTTTCCGGATAGCGCTCGTGGCGCTGATCGCCGCGACGGCGGCAGGCTGCGACGCCTTCAACACCCTGAACAAATCGAAAA